>WNFZ01010015.1_pt1 | contig 10426 bp, 9 predicted proteins | sample 5400081 | NCBI WGS metagenome assembly WNFZ01 (sample SAMN13153365, study PRJNA577476) | soil metagenome | isolation source: 80 cm soil or saprolite under grassland replicate 1 | place: USA:California | collected 2016-06-15
TGCCGTCCGACAGTCGCGCATCCACCCAAGGTGATGACTCATCGACCCGAAGGCCGAGCGGGGCCACGATCCTCTCGATCACGTGCAGGACGGCCTCCTCCCCCTCAAACAGACCGTCCGTCACCTTCTCGAGCCGCCCCTTCCGCTCCACGTAGACGTCGTCGGGCCCGTTCACCATCACCTCGGTGACCTCGGGGTCCTTGAGCAGGAACTCGATGGGTCCCAGCCCGACGACCGCATCTGAAACCTCGTTGATGACCTTCGTCAGCACACCCCGTGGCAGGATGTGCCGCTCCTCGCGGAGGATGGCGAGCGCCTCCTCTCGCACCCGAAGGCGCCGCTCGGTTCGCGACACCTCCCCCAGTCCTCGAGCATCGACCCGGCGAAGCAGCCGCTCGTGCAGGCCGCGACGAACCTCCACGAGCGCATCGGCACGCATCAGGATCCTTCCTCCAGCCGCTCGAGCAGCTTCGCGGTCAACCGATCGACCGAGCGGCCGGCCTTCCCTCGCGGGGGGAGCAGGCGACCGCGGTCCTGGGCGGCCGGCACCCTTCGGTCCACTGGGATCACCGCGACCGGGGAGCGCCCGAAAACCCGCTTGACATCCTCCGGCGAGATCTCCCGCCTGGTAGCGCGATTGACGACGAACGAGCAGCGATCGTCGAGGCCCGTAGCATCGACGACCCGCTTGGCGGCACGGAACGACAGCACATCGAGCCCCAGCACCATCACCACCACATCCGCCAGGCCCAGCCCCAACCTCACCGTGTCGTCCATCCCGCGGGGAATGTGCAACACCACGACGTCGGCGGCCGACCGAACTGCCTCGAGGACCGGACCGATGTCCCTGGCCGTGACCCGATCCACCGGCTGGACGTCCGAGGGACCGAACAGCACCCGGAACCCATCGGGGTGTTGCCAGAGCAAGTCGTCGAGATGGCGCGAGGTGAGCTCTTCACCGATGGGAACGGCGTCGGCGATGGTCCTCGACGATCCATCCATGGGAGCCCCCACCGCCGGCCCGATATCGGCGATACCCAGATCGAGGTCCACCAGGACGCAGCGCCGGTCCCGCCGTGCGAAGCCCGCCGCGAGGTGGGTGGCGAGGAAAGTCGCCCCCGCGCCCCCGCGAGGTCCATGGACGGCGACGACCCGTCCCAGCGTCTCAGGCTCCCTGACTCCGGGAGCAAGGACGCGGGCGGTCGCGCGGGCCAGCTCGCCACGATCGGCTGGCCAAAGGAAGAAGCCCTTCGCTCCCGCCTTCAGGGCTCGTCGAAGGGTCTGCACCGTCTCGGATGTGTCCACGGCAAGCAATGCACTTCCGTTCAGCTGTGCGGAGGTCGCGAGCGCGGGCGAGGCCACGACGGCATCGGGTTCCAACTGCCGAACGGCTTCGGACAGTTGATGCTCGTCCGAGGCGGTCGCCACCACCCGGGCCCGTCCCGTTCGGTCGAGGAAGTGCATGACTTCCTCGGCCACGTCATGCTCCTCGAGCGCGAGGACCACCCGCGTAACTTCTTCCATGCGCACTCCATCGACTTCGTGGGAAGACCATCGCCAACGAAGGGAAGCGAGGGAGAGTCCTGCGGGGGATGCTCGGCGGAACCGCCCGGCACGTGAACACTAGACGCCGGGTTCAGCGTCAACAATCGCCAGCCTGGCGGATTTCCAGATCCTGTCGGGGGACGCGTCGGTGATGTGGGGCACACTTCATCAGCCTCTGCTAACCGACGAACCGCAGTCGAGCTTTCGCTCAGGCTCCGGTCGGTTCCGCTCTCTTCCTGATCGGCGGGAGCCTCAGGGCACAACGACGTATCCCAGCGTGCCCTCCCGGAAGTTTCCCGATATCAGGCGATCTACGCGGCGGTGAGCGGCATGAGCGGCCAAGCTCGTTCCGCTGTGGCCACTGTCGGTTGGACGTCTCGACCGACGCCCTCGGCGCCGCTCACCGCTACCACTACCCGAACTGCCTGTGGAGCCGCCACCTGGACGACAGTCCCGCCGATCGAGCCGCGGACTGCGGCTCGCTCATGGAGCCGATCGCCATCGCCGTTCAAGGAGACGGGGAATGGGTCATCGTCCATCGGTGCGGCGGCTGCGAGGAGCTGCACCTCAATCGGACGGCCGGCGACGACAACCCGCTCGTGCTCCTGCGGTTGGCGGTCAGACCTTTGGTCCAGCCGCCGTTCCCCATGGAGCGGATCGGGGAGTTGTGATGGGCCTCAGTGGCCGTGCCCATACCCGTTCTCGTTGCCGTTCCCGTTCCCCGGCGGTCCGGTCGAGGAGGCCGGGGTCGGGCTCGGGGTCGGGCTCGGCGAGGGCAGCGGCGAAGCCGGCGTGTAATACCCGACGGAAGGTGTGACGAAGGACTCGACGGGCATCCCCTGGGTGGCCATCAGCATGAAGTCGTGCCAGATGGGTGCGGCGAGCACTCCTCCGAACCCCGTCCCGTACCCCGGGACGTACGGCATGGGGATCTCGGCCCTGGCGTAGCCCACCCACACCCCGGTGGCGAGCTGGGGCACGTAGCCGAGGAACCACGCGTCCTGGTAGTCCTGGCCCGTTCCGGTCTTGCCGGCCTGGGGCCGCCCGATGTTGGCCGCGGTCCCCGTGCCGAACTCGACCACCCCTTCCAGCATGGCCGTCTCCTGCTGGGCAACCCAGGCCGGAATGGCTCGGCTGCACTCCGGCTTCTGCCGGTAGACGGTCTTTCCGGTACTCGAGACGACCTGGGCGATGGCGTAGGGCTGGCAGTGCACGCCCTCGTTGGCCAGCGTGGCGAAGCCCGAGGTCATGTCGAGGGGCGAGACCGGTGAGGTGCCGAGCGTGAGGGGGCAGACCGGCGTGAGCTCGGTGGTGATCCCCATCTTGTGCGCCACCTCCGCCACGCGTTCCGGCCCAATCTGGTCGATCACCTGGGCGAACACAACGTTCACCGAGTCCGCCGTGGCCAGCCACAGGGGGTAACTGCCGCCTCCCACGGGCTCGGCGTTGTGCAGGGTCCAGGTCTCTCCCCCGCCGCAGTTGGGGATGGTCCGGGGGGAGTACCCGCTGTACACGGCGTTCGGCGAGATCCCCGCCTCCAGGGCGGCGGCCAGGGTGAAGACCTTGAAGGCGCTGCCCGCGGTCCGCCCGCCGCCGGGATCGACCGCCAGGTTGTACTGGCTCGGCCCGTACGGGGCGTTCCCCACGGCCATGGTCCTGATGGCGCCGGTCTGGGGGACGATGCTGACCAGGGCGGACTGGGGCAGCCCGGGCCCGGTCATCCGGTTCAGGAGGGCCTGCTCGGCCTGTCGCTGCATGGACGGCTCAAGCGTGGTGTAGATCTTCAGGCCGCCCTGGTACAGGGCCTTGATCCGGGCCTTCACGGTGGGACCGAAGGCCGGGTTGGACAGGAAGCTGTCCACGACGTACTGGGTCCAGTACGAGTTCGGGGCGGCCTGGGCCATGTTCCGATCGGCGGCGGAGAGGACGATCGGCGCCGACGACGCCTGGGCGTAGCGAGGGGTCGAGATCCAGCCGAGCTCGAGCATCCGGGCCAGGACGGTGTTGCGGCGATGCAGCGCGTGCTTTGGCCTGGTCAGCGGGTCGTAGTAGGAGGGCGAGCGGATCATGCCGGCCAGGAGGGCCGCTTGGGCTACCGTGAGCTCCGAGGCCCGCCGCGCGAAGTAATACTCGGCGGCCGCGGCCATCCCGTACGCGCCGTGGCCGAGGTACACCTCGCTCAGGTACATCCCCAGGATGTGCTCTTTGGAGTAGGTGTTCTCCAGGCGGATGGCGTCGGCGGCCTCCCGGACCTTGCGGGCGAGCGTGGGAGCATCACCGGTGACCGTGTCCTTGACCAGCTGCTGGGAGATGGTCGAGCCACCCTCCACGATCCCCCCGGCGATCAGGTTGGTGACGGCGGCCCGGACGATGGCCGAGAAGTCCAATGGCCCGTGCTGGAAGAACCCGTCGTCCTCGATGGCCAGGACGGCGTCGACGGTGCTCTCGCGGTACCGGTTGATCGGCACGACCACCCGGTTCTCGCCGAAATACACGTGCTGGAGGACCGAGCCGTCCCTGGCGAGGATGGTCGATCGTTGCGGGAGCGGCGGGAGCTTGAGGGGATCGCCGGCCTTGGCCAGGTAGTGGCGGTCGACCATGGCGAGCGAGGTGGTCACGGCCACAACCACCGGCAAGAAGGCCAGCGCGAACACGAAGATCCCCACGATCAGGACGAGCCCGAACCGACTCTCTCCGTCGAGGGCCTCGAACTCCCCCATCGCTCGGTCGGCAAGCGCGTCCAAGCGGGAGGGTCCGAGCGGCGCGTCCAGGCGCGCGCGCCATCCCGCGGGAAGGCGCGGCAGGGACCGCCCGGCCGCCGCATGCAGCAGCCGAACCGGAAACAGTCCCCGGTGGGGGCGGTCGCGTGAAATCGGTTGGGCCATGGGGTGGTTCGGTCTCAATCCATCATGCACTTTTTGCCGAGTGAACGTTCGACCGGATTCGGGCCTTGATGGGTCCGTCGCGGTTTCTCAACATGCGGAGGGGGCGGCCGCTTCGCGGCCGCCCCCTCGCGACGTGATGGAAACGATGTAGACCTACCCGCCCACAGCGGTCAGGGCGTTCACCTGCCCGTGCCCGTTGAACGAGTTGTACGCGAGCCCTCCGGTGCACACCTGCGGAGCGTCGTTGTTCCTCGACGGGAAGAACGCGTACTGGGCAACGTCGGGGCACGCCAATGGATCCGCTGTGCTCTCGAGCATCGCGGCGACCCCGTTCGCCGACATCCCCGGGTACCGGCTCATGATCAAGGCCGCGACCCCCACGGCGTGCGGGGCGGCCATGGACGTCCCCTGCTGGTAGCAGTACAGCGTCCCGTCCGAATCGAAGACCCTGCGCGAGGCCAGGCAGTTGTTGACGAGCAACTGCGGCCAGGTCGACAGGACACGCCCGTTCGGCACGTCCCCCGACGCGTCGAACAGGATGGTGTCCCCGCCCGGGGCGATCACGTCGGTCACGCCGATGCCGTAGCTCGAGTAGAAGGACTTCTGCACTCGGTTGCCGCTCGCCGTCACGCTCACGACCCCCGGGATCTCGGCCGGGATGTCGATGCAGGCGTTGGTGACGGCCCTGTCCACCACAGGTGTGGCGTCGTCCGGGCTCTGGTCGTCCAGCGTCGGGTGGGCCAGGTCGTCGGCGAAGTTCCCCTCGGCCGCGATGACCAGCGTGCCGCTCCCTTGAGCGAAGCTGATGGCGCGCTGCTCGGCGAGCCAGATGGCCCGCTGCTCGGGATCGTTCTTGCAGTTCAGGTACCACGGATCGGCGAAGTAGCTGTTGTTCGTGACGTCGATCCCGTGAGTCCCTGCCCACACGAACGCGCAGATGACCGCCTCGGGGAAGAAGAACCCGTCCGCGTTACCGGCCTTGATCGCGGCGATACTCGCGCCCGGAGCGACTCCCACGATTCCGATGCCGTTCGCGGCCGCAGCGATGATGCCGGCCGTGTGGGTCCCGTGGCCGTTGTCGTCCTGCGCGGCGGTGCCCTGCACGGCCTTTCCGCTCACACAGTTGGCGCTGTTCGCAACATCGATGTTGGCCTGCAGGTCCGGGTTCGTGAAGTCGATCCCGGTGTCGATGTCGCCGACCAGCACTCCGGTACCCGTGTTGATGGCGTGAGCGTCTGGGACCTGGATCTGGGTCATATCCCACTGCCGGTTCGACAGGCTGTCGCCCCACGTGGCGGCCACGCTCGGGTCATCCGACGTGGCGCCGGACCCCTGCTGGGCCAGGTCGGGCGCCTGGATGCCGAACTGGTTGGTGGCGGACACACCCTGGATCCGCAGATCCTTCTTCATCGTCGCGGCGAACCCGTCGTTCGAGGACCTCGCGATGGTCACGCCGATCTGCGGGTAGCTCGCTACGAGCGTCCCGCCGGCAGCCTGGACCCTTGCTGCGGCGTCGCCGGTTACCGCCAACTGCTTGTACAGGACGATGTACGTCCTGGTGGTCCCGGCGCCGGCCGTCGGAGCGAGCGCGACAACTCCGAGTGCCGTCGCCACCGCGAGCGCCAAGGCGGCGCCCAAGTACCTCCGTCTCATGGATCCCCCTCTCTGAAGGTCCGCGGGGGTGCGGACCCTGCCTCACACCCGAACCTACCCGGGGGCAGCAAGAACGCGCAAACCCCGAGACGCCTCGCCAAGAGGCCTCCGAGGTTCCGAGGATTTGTCACACCCTCGCTCTACGCTTCTCCCAGCATGGGGACGCTCATCGAACTCGACGTCTGGCGGCGCCGGCGGCCTCAGATCGCCGAGCACGGGGGGCTCGATATGGAGCCCGAAGGGCATGGGCGGCGCCCAGCCCCCTTGGCCCGCCTGGAACGGGCGATCGGCCGGCTGGACCCGCTGGTCAACGGCGGTTCCGGCCGGATCGGCCCCCGGGTGGAGACCGAGCTCCTGGCTATCACCGGCGCCATGACCGCCGGGCGGGTCGAGGACGCGGCCACCCGGGCCGAGCGCCTGGCCGAGCGCCTGGAGCACCCCTCCTCCCGGGCCGCCCGCTAGGCACGCTCAAACCCACCGACAGGCAGGTGGGCAGGCCCCGGCCCGGCTCGCCAGGAACCCAGCCCCGCCTGACTCGGTCGATAAGCTTGATTGGCCGGCCGGACCGAGAGGGGATACGTGCAGGACCCGGACCCTCGCACATTGGCGCGCGCCCGTGAGGGCGACCTCGGCGCGTTCGAGGAGCTGGTGCGCCAGTACCAGGCCGACGTGTGGCGCTTCGCCTTCCACTTCACCCGAGACCGCACGTTGGCCGAGGACGTAACCCAAGAGGCGTTCCTGCGGGCGTTCCGGTTCCTGCGGACCTTCCGGGGCGATTCGAAGTTCACCAGCTGGCTCTTCCGGATCGCCCGGAACTGCGCCATGGACGCGCTTCGGTCCCGTAAGAGCACCGTGGCCAAGGAGCCTCCCCCGCCCGTGGGCCCGCCGGACCCCGAGGCCCGGCTGGAGCTCGCCGCGGCCCTCTCCGCGGTGACCGACGAGCATCGCCAGCCGTTCCTGCTGATCGAGGTGTTCGGCCTTTCGTACCAGGAGGCCGCGGACGTTCTGCACCTTCGGGTGGGCACGGTGAAGAGTCGGATGCACCGGGCCAGGCAGGCCATGATGAGCGCGCTGGCCGTGGAGGAGGACGCCGGTGGACTGTGAGCGGGCGCGCCGGGCCATCTCCGAACGGATGGACGGCGAGCGCTTGTCGCCTCGATTGACCGCCGCCGTGGAACGCCACGTGGCCGGCTGCGCCGCGTGCGCCGCGTTCGAAGCCGGCGCGTGGAATCTCCGGGAGGCCGCCCGGTTCGAGGTGGCCCCCGCGGTCCCGGACCTCGTCGACTCGATCATGGCGTCGGTCGAGCGAGAGACGCAGGAGCGGGCGCCGGTGCGCCTCCGGCTCCTGCCCGGAGGCCGCGCCCGGCGCCCCCTCCTCCCCGGCCGGATCCGTCTGGCCCCGCTGGCCGCGGCCCTCGCGGTGGGCCTGGTGGCCGGGAGCGTGGCCGTCGGGGGCCCGTGGCAGCGTCCCGAGGGCCTGAGCGTGGACGCCGCGGAGGTCACGCGGGGCGTGGCCGCCGCGGCGACCACCCTCTCCGCGTACCAGGCCCGCTTCGCCGTCACCGAGTACCACTTCGCTGCCGACGTGCCGGTCCGCGAGTTCTCCATGAACGTCTGGTTCAAGGCGCCGGAGCGGTTCCGCCTCGACGTGGTGGACCATACCCAGTACCCGAGCACGGACGTGACGCCCACCGACCTCGAGCTGATCGTGAACGGCTCGAGCTGGTACTCGGTCGGCCCGTCGGCGTGTCCGATCGATGTGTGCCCGCCGAGGGAGACCGTCGTCGAGAACCGCGTGCCGTTCTCCTCGACCACGCCCGCTCCCACGGACCTCATCCTCCCGGTCACCAGCCTGGCCGACGCCAACCAGCTCGAGGTTGTTGGCCGGGGCAGCTTGCTCGGCCGTCCGGCCATCGAGGTGCGCCTGCCGTTCGACCGCGCGGAGCCCCTGTTCCCCTTCCTGTCACTCGGCGGCTCGTGGCGGCCGTTCTTCGGCTCCGACCAGGTGGACCTGTGGCTCGACGCCAGGAGCTGGTTCCCCCTCAGCTACGCGGTGTATCCGGCGCAGGGACGCGAACGCGACGAATGGGCGCTTCGGTTCGGACCAGCGGCGAGCAGGACCAGGGGGCGAAGCCCGTGTCGATCTCTCAGGCCTCGACGAAGGCGGGCTTCCAGCCTGTCGAGCCCGAGGACGTCGATGGCCTGGGTCTGTATCAGGTGGTCCTGCCCCCGGCTTCAACCTCGAAGGGCGAGCCACCGCAGACGCTCATCACCTACTCCAAGGGTCTGGCATGGCTGAAGCTCGGCGAGACCCGAGGCTGGACGTCGAACACCCTGTACGGGCCGGTGGGCCTCCAGGCCCAGGAGGTCAGCCTGGCGAACGGGGGCGTCGCGTACTACGAGCCGGCCACCGCCGATCACGGACGGCGTCTGTCCATCCACGCCGTCGGCACGGATCTGTACCTCGAGACGAACCTGCCCCGCGACCAGCTCCTGGACGTTGCAGGGTCGCTGCCGGTGACCGGGCTCCCCATCCCGGCCGCCTGGGCGGTGCGCAGGTCGCCCGAGGGCGTGACCGAACGAGTGACGCTGGCGCAGGCGGCCGCCGAGATGCCGTTCACGATCCTGCTTCCGGCCTCCGAGGCGCTTCCGGCAGGGTACGAGGTGGCCAGCGCCGAGATCGTTCGCCTGCAAGAGGACACGGCGCTCAACGTCTACTTCCAGCAGCAGGACACCGATCTGGGAACCGGACCGATCCGGCTGCACGAGGAGGTGGCGAAAAAGCTCCCGCCCGCGTCGTCGGCCGCGCAGTCGGAGGTCGAGGTCCGCGGCGTGATCGGCAGATGGACATCCGACCGCAACCAGCTCGAGTGGGTGGAGCAGGGCGTGTACCTCTCCCTCGACGCCGGCAGCCTGTCGCTCGCCGGCCTGCTGGCAGTGGCGGCATCGCTGGAGCCGAGCGCGCCATGAGGTTCGGCCGCATGGCTTCGGCTTCCACCGCCGGTTTGGCCGGTTTCGTCGCCGGCGCCGTGCTGACCCTCTCGCTCCAGGGGACCGGGCTCCCTCGCCAGGGGCGCCCCGGCCAGACCCCGGTCCCGGTGACCACGCCGGAGGCCCCCCGGACCTTCCTGGCCTGGACCCCGGGAGGGTTGCCCTCCGGGTTCCGCCAGCGTGTGGCCGAGCTCCGAGGGATGCAGCGCACGGTCGTGGTGGCCAGCGACAACACATGGATGACCCGGTCCACCACGCCACAGGGAGAGGTCGTCGACGATCCGCAGGGCGGCTATCGAATCCCGCTCGAGGTCGCGGCGGTCAATCCCCGCGAGTACGCGCCGTTCCTGCCGCCGGCCGACCGCGGCGTGATCGTGGCCCTCGCCGACGGGCAGGGGGTCCTTGGAGAGAGCAGCGCCCGCCTGCGGCACCTCGGTCCCGGCGCGGTCCTGCTGTTCGGGTCCGTCCGCGTGCAGGTCGCTGCGGTCCTCCCCGACGAGCTGGTCGGAGCCCAGGAGCTGATGGTGTCGCGACCCGTCGGGCGGGAGATCGGGGTGACCCACGATCGCTACGCCCTGCTCCAACCCTCCGGGGACGCCACGGACGCGTCCCTCACGAAGGCGATCAAGGCCATCCTGCCGAGCGGCCTGCCTCTTCGAGTCCGTGCCCCCGGAGAGACGCCGTACTTCCGCCAGGGCGACGCCGTGCTCCCCCCCGTCCAGATCAAACTGTTGTTCGGTGAGTTCGCGGCGAAGCCGGACCCGAGCCGGCCCGGCTACCTCCTGATCGACCCGGCATGGGAGCGGAGCCACATCGCCACCGAATGGGTACCGCTCCTCGGGCGGATAACCTGCAACGTCGCGCTGTTCCCGCAGATCCGGGGGGTCATGCGCGAGCTGATCGCCGACGGCCTGGCGGGCACCATCCACAGCTACTCGGGCTGCTACGCGCGACGGTACTCGAACCGCGATCCGTCACAGGCCATCTCCCACCACACCTGGGGCATCGCGCTCGACCTCAACGTCTCGGAGAACCCGTACGGGGCGACGCCCCACCAGGACCCCCGCTTGGTCGCGGCCTTCGAGAGGTGGGGGTTCATCTGGGGCGGGACGTTCGTGCTGCCGGACGGGATGCACTTCGAATACCGCCGGCCGCCCGCCGAGGGCTGAGCGCCGAAGCAGCCCGGACAGCGTGAAGGGAGCAGCTAGCATGCGCTGTCCGCACTTGCTCGGGAACCGGCGACTGCAGCCGCCGCACCCCGGGCATGCCTCCCGCGGCAAGACGCGCGTGGGTTTCTGCTCCCTTCACCGTCACCCGAAGGCGACCGTTCGATCATAGTGCGGGTCGCTTCG
>WNFZ01020652.1_pt1 | contig 10426 bp, 9 predicted proteins | sample 5400081 | NCBI WGS metagenome assembly WNFZ01 (sample SAMN13153365, study PRJNA577476) | soil metagenome | isolation source: 80 cm soil or saprolite under grassland replicate 1 | place: USA:California | collected 2016-06-15
CGCCAGTTTCAGTCCGACTTTGCCACCGAGGAGGGCTGCCAGAAGTATCTGGCAGCTTGTCGTTGGCCAGATGGGTTCATCTGCCCTCGATGCGGGCACGAAAGAGCCTACGAATTGGTGAACCAAGGGCGCCACCAATGCACCAAGTGTCGGCACCAGATTTCGCTGACATCTGGGACCATTCTTCACCGGACGAAGATTCCGCTGACCCATTGGTTCTGGGCGGCGTATCTGATGACCACTGACAAGCGTGGCGTATCCGCCCTGCTTCTGCAGCGCCAACTCGGTCTGTCTTGCTACGAAACTGCGTGGATGATGCTGCACAAACTCCGCCGGGCGATGGTGAATGTGGCTCGGGAACCGCTGCGCGGCGACGTAGAGGTTGATGACACGTGGGTTGGCGGCGAGCAAGCCGGACTCCGAGGGAGCCGACAACTCAAGGAACGGCGGGCGGCTCTCGTCCTGGTGGCTGTGGAAAAGCGTGGCCAAGCTTCCGGTCGAGTCCGAATGAGCGTGATTCCCGACTTCAAGGCCGCCACGATAATGCCGTTCCTCAGCCAAAACGTCGCACTCGGTTCAACCATAATATACGGACGGCCTCAAAAGTTTCTCAGGGCTCTCGGAGGCCGGCTTTAAACATGTCGCTCGCAAACAACCTCTCCGGTCGGAGTTGCGCAGAGGCGCGAAGTCCGCTGTTCCACTTGCCGATCGGGCGATTGGCAACCTCCAACAGTGGCTCATCGGCACCTACCACGGAGTGAGCAAGGCCCAACTCCAAGTTTACCTCAACGAATTCGTCTTTCGGCGCAACCGTCGCAAGACGCCCGCAGCCGCATTTCAGACACTCCTTGGTCTCGGAACCAGCCACAAATCAACTGAGTACGAGCAGATTCGGGGAGCGAGGGATCTCAACCCCAACCTGTTGGGGCTTGCTGAAGCAACCAGATAATTAGAAGATAGCTAAACCTCTGTGTCTTTCCTCTGTGGACCTCCGTGTCCTCTGTGGTGAGCTTTTGAATTTCGTTTGCCATCGCCGGGCAGCTTAAGAAAAGATCAAAACCTTTACCACAGAGGACACGGAGGTACACGGAGGAACGCCACAGAGGTAAACCGGTTGGTCGATCCTATGCACCGCAACGAAGGTCCGCTCGGCTAAGAAGGCTTTCCCCGGCCGGAAGCTTTGTTCAGCCGTTTAAACCTCGGTGTCTTTCCTCTGTGCCCCCCTGCCCTCTGTCGTGAGCTTTTAAATTTCGGCGCAATGGCGCGGACAGCTTAAGAAAAGATCCAAACCTTTACCCCAGAGGACACCGAGGAACAGAAGGAACGCCACAGAGGTAAACCCATTTGGTCGATCCTATGCGCCGCAAAGGGTCATCTGTGCGCCGCAACGGAGGTACTGCTCGACTAAGAAGACTTTCCTTGGCTGCAAGCTTTGTTCTGCTATGAAACCTCTGTGTCTTTTCTCTGTGGACCTCGGTGCTCTTAGTGGTGAGCTTTTGAATTTCGGACGGTGTACAATTCCTGCACTTTCCAAGCTCAAACCGAGGGTCCTCCTGAAATGCATCTCCAACTGAAATTCACGCCGATCGCGACTGTGCTGGCGATTGCGCTCACACTTACGATGGCTGCGACGGCGCAGGACACAGCGCAGATTCCGGCGCACGGGAAAATGAGAGTGCTTTTCAACGGGAAAGATTTGAAAGGGTTCGACACCTTCCTGGAGAAGCACGGCCTTAACAACGACCCTGACAAAGTCTTTCTGGTGGAGAGCGGGGTCCTGCATATTTCGGGAGCCGAAATGGGCGGGCTGGTGACGCAGAAGGAATACGAGAATTACTATCTGCGCGCGGAATTCAAGTGGGGAGAGAAGATGTATGAGCCGCGCGTGGGAAAGGCCAGGGACAGCGGCGTTCAATATCACATTACAGGGCCGCTGGTAGTCTGGCCGCGAATGATGGAATTTCAGGTTTCCGAAGGAAGTACGGGCGACATCTGGGTCATCAAGGGAACCAGCGTCGTGGTGCGCGGTACTAAGTACGACAGCGCCGGCAACACTCCCTATATCCGGATACCGCGCATCGGAAGGGGAGAGCTCCAGAACGTGACCGGCTTCCGCCAGCCGGAGGGTGAAGTCGAAAACCCGCACGGCGAGTGGAATGTCCTGGAGCTGATTGCCGATCATGATCGCGTGATGCAGTTCGTCAATGGCAAGCTGGTGAACGAGGGGACGAACGCGAACACTACGCGTGGCAAGATCGACTTCCAGTCAGAAGGCGCGGAAGTCTATTTCCGCAACATGAAGATTGCCCACCTGAAGTGACCGCGGTTAACTACGCCACTTAGCGGCCACCGCTGATTGGTGCTGGTTATATCGAGTGGAGGGAAGCCCCTCCCGAGTTCAAAACTTCCCCTCATCCGCAGACGGGCCGTAGATCGCCGGCACCGACGCACCGGTCAGCCGAAGGTAAACCGTCAGCTGACCCCGATGGTGCGCCAAGTGCGTGAATGTATCCTCGATAACGACGTAGCGAGGTTGCTGAAGAATGATGTGTTCGCCAGCCCGTAGAGTCCAGGTCGTCATCAGGTGTTGGTCCGTTGTGCCGGCCAGTGCTTTCCGGCCTTTTTCAAGACTCTGCTCAAAGGCTTCGACTAGCTCACGTGAGGTGCCGTATTCCCTAGTCCCCCAGTTATGGGGCTTTTGGAAATCGAGTTCGTCGGCGCTAATAGCGGCCTCGATCCAGGCTGGCATCGTTGCCACTAAGCCCGCCAGATAGCCCAGCTTCATGGACTTATCGTGTGGATTCCAATTGTTCTTCCCTTCAGGTACACGCTTCACCGCGCTCCGGGTGCCTTCCGTCTCTCGATCCAATTGCGCCAGCAGCAACTCTGTCAATTTCATGGTTCCTTCCTTCCGCCTTCGAAAGTAGATAACGAAGACACGATAAGCGCGGATATATGACACGCGGTGTCATAATTCCAGATATATTTTTGTGTAGGAAAACAGGAATTCCATGCGAGCCGATCGCCTGTTATCGATCCTTCTTCTGTTGCAGTCGCGAGGACAGCTTACCGGCCGCGAGTTGGCCAAGCGCCTCGAAGTTTCAGAACGCACGCTCCATCGCGACATGGACGCACTCAGCGCGGCGGGAGTGCCGGTTTTCGCTCTCCGAGGATCGCGAGGAGGTTGGCGGCTCGAGGAAAACTGGCGTACGCAGGTTCCAGGTCTCGATGAAGTCGAATTGCGCGCTCTCCTGATGGCCCAGCCGCGAGTGCTCGGAGATCGCAAGCTTGCGGCGGCCGCGGAACGCGCTCTCGGCAAGCTGATGGCGTCTCTTCCCGTACCTTTGCGTGCGCGTGCCGAATCCATACGCCAGCGCCTCTACGTGGATACTGCAGGTTGGCGTGGTGCTACCGAAGACATATCTTTGCTGCCGATTGTCCAAGAAGCGGTCGCCCGTGATCGCAAGCTCAAAATTCGGTATTCCAATCGGAGCAGCCGGTTCGAGCGCGCAGTCGAACCCGGCGAGCCGCCGAACCCGTCAGACCGTGTCGTTGATCCTCTCGGTTTGGTCGCAAAGGGAAGCACGTGGTACCTCGTCGCGAACACGGCAAAGGGGTTTCGCACTTTTCGCGTATCCCGGATCGAGAACGCTATTCTGCTGGACCTTCCCTGTGAGCGGCCTGCCAACTTCGACTTGGAGGTGCACTGGAGGTCCTCGACGGAAGAGTTCCTGAAGGGGTGGTCCCGATTCGAGGCCACTCTGTGCCTTCATCCGAACGCCGCCCGCGAAATGAAGCTCTGGCGAATGGTGTTGCAGGTTCCCGACGAGACACCTGGCGCACCTAAAGAAGGTTGGACAACGCTGCGGGTGCAGTTTGAGGATGAGCAGCAGGCTCTCTTCGTTGTGCTTGGATTCGGTTCCAAAGCCGAGGTGCTCGCGCCGGCAACATTGCGCAACAGCGTGGCAGCGGAACTCGCCACTACTCTGGGTTTGTATGGTGTTTCCTGGCAAAGGTCTTCCGCTCGAGCAACAAAGCTCAGTTGAAAACTCTGCGGCTACACCGTATCGTTACGGATGTTACAGAAAGTCTTGTTTCCAGTTTCCTTTAAAGCGAAGGGAGACTGGAATCTCGAGTAACACCAGACAGGAGATCGGCGATGGAAACTAAGCCGGCGGCACAGAACATCCAGGATACTTTCCTCAATGCAGCGCGCAAGGAGCGAAGCAGCATCACGCTTTACCTGATGAGCGGAGTGAAGTTGACGGGACGGATTCGCTCATTCGATAAATATTCCGTAGTGCTCGAAACCAACAACCAGGAGCAATTGATTTTCAAGCACGCAATCTCGACCGTGGCTGTGGCCAAGTCGGCGCATAGCTTCGCAGAAAAGCCGCGTGTGGTCGGTTCGGCCACAGCAACTGATTCGGGGGAGACTCCGGCGGCCTCAGGTACTGAAGGATAGGTCAGATTGCGCAGTTCTGAATCCGGATCGTCGCGTGTTCCAGGAAAGGCCGGTGCCCAGCCCAGTTCTGCGCGTGCTGCGCTCTCTTCGCGTGCGCAGCAGGGTGGAAACCGCCGCGCCCTTCCTCCGGGAATGCGCCAGGAGCGCGCGTTTCTGGTTGGACTCGATTACCGCAGTGGCGGCCGTGGTCGGCGCATGACCAGCGTCGTCCAAGCAGCCCGCGATGCCGCCTCTCCGTCGCGTCCCACTTCCCAGCCGAAGTTCAGCGCGGAGGAATCGCTCGGCGAACTTCGCGATCTTGCCATCAGCGCTGGAGCGGAGATTGTTGGAGAAATCCTGCAGCATCGCGACCGGCCCGATCCTGCAACTCTGATTGGCAAGGGCAAGCTGGAAGAAATCGCTGGAGCCGCCGCTTCGGCCTCTGCCGATCTGCTGCTTTTTGACCACGACCTCACTGCTTCCCAGCAACGCAATATCGAGAGAGTCGTCAATGCGCGGATAATCGACCGCACGCAGCTCATTCTGGATATTTTCGCCACCCATGCGCGCACCCGCGAAGGCCAGCTTCAGGTTGAACTCGCGCAACTGGAATACATGCTCCCCCGTCTTGCCGGACGTGGCATTGAAATGTCCCAGCTCGGTGGAGGTATTGGCACCCGAGGTCCCGGCGAAACTCAGCTTGAAACCGACCGTCGGAAGATTAACCGTCGCATTCGCCATCTTCAGCAGCAGATGGGATACACCAACGCAGGGAAGTCGACGTTGTTTAACGCTCTGACGAACGCAACGGTTCTAGAGTCGCCGCGCATGTTTGCGACTCTCGATCCCACGCTCCGCTCAGTGACTCTGCCCTCGAAGCGTAAGGCCCTGCTGTCAGACACGGTCGGATTCATTCGCAACCTGCCGCACACGCTGGTTTCATCCTTTCGGGCAACCCTTGAAGAAGTGCAGCGTGCGGCGTTGATTCTGCACGTTTCGGACGCGAGCAGCCCGCTCTCCGCTGAACAGGACGCGCAGGTCGAGGAAGTCCTGAAGGAACTCGAAGTCGCCAACAAGCCGACGCTGCACATCAAGAACAAAGTTGACCTGCTGCCCTCGAAGCAGCGCGACAGCCTGCTGGATGATCCACGAACCGTACACGTTTCGGCAGCAAAGGGAATTGGGCTCACCACTTTGCTGGATCGCATCGATCAGGTCCTCTCCGAAGATTCCACCAGCCGTGTACGCCTGCGAATTCCGCAGAAAGAAGGGAAAGCGCTCTCTTTGATTGAGGCCGGCTCGCGAGTTTATTCACGGGCATACAAAGACGGTGCAGTTGAAATGGAAGCAGAAGTTCCAGAATCGCTGGCCAGGAGAGTCAAAGAGTGGCTGGTGAGCTGATCCCGAGCCTTCGCGAATCACAGGGACGATAACCGACAGCCATCAATTTAAATGGGCCAACTACCAGGAAGCGGTGACGTTTCCCTGGCTGCCGGCCCATTCGATCCTGAAGTGGATCGGAGGTGATATCTCTATGCTAGACCCGTTGCCCCCGATGTCAAGCCTATTCCAGAGTTGGTGAGCAACGCCGAATGTTCGTTGTCTCTCTCTGGAGTTAATCTGGAACTTTAAGGATCCCGCGCTGCTGTGCCGGGCTAAGCTCCGTTGCGCCGTCGGAGTTGCGAGAACTTCCGCCATCCTTGAGTTGAGTCTTTGCGCCGAGTTTTCACCTTACCGCCCTGTTCGCCGGCAAACACCTGCTTCCATACCGATTCTGCACTGTTTGGTCCTGCCCCGCGGGTACCGAAGTAATACCCATTCAACCCGCTATCTATTCACTACAACCATGTGAGACTCTCGGCTCATCTATGGGTTTAACTTCCCAAGGTGATCAATGGAAAAAAAGAACCAACCCGGCTCCCCCAGCACCCCGTCTCCCGAGTTTGAGGATTCCACGGTTCAACTGCCTATTGAGCTCTGGGAGGCGCCATTCGAGCGCTGGCTGCGTCTGGCTGACCATCTGTTACGCGACTGGCCTGGAACTGCGCCACTCCCGCCGGAGCACCGGCTCTGATTCACGCTGAGTTCCCGCGAAGAAGTCTGCATTGCGAGACGGTGGATTTAGAGAAATTACTCCCGTAATGCGAATGCGCCCGTATTACACAACTATTACCCACTAGCATATTGGTGGCTGCTAGCCTAATAACGCGCACACCAAAGTGAGGCTCGTGGGATGAAAATCGAAATCGAAGCGCTGGAACGCACACGTCACGAAGACAAAATTAACTGGGTAACCGCGGGATTCATGTTCGCGTTTCACGTCGGCGCTTTGGCGGCAATTTTCTTCTTTACTTGGAAAGCTTTGCTGGTTTCGCTGGTTCTCTGGTGGGTTGCAGGCGGCATGGGAATCGGCATGGGCTACCACCGACTGCTCACGCATCGCGGATATAAGACGCCGAAGTGGGTAGAATATTTTCTGACTGTGTGCGCGACATTAGCGCTGCAGGGCGGCCCTATTTTCTGGGTGGCGACCCACCGCATTCATCACCAATTCTCAGACAAGGAAGGTGACCCACACTCCCCAATCGACGGCAAGTGGTGGGCGCACATGGGATGGATACTCATGGGCAAGAGCCTTCACCAGGATACGCAAACGCTGTTGCGCTATGTTCCTGATCTCGCGAAGTCAAAGTTCCATCTCTGGATTACCAAGTATCACTACGTGCCTGTGATCGTCGTAGGTGTCGCCCTGTTCGCAATTGGCGGCCTGCCTTTTCTGATGTGGGCGATGTTCCTGCGTACCGTCGTTGGCTTACACGCGACGTGGCTGGTGAACTCTGCCACGCATAGCTGGGGCACGCGGCGATTTGTCACCCGCGATCTTTCTACCAATAGCTGGTGGGTAGCTCTGGTGACGTTCGGCGAGGGCTGGCACAACAACCACCACGCACATCCGGTCTCGGCCCGCCACGGCCTGCGATGGTACGAGATTGACCTGAACTGGTACGGCATTTGGATGCTGAAGAAGCTCGGTCTTGCACGCCACATTTACCGCGTAAAGCTGGATGAGTTGCAGGAGCACGAGCGCGAGAAGCTGGTGGCTGCTGAGCAGCCGGAGCCGGTCTCAGTCTAGATCTGCTCGTCTGATTCGAAAGATCTGCGTTTAAGGCGCCGTCTTTTTACGGTTTCCGCTCAACGCCCTCGGCATATACTTTGAGCGCTAAATTCCGCCAAAGCACAGGTACTTGATTTCCACGTATTCGTCGATTCCGTGCTTCGAGCCTTCGCGGCCCACTCCCGATTCCTTCACTCCGCCGAATGGCGCCACTTCCGTTGAAATCAAGCCCGTGTTAATTCCGATCATACCCGCTTCAATTGCCTCGGCCACTCGCCAGATTCGCCCGATGTCGCGGCCATAGAAATAAGCCGCCAAGCCGAACTCAGTGTCATTCGCCAGCGCAATCGCTTCTGGCTCTGTCTGGAAACGGAAAAGTGGTGCTACGGGGCCGAACGTTTCCTCGCGGGAGATGGTCATTGCGGTCGTAACGCCGGTCAGAATGGTTGGTTCGAAAAAGCGCCCGCCCAAAGCGTGACGGCGCCCGCCGAGAAAAACCTTTGCTCCGTTAAAGGTCGCATTCCTGATGTGATCTTCCACCTTACGTAAAGCGTTGTCATCGATCAGCGGTCCCTGCGTCGAACTGGGATCCAATCCAGGACCTGGCTTCAGCGACTTCACAGCAGCCGCGAGCTTGGCAGCGAAGGCGTCATAGACGCTGTCCTGCACCAGAAAGCGGTTAGTACACACGCAGGTTTGGCCGCTATTCCGGTACTTCGATGCGACGGCGCCCTCTACAGCCGCGTCGAGATCAGCGTCATCAAAAACAATGAATGGAGCGTTTCCGCCGAGTTCCAGAGAAATCTTCTTTATCGTGCCCGCACACTGTGCCATCAACAGCTTTCCAACTTCTGTTGAGCCGGTGAAAGAAAGCTTCTTCACTTTTGGATTGGAAGTAAGCTCAGCCCCAATTTCCTGCGGCGGCCCCGTGATTACGTTGAAGACACCCCTCGGCACTCCAGCGGCATCTGCAAGTTCTGCCAGTGCAAGCGCGGAGAGCGGAGTTTGCTCTGCGGGTTTCAGCACGACTGTACATCCTGCGGCGAGTGCAGGACCTACCTTGCGCGTAATCATTGCAAGAGGAAAATTCCATGGCGTAATGCAGGCGACCACGCCGACCGGTTCCTTCAAGACAACAATTCGCTTGTCCACCTGATGACCGGGTATCGTGTCGCCGTAAACCCGCTTCGCTTCCTCTCCAAACCACTCCAGGAACGATGCTGCATACGCAACTTCAGCGCGCGACTCTGCCAGCGGCTTACCTTGTTCGACGGTCATCAGATGGGCGAGGTCTTCGTGGTTGGACATCATCAGATCGAACCAGCGCCTCAGAATGACAGCGCGCTCTTTGGCCGTGCGTTTGCGCCACGGAGGAAACGCCCTCTGGGCAGCATTGATGGCCTGCTTCGTTTCCGCTGCACCCAAGATCGGAACTCTCGCAATTACTTTACCGGTGGCGGGATCGTCCACTGAAAACTCCTTCCCGTCACTCGCGTGGAACCACTGGCCATCGATGTAGCAGGCATTGCGGAACAGGCGTGGATCACTCAATTTGATCTCTGTTGCAGTGCTGGACATAGCATGACTCTCCACCCACCACTTTAATGAAGGACAGGGTTGCCGTGCAGCGGCAGCTAAGAATTCTTTTCTGCCAATGATGCGCCTGCGTGCTTCTCTGCACTATTACCTCGACTGCTTCGTGGGAAGATTTCAGTCTCGGCTTTTAATCACTTGAGAAAAGCCATCCCTTTAGGGCAATCGCAAAGATTACGACGACTTCCCACGAGCAGTTCGATTTCACTCTCACAAAGGAAAATATATGGCGGCGGTTCGTTTCATCGTGGGATGCATCTTGGGCGGCGGCGCGGGCTTCGGCACCGGCTTTCTGCTCGGCAACTTGATTCTGCAGCTTGATTCGGACGTGGCGCTGATCGTCGGCGGTGTGACCGGCGTAGTCGCGGCCGTGTATTCCGCGATCGCCATGGCATCCAAGGTTTATAAGGTTGGGTTCCTCAGCATCCTTGGGTTCATCGTCGATGTCTCCTGGTCATTGCTGAATTCGCTTGCGGGACTTGCGGTTTGGATTCCTGCTGCCCTGATCAGCGGAGCGAATTTCTGCACACCGAATGACGACTCGCAGCGCTCAGGCACATTCGTTTATGACAAGAACCCGCGCGGCGGCAATTTCGGAGCCACCACGATCGGCACGGTGATCGCGGGAGGATGGTCGTCGCACGAAGAGATACACGTGTGGCAGGCGCGCCTCTACGGACCCGTTTACATGATCATCTACATCCTCTCTTTCCTTTTCAACCTGCTCTTCCAGCTGCCGTTCCGTCGCAACAACTTGATGATGGACGCCTACACCCGTATTTGCTTCGAAGAGTGGGCCTATTGGGGCGGCAATGTGGGCGACGGAAAGATTGATTGGGGCGGCTGGATCGGCGGCTTCTTTCTCACCGTCCTGTACTGCGGTCTGTTCCTGGTCATTCCTTTAGGAATCGTGCTCGACCAGATGATTCTCTGGATCGTTGGTGCAAGCGGACTGGTCTTGTACACGATCATTCGTGCAGCGCTGCCCGCTGGCCATGGGTTCAGTTCGTAGCTCTTGAAACGGCAACTCGCGATTTCTCACTACTGCACAGGAGATGTTCTTATGACGCCCGCTATCAGACAGATCGTTACGCTCTCGGTTGTTTCGCTTGTGTTGTTCGCCTGCCCATGCAGCAAGGTCCCCGACCTGAGCGGCCTTACGCAGCAACAGGCGCAGGATGCGCTGACCAAGAAGAAACTCACAATGGGTTCGGTGACAACAGCGAACCTGCCCAACAAGACAGCTGGCACAGTCATTAGCCAGGACCCGGCGC
>WNFZ01006634.1_pt1 | contig 10424 bp, 9 predicted proteins | sample 5400081 | NCBI WGS metagenome assembly WNFZ01 (sample SAMN13153365, study PRJNA577476) | soil metagenome | isolation source: 80 cm soil or saprolite under grassland replicate 1 | place: USA:California | collected 2016-06-15
CACCGTCGTGGCCCCGTCATCGGCCATGATGATGTGGTCCGTGGCCAAAGCCAGCTCGTAGCCGCCGCCCGCGCAGGGGCCGTTGACGGCGCAGAGGTAGGCCTGGCGCGACTCCGCCGTCGCCTCCTCGATGCCGTTGCGCGTCTCGTTGGTGAACTTGCAGAAGTTCACCTTCCAGCCATGCGAGGACTGGCTCAGCATGCGGATATTGGCGCCGGCGCAGAAGACGCGCTCCTTGGCCGAGGTCAGCACCACCGCCCCCACCTCCGGATGCTCGAAGCGCAGGCGCTGGACGGCGTCATACAGCTCGATGTCGACGCCAAGGTCGTAGGAGTTGAGCTTCAGCTCGTATCCCGGGCGGAGCCCGCCGTCCTCCCTGACGTCCATCGCCAGCGTGGCGACTCGTCCGTCGAAGCCGAGCTTCCAGTGCCTGTACCTCGACGGCTCGGTGCGAAAATCGACCATCACGTGCTCGCTGTCAGCCATAGCCGTTTCCTCTCGATCCTGGGAGCCTGTCGCAGAAACCATGGCTAGAGCGATGAGAAGGGTCCAGCTGCAAGGCGGCGCCCGACGGCCGCACGCGAGGCGTACTCCCTGTACGTTGAGCGTGCGGCCGAGGGCGCCAACGAAGCAGATGGGCCCTTATCATCGCTCTAGCCGAGGATTACCCAGAGCACCTTGGCGGCCTTGGCGCCCACGTTCTCCCAGCCGTGCGGGGTGCCGCCGTCCAGATAGGCGCTGTCGCCGGCCTCGAGCGGATGGGATTCGCCATTGTACTGCAGCGCCACCTTGCCCTCGATCACGTAGAAGAGCTTCATCTGCCCGGGATCCAGGATCACCTTGTCGGTCTTGAGGCCCTTGGCGCGGGGGCCGAGGGTGGACATGACGGCCCGGATCTTCCCCTGGAACAGCCCCGCCCCCAGCACGTGCCATTTCTCCGAGGTGCCGTCGAAAGACACCACCGGATAGTCGGTCTTGCGGCTCACGTGCAGCCGGCCATTGGGCGCGGCCTCGAACAGCGAGCCGATGGAGACTCCGAAGGCGGCCGCCAGCTTCCCGAGCGTGTGGAGCGACGGCGTCAGGCGCCCCGACTCGATCTGGGACAGCATGCTGGGCGTCAGCCCCGCCTTCTCGGCGAGCTGGCGCTGCTGGAGCCGGCGCTCCGCTCGGAGCGCCTTGATCCGCTGGCCGAGACTGGTCATGCCCGCGCGCCTCCCCCCTCGGGGAGTCCCGCCAGCCGTCTCAACGCCCGGCTGACGAAGACCCGCGTCATCTTCTTCCGGTAGGGATGCGTCAGGTCGGTGTTGTCCAGCGGCTTGGAGGGCTTCGCGGCGACGCCCGCGACCTCGTCGATGATCTCGGCGGTCAGCCGCCGGCCATGGAGCAACCGGCCGGCCTCGACCGCCTCGCGCGGCAGGGAGGCCACCGCGCCGAGCACGATGCGCGCCTGCCTCACGATGTCGCCGTCCATGCTGAGCGCCACCGCCACGCCGAGCACCGGGAAGTCGAAGGAGCCGCGCCGGCGAAGCTTGAGGTAGGCGCAGCGCAGTCCGTCCGCGGGTGGGAGCGCGATCTCGGTGAGGATCTCCTCCGGACGCTTGGCGAGATACTCGATCCCGTCGTCCCGGTAGAGCGCCGAGATGGGGATGACCCGCTCTCCCGCTGATCCCCGCAGCCTCACGGTCGCCCCCAGGCTCCACAGCACCGGGGCCGTATCGGAGGAGGACACCGCCCAGCAGCGCGGGCTCCCCGGCGCCACCAGGCAGATCTCGCCGTCCTTCTTCATGCAGAAGTTGACCGCCTTCCGCCACTGGTAGGACTGGTTGTAGTAGTTGCAGCGGGTGTCCACGCAGACGTTCCCGCCGATGGTGCCCATGTTCCTCAGCTGGGGCGTGGACACCAGCCCCGCCGCCGTCGCCAGCGCCGGATAGTGGTGCGCGACCTCTCCGTGTCGCGAGGTCGCGGTGAGTGTCGTCCCCGCGCCGATGGTGAGCCCGGTCGTGGCGTCGCCGCGGATCCCGACCAGCTCCTTGATCCCGCGCAGGCCGACCAGCACCGTGGGCTCGAACTGCCGGCGCTTCATGTTGGGGTAGAGATCGGTGCCGCCGGCCACCAGCATGGCGTCCCGGCCGTGGTCGGCCATCAGCTTGACGGCGTCGGCGGCGGAGACCGGCGCCAGATAGGTGAAGGGCGGCAGGCGCATCATGACGCGAACGGCCTCTCCGCGATGTCCGCGGCCGGCTCGCCGAACGCCGACTCGATCACGCGCGGCTCCGGGAAGGTGAAGAGCGGCAACCGCCCGGGCCCGACCCGCGGCGGCCGGCCCTGCCGCTTGAGGTCGAGGGCCTTCACCACCTTCTCGGGCGAGATCGGGATCTCGTCGATCCTGACGCCCACCGCGTCGTACACGGCATTGGCCACGGCCGGGATGACGGGGAGCAGCGGGCCCTGGCCGGCCTCCTTCGCGCCGAACGGACCCTCGGGATCATCGCTCTCGACGAGGATGGTGTGGATCTCGGGCGTCTCGAGCGTGGTCGGGCTCTTGTACTCGAGCATGGACGGGATCTTGTGGACGCCCTTGCGGAAGACCTGCTCTTCCATCAGGACCTCGCCCAGCCCCATGTAGATCGAGCCCTCGACCTGCCCCTCGACGAGCAGCGGGTTGAGGGCGCGCCCCACGTCGTGGGCGATCCAGATCTCGGTCGGCCTGACCTCGCCCGTCTCCGCGTCCACGTCCACCTCGACCACGCAGGCGGAGTAGGAGTAGCACGGCGACGGCCCGACGCCGCCGCCCTTGTATTTCCCCGCGCGCCGCGGCGGCGCGTAGGAGCCGGGGAAGGCGAGGACACCGAAGAGGCTCTCGGCGAGCGCCACCGCCTGCGCGAACGAGACGCCGCGGTCCGGGTCCCCGTCGACGAAGACGCGCCGGTCCTCCGCCACGAGCCGGCCGGGCTCGACCTCGAGCTTCCTCGCCACCGCCGTGAAGATCTTCTCGCGCAGGCGCTCCGCCGCCTGGATGGCCGCGTTGCCCGCCATCAGGGTGACGCGGGACGAGTAGGAGCCCAGATCGACGGGCGTCAGATCGGTGTCCGCGGGGTGGACGCGGATGTCCTTGGGCTCGATCCCCAGCACCTCGGCGACGAGGTAGGCGAGGATCGAGTCCGACCCCTGGCCGATATCGGCGGCGCCGCAGAGCACGGCGACGAGCCCGCTCCGGTCGGCCCGCACCACGACGCCGGAGTGGGGCATGTCGTTCCAGTAGATGGCCAGCCCCGCGCCCGTCAGATAGGAGGAGCAGGCGATGCCGATCCCCTTGCCGGCGGGCAGATGCCCGACCTTCTGCCGCCAGCCGGAGGCCTCGATCACGCGGTCGATGCACTCGCCGAGCCCGATGGTCGTGACGGTGAGATGGTTCGCCGTCTTGGTGAACGGCTCCACGAGGTTCCGGCGCCGCATCTCCGCCGGATCGAGACCGAGCTGCTCGGCCGCCTTGTCGATCTGGCACTCCATCGCGAAGCGGGGCTGAGGTGTGCCGTGCCCGCGCTTGGGGCCGCACGGCGGCTTGTTGGTGAAGACGCGCGCGCCCTCGAACTTGTAGGCGGGGATCTTGTAGGTCACCGTCTGCAGCGCGCCGGTGTAGAAGGTCGAGGCCACGCCGTAGGAGCCGTAGGCCCCGCCGTCCAGCCAGGAGCGGAAGTGCATCCCGGTGATCGCGCCGTCCTTCGTGAAACCCGTCTTGATCCACATCAGCACCGGGTGCCGGCCACGATGGACGTAGAAGACCTCTTCACGCGTCAGGGTGATCTTCACCGGGCGGCCAGTCAACCGGGACAGCCGGCAGGCCGCGATCTCGTGGGCGAAGGGATCGAGCTTGCCGCCGAAACCGCCACCCACCGGCGCGGCGATGACGCGGATGTGCGCCTGGGGCAGATCGAGGATCTTGGCCAGGAGCCGGTGCACGTAGTGCGGCGTCTGGGTGGAGGACCAGAGCGTCAGCTTGCCGTCGGCGCCCCAGTGCGCGACGGCCGCGTGCTGCTCCATGGGCAGATGGGTGTTGCCCTCGAAGAAGAAGGCGTCCTCGCGCACGAGGTCGGCCCGCGCGAAGGCCGCGTCGACATCCCCGAACTGGAGCGAGACGGCCTTGTGCACATTGGGACCGTCCCCGTACTCGTGGATCCTCGCTTCCGGATGGGCCAGCGCCTCCTCGATGGACATGAGGGACCGGAGCGGCTCGTACTCCACCTCGATCAGCTCGGTCGCCCGCTCGGCCGTCTCCTCGTCGGCGGCGGCGACGGCGGCGACGGCATCGCCGACCATCCTGACCTTCTCCACGCAGAGCGCCTCCTCGTCCTGGGAGACAGGGAGGATGCCGAACTTCACCCGCGGCAGGTCATGGCCGGTGATGACCGCGTAGACGCCAGGCAGCGACTTGGCCCGGCTGGTGTCGATGCGCTTGATGAGGGCGTGGGGATGCGGGCTCCTCAGCAGCTTGGCGTGGGCCATGCGGGGCAGGATCAGGTCGTCGGCGTACTTGGTCTCGCCGGCCACCTTGGCCCAGGCGTCGATCTTGGGCAGCGACTGCCCGATGATGGAGAAGCGCTCCTTCTTCATGCGCTCGCTTTTTTCCGGACCATCTCAAGCTCGCCTCGCCGGGCTCGTCGCCTCCGGCTCCTCGGCCCCGCCTCGGCTCGCACGGCTTTCCGAACCATTTCAAGCTCGCCTCGCCGGGCTCGTCGCCTCCGGCTCCTCGGCCCCGCCTCGGCTCGCACTACCTTTCATGCGAAGCGCCGCCAGCTCGACTGCGTCGAGGATCTTCGTGTAGCCGGTGCAGCGGCAGAGGTTGCCGGCCAGGGCGTGACGGACCTCGTCACGCGTCGGCGCCGGATTCTGGATGAGCAGCGCCTCGGCGGTCAGCAGGATGCCGGGCGTGCAGTAGCCGCACTGGGCGGCTCCCAGCTCCGCGAAGGCCTGCTGGAGCGGGTGGAGCTGGCTCCCGTGAGCCATGCCCTCCACCGTCTTGATCTCCCGCCCCTGGCACTCGATGGGCAGGGCGAGGCAGGAGAGGACGGGTTCGCCGTCCACCAGGACCGTGCAGGTGCCGCACTCGCCCAGCTCGCAGCCGTGCTTGGTCCCCGTCAGCTCCAGGTCCTCGCGGAGCACCTCGAGGAGGGTCTTGTGGACGGCCACGAACACCTGGCGTTCCTCGCCGTTCACCGTGAGCGTCAGGAGGGTCTTCACCGGCGTGCCCTCTCGTGTCGGAATGGGGTCGATTACCGATCCATGAAAGTTGCCTTAAGTAGTACTAAACTCGGAGAGAGCCTGTCAAGGGCGAAATCGGCGACCGTGTTCACGCTCCGTGGCGATCGCCGCATTCGTGCGATCACCCTCCTCGCGTGTCGCCGTGGCAAGGCTCGCCTGCGCAGTCCGGAGCGCTTCGAGGGCCTTACGCAGCCACCGGTGCTTCAGGGTGTTAGCCTCGAACGGCAAATAATTCAGCTGTGACGGAGCGAAAAGGGTTGAATCAAGAGGGCCCCAGATGCGGTCTTAAGCGGAGTCATTGGGCCCACATGGCGCTTGACGGCCCTGCCGTGCCTGGCTACGATGCCGCAGCGGGATGCGCGGGTTCTAGAGTCGGGCCCAGGTCTTCCGTGTGCGCCGTGCCTGCGGGCTCCTGGGTGGTGGGCGTTCGGACATGCTGACCTCTCACAAGCTCACCGGACCGAAGGGGCAGGGGGTCTTACGACCATCCTCGCATGGGCCTCGCCGTGTCCCACCCGGATCCCCATGACACGGCGCGATTTGCTCCAGGCCTTCGGAGTGGTTCTCAGAGGGGCAATCGCCCTCGTCTTCCCGGCTTGCGCCAGCAGGCGGGAACCCGCCGGGCCCGGTTCATCGACGCACTCCCTGGAAAATACCTCGTCGACAGCGAAGCTTCCGGCGAGCGAGATGGAGAATCTCGTGGCGCTGACCGAAGTGCTGGTCCAGGGAAGGCCACTGTCACCCTTCGAGCGAGGGAAGCTCGTGGAGGCGATCAACGAGCGGGCGCTGAGCGAACCCGAACGCCTCCGGCTCTACCGGCTCACGGCAAGCTTCCTCGATCAACCAGGGCAGCCCCGCTTCGCCGACCTGAGCCTGGCGGAGCGTACCGAGGTCGTCCTCCGTCGACGCCTGGTCCCCGACAGCGAGCGCGAGGAATCGTCACGCCCGCTCTCCCCGTCCGAACCCCAGGATGTGGTGCGAAGGGTCGGGGTCCCCGAACTCATCGCCTGCTATTACCGCTCTCCGGCAGGATGGGCTGTCGTGGGCTACGAATCGTTCCCTGGACGCTGTAGCGATCTCCTTGGCTACACTCGTCCGGACTGAGCGGATCCATGACTGCCAACGGCCCCGAAGAGACCGAGGTGTGCATCATCGGTGCCGGGCTTGCCGGGGGGATCATGGCCTTCGAGCTGGCGCGACGCGGAATAAGAGTGCTGGTGCTCGAATCGGGGCCGCGGCACGACTTCAACCGGCGGTTCGAGGGCATGCGGCAGTTTCTCCAGGGCGAGAACCCCTGGCGGACCCTTCCCCCGGAGATGGACCGCTACACCTTCAGCGGGAGCGTTCCCTACTTTCTCGACTACAACCGGGTCCGCGGGGTGGGCGGGAGCAGCCTGGGGTGGGAAGGGTACGCCCTCAGGTTTCACGCCAACGACTTCCGGCTGCGAAGCCTTTACGGCATCGGCGAGGATTGGCCGATCAGCTACGAGGACCTGGAACCGTATTACGCAGCCGCCGAGACCGCGCTCGGGGTCGCGGGAGCCGGCGATGACCCCTGGGCATCGCCCCGGAGCCGCTCCTTTCCGCTCCCGCCGTTCGCCTTCAGCTACTCGGACGGGATGTTCGCCAGAGCGTGCGCGCGGGTCGGGATCGCTCTCCATCACCTGCCACAGGCCAGGAATTCCGTTGCCTACGCGGGCCGATCGCAGTGCCGGGCGTGCGGGACCTGCTATGTCTGCCCCACCGGCGCCAAGGCAAGCGTGGACCTCACGCACGTCCCGCAGGCCGAGGCCACCGGAAACGCCCGCGTGGTGACGGATGCCACCGTCCTCCGGCTCGAGGTCGACCGATCGAACCGCGTCACGAGCGTGGTCTACGCGGGGCGAGACAGACGTGAGCGTCGCGTGTCGGCCCCGCTCTTCGTCCTCGCCGCCGGCGGCGTCGAGACGGCGCGCCTCCTCCTGCTGTCAGTGTCCGAGAGTTCGCCCACCGGGCTCGCCAATGCCAGCGGGCTGGTGGGGAAATATTTCATGTGCCATCCCGTGATCGACATCACGGGCCGCGTGCCCGAGAAGGCCTATCCCTACCGCGTCGGCTTCTCGACCGCCATGAGCCGCCAATTCGCCGTCGACCGAGATCGGGCCCGTCAGGGCGCCTTCTACCTCGAGTTCCTCAACTTCCCGAGGGACGGCCAGCCGGAGGATCTCGCGCTCGCCAGTGGCAAGTGGGGAGAGGCGCTACGGCGACACGTCGAGACGGAGTTCGGTCACACCGTGGGCATTCGTGTCTACTGCGAGCAGCTGCCCGACCCCAGAAATTCCGTCGTCCTGAATCCCCAGGTGAAGGACTACTTCGGCAACCCTGCGCCGCACATCACCTGTAACATCGGCCCGCACGAGCGCGCGACGCTGGCCGAGGGCGCGACGGTCGCCAAGAGGATCCTGGAAGCCATGGGGGCTTCCCGGATCCAGTCCAGCGACCTGAGCCTGGCCGCCCATCAGATCGGGACGCACCGGATGGGCAGAGACCCACACACCAGCGTCGTCGACAGCACCCTCCGCGCCCACGATGTTCCCAACCTCTACCTGGTGGGGAGCGGGTGTCTCGTCACCACGAGCTCCTCGCCCCCGGGGCTGACCACCGCGGCCCTGGCCATCAGGGCGTCCGAGCATATCGCCTCCCTCCGGCGCCCCGCAGCAGGCGCCTGACCGGCGCTCAGCCTGGACGAGGATCCCTCGCGCTCACCCGGTCTGCCCCTCTGCCGGTGCCGCGCAAAGCGCGCCGGCTTTGCGCCGGCGCGCTCGCGGGGCCCGGGTCGGGAACTGGGACGGGGAACTAACCTCAGTCGACGGATATGCGGGCCGGAGTACAGAGGAATTGCGCCGTTCCGACGGTCAGGTTCTGCTCCGCGAACTGATCGTCAACAGGAATGGTTACCCCAACAGGGGGACCCGAAGGAGTGATCTTGTAGCAATTCAGACCGTTATTAAATGGAGGGACAACGAAAGGACTCTCGCAGGAGTCGCCGGGAAAACACTTCGCCCTGACCTGCGTACAGAAGTGATGGGATCCCTTGACCGTCACAAGCTCACCCCCCGTGGAGGGACTGGGCGTGCCACCGTGGAATACATCGAAGAGCCTCACCTGCTCGTTGAGCGGCGTGCCCGTAGTCTCGTAGCACTTGAAGTGTGATAGGGCGAGGAAGGAAAATCCAGCCTGGGCCTCCTGACCAGCGTATATGCCCCAGGCGCCCATCCCGACCAGCACCGCCACCACCAGGATCAGAGCCTTACGCCACGATATTCTGCGATCTCTCATCGTTCGCCTCCGCTCTCTCACGTGAGTGGTTCCGGTTTCGCGCGATCCGCCCAGAGCCGGATGGATGCTCGCCCGCTTCGGATCCTCCCCGTCGGCGCCGGGCAACGCGCGTGTTCCACGCCGGGAACTGGGACAGTTAACTACTCGTTGGGGCCGAACGGCGCACAGACGAACTGCGCCGTTCCGATCTTCAGGTTCTGCTCCGCGAGCTGGTCTTCAACAGGAACGGTTACCCCCACAGGGGGGCCCGAGGGAGCGATCTTGTAGCAATTCACGCCGGCCGATAGACTAGTTTCAATGGGAAGTGGCTGGCACCTTCCGGAGTCCGGAAAGCACTTCGCGTAGACCTGCGTACAGACCAGGTGGGACCCCTTGACTGTCACGAGTTCACCGCCCGTGGAGGGACTGGGTGCGCCGTCGTGGAACAAATCGAACAGCCTCACCGGCTCGTTGACCGGCGTGCCGGTAGTCTCGTAGCACTTGAAGTGTGGGATAGAGATCCCAGCCTGGGCCTCCTGCCCAGCATAGATGCCCCAGGCGCCCATCCCGACTAGCACCGCCACCACCAGGATCAGTGCCTTACGCCACGATATTCCGCGATCTCTCATCGTTCGCCTCCGCTCTCTCGCGTGGGTGGGTGATTCCGGTTTCCCGCGATCCGCCCAGAGTTGCTTCCGTTGCGGGTGGGCCTCTGCCCGGCGACAGCCCTCTGCGACGGGTCGCCCGCTTCCCTGTTCCGCGGTGCCCGCCCGCCTCCTCACGAGGACGGTACGCGCCCTGCGGGGCGCCCGTCCGCAGCCGCGCAGACCTTGGCGACAGGGCACCCGTCGAGACACACGCTGTCGATCCGCGGGCACCCGCAATCATCCTCGGCATGTCAAAGCCGTCCTTCGACGAGAGCCACACCCCATGAACCGCCAGCACGTCTCACGGCCCGGCTGGCCCCGGAAACCCGCACGAACCCCTTCAATGAGCCATGCCCCCTCCGTGAGGGAGCCATGTCAGTGGGCGCGCAAGGACCACCTCGAAAGCCGCAAGCACTACCTGATCGCCGGCGATCCTAGCTTGGCGCACCGGGCCCGTCAAGCCGTGGCAGACCACTTGTCAACACGTCCAAGTCCCGCAGGCCGAGGCCATCTGAAACGCCCGCGTGGTCACGGATGCCACCGTCCTCCGGTTCGAGGTCGACCGATCGAACCGCGTCACGAGCGTGGTCCACGCGGGGCGAGACAGACGTGAACACCGCGCGTCGGCCCCGCTCTTCGTCCTCGCCGCCGGCGCCGTCGAGACGGCGCGCCTGCTCCTGCTGTCGACGTTCGAGAGGTCGCCCACCAGGCTCGCCAATGCCAGCGGGCTGGTGGGGATCTCGCGCTCGCCAGTGGCAAGTGGGGAGAGGCGCTGCGGCGACACGTCGAGACGGAGTTCCGTCACACCGTGGGCATTCGTGTCTACTGCGAGCAACTGCCCGACCCCAGACATTCCGTCGTCCTGCATCCCCAGGTGAAGGACCACTTCGGCAACCCCACGCCGCACATCACCTGCAACATCGGCCCTTGGGAGCGCGCGACGCTGGCCGAGGCCGCGACGGTCACCAAGAGGATCCTGCAAGCCATGGAGGCATCCCGGATCCAGTCCAGTGACCTGAGCCTGGCCCCATCAGATCGACACGCACCAGATGGGCAGAGACCCTCGCACCAGCGTCGTCGGAGCGCAAGTAACATCAACGCCCTCGCGCTCACCGCGTGCGCCCTCCCCTGCCGTCCACCCCCAACCTCCGCACGCTGGACCCCCGCTGGAGCCGCAGGCACAGCGCACATGACCGGGCCTCCGGGCCGCCGCGCGCGCCG
>WNFZ01006636.1_pt1 | contig 10424 bp, 10 predicted proteins | sample 5400081 | NCBI WGS metagenome assembly WNFZ01 (sample SAMN13153365, study PRJNA577476) | soil metagenome | isolation source: 80 cm soil or saprolite under grassland replicate 1 | place: USA:California | collected 2016-06-15
CCTTCGATATCTAGGACAAATCCTGCAGAACCACCGTCAGGCGCTGGTTCCAGCAAGGCTTTCGGGAGTTTATCATTCGCTCTTGTTAATCCCATGCGGTTATTGATGAGGCGCTTCAAATTCCATGCACGCTCGCCGCATTTCATCATATCTTCGATTGTCCAATCCAGTCCGCAAGTGACGTTGATTAGCTTAACCTGCATTTCGGGTTCGACGTTTGCAAAGATACACATCACTACCGCGTTGAAAACTGTCCGCCAATCCTGGTGTTTGGCAACATTCGCAGCTTTCTCAGCCTGCGCCTGGCGCTCAAAATATGTGATGCCAAGGCTTTCCTGTGTATGACCAAAATCGACGAAGAAATAATCTGATTGATTGTGACACGCGCCGCGCGGACTGGTCGCATACGATAATGCCATTCCTGAAACGCCGCGTGGATCATGATATGCAACTTCGAGGCCGTTGACCTGGACAGCCTCCTCCTCGACTCCGAAATATGCGGCAAATCGGCGCGATCCTTGTGACAAGAGTTCTCCGAATCCCTCGCGGCGACCAATCAGATGCACTAATCTTTCAATCGCATCGACATCGCCCCATTTCAAGGCAATGTCATTTGTATCTTTTTCTGTGATGATGCCTTTTTCGAAGAGAGTAAACGCAAGACCAATCGTATTGGAGCAACTAATCGTATCTATGCCGTAACGGTCGCATAACTCGCCCAGCTTGACAATCGCTTCCAGGTTATCATTTAATAAGTTAGCGCCAAACCCAACCATCGTTTCATGTTCAGGACCCTTGCGCTTGGATTGATCTCCGGGCAATATGACCACGCGTCCACAGGCGATGACACATCCCTGGCAGGCGCTGCGCCCGGCGAGAATCGTTTCGGTCATCTTTGCACCGGAAATGTTATCAATGTTCTCAAAGGAACCGCGCGAATAATATTTCACGGGCATCGCGCCAAGATACTCTGCGTAATTCGCAATGCCGCCCGTTCCAATATCCCGCAATATTTTTGCTTCGTTATCTTCGTGCAATCTGCGATTGGATTCGGAGCGTAATGGTTTGTATTTTGCAATATCGAAGATTGGTATTTGTCCGTCACCGTGCACGGCAATCGCTTTGAGATTCTTTGCGCCCATGACTGCGCCCAATCCTGTTCGCCCTGCCATGCGCCCGTGATCACACATAATCGAAGCAAATAGGACTCCCCGCTCCCCAGCCGGTCCGATCACACAGACATGCGCGGACTTCTCGCCGATCTCCTCTTTGACTTTATCTTGTGTTGTATATGTATTTTCTCCCCACAAATGCGCGGCACTTCGGACCTCCAGCCGATCCCCATTTAACCAGAGATAAACTGGCTCTTCTGCTTTTCCTGTGATCCACAAACCATCATAACCTGCGAGGCGCAACTCGGGACCCCAGAATCCACCGATATTGGATTCCGCCCATAGACCCGTAGCGGATCCCTTCCCGCAGACAACAAAGCGTCCTGTGGTTGGACCAGACGTGCCTGTCATCGGTCCCGTCATGAAGAGCAGAGGCGCTGCAGGCGAGAGCGGATCGAGTTCGCGCGTGAGGGAGGAATATAAAATCCGAGCGGCGAGTGATGCGCCCCCCAGAAAATCCTTTTCCCAGCTTTCAGGGATTTGATATTCCTCTGTCTTGCCTGTTGTAAGATTTATTTTGAGGATAGGTTGCATGAGGGTTTCAGGTACCAGGTGCCAAGTCTCAGGTCAAATCTTCCGTGATTAAATATCTTCGCGTCCTTTGCGTCTTCGCGGTTGAACTACAGAATTTCTGTAGTCACTTCCTGTGCCACGCGGACAAAATCCAACACAGTTGGCACATTGCGCATCATGTATCCCATGCTGCCTTTGACCTTCAGCTTGGAGGTCATCATCGCAGTCATCGGGTTGAGTTTGCCCGTTAGGATAGATGTGATATTGCTGTAAGAAGCGGTCAGCGTGAAGGTGGGATTTGGGTAGGCATCCGCGGCAGGCTGGTAAACCACTTTTCGGCAGGTGCCATGCCAGAGGTCCAGATAGAACGTGAGTCTTTTCTCCAGATTGCCCTCCGGTTCGATTAAAAAGAACAGGTCACCTTCCCAGTTCCTGGCAACTTCGTGATAGCGGGAGTCGGAGTTGAGTTTTGCTTCGAGTCCTTTGAGCCATTCCTCGCTTGGGAAAATTGCAGCCACGGTCACAGCCTCCTGAGTTATCGCCTGTCTCTTTAATAACTACACTTTTCGAATACTCTTGCAAATTGAAGTTCAAATTTCAAGTTTAGCTAAAGTTGCGGCACTCTGTAGATGAAGAGTATTTTACCATTCTGAAATGGGCAGGGAAGTCGTAATGGATGTAGCAAACAAAAGAACGCGGCGGTTTTAATATGCAATCTATTTTATTCAATCTCTTGACAATTGCAAAAAATAGTCTATGCTTAGAGAAATATTTCAATAGGAAAGGAGGTGGAACGCCTCTTAGGATTCACCTGTTTCGCGAACGAAAGACAAAGGATCAAAAAATTTTTGGAGGAGAAATCTCATGAAGAAACTATACACTGTTATAGTGTTGGTGATCATGGCTTCGCTCGTGCTCACCGCTTGTGGGGGGGCTGCTGCTAAACCGACAGATCTACTTGGAGCCATCAAACAGCGCGGTTATATTTTGGTCTCAACGGACCCGAACTATGAACCGCAATCCTTCCTGAATACGGAAGGCAAGCGCCCTGCAGATACTAAATGTCCATCTGATGCTTTGACTACCGCCGAAATGCAAGGCTTCGATGTGGATGTTGCAAAAGCGATCGGTGATGATCTTGGCGTGGAAACCTGCTTTGCCACTCCATCCTGGGATGCGATCACCGCTGGTAGTTGGGCAGACAAATGGGATCTGAGCGTGGGCTCCATGACGATTACCACTGCTCGCCAGAAGATACTCAATTTCAGTGTTCCGTATTACTACACTCCTGCTGTCGTCGCCGTACGTGCGGACTCAGGAATTAAAGATCTGGCTGGTCTGGAGGGTCAGGCACTCTGTGCAGGTGCGTCAACTACTTACGAGCAGTGGCTGAATCATGATATGGAAGGATTGGGCTTACCTGCGTCATCCATCTATGCCCAGGCTCCCAATGTGACCGTTGTCCCGCTCGAAACGGATCAGGAATGCGCGCAAGCGATTGCTGCCGGTCGGCAGGATTTCGTTGGCTATGTCACATCTGCTACAGTGGTGGACGCGAACATCGCCGCTGGATTCCCAGTCGTAAAGCTTGGTTCCCCTGTCTATTCTGAAGATCTTGCCGCAGCGTTCGATAAGTCATCCACGCTTCCCACAGACAGCCTGAAAGCTGAAGTGGACAAGCTCTTCACCGCGATGCACAGTGATGGACGCCTGACTGGACTCTCGAACAAGTGGTTCAAGATGGATTTGACACAATCGCCGATGTAGTTTGTTTTTGAAAAAAGCATGGAAGCGAATCGACTTGCTTCCATGCTTTTTCATATCTTTCAGAGAGAGCAGGCTCCACAATGACCGAATCCACTATTGCCCGCGATGCGGCTGAGTCATTAGCCAAAGGCAATTTGCTGTACGAAGCGCAGCAGAGGCAGACGCGTCACTTCCGCACGAACGTTGCGCTGTCGTGGGGAATCCTTCTTATTGTTCTTGTTTACTTGTTCAGCGGACAAAATTTTCTGGGCATCAAAACCATATCGCTGGATACTGAATTTATTCGAAATAACATGTCATTCATCGCCAGGGGGGTCAGCGAAACATTTATTGTCTCAGCTCTTTCGATCACGCTTGCGATGTTCCTAGCATTCCTGGCGGCATTGTGACGCCTCTCCAGTATCCCACCGGTGTATGCGTTGAGCACATTCTACGTCTCCCTCATCCGCGGCACGCCTCTTTATCTTCAAATCTTTTTTTTCTTTCTGGCATTGCCACAATTGGGAATTATATTAACCGGTCTGTGGGCAGGTGTGCTCGCATTGGGACTGAATTATGGCGCGTACATGAGTGAAATCTTCCGCGCTGGACTCGCATCGGTTGGGAAAGGACAGCGCGAGGCGGCGATCGCTTTGGGGATGACGCCGCGTCAGACGATGCAGAGAATCGTTCTACCGCAGGCGCTGCGTTTTGCCATCCCGCCGATCGGGAACGACTTCATCGCCATGACGAAAGATTCGGCGCTCGTCTCGGCAACAGGTTTTGTCCATGAGATCATGTGGCGCGCAACAAAAGTAGGACGCGCTCAATTCAACAATCTGGAAGCGCTTATTATGGCGGCGATGTTCTATTGGGTGATGACTCTTATTCTTTCGTACATCCAAAGCATTATCGAATCCCGTCTTTCCAAAGGGGATCGCTAGATGACCTCACAAAACCCACCCGTTGTACGAATTTCGGAACTTGATAAATACTTTGGGCGCCTGCATGTGCTGAAAAAGATATCTGTCGATGTCGCCCCGCGTGAAGTGGTGTGCGTCATCGGGCGAAGCGGCTCGGGAAAAAGCACTATGCTGCGTTGCATCAATTTTCTTGAGGAGCCGTCGTATGGAACGATAGAAGTGGATGGCGTTAGAGTGGCAGTCGGAGAAAAGAGTAAGGAACACCGTCAGCTCGTCCATGATATTCGCTTGAAAACCGGCATGGTCTTTCAGGAATTTAATTTGTTTCCCCACATGAGCGTTCTGGAGAATGTGATCGAGGGTCCGGTCACGGTCAAGGGCGTGGATCGTGCCAGGGCGATTGAACTCGCTGAACAATATCTCGATAGCGTAGGTCTCTTATTTAAGAAGGATGAATATCCGAACCGTCTCTCGGGTGGGCAAAAACAACGCGTGGCGATTGCGCGCGCATTGACCATGGAACCGAAAGTAATGCTCTTCGATGAGCCCACCTCTGCACTCGACCCGGAACTGATCGGCGAAGTGCTGAATGTAATGAAAAAGATTGCGAAGGATGGCATGACGATGCTCGTCGTTACGCACGAGATGGGATTTGCACGTGAGGTGGCTGACCGTGTGCTTGTGATGGCGGATGGTGAGATCATCGAAGACGAGAAGCCAAATGCCCTGTTCAGCAAGCCCAACGATCCGCGCACGAAAGCCTTGATTGATCGCTATCGCTCCGGCGGCAACTAAATGATTGCAATCACACGCGATGTCAGTCCGCGTTTCAATGAATGCGAGATCACACACATCGAGCGGATGCCAATTGATATGGACGTTGCGCGCGTACAACATCATCAGTATGTGCAAGCGTTAAAGATTCTGGGATGTGATGTGATCGAACTACCCGCCGAATCGGATTTACCCGATTCGGTTTTTGTTGAAGACACAGCATTTATCCTGCCGGAAGTTGCGGTCATTACCCGACCCGGAGCCAACTCGCGAAAACCTGAGACTGATTCCATCATCCGGGCGCTGACGCCTCTCCTCAGACTTGTCCAATTGCGTGAGCCTGCCAGCCTCGATGGTGGAGATGTATTGGTGCTCGGAAAACAAATCTATATTGGTTTATCCACACGCAGTAATCAAAATGCGATTGATCAACTGAACGAGCTTCTCAATGACTATGGCTATTCCGTCACAAGCGTTCAAATGCATGATTGTCTGCACCTAAAAAGCGCGGTGACGCGTGTGGACAATACTACACTGCTTATCCATTCGAATTGGGTGGATATGCATCATTTCGAGAACTTCAACTGCATCGAAGTAGATCCCTCCGAGCCATTTGCCGCGAATTGCCTGCTCGTTGGCGACTCAATTATCTTTCCGACAGATTTCCCAAAGACGCGCGCAAAACTGGAAGAGGCAGGATTCAAAGTCGTAACAATAGATGCCTCTGAGCTGGCAAAAGCGGAGGGTGCCGTCACCTGTTGCAGTTTGATCATCAATAAACCCTAAGGGTCTTAAAGACCCTTAGGGTTGGTTCAGTAAATAAAAAATCCCCTGCACGGGGATTTTTCCTTCCGTCAACTTGTGCGCTGGAGAGGACTTGAACCTCCACGCCTTTCGGCACATGGCCCTCAACCATGCCTGTCTGCCAGTTCCAGCACCAGCGCCCAACTAAGCACGGCGTATTATAATCGTGTTCATTACATTGTCAAGCAAGGCGCTTATTTATATCCAGAAAGAATTGAGGGCGACAATTGACCAAAATACCGCCTTACGAAGAACCGCTCTCAAAAAACTTGAGAAGGCAATTGCAGGCGAATGAACTCCAACTCCAAACGGCATCTGCACTCCGTTGGCTGGCAATCGTATCGCTGTCCATTTTTTTGGCACTCCTGATCGTGGGATTAATACAGAATAACAGACGCCAAATCTTAATACTTTGCATCGGTATTCTGCCAATCCTGGTTTCCCTGCTGTTTATCAGACAGGGAAAAATTGCGCTACCAAGCACTGTCCTTGCAATTAATCTAGTCCTGCTCGTCACCTGGCTGACTTCCACCGGAAATGGCGTCTATGATGCGGGGGTTGTTGCGTTTCCGGTGATTTTGATTGTTGCGGGTTTGATCCTGCGGGAGAGGTTCATTGCTTATCTGACCCTATTGATCATCTTATGCCTTGGATGGCTGGTGTTCGGTGACATTGTGGGTCTATACCATCCCAGCTATCCCATGAAAAGCCAGGCGCAGGATTTTTTTATTATCTCTGTGATTATCCTGGTTGCGAGCAATTCTGTTTATCTCCTAGTCAGGAATGTTCACCAAAGCTTGGAACGGGCTGAACGGGAGATCGAAGCACGCCAGAAAGCGGAAAAGGAACGTGAAGCTCTTATCCATGAATTGAAATTAAAGAATCAGGAATTGAATCGTTTTGCGGTTACAGTGTCACACGACTTGAAAACACCGTTGATAACCGTGGCAGGGTTTCTAGGATATTTGGAAAAGGACGCACGTGCGGGAGACTACGAAAAACTCGAAAGGAATATTTCCCAGATCAACGATGCCGCGAAAAGGATGGGGAAACTGGTGGATCAGATCCTGGATCTTTCGCGCATCGGACGGATCATTAATCCTCCGACCAATATTCAATTCGGGGATATTGTGCAAGAAGCGCTCGAGTTGGCACAAGGTCCGTTAAACGCGCGGCAAGTGGAGGTCCGAGTGGAACAGGAGCTTCCCATCGTGCACGTGGACCGTGTCCGGATCGTACAGATTATGCAAAACCTGATCACCAACAGTATCAAATTCATGGATGACCAACAAAATCCCTGTATTGAAATCGGCATGGAAGAGCAGAACGGCGAACGCGTTTTTTTTGTGCGCGACAATGGAATCGGGATCGACCCTCAATATCAAGACAGGCTCTTTGAACTATTTAACAAGCTCGACCCACGAACGGAAGGAATTGGCATGGGGCTCGCACTGGTCAAACGGATCATCGAAGTACACGGTGGCAAAATTTGGGTACAATCAGAACTCGGCAAGGGTGCAACATTCTACTTCACACTTGAAGATAAAACCATCAAGGAGACTACATGACTCGAATTGCAATAGATGCGATGGGAAGTGACAACTTCCCGTTGCCAGATGTGGAGGGCGCAGTAGCTGCCGCGCGCGAATTTGGGGTGGAAATACTTCTTGTGGGCGACGCTTCAAAGATTCAGCCGATCCTTGATTCTGCGAACATCGGGACTCTTCCCGTACGCGTTGTGCATGCGTCAGAGATGCTGACCATGCACGACAAAGGTGAAGACCTGGTCATGAAGGCTCGCCACAAGGATGCACAAAACTCAATGGCAAAAGGTGTCGACCTCGTGAAAAACGGCGAAGCAGACGCGTTCGTCACCGCGGGGAATACGGGCGCGGCGATGGTCACATCGTTGTTCCGCCTTGGTCGTATCCGCGGTGTAGACCGTCCTGCGCTGGCAGGTCCGTTTCCGACTGCGACTGGTGTCTGCACGGTAGTAGATATCGGCGCCAACCCGGATTGTAAGCCAGAAAACCTCCTTCAATTTGGGATCATGGGAAGTGTCTATGCCGAAAGAGTACGCGGCATCAAGAATCCGAGAGTGGGATTGATTGCGAATGGCGAAGAGGCAGGCAAGGGCAGCGAACTTGTCAAAGAAACCTATCCCCTCCTGGCAGGCGCTAAGATCAATTTCATTGGGAATGTGGAAGGCAAGGAAATTTTCAATGGTAAAACAGACGTAGCTGTCACGGATGGCTTTACCGGAAATGTTTTCTTGAAAGCTACGGAGGCAGTTGCGAAATTATTGATCGAGAAAATCCGTGAGACAATCAAGGGCGGAAATTTACCTACAAAACTCGGCGGTGCGCTCATCAGACCCGCGCTGGGTTCCATTAAGCAAATGCTTGATCCCAGCGAAGAGGGCGCGGCGCCGCTGCTCGGCGTGAATGGACTTGTGTTCATCGGACATGGTCGCTCCGATGCTGTAGCGATCAAGAGCGCCATACGCGTCGCAAAGAATGCAGTCGAAGCAAAAGTACTCGATGCAATCAAGGCGGCAATTGAGGAAAGCTTGAAGAAGTAATTTTTGGACACGGATAAGACGGATATATTTTGAATTTACGGAAAGAGTAGAACAATGACGTTTCGCGGAAAGTTTGAAGGCAAACATTCTGAGTTAACCGGAAAATTCTAGGTGCGTTTTTTCAAGTTCATAAAGAGCTTGGATATGGATTTTCAGAAAAGGTGTATGAGAATTCCCTATGCATCCTCCTGAGCGAACTGGGTATGAAAGTTGAGCCTCAAGTTCATTTGCACGTTTATTATCGTCGACAAAAAGTTGGAGAATATATTGCAGATTTAATCGTAAACGATATTGTTTTGCTTGAATTAAAAGCCGCTGAAAAGATTGTAGAGGAGCATGCCGCTCAATTGTTGAATTATCTCAAAGCAACGAATATCGAAGTAGGTTTAGTCCTCAACTTTGGTCCAACTGCCGAATTCCGCCGCAAGGTTTATGATAATGAACGTAAAGGAACTCTCTCGTGGACCAAAGCATGATTCTTCCGTCAGAATCAGATTCCTCCGTTAATTCCGCGAAATCCGTGTCCCATCAAAAAGGTATTCATGAAAATCATCAAAAACGAAAAACTGATCAAGCGTAATAGCACCATTGGTAATTTCACAAGCATAGGTGCCTTGGTTGTGCTGGGCGTTGGGATGTACATTTCACTCAAGCGCACAGATTTGTTTATTTATGCACTTGTCGCTCTCCTCATCGGCTTTACCCTGACGCAAGTTGGCATGTATATGGGGAATCGCTATGGACGGAGTCCGCGCCCAGATGAAAGACTTGATACTGGGCTCAAAGGTCTGTCCGGAGATTACACTATATATCATTACATGACTCCGGTTTCCCATTTGCTCGTGGGTCCCGCGGGAGTCTGGTTATTGATGCCCTATTTCCAGCGTGGACAGGTTACCTTCAAGAAGAATCGCTGGCAGATGAGTGGCGGAGGATTTATCCAAGGCTACATGCGCGTCTTTGGTCAGGAGAATCTGGGACGACCCGACATCGAAGTTGACAATGAAGTCAATGGGCTCAAAAAGTTTTTGGCAAAACAAATGGAAGAGTCACAGATCCCGGAGATCAAACCGTTGATGATATTCACCAATGATGACGTTGAGATCAATGCAGGTGAGACACCCATCCCTGCGATGAAGTTGAAGCAGGTCAAGGATTTTATTCGTCAAAAGGCGAAGGAAAAGCCAGTTAGCCAGATACAGATCGCAGCAGTCAAAGGGGCATTACCCGAAGAATAACCAACAATATGTCATTGCGAGGGCGTCAGCCGAAGCAATCTGCATTTAAGTGGATTAATGCTCCGGATAAGTGTCGGCCATTTAAACGGAGATTGCTTCGTCGTCGTTTCACTCCTCCTCGCAATGACGCTTAATTTAATTCATGATACACTTGTTCTACTTCTACAAGTAGAAAACCATATTTCCATTTGAAAAGAGAACCGTTTTGAGCATGGAGTGCTTGCCTAAATGCTCAACGAAGTATACGTATTATGCGATCAATTGTAGCCATTGATATTGAAACCACGGGTCTGAATGTGGACCGCGATGCGATTATCGAAATTGGGGCGGTGAAGTTCAAAGGTCATCGCGTGGAAGCTGAGTGGTCGACCCTCATTAATCCCAACAGACATATTCCAGAATTTATTACAGGACTCACCGGCATCAGCGATGCGGCCACACCCAACGCTCCGCGCCTGGTGGACGCCTTACCAGAACTGGCAGCATTTGTTGAGGACGCGCCGATTGTGGGACACAACGTCCGCTTTGACTTGGGGTTCCTGCAACGAGCGGGGCTTTTTGAATATAACGATGTAATTGACACATACGAGCTGGCAGCTGTTCTGATGCCAACCGCGAGTCGCTATAACTTGGGATCCCTCGGAAAACAGCTTGGTATTCTGCTGCCCGCCAC
>WNFZ01017626.1_pt1 | contig 10421 bp, 9 predicted proteins | sample 5400081 | NCBI WGS metagenome assembly WNFZ01 (sample SAMN13153365, study PRJNA577476) | soil metagenome | isolation source: 80 cm soil or saprolite under grassland replicate 1 | place: USA:California | collected 2016-06-15
AGGGCCCCTTGCAGCAAGGTCACGGCGTCGAACTGGGCCGGCGACGCGAAAATCATATCGACGTGGGGCGCAATTTGGTCCGAGATCACCACCTTTTTGACCGCACCGAGCGCGACCAGCGCCAACCCCGCCTCCACGTCCGCCGCCGTGCCTCGGACTCGTTTCATGAGTTGCGGTAGAAAATCAGCGGCGCGCACGATCGGTCCGGCCACCAGTTGCGGGAAAAAAGCCACGAAGAGCAGGAAATCGCGCCAGTTTTGGCATGGCTGGAGGTGGCGGCGATAGACGTCAATCGTATAACTCATGCTTTGAAACGTGAAAAACGAAACGCCCGCCGGCAACAAAATGTCGTAGTGGGGAATAGCGAGCTGGAACCCCAACAGAGAGCTTGCCGCCGACACGTTGTGGAGAAAGAAATTGGTGTATTTGAAGAAGGCGAGCACGCCCAGGTTTAACAGCAGACTGATCACCAGCAGGACTTTGCGCTGCCTTGCCACTTCGATTCGCCCCAGCCGGCGACCCACGAAATAATCGACCAGTGACGTGAAAAGAATGAGCCCCAGGCACGGCACGTTCCAGCTCATGTAGAACACTTAGCTCGCTCCCAGCAGGATCCATTTCTCCGTTTCAAGGTCCCGCAGCCACTGGCGCACAAGCAGGACCATCAGGAAAAACAGGACGAACTCGAACGAAGTAAAGATCATCGATGCATGACCAAACCCTTCAACCGGTCGAGCAACGCCTGTGTGGCGATCGCCTGACCGTCAACGTTCAGATGGACCAGATGCCAATAGTACCGCTTCGAGCGCAGCTCAGGCATTTGGTCGAGACGGACCCACTCAGTATCCGGAGACATCTTCTTCAGATCCGCCACCAACTCTTCGAACTGCCGGGTCGCTTCCGCGTTCACGAATTCGTGTTCGCAAGGTGGCGACAGCGGCAGCACCACAACGATTACTTTGCCCCGCCGGGCCGCACTTTTCACGAGCCGTTTCAGAGCCAGGCACTTTGGACCGCCGAAACTCCACTTGTCCTGGCAACCGGCCCGCAACTGGGCAAGATTGCGTAAGGTTCGTCCTGCCGGCCAGTCCTCGATTCGCGCCGCAGCAGACTCCTGAGGATTGAAGAGCGGACCCGCGTCGGAATCGCTTCCCGCTTTCCCCAACAACCGTCGGAGCTTGGCACGGACGCCCACCATGACGCCCATGGATCTTCCCGCAGTCGGAAAGAGGATTCGCAACCAAGTCAGGGGATACTGGCTCAGAACACGCTTGGAAACGACCAACCCGCGTCACTCGCCCGGAGATCCCGCACGGCTACCTTCAGCGGCACGATTTCAGAACGAAAATCACTCAGAAAATGCTCGTTCAGATCGTACGTGGACACGCCGAAAACCGTGACGTTCGGCCCCGTGATCGAATCGTTCTGATTGCAGATCGGTTCGAGTTCGCAGGGAGAGCCGCCCGGCACACCGCACTTCTCGATAGGTCGATCGGTCGCGGTTGCGATCTTATTCCAATCCAACCCGTAGAATGTCAGCGAAGAACCTGCCGCGCAGATCGGCTTCGATCCATTCTGGACTCCCAGCCGCTCACGGATCCACGGCAAAGTTCCAATTCCCAAAATCCGCGTCGTCAAGTGACTGGCCAGAGACGTCACTGCCGTCGTTGCCAGGAGAATCAGCCCCAATTGTTGTCGTCGGCTCATCAAACGTCGTCGACCCTATTTCAATTGCCCCGGCAGCGCAATTTCCCGTTTCTTGAATCGCTCCGCAGGCATCCATCGTGGCACTTTTGACTGGATGAACCACACGACACTCCAATAGCATCACTGCGATGCTTAGACAACGCACCCGTTCATGAAATCAGACAAAATCGTCGTATGTGGCGCCGGGGGATTTATCGGGGGTCATTTGGTCGCGGACCTCTTGCGCCAGGGCCACCGCCAAATCCGCGCGGTGGACCTCAAGCCCTTTGCCGAATGGTACCAAGGCTTCCCCGAAGTCGAGAATCTCCAACTCGATCTCCAGGACAAGGGGGCCTGCGAAACTGCACTGCGCGACGCTCGAATCGTTTACAACCTGGCCGCCGACATGGGCGGCATGGGGTTCATCGAGAATAATCGCTGCCTCTGCATGTTGTCCGTCCTGATCAACACCCATTTGCTCATGGCCGCGAAGAAGTTCGGCGTCGGACGTTATTTCTACGCCTCCTCCGCCTGCGTCTATAATGCCGACAAGCAACGCGACCCGAATGTCGCTGCGCTCAAAGAAGAGGACGCCTATCCGGCCATGCCCGAAGACGGATACGGCTGGGAGAAACTGTTCAGCGAACGGATGTGTCGCCATTTCCGCGAGGACTTCGGAATCGCAACGCGCATGGCCCGGTTCCATAACGTCTATGGCCCGAACGGCACCTGGGTGGGGGGACGCGAGAAGGCGCCCGCCGCCGTTTGCCGCAAAGTCATCGAGGCGCAACTCTCCGGCAAGCACCAGATCGAGATCTGGGGTGATGGGCATCAGACCCGCAGCTTCATGTACATCGACGACTGCTTGAAAGGAACGCAGGCCATCCTCGAGAGCGAGATTCTCGAACCGCTCAACCTGGGCAGCGACGAACTGGTCTCCATCAATCAACTTGTGGATCTCGTCGAGGGGATCGCTGGCGTGAAGCTGGAGCGCACTTATAACCTGAAAGCGCCCAAGGGCGTGAACGGTCGCAACAGCGACAACACCCTCATCAAACAACGTCTCGGCTGGGCGCCTGCCATTCGGCTGCGGGACGGCCTGGAAAAAACCTACCGCTGGATTTACGACGAGATTCGACGCACGGGTTACAAGCCCGGCGGACCGCTGCCCAAAGGCGTGCATTGAAGTTTCTCCCAAGGATGCCGCATTTCTCCACGACTGTGCGGAGAGTCTTCGGCTCAATCACCCTTCCCGATACTTCTGTGCAATCGGAATCCGCCGGCCCACCCCGAACGCCTTGCTCGTGACTTTCAATCCCGGCGCCGCCTGGCGACGCTTGTATTCATTGAGGTCGATCAGGCGGACCACGCGGCGCACCGTCGCTTCCTCGAAACCGCGCTTGACGATTTCCGCCGTCGAGCGGCCCTCGACCACGTAAGCCTCCAGGATGGCATCGAGCACGTCGTAAGGCGGCAATGAATCCTGGTCGGTTTGGTTGGGCCGCAGCTCGGCCGAGGGCGGCTTGACGATGGAGGCGTGTGGAATGATCTCCCGTTGCCGGTTCACCCACTGGGCGACGCGATAGACCATCGTCTTGGGGACATCGCTGATCACGGCCAGGCCGCCGCACATGTCGCCATAAAGCGTGCAATAGCCCACCGCCAGTTCGCTCTTGTTGCCCGTCGTCAACAGCAGCGAACCGAATTTGTTCGATAACGCCATGAGGATGACCCCGCGCAACCGGGCCTGGATGTTTTCCTCGGTCGTATCCTCGGCGCGTCCGATGAAAACCGGCCGCAATTGTGCCTTGACCGCCTCGAACGCCGGCTGAATCGGAATCACCTCGTAGGCAATGCCCAGGTTCTTCGCCAATTCCCGCGCGTCCGCCACGCTGCCGGGCGACGAGAATTGCGACGGCAGGGAAACGCCCCGCACATTTTGGCTCCCCAACGCCTCGGCGGCGATGACCGCGGTCAGGGCCGAATCGATGCCTCCGCTCAAACCGAGCACCGCCGAGTTGAACCCGCATTTGTGCAGATAATCGCGCAAGCCGAGCACCAGCGCCTTGAAGATCTTTTCTTCATCCGGCAACGGCTGGTGCAGGACGACCGGTGCCTGGAAAAGATCGACCACGATAAAATCCTCCGAAAACATCCTCCCCTCCGCGATCAACTGGCCCGCTCCGTTGAACACCAGGCTGGTGCCATCGAAGACCAGTTCGTCATTGCCGCCGACCAGGTTGCAATAGGCCACGGGGCACGCCGTCTTCGCCGCCAGGCTGGCCAGCATCGCCCGGCGCGTCCGGTTCTTGTGCAGATGCCACGGGGAGGCCGAGAGATTGAACAGGACGCTGGCGCCGCCCGCCGCCAGTTCCGTGGCCGGGTTGCGCCGATAGCGGCGGTCCCGCCAGAAATCCTCGTCGTTCCACACGTCCTCGCAAATCGTGACGCCGATCTTCCGGCCGTTGAATTCCACCGGCAGGTTCTCTGTGGCCGGCTCGAAGTAGCGGTCTTCATCAAACACGTCATAGGTCGGCAGGAGCATTTTGACGCGGGTGGCGAGGACGCGGCCGTTCTGCATCAGCGCGGCGGCGTTGGTGGCCTCGCGGCCCGGGCGTTGCTCGTTGCGCCCGACATAGCCGACCAGCAGCCCGGTCGGTCCCGTGGCTTTGGCCAGTCGTTCGATCGCCGCGCGGTTCTCTTCGAGATACGCCGTCTTGTGGAGGAGATCGCGGGGCGGATAACCGGAAACCGCCAGTTCCGGACAGATGACCAGGTCCGCCCCGGCCTGGACTCCGCCCTGATACGCCGCCCGGATCGCGGTTTCGTTGCCGGCCAGGTCCCCGACGGTGGTGTTGATTTGGGCGAGCGCGACTTTCATGCGCCTTTAGTTTTACGGCATGCGACGAGGCGGAGCAAAATGATTCCGGCGCGGGGCAGGGCGAAGCAGCGAGGCAGGGAGATGAGGCGCTGAGGCCTTGAGGCGTTAAAAGTTGAATCGTAAATCGTTAAATCGTTAAAACCTTGAAGTGTTGAAGCGTGGGAAGGTCCCACAATTTAACGATTTAACGCTTCAACGCTTCAACGATTTAACGCTTCAACGATTTAACGATTCAACGATTTAACGATTTAACGTTACTCTCCTTCCCGTCTCTCGCGGTTGTCTGACCGAGAAGCCCGCGGCTTCGTGGGGCACCGTCACAATGTGGCAGCCGCAAGCGTCGGCCTGGAAAATATTCAACACTTCCCGCACGCTGGCCCAGAGCAATTCGGCCTTGGTCTGTCGGTCCAACAGAACCAGGCTGGCCCGCATGATTGGTTCCGGATCCACCCCGGTGTCCGCGATGCGCCCGGCGAAAACGGAGACGACCGACGGCACCGCCGGGTTCAAGGCATCCGAGACGCCGCGCACCTGGGCCAGGGTCAGGATGGCCGTGATGTTCAACTGCACACCTTCCCGGCCCAATTCCGCAATCAGCGGCAGAGACGACTCGCCCCGGGTATTGGTGATCGGAATCTTGACGTAAACGTTCTTCTGCCAGGAGGCGATTTTCAGCGCCTGCCGACGCATCTCCGGGAACTCGTCCGAGAAAACCTCGAAGGAAATCGGCTTGGCTGTCACGCTCTGGAGGATGTCCCGGGCGAACGCTTCGTAATCCTTGATCCCCGCCTTGCGCATCAGGGTTGGATTGGTGGTCATGCCCTGGATGAGCGGATTGGCGTTGAGGTTCAGCATGCCTGCCTTGTCCGCGCCGTCGGCGAAGATCCTTACCTGTAATTGCTGGAGTGGATTCTGCATGTGCCAGGACAACTTATTCGACTCACTCCCCGACATCAAACCGGTCTTTCCCGGAACAGGTCAAGCCTCATCTCGGCGAGGGAACCTGAGGATTGCCCATTGCTCATTGCCCATTGCTCATTGTTCATTCCGCATTTGCCGAATACTTCCACTCCCCACAAATGAGCAATGAGCAATGAGCAATGAGCAATGGGCTCAGCGCTGAGTCGCGTCCCATCCGTGGGACGCGATGGTCCCGGCCTTGGGACGAAAAAGCGGGGGAAACGGCGCCGGCCACGACTCGGGTTGTCGCCTCCTGGCGCCAGAGAAGCCCATCCGGAGCGTCATTCCGTGCGTGTTCCGGAAAGCCCCACCGGCTTACGCGGACCATGGCACGACCTTTGCAATCGGATGCGCAGCAAATCAAGTGAACTGGCTCATCCCATTCCTTATGTTGTCGGGAGTTCAGGCCCTCGCGGCGCCGGCGCCGGCGACCCCTGCGACGACGCGCTCGCTCTCGCTGGTCGAATGCATCCGCCTCGCCCTCGAGCACAACGTGGCGACGGCGTCCATCCACCACCTCGCGCTGGCGCCGACAGCCAACCAGTCATCAAAGCCATCCCACCGAACCTTTGACAGAATTAACAGAAGTAACAGAATCCTCAACGAACGCCAGGTCAGTTCAATTCTGTTGATTGTGTTCATTCTGTCAAAAATCCTTAAGGCTTTGCCTCGGGAAGAGGGCAGCTTGCCCAGCAAACTTTGCCATCCCAGGAATGGACGTGCCGTTGCGGCATGTCTCTGATCCAAATTCGCGAATCGCGAATCGCAAATCGCAAATCTAAAATCCCCTATGGACGTCGCCCGACCAGACATCGCTCGCAAAAAGCGCCGCCGCCGCGTGGTGACTTCGGTGGCGGCGCTTTTCGTGGTCGGCGCGGTCAGCGTAGGACTCGCGCGGCTTCGGCCCGCCGCGCCCACCGTTGAGAAGTCCTCGATTTATATGGACACGGTCAAGCGCGGGGAGATGCTGCGGGTGGTCCGCGGCAACGGCACGCTCGTGCCCGAGCAAATCCAGTTCGTCCAATCCGAGACCGATGGCCGGGTCGAACGCATCTTCGTCCAGCCCGGCGCGCCAGTCAGCGCCGAGACGGTGCTGATGGAATTGAGCAACGCCGAGTTGAAGCAGGCTGCTTTCGAGGCGGAGTATCAGATCAAGTCTGGCGAAGCGCAGTACACCAAATTGAAAGTTCAGTTGGCCAGTGAGCGCCTGGCGCAGAAAGCCGCGCTGGCCACCCTCAAATCCGACGCCGAGCAGGCCGAACTGGTGGCCGAAGCCGACGAATCCCTCTGCGCCCAGGGCCTCGTGCCCCGCCTGACCGCGAAACAATCGCGCGCTAAAGCCGACGACTTGAAAGGCCGGATGGAAATCGAAGTGGAACGCTTGCGCATCGGCGAGGAGTCCGCCGCGGCCCAACTCGCCGCCGCCGAGGCAGACTTGGAGAAAGTCCGCGCGTTATCCGAACTGAAGAAGCGGCAAGTGGCCGCGTTGCACGTGGTGGCGGGCATCGAAGGCGTGCTGCAGCAGATCGGCGACCGGGAACTGCTCCAGGTCGGCCAACGGATCAGTCCCAGCGCGACGCTCGCCAAAATTGTTCAACCCACCCGCCTCAAGGCCGAAATCAAAATCGCGGAAACGCAGGCCAAGGATGTCCTGATCGGGCAGGTCGCCACCATTGACACGCGCAACGGCGTCATTCCGGGCCGGGTCGTCCGCGTGGATCCGGCGGTCGTCAACGGCACGGTCACCGTGGACGTGAAACTGGAAAGTCCCCTGCCCAAAGGCGCCCGACCCGACTTGAGCGTGGACGGCACCATCGAGCTGGAGCGGCTGGCGGATGTTCTCTACGTGGGCCGTCCGGTCCAAAGCCAGGCCGATAGCACCATCGGTCTGTTCAAAGTCATCGACGGCGGCAGCGCCGCGGTGCGGGTGCCGGTCAAGCTCGGCCGGAGTTCCGTCAGCGTCATCGAAGTCGAGCAAGGACTCGAAATCGGCGACCAGGTGATCCTCTCCGACATGTCGGCGTGGGACGGGCATGAACGGGTGAAATTGAATTAATATGGCCGATACTTCTCAAACCATGACCACCAACGAACCGCTGATTCGACTGGACGGCATCAAGAAGGTCTTTTTCACCGACGAAGTGGAGACGCACGCGCTGGCCGAGATTCATCTGACCATCGCCAAAGGCGAGTACGTTTCCATCGCCGGACCTTCCGGCTGCGGCAAATCCACCTTGCTTTCCATCCTCGGTCTGCTCGACACGCCCACGGAAGGCAGCTACACCCTCAACGGTCACCCCGTCGCCCATCTCGACTTCGCCGCGCGCGCGCGCATCCGGAACAAGGAAATCGGGTTCATTTTTCAAAGCTTCAATTTGATCGGCGACCTCACCGTGTTCGAGAATGTCGAGCTGCCGTTGACCTATCGAGGCATGAGCGCGGCGGAGCGCAAACAGTTTGCCATCGGCGCGCTCGAGCGGGTGGGCATGGGGCATCGCATGAAGCATTATCCGTCGCAGCTTTCCGGCGGACAACAGCAGCGGGTGGCCGTCGCCCGCGCCCTGGGCGGCAAGCCGAGCATCCTGCTGGCGGACGAACCCACCGGCAATCTCGACTCCAAGAATGGCGACGCGGTGATGGATCTGCTGCGGGAACTGCACCGCGAAGGGGCCACCATTTGCATGGTCACCCACGATCCGCGCTTCGCCCGCCACGCGGATCGGCAGATTCACCTTTTCGACGGACGCGTGGTCGAGGAAAGCACGGAGACGCCCGAGGCCAGCCGTTAGCCTTGCATGGTATTGATACGCTTTACGCTCCCCATGAACCCCCTGATTGCGGATTGCGGATTGCGGATTGCGGATTGCGTACTCCGCCACGGTTTATGGCCGGTGAGCAGGTCCGAAAGGAACAGGGAGCTTTCCATGAACCTCGTAGCATCCGGCGTGAGCCGGATCACTCCGCACTTGCGTGAGCCACCCAGAGAGAGATCAGAGCCGACTCACGTAGCCTGCTACGAGGTTCATGGTCCCAAGGCGCGGTCAATAAACCGTGGAGGCTCCCCATGAACCGACTTGTCACTTGTCACTGGCGATTTGCAAAAGCTCATCCCGAGTGTGACGCCGTTTTCAATTTCCAGTTACCAGTTACCAGCTACCAGTTACCAGTTACCCGTCCAAGCGGTTCATTGTCCCAATGCGTGGCGAAAAGGCATCGAGGGACTGATGACTGATGACTGATTACCCGCGACCGACCACCCCTCATGATTCAACTGCGCCAGATCGAGAAAAGCTTCCCCACGCGGCCCAGCCCGACTTATGTCCTGCGGCAAATCACGCTCGACATCAACCACGGCGAATTCGTCACCATCATGGGGCCGAGCGGCGCGGGCAAATCGACGCTGCTGAGCGTGATCGGACTCTATGACCACTCCTGGGAAGGGGAATATCATTTCAACGGCCAGCCGGTGCACCAGTTGAAACCCAAAGGACGAGCCGCCCTGAACAAGCGCCATATCGGTTTTGTCTTCCAGCAGTTTCATTTGCTCGAAGACCTCACCGTGGCGGAGAACCTCGAGATCCCGCTCTCTTACCGCGACGTCAAAGCCTCGTCGCGCCAGTCCCTCGTCGCCGACACGCTGGACCGCTTCGGCATCGTGGCCAAGAAGGACCTCTTTCCCAGTCAACTGTCCGGCGGACAACAACAACTCGTCGCGGTGGCTCGGGCGATCATCGCCCAGCCGGCTTTGCTCCTGGCGGACGAACCGACGGGCAATCTTCACTCCGACCAGGGCCGGCAAATCATGGAGCTCTTCAAAAAGCTCAACGCCGAAGGCATGACCATCATCCAGGTCACCCACTCGGAGACCAACGCCGCCTACGGCCATCGGATCATCCGCCTGCGCGACGGGTGGATGGAGAAATGATTTATGAACGATCTCAGATTCGCCCTCCGCCAACTGCTGAAGAACCCTGGCTTCACGGCCGTCGCCGTGCTCTCCCTCGCGCTGGGCATCGGGGCGAACGCGGCCGCGTTCAGCTGGATTGAAACGGTGCTCCTGCGCAGCCTGCCGGGCGTGGCGGGCGCGGACCGATTGGTCGTCATCGCGCCGCGCCACGTCAGCGGCACTTGGATTGACACCATGTCCTACCCCGACGTGCAGGACCTAGCGGCGCACAAGGAACTTTTCGATGGGATCGTCGCCTCGCAGTATGCGCCGGTGAGCCTGGCGGTGGGCACGGAGACGGGTTGGGCCTGGGCGCAGTGTGTGACGGCGAATTTCTTCGAGGTGCTGGGCGTTCGACCTGTGCTGGGGCGCGCGTTCCTGCCCGAGGAAGAGTCCACTCCCGGCGGTCACCCGGTGGTGGTGTTGAGTCACGCCTTCTGGCAGCGCCGGTTCAACGGCGAGTCCAACGTCGTCGGCCGGACGATCACGCTCAACCGTCGCGCTTTCACCATCGTGGGGGTGGCGGCGCCCGGGTTTCGCGGCACGATGGGCGGACTGGCCTTCGATCTCTGGGCGCCGGTCATGATGCGCGACACCCTCCTGCCCGGCGGTTGGAACCCGGGCATTTTTCAGGCGCGAGGCAATCGCTGGCTGCACACCGTCGCGCGGCTTGCGCCAGGCGTCCGTCCCGGCCAGGCCCGCGCCGCGGTCGACCTCCTCGCCCGCCAGTGGGACCAGGCGTACCCGGGGAGCAACCGGGACATGCGCTTCGGGCTCGTGCCGATGTGGAAATCGCCGTGGGGCGCTCCGGGCGTTCTCCTGCCGGTGTTGAGCGTGCTGTTTGCCGTGACGTGCCTGGTGCTGCTGATCGTCGCGGCCAACCTCGCCAACCTGTTGCTGGCTCGCGCCACGAAGCGCGAACGCGAGATCGCGGTGCGCCTGGCCGTG
>WNFZ01006648.1_pt1 | contig 10416 bp, 12 predicted proteins | sample 5400081 | NCBI WGS metagenome assembly WNFZ01 (sample SAMN13153365, study PRJNA577476) | soil metagenome | isolation source: 80 cm soil or saprolite under grassland replicate 1 | place: USA:California | collected 2016-06-15
TCCATCTGCGGGCTCCCATGCCCGGACTGGTGGTTGGCATCCCTGTGACGGAGGGACAGAGTGTCAAAAAGGGACAAGTGATTTTGATCCTTGAGTCGATGAAAATGCAGAATGAAATCAAAGCGCCGCGCGATGGCACGATTGGGCGCATCCGCGTGAAAGCGGGCGAAACAGTGGAGCAAAAACAAATGTTATTGAGTGTGATGTAAATGTCAGATCGCGGACAGGAAACAGAAGCGAAATTCTATGTGCTGAATTTGGATCAGATAACAACGCGCCTCCACGAATTGCAGGCGCGTTTGATTCAATCGCGCGTGCTGGAGACAAATCTGCGCTTCGATCTGCCCGATGCCAGCTTGCATTCCACAGGGCGCGTCCTTCGCCTTCGCCGTGATACAAAGGCTCGACTTACCTATAAAGGCGCAGGTCAAAATAAAAGTGGGGTTTTAGATCGGCAGGAAATCGAATTTGTGGTTGATGATTTTGAGAAAGCCAGACAATTCCTTGAAGCGCTTGGCTATCGACAGACAATGGTTTATGAAAAATATCGTACAACCTATGTTGTGGAGTCTGACAGCTCGCTGTCGGAAGAACAGAAGCATACACTAACGGGCACACAAGCTTCTGGAATCCATAATTGTCAGATCATGCTCGATGAGTTGCCTTATGGAGATTTTGTGGAAATCGAAGGCGAAACTGAGGAGCAAATCCGGTCTGTAGCTGCAAAACTCAACTTGGATTGGGATGCCGCGATCGAAACAAGTTATACGGGGCTTTTTGAAAATGTGAAGAAGGCGTTAGAGTTGCCATTTCAGGAACTATTATTTGAAAACTTTGAGGGTATAAAAGTGACATCCAATCATCTAAATGTTCGCGCCGCCGACGAGTAGCCACAGGCGGCAGAGATTTATAAGAAAAAACTATTTTCTCTCTGTGGCAAAGATCTTTCGCAACCATAGGAGGTTTTTCCCATTTTTATAAGTAGCTATTGAAAATCACTTCGAAAAAACGTATACTGATTGTTGCTTGTTCTCATCTGATCAAAAGAAAGGATTTCAACTTCCATGCACAAGCATTCCCCTGTCAATTGTTTTGTTCCCCCTCATATTTTGAAGAACATCGCCACCAAGGGTACGGAGACTCAGAAGAATCTGGCTATTTCAACACTGAAAACATCCGCACAAATGCGCGGACAGCGACAGGCTCTCGCCGATTTCAATGCCGCGACCTTCCGCGTAGAAGCAGTTGGCGGCAAGGAACGTATTGTTTATGACGCAAAAAATGGTTCCAGTCTACCCGGTACCATTGCGCGCAAGGAGACTGATCCTGCCAGCAGCGATGTAGCGGTCAATGAGGCGTTTGATGGCAGCGGTGTGACCTATGATTTGTACAATGATATTTTCAAAAGGAATTCGATTGACGCCAACGGCATGAGGCTTGATTCGACTGTACATTATCAAAAAGGGTATGACAACGCTTTTTGGAACGGCGAGCAAATGGTGTATGGGGATGGCGATGAAGATCTGCCTGTCGATCAACGAATATTCAACCGTTTCACCATTGCAATTGATGTGATTGGTCATGAATTGACGCATGGTGTTACCCAATTTGAAGCAAAGCTGAACTATTCAAATCAGCCGGGTGCATTGAACGAATCCATGTCCGATTGCTTTGGTTCACTTGTAAAACAATACAGCTTGAATCAAACTGCGACCCAGGCAGATTGGATCATCGGCGCAGGGTTGTTGACTGCCAATGTCAATGGCGTGGGTATCCGCTCGATGAAAGCGCCTGGGACCGCCTATGATGATCCCGTTCTCGGCAAGGATCCCCAGCCTGCCCATATGAAAGATTATGTCAACACCCTCAGTGATAATGGTGGCGTTCACATCAATTCTGGAATTCCCAACCATGCCTTTTACGTCACCGCTGTTGAGCTTGGCGGTAATGCCTGGGAGAAAACAGGACAGATCTGGTATGTCACGCTGAAGGATAAACTCAGCGCCAATTCCAATTTTCAGGATTGCGCAAATCTTACCTATCAGGTTGCAAGCGAATTGTTCGGCGCGGGCAGTATCGAACAACAAGCTGTACAAAAAGGCTGGGCGGAAGTTGGAATTACCGCAGGTGGAGGAGGCACAACCCCGCCACCTAGTGATGGCTGTCTCGGAGCTTTGCTGCGCCTGCTTGGCGCGGCTCCAGCACAAACAAAGTAAAGAGGTGATGATGGAAGTCCAACAGATCAAATACGAACGCACAGGCGGATTCACCGGTATGCGCCTCAGCGCGGACTTTGATCCGAGGGATCTGCCCGATGAGCAAATCCGCCCTTTGCTGGACCTGCTCGATGATATGGATTTTGACGAGTTACCCGAACAACTTACCGGTGCATCGTCCATGCCGGATCAGTTCACATATCAGATAACGGTGAAGACTCAAAAATGGGAGCACACAGTCATCGCTGGTGATGCATCGGCGCCGGACAAAGTACAGGAACTCGCCAGATTGCTGGATCGAATTGCCAGAAGAAAAAAATAACGATTGTGAGCAGAAACGCCCCGCAATTTTGCGGGGCGTTTCTGTGTATATCAATTCTTACATGATTATTTTCAACCCCCCAACAGTTTTTACGGAGGCGGAGGCCAGGAGATATCGACCGGATCGGAAAATCCGTGTTTTTCGACGGTATAAAGTTTCCCGGAAGAAGGCTCTGCACACCCGGCTTCATCTTTGACAGTGTAGCTGGTGGAATATTGGTCAGGATACGAATCCGTCCACCACAAATAGTTGCCATTCTGACAGACAAATAGTTCGAGTAAATAGCCTCGATCCTTATCGTTTGTCATTTTCACCTGATCCCAACTGATCGTCACTCTGTTTCCATCACGCACTGCGACAACATTCTTGGGTGGACCATATTGGTTGCTACCAATCGACTGTAAATTGAGTTCCGTATACTTTAGGGCGGACACATCTCCGACCACATCCACAACGGAGGGTGCAACCCAGCAGAAATAATCCAACTTATCGAACTTCACATATAACCACTTACTATAAACAAATCGTCCGCGTACGGAACCTTTATCACCCGGGTACAAATCTGCCGCGTGCAAATACGCGACCGACGGACCATATCTACAATGCGCCTGTTTGTTTACGGTTACAGTGGGGAAGGCAAATGTGGCTGTGGCAGTCACAGTAAATGTTGGAGTGATCGTCGGCGTTAATGTAATGGTTGACGTGATCGTTTCGGTTGGTGTAAAGGTCAATGCTGGCGTAGAAGTTTGTGTCCATGATGCGGCGATCGCGGTAAGCGAAGCCGCGGTCTGAGTCCCTTGTTGTTCGGGTGATGGCGCACATGCTGCAATAAACAATAAACTCAACAAAACAAATTTCGGTCTCATTTCATCTCTCCTAAAAGATTCCTGTCATTGCGAGCCGTAGGCGACATCGCCTGATTTGCTTAGCAAATCATTGGTCGGCGCCGGGGAGCAATCTCACGCTAAAATTGTTACCTCCAGTTCTCCAAAAATGCCACAATATTCCTTCCCAACACTTCGTTTGCATAGCCTCCCTCCATGACAACGACTGTAGGAACATCAAGTGACACAATTCGTTTTCCGATTTCGGTGATTCCTTTTTGGGTAATTTTGAAGGTTCCCAGTTTATCTGCACGGTAAATATCCATGCCTGCTGAGACAACGAGATAATTGGGCTGAAATTTACGAATGATGACCAACGCTTGATCCAGTGTTTTGAGATATGCCTCGTCATTCGTTTTGGCGGGGAGTGGAAAGTTGTAGTGGAGCCCATATCCTTTGCCTTCGCCGCGTTCATTTGCAAAACCGATAAAGTGTGGATATTCAAAGTCCGGATCGGCATGAATGGAAATGTTGAGCACATCACCACGCGCATAGAAAATGTCCTGCGTACCGTTACCCGCGTGATAATCAATATCCAATATCGCTACTTTGCCTTTGGATGCCAGCCAATTCGCAGCGACAGATGCATTATTGATAAAACAATATCCCGCCGCATAATCTTTTCCGGCATGATGACCCGGGGGACGGCATAGCGCAAATGCAGCGCGATCTCCATTGGCTACAGCTTCCGCAGCGCTCAAGGCGCAATTTGCAGAAGCCAGCGCGGCTGGATAGGTCCCTTCGACGATGCATGCGCTTAAGTCCATCACATAGTAGCCGGCGCGTCCGAGCAGGGACCTCGGTATTTGGGGATGACGCCGCAGCGCAAATGTAGCCGGCAACATGACGGTTTTATCTTTGGCTTCAGAATCCATCCACTTGTCCCAGCAAGACTCAAGAAAGTCAATATATTCCTTATCATGCACAGCGTAGATCGGGTCGAGTCCAAAATCCTTTGGTTCAACCATTTCCGCCCATTTCGTTTTTTTCAATGTTTTTAGAATCTTGTCAACACGATCAGCGTTTTCCATATACGGGGAGCGCAAGCCACCATCCATGATTTCGAAAGGCGGTTCATGTTTGCGATGTGCTTCTGAATAAAAGACTTTCATCGTGCCTCCGTAAGAATCTATTTTACAATTGTATCAATAGAACGGAGGACCCATGGACGTATTCGAAGCGATACATAATAGACATTCCATTAAGAACGTCAAACTGGATGCAGTGCCACGCGAGTTAATTGAAAAACTATTAGACGCCGCGGTGCAGGCGCCCAATCACTATAAGGTGCGACCATGGAGATTTGTTGTGTTGACTGGTGATGCCCGTCACCGATTAGCTGATGTGATGTTCGCTTCTCTACGCGACGGTCATCCTGAGCTTCCACAAGAAGCATTCAACAAAGCCCACGCGACTCCATTCCAGGCGCCAGTCGTTATCGCAGTCGGCGTGGATAAACCGAGTGAACCGAAAGTGCTTGAGATCGAGAATATTTGTGCTGCCGCCGCAGCTGTTGAAAATATGTTGCTTGCTGCACATGCATTGGGACTCGGCGCAAAATGGCGCACAGGCGAATGGGCACGAGATGCAAAGGTGAAAGAATTTCTTGGGTTTGACGCAGATCAGCATATTGTTGGATTTATTTATGTTGGTTACCCCGAGTTTGTAGCGGAATACCCAGAAAGACCTTCGTTTGAAGATAGAACCGTGTGGATAGATTGAGAGAAGAAGTGAAAAGTAAAATGTGAGAAGGAAGGTATGAAGTAAAAAAGAGTAATGAGTTTTGGACTTATTGCTCTTTTTACTTTTCACTTATTGCTTCTTCCCCATTTCCTTCAATACTTGAATCATCAAATCTGGTCTATCAGTCATGATGCCATCCACGTCCCAATCGATATACTTTTTCATCAGTGCGGGATCATCGACTGTCCACGGTTCGACGACGAGGTTCTTGGCGTGCGCTTCGCGGATGAAACGCCTCGTCATGATCGGAATGTTCAGTGACTCGGCTGGATCATACGGTGGCTGGATGGATTGGTAGTGTGGCGCGACCAGTCCGCTCAGGAAGACCTTTCCGAGCAATACAAATTTCGTCACTTCGCCGCGCGAAGCGGATGTAGCAATTTCAGGACAAGTCTTACGGAAATTTTGCATCGCTACATCATGAAAGGATGCAATCACTACTTTATCTTGCATGTTATGGTTGCGGATCAAATCGCAGAGCGGCTTATCGATCGGGTTTTGAGTCAACTTGATTTCGATCACATAACGCATTTGCGGGAATTTTTGAAAGAGCTCGTTCAGCGTAGGGACCTGGATTCCCTGCCCACGATAGGGAAAGGTTCTGCCATCATCGTTTGACCACTGATATGCCGCGTCGAGCTGCTTGAGTTGATTCAGAGTCAAATCTTCGATCAGACCGGTGCCGTCCGTGGTGCGATCCACTTTTTCATCGTGCATTAAAACGATCTGCCCATCCTTCGTGATGTGCGCATCCATTTCCAGAACGTCAGCGCCAATCTTGACGGCATTTTCGTAAGCATACATCGTGTCGCCGGGCCAGAGACCGTCACCTCCTTGGTGCGCGATCACAAGCGGACGATGGATATCCGTATAGTACTTCTTCGAAGGTGCGTCGGGTGTAAGGAATAGAAACAGCCCGATGATAACGATGATTAGTAGTACAACGATGCTAAAAACTTTTCTCTTCATAATGTTCTTTAAGAAATTATAAAAAAGAAACCCGATGAGCACTCATCGGGTTTCTTTAATTAGTTAAGTTAGCCCTAAGTAACGAGCAATTGACATAAATGTCACGGCAAGGATAAGCGCTATAGCAGAAATGATCGAGTATGTTGCTTGCTGTTTCTGTATGGTCTGCATTTGCGAGATCTGGTCGGGGGAAGGCTTGCCCTGCATTTTTGCTCCCAGAGCAGCCATGGCTTTTGTTGAGCGACTAGTCATCATGCCGATCAGTGCGAAGACTGCACCGATGCTAAGTCCAACGCCCATGCTGGATCTTACCCACGCGGAACCAGCTCTCGCATCCAATCCAAAGAGGATAACGCCCGCAAGAATAGATAATCCGGCAGCAGCGGACATTCGATTACTGAACTTCAAATTGTTCATCAGGTGACCCACAAATTTTTGCCCTGCTTCGGCAGTTGCATCGACAGCGGGACCGATAAAAAAGGTCAGGATCAATGTGCCACCAACCCAGAATACTCCGCCCACGATATGAATGATGCGAAGTAGCCAAATAAAGTAAGTCATATTCTCTCCTTTTCTAAAGCTGAATTCGGACATAATAACACTAAATCAAGAAGGATGTTGTGGTTGCTATCTGAGGGAGTGAATTGCATGGAACCAGCTTGTGGTCGAGATGATTGTTTTCTTTACATCGTGTCGCATAAATTTCTTTACTTTTTGTCGGAAAACCAACCTACAAATCTAACCAATAAATAGAGCGATTAATGAGACTAGCGGTAGCGTATCCATGATCGGCTGAGTGTGAAGCGGGGGTCGGCAAGTCAGGATAGGGAGGGGCAATATTTATGACAATCTTCACTTGTTTGGTAAACAGCCGACCCGTATATTGATGTTTGACTTCCAAGATTCTTGGGATGTCCATCTTTCCTAATACGATAAAGAAAGGATAGTTTATGAAGCGAAATCTGGTTTTTGTTTCGTTGCTTGTTGCGATCAGCCTGTTATTGACAGCATGCGGAGGCGGAGCAGCGAATCATTTGGCTGCGATTAAGAAGGCTGGAGTGATCAAGGTTGGTACATCTGCAGATTACCCGCCGTTTGAATCAGTGGATGCAAATGGCAATAAAGTTGGTTTCGATGTCGATCTCATGACTGAGATCGCCAAGCGGCTCGACATCAAATTGGAATGGGTGGATATGCCCTTCGATAGCCTGATTGCGGCTGTGCAGGAAGGCAAGATTGATGCCTCCATTTCCGCGTTTAACTATTCTGAAGAGCGCGATAAGACGATTGATTTTTCAGATGCCTATTACACATCGGAAGTTGCATTCACTGTGGCTGATGGATTCGCCGGAACGATTGCCAAGCCGGAAGATGTAGCGAAGTTCAAGGTTGGTGTACAGACGGGAACAACGCAGGATAGCTGGCTGACGGATGGCATTGTTGCCGATGGTGCACTTGCTGAAGAGAATCTCTTCCGCTACGACCGCGTGGATCAGGCAATGGCGGATCTGAAGAATGGTCGCATCGAAGTCATGATGTCAGATTATGTTCCCGCACAGGCGCTTGCGAAACAACTGGGCGGTTTGAACATTGTCTATCACGGTGTGCTCTCCAGCGGACCGATGAATATTGTCATTCCCGATGCCGATAAAGAACTCCAGAAAGCGATCAATGATATCGTCAAGCAATTGCAGGATGAAGGCTTCATTGACAACCTTGCTGTGAAATATTTCGCTCAATAAAAATTGTAGTAGGGGCGGGACGCTACGCAGCCCGCCCCTACGTTATTCATGATGAGCAACATTTTTTCCTACATTGTCCAGGGGACAGCTATCACCGTTGCGGTGACATTGATTTCGTTGCCATTTGGATTGTTGATCGGTTTGCTCATGGCGCTCGTCCATACCTACGGGGGACAAGTTCTCAATCGCATTGCCGCAGCCTACAGCCTCTTGATGCGCGGCGTGCCTCCTATTGTTCTGCTATTCATTCTTTATTTCATTATCTCAGGTTCGATCAATCTCTCTCCATTCTGGGCGGGGTCATTATCACTCGGTATCGTAAGCAGCGCATATCAGATGGAGATTCTGCGCGGTGCACTTCTGGCGGTCGGTGGTGGGCAGATGACTGCGGCACGTGCTGTCGGAATGAGTCGTTTGCAGGCAATCCAATTTATCATTTTGCCGCAGGCATTGCGGATCGCGATCCCACCATGGTCGAATGAAGCTTCGATTGTTTTGAAGGATTCGTCCCTTGTGTACGCGCTTGGCGTCCCTGAGATTTTGCGCCGCGCTCAACAGCTTTCTGCGACGACGCAACAACCGTTCCTTGCTTACGGGACGGCTGCTCTCATTTATTTTGTTTTGGTCTTCGCTGTAAATCGTGGACTCGACTATTTGTCTGAGCGAACGAAATTGCCCACTCATCCCTGATGGAGAATCCAATGACCAATCCCATTTTAGAGACTCGCAATCTGACAAAGATCTACGGTCAAAATACAATTTTTAAGGACATCAATCTCAAGGTCAATGAGGGTGAGACAATCGTGATCATCGGTCCGAGTGGGACAGGCAAAAGCACACTGCTCCGCTGCATCAACTTGTTGACATCGCATAATGGTGGACAAGTTTTTCTTGATGGCAAAGAGATCACTGCCAAAGGCTACAATGAAGATGAAGTCCGCCAGCATATTGGCATGGTCTTTCAAAACTTTTTGCTTTTCAATCATTTGACTGCGCTCGATAACGTGATCATTGGTTTGACAAAAGTCAAGAAGATGCCCAAGGATAAAGCGCGTGAGAAAGCTATGGAAGAACTGAAGCGGGTTGGACTCGCCGACCGCGCCGACCATTACCCGGGTCAACTTTCAGGCGGACAGCAGCAACGCGTAGCCATTGCGCGTGCATTGGCGATGGATCCAAGCGTGATGTTATTCGATGAACCAACGTCCGCGCTCGACCCTGAATTGATCGGTGAAGTCTTAGGCGTGATGGCTCAACTTGCGCGTGACCGCATGACGATGATCGTTGTGACTCACGAAATGGGCTTCGCCCGCGAAGTTGCGGACCGGATCGTTTTCATGGAAAAAGGCAGCATCGTCGAAGAAGGTACGCCCGACGATCTGTTCTATCACCCCAAGCATGACCGCACTCGCGAATTCCTTTGGAAGATCACAGAACTCTATGGCAAGAAAGAAAAGGAAAAGAGCGAGAAGTCATGAGCGATTTTTATGCCTTCTTCATTCGCTTCCTTCCGGACCTGTTGAAGGGCGCCGGTATTACTCTTTTGCTTACTGTCGAAGGGCTAAGCGCTGGTTTTGTGCTTGGTCTGCTTGCTACATTGGCGCGCACGTATGGAAGCAAATTTTGGCGTGGACTTGCCATCGGCTATATCGAATTGTTCCGAGGAACGCCACTGCTCGTGCAATTGTTTTTGATCTATTATGGGCTGCCTGGCTTGGGGATCACACTCTCACGCGAACTCTCGGCATTCCTGGCACTCGGATTGAATAGTGGCGCCTATCAAGCAGAATACTTGCGCGGTTCGATCCTGGCGATTGGCGATAGCCAAATGATGGCAGGACGTTCCATTGGCATGTCGAAATGGAAAACGATCTGGTATGTGATTCTGCCTCAGGCGCTGCGGCTGGCAATCCCTGCATGGTCGAATGAGCCAGTCTCACTTTTGAAATCCACAGCTGTTGTATTTTTGATCGCTGTTCCAGAACTGATGGCGAAAGCCAAATCTATCGCCGCCAAGACGTATGATCCGATTGGTTCGTATATTGCAGTTGCGTTGGTCTATCTGGCGGCGGTTTATATTCTCGATGCATTTTTGCGATGGCTTGAACGTGCATCGCGCATCCCAGGTTTTGAAACAGAAGGCAAGAAAGCGTAATCAAGCGTGCACTAAATAAAATCACCGAGAACTCTCGGTGATTTTTTATTCGTAAAGGTTAAACGTAGGTCAGGCTTGCTGCGGAGCGTCCCCGAACGTAGTGGATGGGATAGCCTGACAACCTTCCGAGAGTGATTATATCGGCAGGTTAAAAACCTGCCCTACAATATGCATTATCTCAATGCCTGTGCGACTAAACTACTAATCAATCCCAGCCAGTATGCGATCGTGTAATAGATGAACATTGGTTGTCTGCCGCGCCTCCAGAGCAAATACGCTGAGATGAAGGCGAGTATCGCAACGACATATAAATCTAGCCCAATCTCTTCAAAGCCGAGGTTTGCAAGTACTGCTGCACCCAGGAACAACGCATTAAGTGAGAGTA
>WNFZ01006653.1_pt1 | contig 10414 bp, 10 predicted proteins | sample 5400081 | NCBI WGS metagenome assembly WNFZ01 (sample SAMN13153365, study PRJNA577476) | soil metagenome | isolation source: 80 cm soil or saprolite under grassland replicate 1 | place: USA:California | collected 2016-06-15
ACGACGATCGGTCTGAAGCCCAGTCCGATCGCGTCCTCGACCGTGTGTCTGACACACCCAGCCATGGTCACGCCCGTGACGATGATCGTGTCGACGGCGGCAGCGCTAAGAAAGCCGGCGAGGTGCGTACCGTGGAAGGCGCTGGCGAATTTCTTGACGATCACGTGCTCGCGCGGCTCGGGAGCGATGCGTTCGTCGATCGCCACTGCCTCGGTGCCGAGTTGCAGCACCTCGACGGGGATCTTGTGGTGCCAGATACCCATGTCGGTGTTCGAGCCCTCCGTGACCGCATAGGCGGTCGTCGTGAAGACGATGGGGATCTCTTTCGCGCGGGAGGCGGCGAGCAGGCGCCGCACACCGGGGATGATCACGTCCATCCCGTCGCAGGTGAACGCGTTGCCGGGCCGCGTCCAGGCGTTCGCAAGGTCGATGTTGATCAGCGCCGGCCGCTCGCCGAAGCCAACGCGGCGCATGAAGCCTCGGTTGCGGTAGAGCTCGGAGTCGACGGAGAAGATCGTCTCCAGAGCCCGTGTGATGTCGTCGCCCATTGCGTGCCTCCTTGTGACTTGGTCTGCACGATCGGGACGATGCTCGGCGAAGTCCCTGGGGGCTGGCCAGGAAGCCGAGTATGACGGTCAGCCTACCGCGTCGAGCTCTGAGGACCACAAGACGCAAATGACGGACACGCCGCTGGCGGCAGGTGGCCGAACGTTCCTCGAAGGAGCCGCGCCGCGTCGATAATCACGCCGCGGTGATGAACGAGATCGACGCTCTCCTACAGGACCTGCTTGCGAAGACCGGCGCGAGCAGGGTTACGTTGCGGCAGGACGTTCCGGGCGACTATGGCTTCCCGGTCACGCACGAGACCCTCGCGCCCGGGGCGCAGTCGCTGCGCGAAGAGCGAACGGTCGACCTGAAGGCGCAGCCCGTGGTGGCCGTGCTGAAGGATGGACGGCAGGTCGTCCAAGACGACTGCCGGACCGCCTTCGACGACCCGGCCTTCCTCCAGATGCTCGAAGCCTACGGGGGCCTCGCTGCGCAGATCGTGACGCCGATCTTCCGCGACGGGCGCCTCGTGGCGATCGTCTCACTCCATCAGCTCGGCAATCCGCGCCGCTGGACCGAGGACGAGATCGCGGCGGCCTCGCTCGCAGCCCGGCGCGTCGGTGAGCTCCTGTGAGAATCGGCTCCGGACGAATCCACAACCGCTGGCACCCCGACCTTCAGCCGGTGGCCGTCGTCCGACCCGGCGACGAGGTCGCTCTCGAAACGCGCGACGGAATAGACGGCCAATTGACGCGCGAGAGCTCGCATGACGACGTGGGACGGCTCGACCTCGGTCTCGGCCATCCGCTAACCGGCCCGCTTCACGTCGAGGGCGCGGAGCCCGGCCGCGTGCTCGAGGTGCAGCTCGTCTCCTACGAGACAGCCGGCTTCGGAACCACCGCCGTCATCCCCGGGTTCGGCTTTCTCGCCGACCTCTTCCCCGATCCCTACCTCGTGAAGTGGGAGATCCGGGACGGCAAGGCTCGTGCGGGGGAGCTGCCCGGCGTGGCCGTACCGGGAAACCCCTTCGCAGGCGTGATCGGCGTCGCGCCCTCGCACGAGCGGATGGAGCAGTTCCGCCGGCGAGAGGAGGCGCTGCTGGCGATGGGGCAGCTGGTGGCCGACCCGTCCCCGGAGACTGCGATCCCGCCCGAAGCGGCCGATGGGCTGCGCACGATCCCCCCACGCGAGACCGGCGGGAACATGGACGTCCGTCAGCTCGTGGCGGGCAGCAAGCTATGGCTGCCGATCGACGTGACGGGTGCGCTGTTCTCGATCGGCGATCTCCATTTCGCGCAGGGCGACGGCGAGGTCTGCGGTACGGCGATCGAGATCGCGGGTGCGGTCACCGTCCGGCTCGAGGTGCACGCGGCCCCCGCCCCGCACTTCCCCGCGTACGAGACGTCGAGCCGGCCCGCCCGGCGTTCGTTCGCGACGATGGGGATTCCCGTCGAAGCCGGCATGGACCTGAACACGGCCGCACGCGCCGCGCTGCTCGAGATGATCGGCCATCTTGAGCGTCGTTACGGCTTCGAGCGGCCCGCGGCCTACGCTCTGTGCAGCGTTGCCGTCGACCTCCGCATCTCCGAGGTCGTCGACGTGCCGTATCCGCTCGTCTCGGCGCTCCTACCGCTCGACGTCTTCGAGACCTGACATCCGTCCTAGATGCAGCGATGCTCGAGTTCGGCCCCAGCCTCTAGCCACGAAGCGGCACGGCGTACGACGGCATGGGAGCGCCGGTCGCCCCGCGCAGCTTCATCGGGAAGCCGAGGAACGCGAACTCGTATTGCTTCTCGGCCGCGATTTCCTCCATGTCCACGACCTCGATGATCTGCGCGCCCGCGGTCGCGAACATGTAGCAGTGGACGGGCAGGAACACGTTCGGCTCCTCGGACGGGAGCACCTCGAGCCCGATCGTGTCGCCGGCGATGCACATCGCGCCCGCCTCCTCGCAGAGCCACTTCGCCGCGGCGAGTGAGATCCCGGGTGAGCCGTCGAGGTAGCCGTGGAAGTCGGGCCAGACCGTCATGCGCCCGGTGCGCACCAGCACGACATCCTTCTTCCGCAACTCGACCCCCTGTCTCGCGGCCGCGTCCTGGAGATCCTGCGGTGTAACCGCATAGCTGTCCGGCAGGCAATCGACGCCATGCGCGCCGGCAACGTCGAGCAGGACGCCGCGCGCAATCACGGGCGGGTACTTGTCGAGCCCGCCCTTGTTCCAGATGCGGCTGCCGAGGTTCTCGTCGGCAGTCCATCCGTTCCAGAACTTGCCGTAGAAGCCGAGGTGGTTGAGCGTGTCGATGTGGGTGCCGCAGTGCGTGTACAGGTGGATGGAATCGCCGCAATAGGAGTACTTCTCGTGCACCTCGCGGCCGACCCCTGAGAGATTGTCGTTGACTGAGCCCTGCGGCGTGTGCGTCATCCAGATTCCGTACGGCGGGTCGCCGGCCGCCACCCACGACGGCATCCCGATGAAGTATTCGACGTTGAGGTCGAAGACATGGCCGCCGTCGAGGTGCTCGAGGATCGCACGATTGCTCTCGGGCGTGATCCAGTTCAGTCGGCCGATCTCGTCGTCCGCGCCCCACGGGCTCTTGGAGACCTTGACTCCGTCCTGCTCCAGGATCGTTTCGTAGCTGAGGGCCTCTTCGACCGTTGCCATTGCGACCTCCTTTACGTTTTGACCGGTTGCATCTCCTCGACGAGTGCGCCGTAGAGCTCCGGCCGCCGGTCGCCGAAGAGATAGAGCTCGTACTCGCCAGGGATCACGTAGTCCTTGTCGCGCGCCTTCTCGACCTCGACGTCCGCGACGAGAAGCGCCTCCTCCGTCTCGCCCGCCTCCGCAAGACGCTTGCCGAACGGATCGACGATCTGGCTCCAGCCGCAGAACTCACCCCAGCGCTCCTTACCGACGCGGTTCGCCGTCAGCAGGTAGACCCGGTTCTCGGCGGCGCGCGCGACGGTGATCAGCTCGGTCTGGACCTTCGCCGCCATCGGGAAGTTCGTCGGATGCGCCACGATCTCCGCGCCCTGCAGCGCGAGCGTACGGGTGACCTCTGGGAAACGCAGGTCGTAGCAGATCTCGACTCCGATCCGGCCAAGGGGCGTGTCGAAGACAGGCAACTCGTCGCCGGGCGTCGTGAACCGATCGACACCCAGGAACGGTAGATGCGTCTTCCGGTAGACACCCACGAGACCGTCCGGGCCGACGAGCACCGCCGAGTTGCGGAGGAGATCGCCGTCGCGCTCGAGCAGCCCACAGACGACGTGTGTCCCGAGGCGGCGGCACGCGGCCTCGAGGGCATCCGTCGACGGCCCGGGAACCTCGTCCGCGAACGGCATCGCCTCCTCGAGGCTTCCGAACATGTATCCGGGGATCGCGCACTCCGGCAGGACCAGGAGCTCCACTCCCGCCGCGGCTGCTTCCTCGAGACGCCCGAGGCCGACATCGAGGTTTCGTTCACTCTCGCCGAGCTTCGGCTCCATCTGAGCCACGGCGACACGCATCTCGATTCGAGTCTAATAGGCTGAGCTATTTGATGCGAAAGATCCGGTTCTACTACGACGTCGTCTGCCCCTACTCGTACATGGAGTCCCACCTCATCGAGACAGCTGAGGACTCAGGTGAGGTCGAGGCCGAATGGCTTCCCTTCGAGCTGCGGCCGGCCCCGGCGCCGCTGCTCGAGGTCAGGGGCGACCACCTGCGCGTCGACTGGACGAGGCATGTCTACGGGCTCGCGCTCGAGCGCCGAATCGAGATCCACCTCCCCCGCTATCAGCCGCGCTCGACGCTCCCGCTCGCCGCCTGTCTCTGGGCAGGCGACCAGGGGCGGCTACGCGAATTCAAGCACGCGCTTTATGAGGCCTTTTTTTGTGAGGGAGAGGACATCTCCACGGACCGCGAGATCGCGCGCGCCGCCGACCGAGCCGGGCTCGATCCGTCCGCTGCCGTCGCCGCGGCGTACTCGCCCGAGCCCGGCGCCCGAATCCGGGACATCCGACTCGAAGCGGAAACGGCAGGCGTCCGCGGGGTGCCTTCGCTCGTGACCGAGGACGGCCTCACACACTGGGGCATGGGCGGCCTCGAGCGTCTGCTCGAAGGGCGGCCGCTCGTGCCGCGAACGGTTTAGCTCTCGAGCATCTCCGCTTTCGACTCGGCCGGGGCGCCGTAGGCGAAGATGAGCGCGTCCGAACTGGAGTCGTTGAGCCATTTGAGCGGCGTCCCAGGCTCGACGACGACGAGGGTGCCGGCGGGCGCGTCGTGGCGCTCTGGCGGGTCGCCGAGCATCAGGGCCGGGTTGCCCGCGAGGACTACGAAGACCTCCTCCTGGGAGTGCTCTCGGTGGAGGCGTCCCGTGGCGCCGGGCGGGTAGCGCCACAGGTTCGCGCGCGAGTGGCGCATGTTCGCGTGCAGCGGCAGCTCGACGATCCTCCGTAGAGGCTCCTCGGGACGCCAGCTCGGCGGCCTGAACTCCTGTTCCTCCGGCCTGAGAACGGTGTAGGCCAGTTCAGACCTCGAAGTCGCAGACTGCACGGTCGGCGAGGAGCGGCACGATCTCCTCGACGACCGCCGCGTGCTCGCGCGTCCCGTAGTAGACCTGGAGGTGCTCCCAGTCCCGGTAGTCGCAGACAAGGCCGTACTGCCAGCGCCCGCCCGAGTCCTCGCTGCCGGCGGGCGGCGAGTCAGGGCCGAGCGACCAGGAGAGTGCGCCGACGGGCTCGTCCTTGATCCGGTTCAGCGCGTCGACGATCTGCTTCGCGGCGCCGGGCCCCGCATCGGACTTCACGTTCCAGAGAAAGATGTGGCGGACCACGGCGGAACTATAGGCGGCGGCTCGCCGCCGGAGTTCCAGTCTCAGTGCGCGCTCAGCGCGCTCCTGCACCTTCACGACCGCGCCCGGCGCGCAATCCGAAGGACTGCGGTCCGCGAAGGAAGAGTCGAGGGACGGCGATCTCAAGACGATCCTCGTCGCCCGGATCGCCGTTCCTCGACCTCTCCTAGGTTGAGATCATCTTCTTCTCGATCCCGACTCCGGCCGCAAGCGCCCGCTCGTACTCGAGGGGCACCGTTGCCGAATCCTGGAGGGCAATCCCGGTCGAGTCGAAGACCGTGACCTCGCCATCCGAAGTGCGCCCGGGTTTGCGGCCGGCAATCACCTCGCCGATCTCACCGGCGATGTCGCCCTCGGAGATCAGTCCCTCCGCAAGCGGGACGTTGATCTCTCCGTCCGTGCGGCACTGGCGAATGTCGTCGACGAAGATGCGCGCCCGCTGGAGGATCTTCGGGTCGAGCTCCTGGTCACCACCCTTATCTGCCCCTACGGCAGCGATGTGCGTTCCTTCGCCGATCCATTCGCCCTCGACGATGGGTCCGCGGGCGGGCGTGACCGTGACCACGACGTCGGCGCCGCGCACGACCCTCGCCAGCTCGAGCGAGGGCTTGATCTCGAAGCTCTCGTGCTTCGGCTGCTGCGCCGCGACGAAGTCGTCGAGGGTCTCCCGGGAGCGGCTCCAGACCCGGACCTCCTGCCAAGCGAAGACCTCGCTGCACGTTTCGAGCGCTCCTTCGGCCATGTGGCCCGCTCCGACGATGCCGAGGATCTTCGAATCGTCCCGGGCCAGCCACTTCGCCGAGACCGCCGCCGCCGCCCCCGTCCGCATGACGGTGTGGTAGCTGCCATCGCAGATCGCGAGCGGGAACCCGGTCTCCGGGTGTGTGTAGATGAGTATCGAGAAGACCGTGGGCAGGTCGAATCGCTCCCGGTTCTGCTCTCGGATCGAGACCCACTTGCAGGCGGCGGCCTCGGGGTCCTCGATGTAGGAGGGCATCGCCTCCCACTCCCCGGGGTACTTGTCCAGCACGATGTGTCCCTTCGGGTCCATGTAGTAGCGGCCCTCGCCGTGCATTCGGTAAGCCTGCTCGACGCAGGCGACGTACTCGGCCGCGGTCACGAGGCCCATCATGTCCGTGCGGCTGAGGATGAGAGTCTTGCGGTTGCGCCAGCTCTCCGTCGCCAAGAAGTCGACTCTATGACTGGACGTCCTGCTCGACAAGCTCGACCAGCGGCATGGCGTCGGGATAGGCCGCGAGCCGACTGCGCGCATGCGCCAGCTGGCGGCGGGCACGCGCGCTTTCGCCGGTCTGGTGTCGATAGCCGGCGGCGGCAAGGTGATGGAGACCGCGCACCAGCTCGTCGTCCTCACCCGCAAGCCCGAAGACGGCCGCGAGCGCGCACGAGGCTGCGAAGTACTCGCGGCGCTCGAAGTGGCCCTCGGCCTGCCAGAGGGCCGAGCGAACCCGTGCCTCGGGGGGCGGCCAGGCGTCCTCTTCGGACACAACCGGCCCGATATTAGAGTCCCGCTCGTGGCGACCGTCGACCGCGCAGGGAGCGCCGAGCGGATCGAGCGCGACATCGAGACGCTCGCCGGCCCCGACTACACGCTCTCGAGCGAGGCAATCCGACGCTACGCCTACACGCGGGTCTACAGGAACACTCTCGACTACTTCACGCGTGAGCTCGAGGCGATCGGCTTCGAGGTCTACGAGGACCCGGTCGGCACGCTGGTTGCGCGCAACCGGCCGCGCGGGGAGAACGTCTTCGGCGTGGGCTCACACTGCGACTCCAACCGCAACGGCGGGAAGTACGACGGCACGATGGGCGTCGTGACCGCACTCGAGGTCTGCCGGTTGAACGAGGAGCTCGGGCTCGGGCTGGCCCTTCAGCTCGTCTCCTTTCTGGAGGAGGAGGGCTCGGGCTTCGGACAGATGCTCCTCGGAAGCCGGATCATGGCCCAGCGCGTGGCAGAGGAGGAGCTGAAGCAAAGCTTTCTCGCAATCGATGACGGCCGCAGCTTCTGGGAGCACGCGAAGGAAGCAGGCTACGAGCCGGAGCGTTGGCGCGAGTCGATCCACGTGCTCGACGACCTCGACGGGTGGATCGAGATGCACGTCGAGCAGGCCCGTGTCCTCCAAGACACCGGCAACCGGATCGGAATCGTGACCGCCATCGCCGGTTACGTTCACGGTGACATCACCGTCCACGGGCGGGCCGACCACGCCGGCGCGACGCCGATGGAGTTCCGTCTCGACCCCGGGCTCCCCGCCGCCGAGTGCGTCCTCGAGCTCGAGCGGCTTGCCCGAGCCGCGGGGAAGGGGACCGTCGGCACGGTCGGCGAGATCGAGCTCCGCCCGGGGATCATCAACGTCGTCCCCGCGGAGGCGCGTTTCTCGCTCGACGTGCGCGGCGTGGACGAGGAAGCCTTCCGCGGCGTCGCCGGCGAGATCGCCTCGTTCGCGGAGGAGGCTGCGCGCAAGCGCGGCATGAAGGCGGCGTTCAAAGAGCGCCAGATGCTGCCCGCGACGCCGCTCGACGGGCGCATCGTCTCGGCCCTCGAGGCGGCCGCGAGCTCGACAGACGAGCCTTTCATGCTGATGCCCTCGGGCGCCGCCCACGACACCATGTGCATCGCCGACCAGGTGCCGAGCGCGATGGTCTTCGTCCCCTGCAAGGACGGCATCAGCCACTCGCCCCTCGAGGAGGCGAGTTCCGACGATGCCGCTCTCGCGGCCGAGATCATCCTGAACGCGATCCGGACGCTGAGCTAGCGGCGTGGGCGATCAGGCCACCGGACCGTAGAATCTCCCGCTCGCGCGCAGTCAGGCGCAACTGCAGCCGGACCGGGCCGAGCGGAGTCTCGGCGTGGCGCTCGCTCTGGCCGACATCGACCCGGATCGACCACTCCTGGCCGAGCTCGGCGCGCTGGTAGTCGGCCTCGTCCGCGAAGGAAAGCGGAAGGATCCCCTGCGCGATCAGGTTTGAACGATGGATCCGGGCGAAGCTCTTGGCGATCACGGCGCGCACGCCAAGGTAGAGCGCCACGAATGCAGCCTGCTCCCGGCTCGAGCCCTGCCCGTAGTTGTGTCCGCCGACGACGATTCCCCCGCCCCACTCCTGCGCCCGCGCCGGGAAGTCCGGGTCAAGGCGGCGGAACATGTACCGGGCGCAGGCCGGGATGTTCGACCAGATGGCAAGCCCGAGCGCCCCGTCCGGTGCCATGTCGCCAGTCGAGACGTCGTCGGGGACGACGATCAGCACGCGCGCCTCGATCGACTCCGGGAGGGGCGCCACCGGCGGGGGCGCCACGATGTTTCGCCCCTTTTGGAGCTCGACCAGACGTGCCTGCGCCGGCTCGGGTGGCGAGACAATCTGGCGGTCGTCGACGTCCGGGTTCGTCGGCGGACGCTCGAGCTCGGGCGGCTCGCCGAGCTCGCGTGGATCGGCAATGAGGCCGCGGAGCGCCGTCGCTGACGCCGTCGCGGGAGAGCAAAGGTAGACGCGGTCCTCGGCCGTCCCGCTGCGTCCGGGAAAATTGCGGTTGAAGGTCCGCACGGAGACGGCTCCTGCTGCGGGCGCCTGACCTATGCCAATGCAAGGGCCACAAGCCGGCTCCAGGATCCGGGCCCCCACCGCCAGTAGGTCGGCGTACACGCCCGAGCGGACGATCAGGTCGAGGATCTGACGCGAGCCCGGGGTGACCGTGAGGTCGAGCTCGGGCGGCAGAGTGCGGCCCCGCAGGACGGCCGCGACCAGGGCCAGGTCCTCGTACGACGAGTTGACGGAACTGCCGACGCAGACCTGCCGTGTCGGCGTTCCGGCCGCCTCGCTCACCGGCACGACGTTCCCCGGTGAAGAGGGGACTGCGATGAGCGGCTGCAGCGAGCCGAGATCGATCACCTCGAGCTCGTCGTAGCGCGCTCCCGGGTCGGCCGCCAGCTCGGCGAACTCTCCCTCACGCCCCTGTGCCGCGAGCCAGCGGCGGGTCTGCTCGTCGCTCGGGAAGATGCCGGTCGTCGCTCCGGTCTCCATGACCATGTTGCAGATCGTCCCGCGATCGGTTGCAGACAGTGTCGCCACGCCTTCTCCGTGAAACTCGAAGATCCGACCGCGGCCGCCTCGGACACCGTGCCGGCGCAGCAGCTCGAGCACGACATCCTTCGACTGCACCCACGCGGGGAGGCGTCCTCGAAGCTCTACGCCGGCGACGATCGGACGCTCCAGGGCGTAGGGTCGCCCCGCCATCGCCACCGCCACGTCTGTTGCCCCAGCGCCGACGGCGAGCAGGCCGAGGGCGCCCGCCATGGTCGTGTGGCTGTCGGCCCCGAGCAGGAACTGTCCCGGCCGGGCGAAGCGCTCGAGGTGGAGGTAGTGCGAGATGCCGTTGCCCGGCCGTGAATAGAGCAGGCCGTAGCGCGCGGCGAAACTGCGCAGGTACGCGTGATCCTCCGGGTTCTTGTTGTCGAACTGAAGAACGTTGTGGTCGACGTACGAGACCGTCGGTACGGCCACTCGCTCGAGGCCTAGCCGCTCGAACTGGAGACAGGCCATCGTGCCCGTCGCGTCCTCGAGCAGGATCTGGTCGACGCGGAGCTCGATCTCCTCCTCGGTGCTTGCCACGAGGTGCTCCGAGATGATCTTCTGCGTGAGCGTCCTCGGCTCAGGCATTGTCAGAGCGTAACCGCGCTCGTCGTCGTTTTTGCAGTCCTCACCGGGGTCCTCTCGGCCTGCTGGCCGTCACAGTTGGCCGCGTTGCCGGAGGGGCAGTCATCGGCGCAGTGCGCTAGCTCACGGCCGAGCGCTCATCGCCGAGACCACGTGCTCCGCCACGCCGTCGCCGACGTCGCGCGTCGTCGCGCTCCCGCCCACGTCGGGTGTACCCAGGCCATCGCGGCAGACCGCCTCGAGCGCGCTCATCACCGCCCGCCCGGCCTCCGCCTCCCCCAGGTGCTCGAGCATCAGCGCCGCGCTCCAGATCGCCCCCGCGGGATTAGCGATCCCCTGCCCGGCGATGTCCGGCGCTGACCCGTGCA
>WNFZ01006654.1_pt1 | contig 10414 bp, 7 predicted proteins | sample 5400081 | NCBI WGS metagenome assembly WNFZ01 (sample SAMN13153365, study PRJNA577476) | soil metagenome | isolation source: 80 cm soil or saprolite under grassland replicate 1 | place: USA:California | collected 2016-06-15
GCGTTTATACGATGAGCAAGGCGCGGACGAATTAGTCTTCCTCGACATCTCTGCCACACACGAAGGACGAAAAACAACACTTGAATTAGTCAGCCGAGTGGCAGAGACGGTTTTTATGCCACTGACGGTTGGTGGCGGAATCCGTGAAGCAGACGATATGCGGAATCTTTTGCTTGCCGGCGCGGACAAGGTCAGCGTCAATTCGGCAGCAGTGAAGCGACCGGAATTGTTGTCCGATGGCGCGGCGCGTTTTGGCGCGCAATGTATTGTCCTGGCAATTGACGCGCGCAGGAATGGATCAGGTTGGGAGGTCTACGTCAATGGCGGACGTGTTCCCACAGGCATCGATGTGATTGAGTGGGCGGTGCGCGCCGTCGAATTAGGCGCGGGTGAAATCCTGTTGACGAGTATGGATGCAGATGGCACACTGGCTGGTTATGATATCGAACTGACGCGCATCGTTTCCGATATTGTGTCTGTGCCTGTCATCGCTTCCGGCGGTGCAGGAACTCCAGCTCATTTTGCGGATGTTCTGACCAAAGGAAATGCAGATGCTGCCCTGGCTGCATCGTTGTTTCATGATGGCAAATTAAGAATTCCCGAGTTGAAGAAAGAATTACAGAAGCGGAATATTCCTGTCCGTGCAACTGCGGAGGTGTGATCAAGCAATGGAAACGGTAGCAATTCAAAGTCTTAGGTTTGACACGAATGGTCTTATTCCCGCGATCGTGCAGGATGCGGATACAAATCAAGTATTGATGATGGCATATATGAACATCCAATCCTTAGAATTAACTTTAGAAAAGAAAGAGACATATTTCTGGTCACGCAGTCGCAAGGAGCTATGGCACAAAGGTGCGACTTCGGGAAACATTCAGAGGGTTGTGGAAGTTAGAGTCGATTGTGATGTTGATACACTTTTGATTCTTGTTCATCCAGAAGGACCAGCTTGTCATACTGGTGAGCGAAGTTGTTTTTATCGAAACATGGAGAATGAAGATGAGCGTTCAATGGCTGTTTGATGTAATCGAAGATCTAAAAAAGAATCCAAATGAAAAATCATATACAGCGAGTCTGTTCAAGGATGGCTTGCCCAAGATCGCGCAAAAGGTTGGGGAGGAGGGGACAGAAGTTGTGGTCGCTGCGCTGGCACAAAGTGATAAGCGGCTCATCGAAGAGGTAGCTGATCTTACTTATCACACACTGGTTTTGCTTTCCGCGCGTGGCATCCGTCCCGATCAAATTGCCGCTGAGCTACAGAGACGCCATCAGAAATAATCCTGCATTGACTAGACAAATGTATGGTATTAGAATAGCGACAGTTTCCAACTCAGGTACATCATGCCCGTCTATAAATTTCTTGTTTACAACAAAACGAACGACCCGAGAAACGGAGGGTATCTAAATGATGCTCACGCGCTCGGGTTTCAACACCTGATAAGCATTCAGGTGCAGGACCTCTTCTTTATCGAGGGCCAACTGTCGCAGCAAGACTTGCAGCAGTTGGCTCTCGAACTTTTAAGCGACCCTGTGACACAGGTTGCCTCCTGGAGCGAATTACCATCGGCTCGTTTCGACACAGCTTCGCCGCTCAACGCATCGCTTTCCAAGCCGGAAGATGATTCCGTTATCTTGGAGGTTGCTCTCCGTCCAGGCGTTACGGACTCTGTTGCTGACCAACTTGTCCGCGCTGCTCATGAATTGAAACTCGAAGGAGTTCGTCGCGCGGCAACGGGTCAACGATTCGTTTTGTGTTTGGATGGCGCTGTCGACCCCATATCCACTTCACGATTAATTGCGAAAAGTCTCTTAGCCAACAACGTTATTCAACATTGGACAATTGGCGAGATTAGCCCATCTTTTCCCGAAGAAGTTGAGTCAAGTGGAGCGATAGAAATTATTTCTATCCGAAGCTTGTCGCATGATGGATTACTTACTCTTTCCAAAGAGCGCCGCGCTGCGCTCGATTTGGCAGAGATGCAAGCGGTTCAGAATTATTTCAATAAAGAAGGGCGTGATCCTACGGATGTTGAATTCGAAACCATTGCTCAAACCTGGAGCGAGCATTGTGTTCATAAAACGTTCAAAGCGAAAATAGAGATTAGAGAACAGAGAATAGTAAATGGTGAAAACCAGTCTCAAGTCTCTACTCTCGATTCCCTCATTAAGACTTACCTCAAATCTGCCACCGACCAAATCAACGCGCCCTGGGTCATCTCTGCCTTTGTAGATAACGCAGGCATCATTGACTTTGACGATGAATTCGAAATTTCCTTCAAAGTCGAGACGCACAATCATCCGTCTGCAGTGGAACCGTTTGGTGGTGCAAATACTGGTGTAGGTGGTGTGATCCGCGACATACTTGGTGTTTCGGCAAAACCGATTGCGAATACCGATATATTGTGTTTCGGAAATCAGAATCTTGATCCGAAGCAATTGCCTGAAGGTGTTTTGCACCCGCGACGAATTCAATCGGGTGTTGTCGCTGGCGTACAGGATTACGGTAACAAGATTGGAATCCCAACAGTCAACGGCGCGATTCTGTATGATGAAGGCTATACCGCGAACCCACTCGTCTTTTGTGGATGTGTGGGTATTGCTCCAAAAGGAAGGCATCGCAAGAATCCACAAGTGGGTGACCACGTGATTGTTCTTGGCGGTCGAACCGGTCGCGATGGTCTACGTGGCGCGACCTTCTCGTCTATGACCATGGACGCACAAACAGGCGAAGTATCGGGGGCCTCTGTTCAGATTGGCGATCCAATTACGGAAAAGGGCTTGATTGATGTCATTGTCCGAGCCAGAGATTTCGGCTTGTACAATGACATCACCGATTGTGGCGCGGGCGGCTTATCTTCTGCAGTTGGGGAAATGGCATCCAAGCTTGGCTGCGACGTAGAGTTGACGCATATCCGCTTGAAATATCCGGGACTCGCTCCATGGGAAATCTGGCTCTCGGAAGCGCAGGAGCGTATGGTGTTGGCAGTATCACTGGAAAATATTCCAGCCTTGCAAAAATTATGTGACACCTTCGATACTGAATTAACCGACATTGGGGTATTCACCGGTAATGGACGACTCGTAGTTCGGTATGGTGCAAGTGTTGTTATAGACCTGGATAATGAATTTTTACATGAGGGGATTCCACAAAGGCAGTTGAAGGCGATCATCGATAATTCGATATTCGATAATAGAGTGGCGAATATCGAATATCGAGTATCGAATATCAACGAGCACTTACTCTCTCTTCTCTCTTCCCCCAACATTGCCAGCAAAGCCTCTGTGATTCAAATCTATGATCATGAAGTTCAAGGTGGGACTGTGATCAAACCGTTGACTGGTATCGAAGCCGACGCGCCATCTGATGCAACGGTACTCAAGCCGATTGGTACAAAAGGAAGGAAAGGCATTGTTCTATCGAACGGCATCAATCCTGAATATGGGAAACGTGATGCTTACAAAATGGCATGGTCGGTAATGGATGAAGCTATTCGTAACGCGGTCGCTGTCGGCGCGGATCCCGATCGGATTGCCGTCCTCGACAATTTCTGCTGGGGTGATCCGCTTCGCCCTGAGACCCTTGGTACGCTAATTGAAGCCTGTCGCGGCTGTCACGATGCTGCGCTATTTTATGGCACACCCTTCATCAGCGGCAAAGACTCACTCAACAATGAATATCTCGGCACCGATGGTTTGCGTCATTCCATTCCACCTACGTTGCTGATCTCTGCCATCGGTGTGGTACAAGATGTTGGTCGATCCATAACGATGGATTTGAAAGATGCAGGCAATCTTATTTATTTAGTTGGCGAGTTTTCAACCGAACGGAAGCCTATCCCCAATGTTCCATCCGCTACGCTGCAAGTTTATCGAGCGTTACATCAAGCAATCACAAATGGACTTGTCAAATCTGCGCATGATCTCAGTGAAGGTGGACTCGCCATCGCGGCTGCAGAGATGTGCATCGGCGGACGCCTCGGTATGGAGCTAAACATCGAAACCTCTACTATCTTTACTGAAGTGAATGGATGTCTGCTTGTTGAGGTTTCTCCGGAAAGTTCATCTGCATTTGAAAACGAATTTTCCGATCTGCCATTCAACAAAATTGGTAACGTCACATTGAATCCGGTTCTAAAAATTTCAGATACCGAAATCCTTGTGGACGAACTCGTTCACGCGTTCAACCATCCGGCATACTTATGAAACCAAAAGCACTTGTCCTTCAAGCACATGGAACCAATCGCGATATTGATGTCATCGAAGCGCTGACACTCGCCGGCGCAGATGCCATTGGGATTCCGCTCAACGAACTGCGAATGAATAAATCGCTCCTCTCCGATTCTCAACTGCTTGTCGTTCCCGGAGGCTTTTCGTACGCGGACGCCTTGGGCGCGGGAAAACTGCTCGCCCTTGACCTCGCGTCGTATTTTGAAGATGAAATTTCTGCTTTCGTAGAATCTGGCAAACCTGTCATTGGTATCTGCAATGGATTTCAGGCGCTGGTGAAAGCAGGCATTCTGCCTGGCAAATCGGATGCACAAGCCACATTAACCTTCAATGCAGAAGGTCACTTCGAATGTCGTTGGGTCACGCTGAAGCCGATTTCTCAAACCTGTATCTGGACGAAGGATTTGGATGAGCTGATTGAATGTCCGACTGCCCATGGCGAGGGCAACTTCCAAACTTCTGAACGCTCCTCTCTTTCCTCTTTTATCGAAAACGATCAGATTGCACTTGCCTATGTTTGTCCCGATGGCTCGCCAGCCAATGGTGAATATCCCATTAATCCGAATGGTTCCATGCTAGATATTGCAGGCATTTGTAACGCGCGAGGAAATGTACTCGGCTTGATGCCTCATCCTGAGAATCATATTTATCCTTATCAACATCCGCAGTGGACGCGGGGAATCAATCGCCACAGTGGATTAGCTTTATTTAAGAATGGCGTGAAATATGCGGGTGCATTGATGTAAGAATGTTTCGCTTAAATTGAGAAAGAGGAGACCTATGAATTCAAAAGACCAACTTACTGAACTTCTTCCAAATGCATTGAAAGAAACGAATTTGCCTCTTCCCAACAAAACGTCGGGGAAAGTCCGCGACTGGTATGACCTCTCTGATGGCAAACGACTCATCGTCACCACAGACCGCCTGTCCGCTTTCGACAGAATCCTTGCCGCTGTTCCTTACAAGGGACAGGTGCTAAACCAACTATCTGCATGGTGGTTTGAGCAGACACGAGACATCATCCCTAATCACATTGTTTCAATACCCGATCCCAATGCTGCTATCGTCACCGTTGCTGTGCCTATCCTTGTCGAAGTCATCGTGCGCGGATATATCACAGGCGTTACCTCCACGGCCCTGTGGTATCGCTATTCTCTCGGGGAACGCAACATCTACGGATATGATTTTCCGGAAGGCTTGAAGAAGAATGCTGCTTTGCCAGAACCGATCATCACACCCACGACAAAAGGTGGCGCAACGGGACATGACGAACGCCTGACCTGTGCCGAAGTTGTGGAGAAAGGCTTGCTGGATCAACAGACTTGGGATCAAGTTCAAGCTGCAGCGTTGGCGGTCTTCAAACGTGGGCAAGAGATCGCAAATGAAGCGGGCATGATTTTGGTAGATACAAAATATGAATTTGGATGCACTCCAGATGGCGATGTTGTTCTGATCGATGAGGTTCACACGCCCGACTCTTCCCGCTTCTGGAAAGCAGCTTCCTACCAAGCTCGCTTCGCTGCTGGAGAAGACCCGGAAAACTTTGATAAGGAATTTGTCCGCTTGGCATATGCCGAAAAAGGTTATCGAGGCGATGGCGAAGCGCCCTCCATGCCAGATGAACTGTGGGCATCGGCGAGTGAGCGCTACATCACGATCTATGAATTATTAACAGGAAAGCGATTTGAAGCTGGGGAATACCCTATTGAGCAACGGCTGATCAAGAACTTAAAGTATGCAGGAGTGATTTCATAATGCCCAAGCCCCTGGTTGTCATTTTGGCAGGCTCCAAAGCAGATATTGATCACTGCACAAAAATATCAGATGCTTGCAAGCAATATGGATTAGAAACTCTGCTGAGAATCGCATCTGCACATAAAACACCGCAACACGCGCTGTCCATTCTGCACGAATACGAAGCCAATGATCGCCCGAAGGTTTACATCACTGTCGCAGGACGAAGCAACGCGTTAAGTGGATTTAGCGATGGTTCCGTGAGCGCACCTGTTATCGCCTGCCCGCCACCATCCGATTCGTTCGGTGGCGCAGATGTGTTTTCCTCATTGAGAATGCCGTCAGGAATTGCGACCGCTACTGTGCTGGAGCCAGTCAACGCCGCGCTATTCGCGGCAAAAATTTTCGGTTTGGCAAACGCTGAAGTACGCGAGCAGGTCAAGATGAGTCAGAAGCGAGCGGCAGATAAGATTATTGAGGATGATGCAAGTGTCCAGTAATCAGTTGGCATTAATCAGCGATGAGTGGTCCGATGATCATCCGCAGGAAGAATGTGGAGTCATCGGGATTTTTGCGCCGAATGAAGATGTGTCACGTATGGCATTCTTTGGCTTGTATGCACTGCAACATCGTGGACAGGAGGCGGCAGGCATCGCGGTTGCTGACGGACAATCAATATCCGTGCATAAAGGTCTGGGATTGGTCTCGCAAGTCTTCACAGCTAATACGATGGCGGAGTTGAAGGGACATTACGCGATTGGTCATACACGCTATTCAACGACAGGTTCCTCATTGTTGAAGAATGCACAGCCGTTCATGGTTGAAACCATTCATGGGCTGCTGGCACTGGCGCATAACGGCAATTTGATCAACTCTGCAGAATTGCGAAATGAGTTGATGCAACAAGGTATGGGATTTTCATCTTCCTCTGATACGGAAGTGATGACTATGATGTTGGCACGCAACGGCGGCGCGACGTGGGAAGAGCGGATTAAAACGGCGATGAAGAAATGGATAGGGGCGTATTCGTTAGTGATCCTAACTCGCGACTGTGTGTATGCTGTACGCGACCCATGGGGCTTTCGTCCGCTTTGCATTGGATTATTGCCAAGCGGAGGGCACGCTGTAGCTTCGGAGACTGGCGCGTTACAAACATTGGGTTGTGAGGCTATTCGTGATGTCAAGCCTGGCGAAGTGGTGTCGCTTTCGAATAACGCATTGAAAGTGATGCAGGCACTTCCATCGGCGACACCTTCCGCAATGTGTGTGTTCGAGCATATCTATTTTGCGCGGCCCGATCAAACCTGGGATGGGATTAATGTCCATCATGTGAGGCAGAAGCTAGGAGAAGAATTGGCGCGCGAGATGTTGAATGGATGTGAAGCAGACGTTGTAATTCCTGTTCCAGATTCATCTGTTCCTGCCGCGATTGGCTTTTCGCATGTGAGTGGAATTCCATACAATGATGGCTTTATCAAAAACAGATATGTCGGGCGAACCTTCATCGAGCCGACGGATTCATTGCGCAAGCGCGGTGTGGCGTTGAAGTTTAATGTAATTCGCGAGAATGTTTTAGATAAAAGTGTCGTCCTGATCGACGATAGTATTGTGCGTGGCAATACGATGGGTCCACTGATCAAGTTACTAAGGAACGCCGGCGCCAAAGAAGTGCATGTAGCGATCACTTGTCCACCGATTACACATCCATGTTTTATGGGTGTCGACATGGGTCGGTATGAAGACCTGATCGCCCATCACCGAACAGTGGCTGAGATTTGTGCGCACGTTGGTGCAGACAGTTTGTACTATCTATCTGTTGAGGGCATGATGCGAGCTGTGGGGCGAGAGGATGGGTTTTGTCAGGCGTGTTTCACGGGGAAATATCCAATCTCAGTAGATTTGTCGAATGTCAAGACGGGATTTGAACGAGGAATAAGATGAATGTTCTTGTGATTGGTTCCGGCGGGCGGGAACATGCGATTGTATGGAAGGTCAGTCAATCGCCAAAGCTGAAGAAGTTATACGCGTTACCTGGCAACCCGGGAACTGCCGAATTAGCAGAGAACGTCACCGGGATCTCGATGAACGATCACGCCGCGATTGCTGCTTTTTGCAAGGACAAACAAATTGATCTGGTGATGATTGGTCCCGAAGCGCCATTGGCAAATGGCATTGTGGATTCACTGACAGCGGAGGGAATCCCCTGTTTTGGACCGAGTAGGGCTGCGGCTCAGATTGAATCCTCTAAGGCCTTTGCCAAGGAATTCATGAAGCGGCATCACATCCCAACAGCCAGATATGCAACATTTTCCGATCTTGAAGAAGCAAAGAAATATTTGCGGAAGGTAGATTATCCCGTTGTCATCAAAGCCTCTGGATTGGCAGCAGGGAAGGGCGTGATCTTGCCTGAGACGATGGACGAAGCAGAGATAACCCTCAAATCAATTCTGATAGACCAGACATTCGGCGATGCCGGGAATGAAGTTGTTATCGAAGAGCGTTTAGTTGGGCAGGAAGTTTCACTGATGGCATTCACGGATGGAACATCTATTGTGCCTATGTTACCCGCACAAGATCACAAACGATCGCTGGATGGGGATGAAGGTCCGAACACAGGTGGAATGGGCGCGTACGCACCTGCTCCGATCTTTACAACGGATATGATCGGCGAGGTGATGGAGTCTGTTTTGAAGCCTGCAATCCAGGGATTACATGATGAAGGAATTCCGTTTGTTGGCGTACTCTACGCCGGTTTGATGCTCACGCCCGATGGAATACGTGTTCTGGAATTCAACTGCCGCTTCGGTGATCCGGAGACTCAGGTTGTACTTCCATTGTTGGAAACAGATTTGCTCGAAATTGTCGAAGCTTGTGTGAATGGTACTCTGGCAGATCTTGATATTCGATGGAAAAATAGGGCGGCAGTTTGCGTGGTATTAGCAAGCAAAGGTTATCCCGAAAACGTAGAAAGTGGCAAGCTGGTTGTGATAGAAGAGTTACCTGAAGATATCGTTTGCTTCCACGCGGGAACGAAAATTGAAAATGGAAATATTGTCACATCAGGCGGGCGTATCTTTGGATTGACAGCGTATTCTAAGACACTCGATGCTGCTATTAAACAGGTATATAGCAATATCAATAAAGTCAATTTTGAAGGCGTTCAATACAGAACCGATATTGCGTATCGTGCGTTGTTTCCTCCTGAGAGAGCGGACTTGGAAACGGATAAACGGATCTCGGATGGAAATGCTGAATATCGAACGTCAAGAGTTTTGAGCCTGCCCACAGATCAATTGACGTATACAGTAAACGGATTAGCAATGCAGGTCCATAATGAGTTAGGCGCGGGTCATGCTGAAAAGTTTTATCAGCGTCGTTTGGCGGATCTGTGCAAAGCAGCAGGGATTATTGCGGAGCTCGAGAAGCGCGTTGAAGTCTGGGTTGATGGTAAATCTATCGGGTATCTCAAATTAGATTTATGGATTGACGAGAGCTTGGTAGTCGAATGTAAATCTTTTTCGCACTCTCTTGGCGTAGATGACATTGGGCAAGTATTAACTTATCTTGCTGCTACAGCTAGCCCGATCGGGATGTTATATAACTTTGGTCGAAGAAAACTTGAGTTCAAACGTATTTTGCAACCCAAGGATGTGCAGGATTGGCAAAAGCATCTCTATCGTTTTATTCACCGGAATCCGGGTATGGTACTGCCTCCGCTACAGGGTAAGGGAACACCTGTTCCTCCCATCCGTTTTAAATCCACGATTGGGAAACCTGGTTTAGTTGAAATTCCCTCGCCTACCGGTGCTGCTATCCGCTTGTCCGCTTCGCGACAGCCATCTGCTGCAATAAAATCACAATATGCATCCTCAGGAGTAGATATTGACGCAGGCAACCGCGCCATGGAACTCATGAAGGATTCGGTCCGTGCAACATACAACGAATCTGTATTGGCGGGTATCGGTTCTTTTGGCGGATTATTCGATGCCTCTTCTTTAAAGGATATGAAATCGCCTGTGCTTGTCGCTTCTACAGATGGTGTGGGGACAAAGGTCAAACTCGCGGCATCCGTTGGACGCTATCGTGGCATCGGTCATGATATTGTCAATCACTGTATTAATGACATTCTCGTACAAGGCGCAAAGCCATTATTTTTTATGGACTACTTCGCTACATCGAAATTGAAACCGGAGCAAACTGCAGAAGTCGTGATGGGAGTTGCTGAAGCTTGTCGAGAAGCAGGAATGGTCTTGCTGGGCGGTGAGACGGCAGAAATGCCCGGTGTGTATTGCGAAGGCGAATTCGATGTGGCTGGCACAATCGTCGGTGTGCTCGAGCGTGACTCGATTCTTCCGCGCCCCATAATTCAAGCGGGAGATGTGTTGATTGGTTTCACATCCAGCGGCCCTCATACGAATGGATATTCTCTTATCAGGAAAGTATTTGACGATGC
>WNFZ01008874.1_pt1 | contig 10411 bp, 5 predicted proteins | sample 5400081 | NCBI WGS metagenome assembly WNFZ01 (sample SAMN13153365, study PRJNA577476) | soil metagenome | isolation source: 80 cm soil or saprolite under grassland replicate 1 | place: USA:California | collected 2016-06-15
GGCCGCCCTGGAGATCTTCGAGAAAGCCGAAGCCTGGCAGCGCTCGAAGGGACGGGTCTATGAAACGCGCATCGCCCGCTGGTGTGTGGCCCGTACTCTGCGCTCGCTGGGTCTGGTGGAAGAGGCGCTCTCCAAACAAATGGCGCTCAAGCATGAATGGGAAGCCGACGGTGTGGAGAAGGATGGCTTTGTCTTCGAAGAGATCGGGGAATGCTTGCTGCTCCTGGACCGCGCCGAAGAAGCTCGTCGCTATTTTTCGAAGGCGTATGAGATTTTGGGAGAGGATCCCTGGCTGGTCGAGGGGGAACCTGAGCGGCTGGCTAGGTTGAAGTCCTTGGGCAAGTAAGAAAAGAGATACCATTTTCCGGCGTTCATGGGGATGCCATCAGCTATTCTAGGTGCAATTTCTGCATTTGTGCTCAGGAAGTGGTTCATAGAAGGTGAATTCAACCATTAAAATAGAGAAGGAAGGTGATATATAATCCTTGCTATGGCGGAACGCGAATTTCTCATCGTCCTGGATCCTGAGACGCGCCTCTGCCGTTACAGACATTACCATGTTTCCAAAGGTAAGAAAATCGTTGAGTTCCGTATTCAACTCGAAATCCTTGTGAGAGATGAGTGATATGCAGTAGTGCGTTAGGATACCGCCCACGGAAAAGCCCACCGCGATATTCTTCATCCAAATGGCCGACAATCCAAGGATTGGTTTCAAGGCTACACCATTGAAGAAGTTCTTACTATCGGTCAAAAAGATATTTTGGAGAATTGGTCTGCGTATCGAGATCGTTTTGTGAAGGAGATGAAAAAATGAGCGAATTTTACCGTGCGAAATTCAACGAATTGTTCACCGAGTTCACGCGTTATTTAATTACACATCCAGATTTTGGTGAGGATATTCCGAAAGGCGCTGAGGTGATTCTATTGGATCGCCAGGATCCGGGCTATTCAAACTACATGCTTGAAAAGGCACCGAAGAAAGGTGCAGTTTTTATTGATGTTGGCAAACTGGCTCCGATTCGTTCTCGGCTGAGGAAGCCGAAGATCATATCACGTCCACCTGCGATGTCTGCTGGATAATTCAAGGCTGGCCCTGAAATTCTCAGGGCTAGTCTTTTTATGAGTAGCCTGCTACATCTTGGTAGAATGGGGTATGCGATTTGAAATTGAACTCGGTCCAAAGCGTTTGATCTTTGATTCTGATCTGCATGGATTGCGCATCAACGGAACAGAGTATTTGTCCGGCAGGGACGGGGTCCTGATCTACGATAAGACCAGGGACCTTCGGCGGGCCGATGAGGTCGAACTGCAAATGTCCACCAACACCAGCGCGTTGATTCCCGCATTAAGAACACTGGAGATTCCCTATCCTTTCTACTTTGATGAAAGGCCGGTCGTCGAGTCGCAGAACAATATTACCTTTTACTGGAAACCCTCGAAATTAGCCGCCTTCTACAACCGATTCTCGACCGATGAACTTGACTATGCCGATCGGGAGCCCGTCATTCGTTCGGCTGTAGAATTTCTTCGTTCAAACAGCTCAATGCTCCCATTGCCCGAAGAGCTATTGGCGCGCATGGGGCAGCCTACCAAGCTGCTGGGGTTCTATCAGGGTTTTCCGATCTTTGATGGTTCCACGGGCTTTGCCAGGCTCCAATCGCGACTGGGAATCCACCTCGACCCAGAAGCGAAGAACAGGGTGATCTTTCTGAAAGACGATCGGCTGCTTAAGCTATTGGGGGTCAAAGAGTAGAAAAGCCAATTGGATGCCAACGTGGTCCCTTCCGTTCGCTGGCGCATGGCATAAGTTTTTGGATTGGGTGGAATAGATTTTGATTTGCTTTTTTGTTGCTTGACCCCCATATCTGGCACCCATTTTTGGCAAAAGGGCTGTTTTTCGAAAAAGTATCCTTCGCTCTAACTTCGCTGTATCTTCGCTCAAGCTTCGCTGTAGCCTTTTAGTTGGGGCGTTTCTATATATGGGGGTAGCTTTTAGGCTCTTGTAGAACGCTCTGAATGGTCTCTTCTCGTTTCCTTGATCAGGCGCCTGCGGCTCGGACAGGCCCATTGTCTCGCAGTCTGAGCCGTATGACAAAAGCAGGTTTTCACAGAACCCAATCGATAATCTACCCCAATCCCCACGAGTTACACCTTACAATTGGTTTACGGCAGTAGTGTCATTGCGAGCGGCAGCGAAGCAACCTCCTCCTAAACGTGCTTACCTTGTTGAGGAGCTTTTCCTGCTTGAGGGGAGATTACTCACCTGCATGATTTACCATGAAATGCTAACGCATTTCAAAAATCATGTACGGCACACACTTGCTCTGGTACGGCTTAAGTCGCACAGTGTCAGGGAGTGTTGTTGCAAAAGTCGCTCCTCGCAATGACATGTATAGTAGAGGCGAGTCGATCGGATGGGCACATGGACTTCCCCTGACAGGAAATTCGAGGGGTAGGTGCTTCCTGCTCACCTTGGAGACTCGCCTCAACGTACGCCCCAACCAAGCAACAAGAGGTAGAGTGCTGTAACCAAATTGTATGTAATACAGTCTTGAATACGTACTATTGCATTCCCTTTTAACTAAACCTTTAATGGAAGATTGTTCGTCTTTTGTGAATAATTGCATGTCAAGGAGGATAAAGTGAAAAAGTCATATTTTCTATTTTCCATTGTGATCATTTGCCTGTTGGTAATCTCCCAATTTGCCTTTCCAACACCTGGATTTGTAACCTCTGCCTACGCGTGCTCAACCTGGGAAGTGGGACAGCGGGTTGCGCTTCGAGGCGGTAGCGAAATCAGACAAGGTAGCGGTTTGAGCTATTATGTTCATACCATCGTTCCGGAAGACAATTGGCAAGTTGATATCATCGATGGTCCACGCCATACAGACGGCTATACCTGGTGGGGGATTAGTCGTAAGAACCTGGATGGAGGCGGGACAGGCTGGGTTTACATCGAGCAGGCTGGAATTGATGTTTGCGGTAACAATAACAATCCACCACCATCAAATCCACCAGCGGGATTTTCGTTCTGTGCAGAGGAAGGGAGTTATTGCAGTTTTAGCGGAACAGGTGATGTTGCATTTGGAGCACAAGGCAGTTTTTATTATAGGTATAGTGTTAGTGGCGGTATCAATTGCAACAATGATACATTTGGTGACCCTATTTCAGGTGTACACAAAGCATGCTATTTTAAGCAAAGTTCTTCATCACAGCCTATTTCCCCCCCAAGTTCATCTAACCCAGGAGATGGAACCTCCTGGCCGCAAAGCACTTCCATTGTGCTTCAATGGAATTCATCTTCAAATGCAACCAGATATAAAGTAGAGCTTTGGGGTGGACCCTATAGCACGATGACACCCTGCGATTGGCAGTCTGGCACATCCTGCACCATAGGAACCATGTGGCCAGGCACCATGTATTGGAAGGTAAAGGCTCGTGACAACAACGGAAATGAGAGCGATTGGAGTTCAACCTGGTCCTTCACGATTCAAGAATTTCAACCGACACAGCAACCTCCCTCCAACCCTCAACAGCCGTCAAGTCCAACATCGACTTCTCAGCCGCCGTCTAATTCGACCTCAAATCCTCAGCAACCTTCCAATCCACAGCCACCACCTGGCTCAAATCCTCCCGCCTCTAATCCAGACGCTTTGCAAGCGGACGCCTGCCCGGGGTTTGTAAAAGAGCACATACCCGGCTTTACCACTCCGCCAACAGGCAGGTATATCTATGTGCCAGCAGACATTGACGTGCTGCGTTTACGGCAATCACCCAGTACGGATACCTGTTCTTATGGCTGGCTAACACCTCAGAACTATTATTCGGTAATCAATGAAAGAAATGATGGATGGATTCAAATTGAAACAAATGTCAGTCAAGGCTGGATTATCGGACAATATGTACAACTTGGTACGAACCAACAGCAATCTCTTCCTTCACCAGATTTGAATCCTGCCCCAGAGTCGAATCCCAATGAAAGTAATCAATCTGAAGCAAATACGCCTAGCCAAGGATCAAATAGCGCATATACTGGGTTGGCAGGAAGTGATGGGTCGATTACGGATAAATCTTATGATGGCACTTCACATAAGATTTTCGCATCTTTTATAGATGAGGCTAATTGTGGCAATGATACAGACTATATTGCTACGTTTGACTTACTTGAACGACCTGAATGGGACAATGCTCCCAAAAGTAATATACATATTGACTCAACCTCGTTTTTAGTCAAGCTAGCACTATGGTTTAATCATAGTGCTGCTACAATCTTGGATGATGGTACCGGATTCCGTGATCATATTAAGTTGTGTCTCTCAAACACGATACCAATCAAACCTAATGCAAACGAGGTATGGATTTGGCTAGACCAATAACTAGTTGGACTTATGAACTAAAAATCTTAGCTGTATAGCTGGACCCGCATATCTAGTGTAGAGCCACACCCGCCAAGTGCTTGTCAAGTCTTGTTCAGCATTGTCAGTTTGCAGCACTACAATAGGATTGTCATAATCAGTAAATGTGTATTTTTGTCCTGAATCGACTGTACCCTTGACAGCAATTTGAGTAAATGCGCCGAACAGATCGGCATCCGATTCTTCCGCAAAAGATAAAAGGTCTCCTCGATCCTCCCTCAACTGGTAGGGAGATCGGGGAGATACTGTAATTTCAAATCGTATTTTTTGACCGGGCAACACGGGCGTAGGAAGGGCAGCTTCGATGGTATTTGGTTCATCAGCTGGCGTGGCGGACACACAGGTACGCTCCTGATTGTCGATGACAAAACAAACCTCGATGACATCGAGCATGTTTGGTTTGGGGAGGCGCGAGTGTGTAAAGCCGAAGCCTGATGTCGCTGTCAGGATGTGATCCTGATCGTAGGGACATGTATCTGTGCAGGCCACACCGAATGCTATTCTTGCGGTATCGTAGGTGTCATAGACGATCCAGCGATCCTCTTCCAAATATACAACTCCTAGTGAGGTCGCGACCCAGACCCGGTTAAGAGGGTCTATTTTTACATCTTTTACGTCTTCGCTGGGTAAACCATCCTGAACATGGTATTGAGTCCATATTCCATTGGAATACTGGCTGAGCCCACCATCTGCCGTTGCTGCCCAGATCGACTCTGGACCATTCGCATCGGCGGCTTGAAGCGCCAAGGCACGGACTTTATTGCCGCCCAAGCCGCCCTCACTGGCTTGAATGAATTCCCATTTTCCTTCGGAGTTTTTATAAAGACTTATACCGCGATCAATATGCCCAAGCCAGATATCTCCCTGGGGATCAAAAAGGATCGTGGCAATATGGTCATTCTGCAAGGTCCCATTTTCCGCCGAATAGGGGGTTGACCAACTCGTTCCATCAAATTTAGCGACTCCACCCCAGGTACCTACCCAGGCTACATCATTTGAATCGATCGTGATTCGAAATACATCCTCACTGGGTAACCCATCTGACCTTGTAAATCGCTTCCATTTATTACCATCGTATAGCGCGACACCTGCCTTTTCCAGGGCAACCCAGACCCGACCCTGGTGATCAATGGCAATGTCATTGACATTTTTTGCGTTGACGCCCTCCGGAAAATTGCAGTCATACCAATTGGCTTTATCGAAGAATCCCAAGCCAGCGGATGAGTTTCCCTGCATCGGAAAGTACCCAAGCCATAAACCACGTTGATCTATTGTCATTGCACGAACCATATTACTTAATATGGCATGCTCAGGAGCATTTTCGACTGCAAACAAACTAACTCCCTGCCACCTCCGAAAGCGGACACCGATGGGCATATCAGCGATCTTATTCTTTTCATCGCAAATATTCGCAGGATTAAACTGCGATAAGGCTGTTGGCATAGTGGAAGTTCCCGATGAGCCTTCGGATAATAAGCGAATGTCTTCAATCGTCTGAATATCAGGAGAGAGTTGTATGTTCCGTATGTAGGTTTCATATCCCTTCGCATCCACTCTGATTTGACCACTGATATTGGATTTGATTACAACATTGAATTTGTACACACCTTCAGAGTCAGTATAAACAACGGGTGGCACCCCTTCCAAGTCCAACGTGATTTTTGCGCCTGCCATAGGCTGCAGGGTACTGGCATCGATCACACGACCAATATACTCCTTCTCAACTGACTGGGTTGGTCTCTTTGAATATTGCAAATAAGCTGTGAACAATACACCAACAAGAGCAATGATGGCAGCAATCACTACGCCTGTTCTCGCTATTTTCGCTGTGGTAACCGAGGCTGGTTCTTTGGTTGGCATATCTTCTCCTCATTACTCTCCCGCAAACGCCCTGGACAGCATACTCTGATACAACGCCTCAATCCTCTCAGTGGGTTGCACTTGATTGGGCTTCAGCGTTGCGTACTGTAAATTCAAAATCATCACATAACTTATTAACTAAATCCTCGGTTTCCTTGAAGAAGTAATCCCCAACTCTTTGCCTATTCAAGGCTCGGTATCGGCGATAGATTTTAGCGAAGTCATCATAGATTTCGTCTTCTGAGACATTGGACCTGATTTTGATGATGAGCCTGCGTCCTTCGGGTGAATTTCTTACATATGCAAACAGGTCTTCGATCTTGTTGGCAAATTCCTGAATGAGCTTACCTACGATGGCTTCCTGTGAATTGCGGGCTTCGATCACCTTGAGAATGTCAAACTTGTAGGATTGATATTCCCCTGGAGCTTCGGCAACTTTTGTTGGTTTCTTCTTTTTCTCTTCCGTAGGCTTGGTTTCGACTTCGATAATACCTATCTGATTATCAAAATAGACTTCAATCGGGTCTTTGGTATCTTCGGAGCGATTGATCGTATTATAGAGGGTATTGAATTTACGCCAGAAATAGAGAAAAGCGGGTTCGCTATATTTCTCCTCAATCTCGATGACATATTCAATGCGGTTCAGAATGGTGAAATACTGGGCGGATTTGGCTTTTGTATCTGCCGTGTGTTTGGCGTTGGCGTTGATGTGTTTTTCAAGGCTGCTTTCAAAGGCAAGGTAGCTTTCGGGGTTATCCCGTTTGGTTTTGTCTTTGTATATGGAAGTGAAGCGCTCAAAGAACTTTTCAAATACGTCTGATTTGTTCAAGTCATTGAACAGAATTTCGAGCACGCGCCTGTCACTGAATGGATCAAAGTCGCTGACGACAATATCGGAGAAATGCTCGAAGGCATCCTTGATGTTTTGAACGTTGACATTGTTGTAGGAGAAGTCAACAATCTTGCAGTCATTCTTGTATTTGGCAATGCGGTTGACACGAGAGATGGCTTGAATTGCGCCAATATCTCGTACTTCCTTATCCAAAAAAAGGGTGTGAAGTCTTTTCTCATCATAACCTGTCTGCAGTTTGGCGACGACAATCATCAAGCCATTTTTCTTGAGGGTAAAACTCTCCAAAACCTTTTCTTCGGATAATCCACCATTCAAATTGGCAGCTTTTTGCTCATCCTGATTCTCTGAGTACACAATATGAATGGGTCTGTCAGCATATTTTTGATATTTAGGCTGTTTGACCAATTTCTTGAAATGTTTGGTGATTGCCTCTTTATAGGCAATTGCCGCTTTGATAGAATAGACCGCAAGCATAGCTTTGCCGTCGCCGCGTATCTGGCGATAGACATCCTTTACAAGCAAATCGGCAATGTATTCGGCAATGGCATCAATGCGCTCACGGTTTTCGTAGATTTGCTTCTTATCCGCATCCTTGTATTCTTTTTCGACAAAGCCTTCGAGTCTATTTTGAGGCTTATCAAAGAGCATTTTAGATGCAATTGGCACAATATTCTTGATGGGATTCAGAATATAGCCATCTTCAATAGCTTCGCGCATGGTGTAGGCATCGAAGGGAACCCACAGCTTTTCATTTTCAGCATACTTACCAAATTCACCAAAACGCGCCAGGGCGTTGTCGTCGGGAGTGGCAGTAAAACCTACAATCAGGTTTTTCTTTGAACGCGCTTTTTGATATGCTACATTCTGGTCAAATGGAGCCTGTAGCTCGTCAAAGATGTTTACCATTTCTTCGTTTTGATCGCCACTGTGGGAACGGTGGATTTCATCAATCAAAAAGACAACCCGTTTTTGGGCAAGTTTTTGCAATACTTCTGCATCTAAGATTTCCTTCACTGAGCCGAACTTCTGTAAGTTCACAATGACCAGACGCATTTCAGAGTTCAGAGCTTCGAGAAAGGTCTTTTTGTTTTTCGCTTCCACGAACATATGCTTGTCAATGTTCATGTTGCGCATCTTTGTATCGATCTGGCTGCGGAGTTGAATTCGATCCACGATGATGAAAATCTTGTCGTAGACGTATTCAAACTTGCCGTTGTATTCTTTGCGTAGGTCTTTTAGCTGTAAGGTGGTCCAGCCGATGATGTTCGACTTCCCAAACCCCGCGGCATATTGGAGTAACAACGAATAAATGTTTTTATTGTTGGAATAGGCTCGGCGCTTTTCAAGCAGCTCCTTTTTCTTCGTTTCGGAAACGCCAGCCAGTTGTCTTTCCAATAGTTTTTCAAAGTAATCGTCTTCGTGCTCATGCTCTAAAAATTCATCAATCTTCGACATGATCTTGTCGGTGCCGAATTTTTGTTTGGGGCGGGGTGAAATCAGCACACCAGGCTCGTTCTTGAGTTCCTTCGTATCGCCTACCTTGCGCACCTCACGCTCGATGAAGTTGTAATACAGAATTTCCTTTTCAAGGAATCCTTTGCCGTAATGGACGGTGAAGATTTCCTTGAGTCTATCTATCTTTTCGGCGCCGCGGTCGCGCAGGGGATAAGGCTTGAAGGCTTTGATGATTTCCTTCTCGTAACTTTCTCGGTCAAATTTCTCGGCGCGGCAGGTAGCGAGAATTTCATCAAAGAAATCACTGATCGTGCGGATGACATAGGTTTCGCCAATGTCGGTAGTCGTAATGTGAATGGCTTTCTCGAAGATTTTCAGGAAATCCCTGCGGTATTTTTCTTTCTCTTTGTCTTCGAAATTGGGATTGCTGTCAATGAACTGATGATAGACCCTGACCGCATCGAAATAATCCTTGATGACCTTGCCACGCCCGTTCTTCCTGGCGTTCTGGCTCGTGAAATTGGACTTCAATTCGCTGTAGCCCAAGTAAATGCCATTGACGAAGAAACACAGATCGGGGCGGAAGGAATAAATTTGCCTGCCTTCATAAAGGTATTTATAGGGCAGTTCCTGAATGACGGAAAAGATATTCTGGTCGAACAGTCTGCTATCGTGGGTAACACTATCGCTTACATAGAATAGATTGATCGTTTCGCCGCCTAATGTCACCGACTTATTCGAACTGAGAAATAACGCCGTATTGCGGGTTCGAGCGATGCGCTCCTGAATGAGTGCATTCAAATCTTCCAAGAGTCTCTGGCTATCACCACCGTATTTTCGCAGAAGATTTTCATACGGCTTTTGATTCATCTCGGTTTCAGAGATGAATCTTTCCAGATCTTCCTGGATGATTAGAGAGTTATCAACCGTGTTGGCTTTGACTTCCTGGTAGCCAAACGTATCCCTGAAGAATGGAAGCAGAAATTTATCTTGGAGGTGAAGTTCGTTCATGCTTGTTGACCTTCGTATGCTTTAGTTATGGCACCCTGAGCCGCTAGATCACCTTGATTTTGCCTGTCACTACATCGTTGATTAAAGTCTTGCGGAGTTCTTTGAGTTTTGCAATTTCTGTGTAAATGATCTCAACTATATGATCTATCTGTATGGTTTTGGTATTCAGATATTCGGCAATTGCTTTTTGTTCAGAGAGGGAGGGCATAAAGACTGGCAAGTTTGCTATAAAGTTGGAGTCAACACGAGGCATTTTTGCTCCAACAGTAGTACTATTTATAACGTCAATATACCTATTGGATAGCATAAGATACTGAGCAAATTTTGGAATGACGTTGCGTTTGGGGCGATATACAAATATATCGCCAATGGCGTTTCCACTAAATTCGGCCAGATACACTTTTGCAAGATAAGGTCTAAGTTTGCCAAATAATACATCATGTTCTTTAAACCTGATGCCATTTCCGTCAAAATCGCTTTCAGTACTTACAAAACGCCCCGTCTTTCCTTCAATATTTTCAAGACCAACTTTTTTGAGTCTGTCGTCTGTAGCTCTATCAGTTACAAAAATAAGATTGTCTTTATGGCGACTTAATATCCAATGTGCAGGGACTTGACCGATCCACTCAATTCCACTGTCCTTCAGGGGGATAGTTTTATCCAGCCCCCGTGTGACAGTTTGATCAATGAGTGCTTGTTTCAGATCAGTGTATTTCTCTGCTTTTTTTACCAGCAAGTCAATTTTGCGGTCAATTTGGGCGGTTTTGGCGTCGAGATAGTCCGCGATGGCTTGTTGAACAGCAAATGAAGGTGCAGG
>WNFZ01029552.1_pt1 | contig 10411 bp, 9 predicted proteins | sample 5400081 | NCBI WGS metagenome assembly WNFZ01 (sample SAMN13153365, study PRJNA577476) | soil metagenome | isolation source: 80 cm soil or saprolite under grassland replicate 1 | place: USA:California | collected 2016-06-15
ACACCTGGCCGGCGGCGGCGAGCTCAGCGCTCACACTGTGCTCATCGCCACCGGCGTCGATTACCGTCGGCTGACCGCACCTGGCCTGGAGAAATTGACGGGCCGCGGTGTCTATTACGGTGCTGCGCTTGGTGAAGCCCAGAGTGTTTCCGGTCAAGATGTGTACCTCATTGGAGGAGCCAACTCGGCCGGGCAGGCTGCCGTGTATTTCGCACGCTTTGCACGTCAGGTGACGCTGCTCGTTCGCGCCGGCCGGCTCGAGAAGGGCATGTCGCAGTACCTCATCGAGCAGATTCGTGCCATTCCCAATATTCGAGTCGAACTGAACAGCGAAGTGGCGGCAGCATCCGGCGAAGAACACCTGGAGTCAATCGCGATCGCAAGTAGAGCGGCAGGATCTGAACACCAGGTGGCCGCGGACTTCCTGTTCGTCTTCATCGGCGCGTACCCGCATACCGACTGGCTGGGGGAGGCGATCGCCCGTGACGACCGAGGTTTCATCATTTCGGGTTCCGAGTTGTTGCGCGACGGCACGTCCCCGCGCTGGGCACTCGAGCGGGAGCCGTTACCGTTGGAAACCAGCCTGCCAGGAGTCTTCGTTGCCGGCGATGTGCGACGGTCCTCGATGAAGCGAGTTGCCTCCGCCGTTGGGGAAGGCGCCATGGCCGTGTACCTCATCCACCAGTATCTGGAGACGCTGTGACGCTCGCCGGCGACCTGGGCGCGACGTTCCTGTTCGAAAGCCTTTCCGATGAACAATTGCGCACGCTGGCGGGGCTGGGCAGCGAGATGAGCTTCGATGCCGGCGAGACTATCTTCGTGGAAGGACAGCCGGCGGAATTCCTCTGGGTGTTGCTCGGCGGCGAGATGGAGCTGTTGCGGCACGTGGGTGGTCAACGGATACGGATCGGAACGGCTTCGCGGCCCGGGACGTACGGTGGAGGCATTCAGGCGTTCACGGGCTCGGCTGTGGTCAGCGGCTACCGCGCGACGGCCAAAGCGCTGCAGCCGAGCCGTTTCTTCCGGCTGCCGTCCAGCGAGCTCGGACGTTTGCTCGCCGAGTGGTCACCTGTAGCGAAGCACCTGCTGGACGGCTACCTGCAGCGCCTCGAGAGCATCGAAGCGACGGTCCGTGAGCGCGAGCGCCTGATCTCGCTGGGGCGGCTTGCGGCGGGTCTCGCGCATGAGGTGAACAATCCGGCCGCCGCGGCTATGGGTGCGACAGCCGCTCTGCGAGGTGCGATGCAACAGCTCCAGGATGTGGTCGGCTGGCTGGCGCGCGCGGATCTGCCATCGGACCGATTACGCGGACTAGTCAGTTTGCAGAACGAGGCAGCCGCCAGCGCGGTGCGGCAGCCAACGCGCAACGCCATTGAACTCGCCAACGCTGAAGACGCGGTTGGCAGCTGGTTAGACGAGCATGGTGTGGAGAATTCTTGGAGCGTGGCGTCGACATTCACTTCGCTAGGCTTCGATGAATCGTGGTTGGACACGGCGGCGAAACTCCTGGGTGACCGTGCACTTAACCAGGGGCTGAACTGGATCGCTGCAACGCTGCTGGCAGCCAATCTCATCGATCAGGTCGACGACGCGGTGGGCCGGATCTCGCAACTCGTCGGGGCGGTCAAAGAGTACTCGTACATGGATCGAGCTCCCGAGCAGGAGGTCAGTGTGCACGATGGCATCGAAAAAACGCTCCTGGTCCTCGATCACAAAGTCCGCCTGGGGATCCAGATCCTCCGCGAGTATGACGAGCACCTGCCACCCATTCAAGCCAACGGCGCGGAGTTGAACCAGGTGTGGACGAATTTGATCGATAACGCGATCGATGCGATGGGCGGTCGGGGGCAGGTCACTATCCGGACGCGACATGAGAACAACGCGGTGATTGTCGAGATACGCGATCAGGGCCCGGGCATCCCCTCCGAGCTGGTCTCACGGATCTTCGATCCGTTCTTTACCACCAAGGAGCCAGGCAAAGGCACTGGACTCGGTCTCGACATCGTACGCAGGATCGTTGTCGAGGGACACCACGGCGACATATCCGTGGAATCTAAGTCCGGTGATACCGGTTTCATCGTCCGCCTTCCGATTGAGTAACTCGCGCAGTCGTTGAGGTGGCCGCCGCCGGCATACGGGTCGTTGGTAAACCAGCATGTCGCCAGGCTCGAGCCTCTCAGCGCCGAATGTGCGGACCGCCCGCGGGACGAGCTCGACAAGCGAGCCCAGGTGGACCGGCTGCGTGAACGCCTGGACAGCAGCGCGCAGGTGGCGATCGAACAGCGAACACGAGAAGTCGGCGCGCGTCTTGATATTCGTCGAGTACGCGCTACGACGCAGCGTGGCGGTCATTTCTTCGGTCGCGGCCAACACTGCGTTGCGAATCACTTCGAACCGAATCGGGTCGAAGTCATTCATCGCGTCCGGCCGACTACGATCGAGCGCATGCGGATCAGCGACATCAAGACGTTCCTCATCGCGGGGCCTGGCCACAACATGATTCTGGTCAAGATCGAAACAGACGAGGGGCTGTATGGCATCGGCGAAGCGGCATCGACATCGCGCTGTGGGACCTCAAGGGCAAGCGGCTCGGCGTGCCCGTCTATGACCTGCTGGGGCGCAAGACGCGCGACCAGGTGCGCGTCTATACCCACTTGAACGGCGCCATTGACGATGAGTTGTGTGAGCGCGCGCTCGAGAAGATCGAGCAAGGCTACACGGCCCTGCGCTTCGTGCCTGCGCTGTTCAACGCCCAACCCTGGGACGCGGACAAATCGGTCCGCGCCACCGTCCGCACGTTCGAGAAGCTGCGTCACGCCGTCGGCGAAGACATCGACCTGATGATCGACGTACACCATCGCTTTACGCCGATGCAAAACGTGCGGCTCGGACAGGCAATTCAAGCATACGCGCCGTTTTTCATCGAAGATCCAATTCCGCCCGACAACTTGCAGTCCTACGCGCTCATGCGGTCCAAGATCGACGTACCGCTCGCTACAGGCGAAGCGATGGTGACGAAATGGAGCTTCAAATATCTCATCGAAAACGAGCTCATCGACTACTTGCGAGTCGATCCAGTGCATGCCGGCGGCATTACCGAGACGAAGAAGATCGCCGTTATGGGCGAGGTCCACAGCATCGATCTTGCGCTCCACAACCCATCATCGCCCGTGTGCGCCGCGACCTGTATTCATCTGGACGCTTCAGTCCTCAACTTCGGTATTCAGGAATCGGTCGGGCAGTCCGACGTGATGCGCGAAATCTTTCCTGTACAGCCTGAGATCGTACGGGGATATTTCGAGGTGTCGGACAGGCCCGGCCTGGGCCTCGAGTTCGACGAAGCGGCGGCAGTCATGCACACCACGACACGCCTCACTGAGCTGCCGCACCTGCGACGCGCCGACGGATCAGTGACCGATTGGTAAGAGGGCGGTACTATGCGGTGCGGCGGTGGGGGAGCCATACCGTAGCCCTCGCGGGGAGGATTGACATGGCACACGCAATCTCACGGCGCGGATTCATTCGGCTGTCCCTTGTTGCGTTAGGGGGCGTCGGCACGACGCTCGTGGCGGCCTGCCAACCCCCGGCGCCGCCCGCGGCCACGTCGGCTCCGTCCGCGCCCACGCAGGCGCCGGCCGCTCCGACGGCGGCTCCCAAGCCGGCTACGCCGCCAACTGCGCAGCCAACGATCCAGACGGGCGTGGTCGCCGTACCAACCGCGGCGCCGACCGTGGCACCGGCGGCCAACATCAAGAAGGGCGGGCGCATCATCTTCGCCGATCAATCCGATTGGCTGAATCTGCATCCCTGGATCGGCGCGGGGCCGAACGAGCTGGGCAAAGAGCAGTTCTACGACGCGCTGGTCGAGTTCGACCGACAATTCAACAGGACGCCATCACTCGCCGAGTCCTGGCAGACGCCGGACGACCTCACCTACGTCTTCAAGCTGCGTCAGGGCGTGAAGTTCCATAGCGGCAAGGAGATGGATGCTGGCGACGTCGTCTACAGCATGAATCTCATGCGCGACAAGGAGAAGGGCGCGTTCAGCTGGTACACCTTCGTCGACACGGTGACGGCCGTGGACAAGTACACGGTCCAGATCAAGACGAGCAAGCCTGACCTCGCTCTGCTCGGCACCTTCGCCATGCACCGCTTCGCGGCAATCGTTCCGGACGGCGCCTGGGAAAAGCAGGATCTGCTGACGAGCGAGGCCGGCACGGGACCGTACCAGTTGGTCGAGTACGCCCCGTCCGACCACATCACGATGCGCCGCTTCGCCGATCACTGGCGTAAGGACTTACCCATCGCCGACGAGATCATCCTCAAGCTGATGCCGGACGAGGACTCCCGCATCGCCGCGCTGCGCTCTGGTGCCGTGGATCTGGCGTACCTGTCGCCTGATGGGGCGAGGCGGGTGGCGCGCGAGCCGAACCTGCAAGTCTTTGAAGGCTTCATCTGTTCGCCACGCGTATTCCAGTTCGCCATCAAGGGTGAGGGCAAGCCGCTCGACGATGCACGCGTCCGTCGCGCGCTCAGCCTGGGCTTTGACCGCAAGGAGATCCTCGAAAAAGTCCATGACAACAAGGGCATCCTCACTGGCCCGATTCCCAACAGATACGGCGACTGGGCAATACCTCAAGACGAGCTCGAACAGAAGTGGCTGAAATACGACGTCGCCGAAGCCAAGCAGTTGTTGGCTGACGCCGGTTACGCGAGTGGCTTCAGCATCAACGCGGTCGTGTTCCCGAACGCTGATGCACCCAAGCGCTCGGTCATCCTCAAGGAGCAGTGGAACAAGATTGGCGTCGAACTCAAGATCGAACAGGTCGAATTTGGCGTCGCGGTGGCTCGACTCAACGAAGGCGATTTCGACGTCTTCCCAACTGGTCGCGGGATGCGTAATGACCCTGACGGGTTCGTGCAGGATTTCACCCATTTGCGCGCGCCGGGTGACAAGCGCGGAGGTCTGTGGGGCTATCAGAATCAGCAGCTCTCGGAATTGATCGAAAGGGCACGTCTGACCAGAGACAACGCGCAGCGCCACCAGATGTACAACGAGATCCAGCGGACGATCTTGCAAGAGGCGCCGCACCTGTACGAAGTGTTGCCGATGGAATTCGTCGGCGCGCAAAAGTACGTCAAGGACTACTGGGTCGACTTCGGTACCTTCCGACCGGCGCTCAAATACACCTGGCTGGACAAGTGACGAGCTAAACCACACGGCAGCGTGCTCAAGTACATCGGTCGCCGCCTGCTGATGACCTTCCCAACGCTCGTTGGGATGTCGATGCTGATCTTCCTGATGATTCGTCTCGTGCCGGCCGACTACGTGACCCTCGTATACGGCGCGGACGAGACGATTCCGCAGGTGATGCGCGACGCGCTGCGCCACCGCCTCGGCCTCGATCAGCCCATCCACCTGCAGTACGTGACCTGGCTGGGCGACGTCGCAAAGGGCGATTTCGGCTATTCCTTCCGCGGACGCAAGCCCGTGGGCGAAGACCTGCTTCGGCGCTTGCCGGTGACCGTGGAGCTCGCCCTGCTGTCGATCGTCATCGGCGTGGTAGTGGCCGTGCCACTCGGCGTTATTTCGGCCCTGAAGCAGAACACTCAAACGGACTTCTGGGTGCGCGTTGTCTCGCTCATCGGTGTGTCCATGCCTTCGTTCTGGATGGCGGTGTTGCTCTTACTACTCACGTCAGTGGTTCTGAAGATGCGCATTCCCATCATGTGGGCCAATCCACTTCAGGACCCCGTGAGCAACCTGCAAATCATGCTGTTGCCGGCGCTGGCGGTGAGCGCCAACCTGATGGGCTCCATCGCGCGCTACACACGCTCCGGCATGCTCGAGGTGATGCGCCAGGACTATGTGCGCACTGCGCGAGCGAAGGGTCTCAAAGAGCGCGGCGTGGTGTTCCGTCACGCGCTCAAGAATGCGTTCGTCCCGGTCGTCACCGTCATCGGACTCCAGCTCGGCGCGTTGCTCGGCGGCACCGTCATCATCGAGCAGATCTTTGGCTTGCCGGGTATCGGCTGGCTGATGATCCAGGCGATCAGCCAGCGCGATTACCCGGTAGTGCAGAGTACGGTCCTGTTCATAGCCGCCGTCTCGATCACGGTCAATCTTTTGGTCGACGTGATGTACGTCTATCTCGATCCACGCATCCGCTATTCATGAAGGACGATTGATGGATCAGGCCGGCCTGCTCGAGCTGCGTGTCGCGAGCCCACGTGTCCAGCGCTCCGGTGCCGGCCATCTCGGGCTGGTCGTACGCACGAATCCGATTGGGGTCGTGACGTGTTCTCGCGCCTGATTTATGGCGCTCGCGTCTCACTCTGGGTCGGCGTGGTGGCGGTGGGTATTTCGACCCTACTGGGTGTGACGAGCGGGCTGATCGCCGGCTTCTTTGGCGGCATGATCGACAACGTGCTGATGCGTTTGGTAGATATCCTGCTGGCATTTCCCGGCCTGATTCTGGCCATCATTATCGCCTCATATCTCGGACCATCGCTGACCAACACGATGATCTCCATTGGCATCGTCGGTGCACCACACAAAGCGCGCATCGCGCGCGCGCCGGTGCTGTCAATCCTCACAGAGGATTACATTCTGGCAGCGCGAGTGCTGGGTGCGAGCAACGGTCGAATTCTGCTGAGGTACGTGTTGCCGAATACGATGGCACCGCTGATTGTTTCGACGTCGTTGTCACTGTCTGGCGCCATTCTGGCGGATGCTGGCCTCAGCTTCCTCGGGCTGGGCACGCAGCCACCTGATCCCTCGTGGGGCGCGATGCTGCAGGAAGGACGCCGCTACATGGAAGACGCGTGGTGGATGGCTCTGTATCCGGGTCTTGGCATCATGCTCGCTGTGCTCTCCTTCAATTTGCTGGGTGACGGCCTGCGCGACATTCTCGACCCACGGCTACGTGGATCAAGCGCGGGGCCGGACAAGTGAGTTCGATGAAGATCACGGAGCTCAAGGTCTTTCCCACGGTACTGACCGACAAGTACTTCATCAACATCGTCAAGATCGAAACCGACGCGGGCGTCTTCGGCATCGGCGAAGGCAGTCTTGGCGGCCGCGATCATGGCGTCCTTGGCACGTACAAGCATCTGCGTGAACTCATCATTGGACGCGACCCCTTCCAGATCGAAGACATCTGGCAAGACCTGTACAAGAACACCTTCTGGCGTGGCGGACCGATCCTGTTGAGTGCCATCAGCGGCATCGACACCGCGCTGTGGGATCTCAAAGGCAAAGCTCTCGGCGTCCCGGTCTATGAGCTCCTGGGCGGCAAGACGCGCGACCGAGCGCGTGTGTACACACACGTTCAGGGGGACACCGACGAGGCGATGTGCGACAGCGCACTGTCGCTCGTCGACGAGGGCTATACGGCGCTCCGCATCACGCCCAGTCTGTTCAACGCGCGGCCATGGGAGCCGCGCAAGTCGGTCCGCGCCACGATCCGCACGTTCGAGAAGCTGCGCCATGCAGTTGGCGAAGACATCGACCTGATGATCGACGTGCATCATCGGTTCACGCCGATGGAGAACATCCAGCTTGGTCAGGGCCTTCAGCCATACGATCCCTTCTTCATCGAGGACCCCATCCCACCGGACAACTTGCAGTCGTACGAGCTGATGCGCGCAAAGATCGACGTGCCACTAGCAACGGGCGAAGCCATGGTCACCAAGTGGCAGTTCAAACACCTGATCGAGAAGGAGCTCATCGACTACCTGCGCATGGACCCGATTCACTCCGGCGGCATTACCGAGACGCGCAAGATCGCCGTGATGGGTGAGGTGCACAACATCCACCTGGTCTTGCACAACCCCGGCGCTCCTACCCTGGCCGCGATATGCCTGCAGATCAACGCGGCCACTTCGAACTTCGGCATCCTGGAATCGCCGCACCACGTCGCGCCGCACATGACCGAGATCTTCCCGGTCCACCCCGTCGTCCGCGACGGTTACTACGACATTCCGAGCCTGCCCGGCCTTGGCCTGGAGTTCGATGAGCAGGCTGTGACGCGCTACGACGCGAGCGATCGTATCCCCGAGCTCCCGCACCTGCGTCGTGCGGACGGCTCCGTGACAGACTGGTGACTACACACAGAAAGGGTGATGCGTGCTAACGAAGGAGCAGATCCGTTCCTACGAACAGAACGGCTACGTAGCAATCGAGAAGGTGCTGACCGAAGCGCAAGTCGCCGAAGGGCGGCGGATCATCGAAGACTTCGTCGAACAGTCGCGCAGTGTCACGGAGCACAACGATATCTACGATCTCGAGCCGGAGCACAGCGCCGAGCGGCCGATGGTGCGTCGACTGAAGTTTCCCGATCGCATCCATCCGTTCTTTGATGAGCTGATGCGCTCCGACGCCATCCTGGATCGTGTCGAAGATCTGATCGGGCCCAACATCCGATTCCAGGCCAGCAAGCTGAACCTCAAAGCCGCGGGCGGCGGCAGCCCGGTTGAGTGGCACCAGGACTTCGCGTTCTATCCGCACACCAACGACGACATGCTGGCGGTGGGCGTGTATTTCGACGATACGGATACCGAGAACGGGTGCATGCTGATGGTCCCCGGCTCGCATCGCGGTCCGGTGCTCGACCACCATCAAGATGGCTTCTTCATCGGTGCGATCACCCCAAGCCGCAACGAAGTCGATCTCAAGCGCGCCGTACCGATCGAGGTCAAGGCCGGCGCGCTGTCGCTCCACCACGTCCACATGCTGCACGGATCGGCCCCGAATCGCTCGGATCGACCGCGACGCTTGTTGCTATACCAGTACACGGCCGTCGACGCCTGGCCGTTGTCAGGGGTGACCGACCTGGACGCCTTCAACAAGAAGATCGTGCGCGGTGAGCCGACCATCTCTGTTCGGCTGGCGCCGGTGTCGGCGCGCATCCCAATGCCTGGGGTTGGCAACGCTGGCACGATCTACGAATTGCAAAAGCTCGTGCGCGAAAAGGGCTTCACCAATCAGTAAGCTCGGTGCGACCCGACCCGAGCTTTATCAAGGGATCGTCATCGCCAAGGACGTCATGGTGCCGATGCGCGACGGCGTGCGGCTGGCGAGCGATATCTACTGGCCAGCGCGGAATGGCCGGGTGCTGCCTGGGCCGTTCCCGACCATCCTGCTGCGCACGTCATACGACAAGACCGCCCCGCGTTACGTGGACGGCATCGCCAACTACTTCACGCCGCGTGGCTACGCAACAGTCCTGCAAGACCTGCGCGGACGCTACGGCTCTGAAGGCACCGGCCAGTACTACCACTGTTCCAACGTCAATGAAGGCCGCGACGGCTACGACACCGTCGAATGGATCGCCGCCCAGGCATGGTCGAACGGCCGCGTCGCGCCGGTCGGGGCATCGCACCCGGCCATCATCCAGACGGCGATGGCGCTGGAGCGTCCGCCGCACCTCGCGTCGTTCTGGCACGACGTCGCGCCGATCAATATTTACGCCCACATGAGCCGCGAGGGCGGCGCCATGGCGTTGCATATGTTTGGCGCGCTCTTTCTCCACGCCCAGGACGCACAGGAAGTACTCCACGACCCGCCTGCGCGGCAATCTCTTTTTGCTGCCATGGGACGCATGCGCGAGTTGGTCTACGAAACACCGTTCAAGCCTGGCCAGACGCCGCTCAACGTGGTCCCACACTTGGAAGAGGTGCTCTTCAACTACTACTACCGTGGCGCATACGACGACTGGTGGGCACAGCCGTGCAACGACATGCAGCGCTATTTCGAGCGCCATGCGGACGTGCCGGGCGCGTTTAGCGGCGGGTGGTACGACCCGTTCGCGATCGCCACCACGACGTACTTCGCCAGCATGGTCAAGCAGAACACCTCACCCCAGCAGCTGGTCATGGGCCCCTGGAACCACCAGAGCATGCGTGGCGACGGGCGTACCTGGGTCACCGAGGTGGACTTCGGCCCACAGGCGCTGTGGGGCTTCGCGCGCTTCAACGCGGAGCAGGAACGCTGGTTCGATCGCTGGCTCAAAGATATTCACAATGGCATCGAACACGAGCCGCCGGTGCGCATCTTCGTCATGGGCGGCGGCGATGGCCGGCGCACCGCCGAGGGCCGTCTGCGGCACGGCGGGCAGTGGCGATCCGAGCATGAGTGGCCGCTCGCGCGCACCCAGTACACGCCCTACTACTTGCATTCGGATGGGCTACTCTCGGACGACGCATCGGCCGACGCGTCCGCTTCGCTTTCGTTCAGCTTCGACCCGAATCATCCGGTGCCAACCGTCGGCGGACCCGTGACCGGCTTTTACGAGATGGTCCAACTGCCGGAGCTCGATCCATTCTGGCTGACCTACTTGCCGTCGTATGTGCGCATGCGCAGCATCGTGCAGGATGGTCCGATGGACCAGGTGGAGCGCGAGGGTATCGT
>WNFZ01006660.1_pt1 | contig 10406 bp, 11 predicted proteins | sample 5400081 | NCBI WGS metagenome assembly WNFZ01 (sample SAMN13153365, study PRJNA577476) | soil metagenome | isolation source: 80 cm soil or saprolite under grassland replicate 1 | place: USA:California | collected 2016-06-15
CTTCTCCTTCCCGACCTGGTGGCACTACGACGTGCTGCGAGGACTTGAGTACCTGCGCAGAGCCGGCGCCACGCCGGACGAGCGCGCGGCCGAGGCAATTGAGCTGGTCGAGTCGAAGCGCGACCGCGACGGCCGGTGGCCGCTCGAGAACCAGCACCCCGGCACGATGGCGGTCGAGCTGGACGATGGTGAGGACCGGCCGAGCCGGTGGAACACGCTGCGCGCCTTACGGGTGCTGGACTGGTATTCAGCACGAGACTGACGCAAACATCGTGCCCATAGGGTATGCCGCTGGAAGGAGACTGGCAACTACCTAGACTGGCCCTTTCCGTGACACTACCCATACTAAGGTGGCTTAACAAAGCGTGCAGCTAATGCACACCGGTGGGCAGCTTTTTTGAAAAGATCAATAGCATATGTCACCTGACAACAAAATGCTACGCTGGGCCCCAAAAATATCTCAGATCAAGGTTCGTCGCCTATATGAATTAGATTCTCAAAGCATCATTGATCTGGATCTGATTAACGATGTTGGGTGGGCACTCTGGGAACGTTGTGAGAGTATTTTGACTGTTACTACTGCTCATTATGGGCATGTGCTTTGTCCAACTTGTGGTGCTGTCATTGAACGCCAGAATCCCTGGACAGCTGATGAAAATGTCGAGTGCACAAAGTGCGATTGGCATATTCCTTGGGCGACTTATCATCAGAGCTACCGCGGCAAGCAACTCTTCGGGGCCAATGCAGTGGGCATTTTTGAAGCATATCATAAGGCTTTTCCACTCGCACAGAAAGCCAATGAGAAGATGTTGTTAATCGACCAGCTTATTCATGCATTCCATGTGAGCCTAAAAGAAATTGGTCGACCTGTTGCCGCAAACCTCATCGAAGGCTCGCTTGGGGATGTTATTCATTTCTTGGACAGGTTGACAAGTGGTGATGGGAGTGCCACTGGAATTGGTGACTCGTGGACAGAATGGCGACGGACGCTAGCGGCCGCAGAATGGTCTCAGATTTTTATCGAGAATGATAGTGATACTGAGGAGAGGTCTTCCGAATGAAACCTAGCAAGAGCAAATATTGAAAGCTGTCCAACACAGCCCCCTTCGGGCGCGCGTCGCCGCGTTTAAAAGAGTTTTGTCAGCACCTGAGCATTTTTCCGTAGAATGAGCCTAGTCCACACCCGCTCACCAGCCCTCATCAGGGTGCTACGCGACAAGTACCCTGCAGAAAACATGCGGGGCTTACGCACACCGTTAGCCCGTCCGTGCAAAAGAGTGTTGTCAATGCAAATGTTGTCGTAGTGGAACTTTCAATGAATTGAAGAGTCTAAATAAAGGGATATTTCCAAACCCATTTTCAACAAGGAGCATGAAGATGAAAACGTCGCACTTCCTTTTATTCGCAATCCTGCTCGGATTATTGCTCTCAGGTTGCGCAACTGCTGTTCAGCCAGCCGCCACGCAAGCAGCAGAGTCTATGAAAGGCTATGAACTCTATAGTTGGCGTGATGGCAGTCAATGGAAATTCTCACTACTGGTCGGAACAAATCGTGAAAAGACTCTAGACGAAATCAAATCTACTGATACTGTTCTGCTCGGCTTGGATGCACTAAATTCCGCGCTTAAAATAGTTTCATCTGGACAATACATTACGTGGTCATCAAAAGATACTCTTACTTTCCCGCCGGATGACATCATCAAGCAGGTTGAGCAGATCTGCAAAGATAAAGGATTGATATTAAAGATAGCCAAATAATTACCGCTTGTCTCACGCATGTTCTTCATGCGTAAGGAAACTTTTTGAATGGATTTGCAGGCTAAAATTCAAGCTGAAAGTTTACCTAATTCTGCGGCATTCTGTAGTATGTGAATTATTTGTGTCTTGACTACAAGATGAAATTTTATGGCAGATAAAAGCGGGCGAACAAAGCCCTGCTTTTCGGGATCTGCGACGTGCACCCGAACCAAGGAAAGCTCCGCGTGCGGGAAGATAACCGGGAGCCCCCATCCAAACAGGATCACCAGAATTGATCAGCATACGAGCAGCTGGGCCAAATCCACCTTGAGCGCCAGGTAAAATCCGCGCAATAAAGGTCCCATTTCCTACTGTGCTATTCAGGTATCCTTCCGCGAGCAATTGCTGATGAGCACTGAGAACCGTATTGCGTGAAATACTGAGTTCATTTGCTAAAGCGCGCGTAGATGTGTATAGAGTTGTTGATAGAGTGGAATGTTGAGTGCCGCGCTAATCGTGTTATCTTTGCAGATCATCATCCTTCATCCAAATGATATTGAATCTCTGTCCCAATTGTAACAATTCTTCATATCAATTTCTATCGAAAACGCGGTTCAATGAAATCCAACAATGTGCTCACGGCACTACACTTCAGAAGAAGTTCTTGAGTGGCACCATTGTTTGGTCACAAATTTGCTCTTGCCAGGTACGAATGGCACTATGTAATTAAATAAGGGCTTGCAATATCATATATATTATTCTGTGTTTAGCCGACGAGCAACTTTGCTATGCGGCATAATTCCCCTCAACGAGCATTTTAACAAGCTGATTGCAAAACAGATTGGCCTTCGCCGCCACTTTGTGAGGTGACAGGTCATAGAGAGAATTTGCCTGCACTGTCGAATGCCAAGGCGCTGTTCGTCTAGTTCAGGTTTGCACAACTAAGGAGAGAACACATGACTGAGCTGGTTTGTGAACTGATCGTCAGTCTCGACGGCTTTGCCCGAGGTCAACGTTCACCTGCTTATTATGGTTATTTTGGTCCCGATTTTGCCAACTGGATCAAGACCAACACGGCCGTTCCGCATCGGATGCTCATCGGAGGCAAGACCTACGAGATGCTAAATGGACTGCCCGCCGAGGTGCGGGACGAAGGATGGAAAAGGACGACGACAACGCCGGGCTGGCTGTTCTCGGGCACCTTGGAGGCAACAGATTGGCCAGGGCTGAAAATCGTCCACGATGACTTGGTGGGCTTTGTGCGCGAACTGAAGGGTACCGACGGTCCTGAGTTGCGAACCTTGGGCAGCCTGTCGCTGATCCGGCAACTGCTCGTGGCTGGCGTAGTGGACCGCCTCAAACTCGTCGTCTGTCCCCTAGTTCTCCCGCAAACAGGCATTGACCCCACCTTTGAAGGGCTGCCAGACATGGGCCTCGACCTGCTCTCGACTAGGGTTCTGGATGGGTGCGTCCTGCTTCTGGAATATCGACCGGCAGGGGCGCCGCCGTACAGCGTTTAGTCGCAAATCGTTAGGCTGACCATCCATTACTCAATTCATATTTATTTATGTCTGTGAGGAATAAGTTGTGAAAGCTACTGGCGAACCCACAAAAAACATTGTCTCCCAGGAAGAGTTGATGTTTGAATACGACCAACTGAGTCGAGAGATTCTTCAGCAGGATGTTCAAGCCATTCAAATATTAGCTGGGATTATTATCATGGTTAGCGCGTTGATGACCATTGCCTTTGGCACGGCTGTGTCGAGCCTCTTGGTAAAGGGCATCCTCTTTCTACTCGGGCAAGTGATTGTCTGTATCGGATTATGGCAAACGGTGCACCGAGCATATATTCGCCTCCTCGGACACACCCACACGCTTCCATTCATATACAATTGTTGGCGACTTCCCATCGTTTGATGGATGCTGTTGAAGATGCAAGGGGTATGAAACATAGAGGGTGCATAAATGACATCGGTGCGCTAACACAAGTACTATAAGAAATTTTTTTAACGTAAATAAAGGAGACAATCTATGGGACGTATTGTTTTACAAATGATGATTTCAGTCGATGGCATGGTTAGTGGACCTCAAGGCGAGCTAGACTGGATCGCCAATGATGAGCCACTCAATCAAGACCACTTAACAAGATTAGAGCAAGCCGATGCAGTTATATTGGGCGCAGGCGCGTATGATATGTCTAGCTTTTGGACGGCCGCCGAACATGACAAAAAGGCCGAAGCGGTTATTAGAGACCTTGGCCGTGCCATAAATAAGATACCCAAAATCGTGTACAGTCACAAAGACATGCCAGTTGACTGGCGCAACACCAAAGTACACGTAGTTAAAGATGACAAGGCGCTCGTGGAGGACATAGAGCGTTTGAAGCGGGAAACTGAGGGTGCTATTATATGCTATGGCGGCGTACGTTTTGCCCGCACATTGGTACAGCAGGATCTCCTTGATGAAATTCATTTAGACGTTTGTCCAGTTATCCTTGGCGTAGGTCAGCTACTATTTGCTGACTTGACACATCGCACAAACCTTCGGCTTCGTGAAACTGTAACCTATGATTCTGGCGCTACGATGATGCATTATGAGGTGGTGAAGACCTCATAAGCCGCTGACAACTGTTTCACCCCAAGAAGTTGGGGCAACTCCACTCATATCTCAACGCCTTGTTTTGTTCTTATTACTCTGTAGGTGCGGAGGGTAAGGGGATAGACACGCTAATAACATTGACAAGCACCTAATATTAAGGAGCATTGTATGAGCAAAATAACAGTACACATGAGTAAGTCACTTGACGGCTTCATCGCAGGGCCGAACCCTGCGCCTGAAAATCTGCTTGGCTCGTTCTCATATCTGTTGGCTGGACGCCAACGCCCTTTGTTGACATGCTGGAAACACAAGATGTGATGCCTGCTGTCGAATCGGGCGCTGGACCCTTTAATTAAATAGTGATGAGTGTGTATATAGTGAAGCGGAAGGGGTATCAACCTTTTCCGCTTTACTACAACCTTCGGCTGATACAGACCTCACATCATTTCACACAAAATGGATGGTATTCTATAATTACATCGAAACCTCAATGTCTTTATATCTAAGAAAGGATGTGTGCCATGGAATACCGTAAGCTGGGTCGCTCAGGAGTGCTTGTATCACCCTTGTGTCTGGGAACAATGAACTTCGGCGGGTCGACGGATGAAGCCAATTCATTTGAGATCATGCAGAAAGCAGTGGATGCCGGGATCAATTTTTTCGATACCGCGAATGTGTATACCAAGGGTGAGAGCGAGCGTATTACAGGAAAATTCTTGAAGGAAAATAATTTGCGTGAGCGGGTTGTGCTGGCAACAAAAGTCTTTAGCCGCGTCGGGGACCTGCCTAACGAGGCAGGTGGAACTCGCTACCATCTCATCAAAGCCTGCGAGGATTCGCTTCAACGTTTGCAGACGGATCATATTGACCTCTACCAGCTTCACCGCCCGCCAATGACTCATTCGCAGGAGGAAACCCTGCGTGCATTTGATGACCTGATTCGTGCGGGCAAAGTCCGTTACATCGGTTGTTCCACGCATCCAGCCTGGATGGTGATGGAGTCCATTTCCATCAGCGAACGCTACGGATTAAATCGCTATATCAGTGAACAACCACCTTATAACTTATTGGATCGCCGCATTGAGAATGAACTTGTTCCCCTGTGTCAAAAATATGATCTGGCGATTCTTCCATGGTCGCCTCTTGCAATGGGTATATTGGCCGGACGCTACAGCCAAGTGGACAATTATCCCGAAGATTCACGTGCACGTCTTTGGGATAGTAGTGCAGTGAAAGCGCGCATCACTCCGAGTGGTATAGCTGTGGGTCAGGCAGTGGCTGGGATGGCTCAAGAGCGCGGACTCACAGCTTCACAAATGTCTTTGTTATGGACAAAAGATCAACCTGGCATCACCGCGCCGATCATCGGACCTCGCACGCTTGCACACCTGGAAGATGCGCTCGGTATACTTGACAAAACGCTGGATGACGCTGATCGTCCTCTGTTCGATGAACTTGTCCATCCCGGCAACGCGGTGGCTGATTTTCATAATTCAAATGATTGGATGAAGGCTCGCATCCTTTCGTAAGGAACAGGAATGAATCTGGATGAACTTCGATCCATGTGTGATTTTACGGATCGTACCATGCTGATCACAGGTGGGGCAGGGCTGCTCGGTAGTGAGATCGCCTGTGCCCTCATTGGATGCAACGCAAATGTCGTGATCCTTGACTGTGACCCGGAACTCGCACAGAAAGTCATCGAGCGGTTTCCAAAAGCGGTGGAGTTGTCTGCGCAGCGCCATATCCGCTGGTGCGAAGAACCGTTCCAACGAGTTTTATCCTGCGCACAATCTATGTATGATGAACTGTGGACAGGCGCGACGGCGATGTTTAAACTGGAGCCCGCGGTTGCACTGGGCGGGGAAGTGGTCATTTATGTACCGCACTTCGATGTGGTCAGTCATGTGCATGGAAAATATATTTATAAAGTCGGGTATCGCTTCCCGCCATATTTTTTGAACGACTGAGATCCCTTCAAGGACATTCCACTCGGCGTACGGTCGCACAGTACGCATCTGCGCGGTTCGGGCGCGATGGAAAATGGGATCGAAAAACCGAATGTGCGCGTGACTCTGGCAAGTAAAATTTCTTAGGAAGATTGTGCGCGACTCAACCTTGGTTATCTCGATCCCGCGAAGATCAATGTAGATGAATGGAAAGATCGCGAAAGAGAAGGCGTATTATATGTGGCGAAGGCAGGTGAAATTTTATATCGGTTAAAATTGCGGTCTTGAACAAAGAGATGCACTGCATGAATACTCGTTTCGTTATCGTGATGGGTGTTTCCGGAAGCGGCAAGACAAGTGTTGGGATGTCTCTTGCACATCAATTGGGTTGGGACTTTTACGACGCTGACGATTTTCATCCGCCCGAAAATGTTGCTAAAATGGCAAACGGGATTCCTCTCAGCGATTCGGATCGCGCCCCGTGGCTCGCCTCGCTTCACGATCTAATTTCATCCTCGCTAAAAGCAAGTCGACCTGGCGTGTTGGGGTGTTCCGCTCTCAAGGAACGATATCGTCAGCAATTGATGTATGGAAATGAAGGTGTCCAAATCATTTATCTCAAAGGCAGTTATGATTTGATTTGGTCGCGCATGGAAAAAAGGACCCATCATTATATGAAGCCGCACATGTTGAAGAGTCAGTTTGATGCACTGGAAGAACCAATGAATGCGCTTACAATGGATATATCAATGTCGGCGGATGATATTGTGCAAGAGATACTGAAACATATGGAGTGATAGTTTGAACATTGGAATTCTCGGTCTGGGTGTGATGGGGCGAAGTCTGGCATTGAATTTTGAACGTAATGGATACTCGGTCGCTGGATATGACTTGAATCTACGAGTGGACAAATCGATTTTTAAAAATAAGAACATAAAAATATTTGATTCGCTTGAAGATTTGATCCATGTCCTGGATAAACCACGCTGCATCCTAATGATGGTTCCCGCCGGAAAGCCTGTCGATGCAGCGATTGTCTCCATCAAGCAATATCTTGCTAAAGGCGATATCCTCATCGATGGCGGAAACTCTCATTTTGTAGATACACAACAACGAATTAGAAAACTGGAGATAGATGGCATTCGTTTAATTGGGATGGGCGTGTCAGGCGGGGAGAGCGGCGCGTTGTGGGGACCCAGTCTCATGCCTGGTGGAGTGGAATCTGCTTGGGATCATGTGAAGCCAATGCTTGAAGCCATCTCAGCCAAAGCGGATGACGGAGCTCCTTGCGTGGCGTGGATGGGCAAAGGCGGCTCGGGACACTATGTCAAGATGGTGCATAACGGCATCGAATATGGTGATATGCAGTTGATCGCCGAAATCTATGATCTGCTCCATCGCGGCGCGGGAATTTCAAACGGAGAACTCGCCGAGATCTTTGCCGAGTGGAATGAACATGATCTGCAATCCTATTTGATCGAAATTACTTCAAAGATTTTACGGCGGTTTGACGAAGAGACAGGTGAATCGCTGGTAGATCTGATCCTTGATGAAGCCGCGCAAAAAGGGACCGGCAGATGGACCAGCCAGAACTCATTGGAAATCGGTGCACTTGTCCCGACGATTTATGCCGCAGTGGAAATGAGATTGATATCTGGCTTGAAGCAAGAACGAGTGAATGCAAGTCAATTGCTTGGTAGTAACTCTCAAGAATATTCTGGTGATAACGCGCAACTTATCAATCTGGCTGAGAAAGCGTTGTATGCCAGCAAGATCACATCCTATGCACAAGGTTTTGCCTTGCTGCGATCTGCTTCAAAGGAATATGGATTTGGATTCAACCATGCTGAGATCGCGCGTATCTGGCGTGCAGGTTGCATCATCCGCGCTTCATTATTGGATGGTATTGCTTCAGCATTTGAAATGGAACCAGAAATCCCTAATCTACTTTTGAATACAGCGTTTCGAGATACGATATTGGAAAGTCAATATGCTTGGCGCGAGGTGGCGAAGACTGCAATTGACCTTGGAATCCCCATGATGGCGACATCTGCTTCACTGGCGTATTTCGATGCATACCGGTCTAAGCGATTACCTGCGAATCTGATCCAGGCGCAACGCGATTTCTTTGGCGCGCATACCTACAGAAGAGTAGATAAGGATGGAGTGTTCCACACGAATTGGGAGTAAAAAAGCATCGCGATGACTAGGTTCCTTTGCCGAGATGCTCAAGGCTTAAGTTTCTACCGCTTGTCTCACGCATGTTCTTCATGCGTAAGTAAACTTTTTGAATGGATTTGTCCACAGGACTGCTTCGCTTGTAGGCTAAAATTCAAGCTGAAAGTTTACCTAATTCTGCGGCACTCTGTAAACTTGCAATAATCAAGCAGTATAGATCTTAAATCAGATTTTATTTAAATGCTCAGGAGAATGTATGGATACGAACAAGTCAACTACATTTTATCTGCGTCGTGTTGATCCTATACTCAATTTGGTCTCCTACTAACGCGGGTCGCGGAGTAAATCAAATCCACGAGGAGTAGCGTGGTGGTCAATCATCGCCGGCATCAGACTCATTCTCATTATCGTGGGTTTTTGGTGCGACGGGCAAGAACATCCCCTTACCACAGTCGGTGGACTTGTAGCTTTTGTTGGTATCCTAATTTGGGCAATTTGGTTAGGACGACTTTTACTCGCCGGTGAAGTGACACCGCCTACATAGCCCTTTATGATAAAGAATAAAAGTTTCCAGGCTGCAGTGAGTTTCGTATGGTAAATATGTGATCTAAAAAACTTATCTGCTAACAGGTTTGGTTGGCGTCCAGAAGATTTTCGATCATTTGCTTTAAAGATTTTAGACCCAGTGGCTTGCTCATATACTCATTTGCACCTGTATTAGCGCCTTGTGAATGAATTACCGTTCCAGATAATGAAACAAACACCGTTTTTTGTGTCATTCTTAACTTGATACATCGCCTGATCTGCCATATCAATAACTTGTTCAGCGGAATGAGGAGGAGCCAGACAAACCACCGCGCCTATACTAAACGTAATCGGCCACTTTTTTTGCGTCATTTCCTGCTTAAGATGATCACAAACTCTAGCTATGACCTCCTCCGCCTGTTCTAAACGGGTAGAAGGTAATAATATGGCAAATTCATCACCTCCTAAGCGGGCAATAATATCCGTCTTGCGTAATTGGATTTTCAATTCACTAGAAACATAACGTAGCACATCATCGCCAATCATATGTCCAAAGAGATCATTCACTTCTTTGAAATTATCCATATCCATATAAACAACTGTAATCGGGTGAGGATATCTTCTTATTCGTTCAACCTCCATATTTAGCATTTCGTGGAAGTAGCGGCTATTTGCTATGCCTGTTACAAAATCTGTCCGCGCCGCCAAATGTTCTTTTCTCTGAGCATTTTTTAATTGGACTACCAAATACGTAAGGATTAAATAAAAGATGGTGCGAACCAGAGTATTCAAGAAATAGATGATCGAATGAGAGTACGTTTGGCCTGCCGCTATCTCGGCGCTCATTATGGTGAGCGCGCTTAATAGTGACATGAATAATCCCACCTTTAGATTTGTAACCCAGGCAACTAAGATGACCGGCGCTATATAAAACAGTGAGAAGGTGAATTCGGTACCTGTGAGGTAGTCCAGGATTCCCAGTATGCAAACGGCTACAACCCCCGCGAGTATCCAAAAAATGGGGTTGCCATGCTCAAGAGCATCGAATATTCTGGGTTTTTTCCACTCCATAGTTTAAAGGGAAATACGCAGCAAAAAACAAAGTGTCGTTGTTGGACCAAAGAAAAGACCACAAAGGCGCGCAAGTGATGCTATCACAGCTTTCAAGAAGCCTCAGATTTTAGTATGAATTAGCAAGTCGTCGACTATGGCGACTTGCTAAACCAAATTCCGTAGATCCGTTAACTTTTAATGAAAAGAGATTAGCCGATAGCTAATCTTGAGAGGAAGCACTGGATCATTGCCTCTGTCTCTTATGGAATACCAAATGTTACTGACGGCACTGAAAGCACTTAGAAACAAGCTCAAGAAGTCGCTGGAACGTCTCTGACATCGTGGTAGACTCCTGCATTAGATAAG
>WNFZ01011929.1_pt1 | contig 10406 bp, 10 predicted proteins | sample 5400081 | NCBI WGS metagenome assembly WNFZ01 (sample SAMN13153365, study PRJNA577476) | soil metagenome | isolation source: 80 cm soil or saprolite under grassland replicate 1 | place: USA:California | collected 2016-06-15
CATTCCGGCGTTCCAATCAGGCATTTTGAGAGAGGCGATCAAAACGACATCGCTCGCACGTCCGCGTTTTGGACGTTGAAACATCTCATCGCTGCGATTTGCCTGATCCAAGTAACCGCAGTTTTGATCTATTTGCCAAATCTGACGCCGGATTGATCTGCTTTCGATGGTAACTTACCACCGGCGATTTTTCGCAGGCGTATTTAATCACAGATAAACACGTTTGTCAGCGCAAACTTTAGCTGCTTTTAGCCCTACCTATCGTGATCAGCGATCCATTGGCTAATCGCATGCTCCAATGCCGCGCCTCGATGACGCTTCTTCAGTTCCCCGAACGCTTCACGGCTCAGGTGCGCGACGTATGGTTGCTTCCGTTTTTTCTCGCCGTTGTGACTCGTAACATAAACCGACTTTCGCAAGTCCCAACCTGCGCCATGTCGTCGCCAGTGATAACCCGTCACGGTTGGCGGTTTCGCCGCTCGTTTCTGCGTCGGCTTTCTGACGACTTTTGGCATCCTATAGGCACACTAAATAGCAGGGAAGCCGAGCCGGTCGAATTGCCAAGGCGTTGATAAATCGGCGCTTATCGTTCTTTGAAAGTCTTTAGTAAAGCTGATAGAGCATCAGGTAGACGATCACGCCGGTCACCGAAACATAGAGCCAGATCGGCAGAGTCCAGCGCGCGATCTTTCGGTGAAGGTCGAATCTCTTCTTCAACGCGCGGGAAAACGTCACGAAGACCATCGGCACGATCGTGATGGCCAGAGTCGTGTGCGTGATCAGAATGAAAAAGTAGACGGGACGAATGATTCCTTCTCCCTGGAACCTCGTAGGGCCTAGCTCTTTGCTGAAGTGGTAGATCAGATAAGAAGTCAGAAACAGCGTCGAGGTAACGAACGCGCTAATCATCGAAGCCCGGTGGGCCTTGATCTTTTTCTGACGAATGAAGAGGTAGCCCGTGATGAGCAGGATCGCGCTGACGCTGTTGAGTATCGCGTTCAGAGCCGGAAGTTGTGAAATTGACATAATGACGATATTTGAAAGCCAGTTTGACCAGCCCGCCGATGAGCGCCAACGTCGGCGCGAGCAGAATCAGAATCGCCGTATTGATCGTCGCCGAGATTTCATCCGAGTTTTCGGCGTTGGCTATGTTCGCTTTGCACATCGGGCAGGCGAATGTTTGCGCCGCGGCGGCCAGAATCGCCGCCGCGCTCAGTAATAATAAATTTGCGAAACGTATAAGCCTCATCTTACCGCCAGTAGAAGAGCAGCGCCAGCAGGTAAATCCAAAGGCCGTCCAGAAAGTGCCAGTATAACACCGTGGCGTCTACGGAGACGCGGCGGCGCACAGCCGTCCACTTGCTCCGTTCGCGCAGCATCACATAGCCGAGCGCGATCAGGCCGCCTATCAGGTGCGCGCCGTGCAGCCCGGTGAAAATATAAGCGTACCCGCTGTGGTGATTCCTGTTGATGTAGAAGCCGCTCGCGACCAGGCGCTCCCACAAGACGAGCTGCGCGGCTAGAAAACACAATCCGAGCAGCATCGTGGCCGAAATCCAGAGTCTGAATCTGTTCTCCCGCCTCCGCCGCAACGCCCGGCGCGCCATCTCGACTGTCAGACTGCTCGCCAGGATGAAACTGGTGCTGACCCACAGGACGGACGGCGCGGCTATGGGCTGCCGCATCGCGTGGTTGAAAACATACGCGCTGCTCAGCGCGAGGAAGAGGACCGTGATGCTGACGATCGCCAGCCTGATCGCCAGGCTGTAGCCTTCGGGTGGCGGAGTAAGCTCGTTGCCCCATCCGCCGCCTCCGCGTCCGCCGTCCCCGCCGCCTCCGAAATCATCGAAGCCTCCGCCGTCGATCGGAGGCGCGTCAGTCTTCTTTGGTGTCAGTGTCGTAGGCACGAATTATGTTGATGTCAGGGGCCATTATGCTCTGACTGGCGCAGAGACGGTGGTTTTTGGAAGGGAGCCATATCTATAAAAATAGATCCGTAGACGTATGAAAGAACTTTGCCAGCGCTTTTGCATGCGCCTTGCTGATTTCGCGCTTGCCACTGATGACTTCTGATGTGATGCCTCTCGATCCGAAGATATGAACAACGTCAGCTTGCCTGAGATGATTCATGTCCATCATTGCTATCAGAGCTTCGCGCGGAGTGGGTTTTTGCGGCTTGTAGTATCTTTGCTCGAAGTCGCAAATCAGATGACCAAGCAGTTTCATGAGCTTACGTTCTTCCGGCGTCAGGTTCTCGCCCTTATCCATCAGCTTGTTGAGAACTTTGATCATGCGCCTATTCTGCGCAACCGTCTCGATGACTTCAGGTAGAGTCTCAGCGAGGAGCCCCGCATATGCTTTGGTGTCGAACTGCGCTTTAGCAGTCCTTTTTCCACTTATCTTCGTCGTATTTCGCATGTGTCATCACAGCCCTTATGGAAACCACTTCGGTTTCGTAGTTGATCTTTGCGATCAATCGGAAATTATTCCCGCCGATGTCGAAAATCACGCATGATCTGTAAAGGTCAGCGGCGCGAAAAGCCTTTTTCACTTCGTTGAAGCTCTTCCACTTCGCTGCGAGCGTGACGTTACGCCAAGTGTCCATAGATGACCGCGCGCGAGCGTGTTTCCTTGCGAATTTTTCGACCAGTTCATAATTGGCCACATCCATTCTTTTGTCCGCCCCGTGCCCGCCTCATTATCCATAATGCTCTCACCTTGAGAACATATTGTCAATCGCCGGCGCCGTGAGAGGATAATGTAAATTAGCCGAGCGGTTCGGTCTGCATCGAATAATCCTTCGCCGCGCCCGGCGTCGAATACTCGTAAGGCCCGCGATAAACGGCCGGCGGAATCCCGTCTACATTCGACGCCTCGCCCGTCCATTCCAGCGTCGTCGCCTCCCACGGATTGTCGCCCGCGCGGACGCCTTTCCACAAACTCAGCAGGAAGTTGGCCACGAAGATCAGTTGCGCCGCGGCCGTCACAAACGCGGCGATCGTGATCAGGACGTGCAGCGGTTGGAGCGGTTTCAGAAACTCGAACCAGAGCGTGTCGGCGTACCGTCGCGGGGCGCCGGCCACGCCCAGCAAATGAAACGGGACGAAGATCGCGTAGACGCCGATGAACGTCAGCCAGAAATGCGCCTGGCCCATCGCCTCGTTCATCTTCCGCCCGAACATCTTCGGGAACCAGTAATAGGTCGCCGCGAAGATGCCGAAGACGGCGGCCACGCCCATAATCAGATGGAAATGGCCGGTCACGAAATAGGTGTCGTGAAAGACCATGTCGAGCGCCGTCTGTCCCAACACCAATCCGGTCACGCCGCCCGAAACGAACAACGAGACAAAGCCGATTGCGAAGAGCATCGGCGTTGCGAAGCGAATGCGCGCGCCCCACAACGTGCCCAACCAGTTGAAGGTCTTGACCGCAGACGGAACGCCTATGACCAGAGTCAGGACCGAAAACGCGACGCCGATGCGCGGATTCATCCCGCTGACGAACATATGGTGTCCCCAGATCAGAAATCCGAGCGCGCCGATCGCCACGATCGCCGTCGCCATTGCGCGGTAGCCGAAAACAGGCTTGCGCGCAAACGTCGCCATCACGTGCGAGATTACTCCCATCACCGGGATGATCACCAGATAGACTTCCGGGTGGCCGAAAAACCAGAAAAGGTGCTGCCACAGCAGCGGCGACCCTCCGCCGCCCTCGACAAACCGCTCCGAGACGACCAGCCCGGCCGGCTTGAAGAAACTCATCCCGTAATTGCGATCAAGGAATAACAGCAGGCACGCGATGAACAGGACCGGGAACGCTAGCAGCGAGACGCAGGCCGCCGTGAACCACCCCCAGCAGGTCAGCGGCATTCGCGCGAGCGACATCCCTTTCGTCCGCCGCGTGAGCGTCGTGACGATGAAGTTGATCGAGCCGAGAAACGACGCCAGACAGAAAATGCCGATGCTGATCAGCCACAGATCGGCGCCCGCCGACTGCCCCGGCCCCGCCGATGCGACGGCGCTCAGCGGCGGATAGAACGTCCAGCCCCCGATCGGCGCGCCTCCGGCCGCGAACAGAGCGCTTATCAAAACGACGAAGCTAGCCAGCGTCAGCCAGAACGAGGTCATGTTGAGCCGCGGAAATACCATCTCTCTCGCGCCCAGTTGGATCGGCAGAAAATAATTGCCGAAGGCCGATTGCGGCGCGACGCTCAAGACCATAAAGATCATTATCGTCCCGTGCATCGTGACCATCGCCAGATAGAATTCCGGCTTCATCAACCCGTCGTGAAAGCCGCCGGGAAAGATCATTTCGAGCGACGGCCACCGGCTCCGTGGCCACGCCAGCCTCAACCGCATCAGCAACGACATCGCCGATCCGACGAGCGCGGCGGTCAACGCCAGAAAGAAATATTGCAGGCCGATGACCTTGTGGTCGCGGCTGAAAACGTATCTGCCGATGAACGTGGAAGCTTTCGCTGTTTGGGCCTTAATCGTCACTTGCCGTTCTTCTTCAACCACTCTTCGTAATCGCGCGGCGACTTCACGTCCAGGTAGGCTCGCATCTGATGATGAAACATGCCGCACAACTCGGCGCAGGCGATCTCGTAGCGCCCTTCGCGCGTCGCGGTGAAATGAATGTTGATCCTCATCCCCGGCACGGCGTCCTGCTTCAATCGCAGCGCGGGGACGTAAAAATCGTGGATCACGTCTTTAGACCGGAGCGTGAGGCTGATCGGACGGTTGACGGGCGCGACCAGTGTCGTCGTCACTACGTCGTCCTCGCCTGCCGGGTCGGTCGAATCGATGCCGAGCGGCCCCGGACGCGCGCCGATCGAGTTGTCGGCGTCGTTGTAAAGCCTCGGATCCGTGCGCCCGAACTTTCCGTCGGCGCCGGGGTAGCGGAAATTCCAGGCGAATTGCTGCGCGACGGCCTCGACCTGCACGGCGTCCACAAGAGACGCCGGCGGCGCCTGGTTCAATCGCAACCCCGCCCAAACTCTTTGCCCTGTGACTGCCAGCGCGATGAAAATGACGCCGGTAATCGCGGCCAGAATGATTTCGACACGGGCATTGCCCGATGAATTCGACGCGCGTTCGCCGTTCTTCGCGCGATAACGCCAGACGGCGTATCCCAACGCGGCGTGCGTGAGCGCGAACCCGACGCCGATGACGATCAGTGTGATTTTGAATTGATGGTCTATCGCGGCGCCGTGCGCGGAGACGGATTCGGGCAACCGCCACTTAGGCCAGGCAAAAAGACCGGCAGTGATAATCGCGATTGACCAGATGATGATTGCCAGCGGACGAGACATAGGATTGCGGATTGCGGATTGCGGATTGCGGATTGCGGATTGCGGATTGCGGATTTGAAGTTCCTTGTTCAATCCGCAGTCCGCAATCCGCAATCCGCAATCAAGGGATCATCATTGCCGGCTGAATCTTCAACGACCCGGGCTGGTAAGCCACCGAGCCGTCGAAGGTGAAATCGGCCTTCGCGTCGGCCTTCTCGGACACTTTGATCTTCGCGGTCTTCGCGCCGTACTTCTCGTGCCATGCCTCGATCTCGTATTCGCCAGGGGGCAGCCCCTTGATCGTGAACGCGCCGTTCGAGTCGCTGACCGCGAAGAACGGATGCGCCAGCACGGCGATGTAGGCTCGCATCCACGAATGCCGGTTGCATTTGACCGGGAAAATGGCTTCCGGGCGTTTAAACTTGCGGGTGATCGGCCCTTGACCGGCCAGTTGCGAGTCGTCGAATTCGCGGTTGATTCGTGGGAGGGGATGTATGTTGTGGTCGGTCTGATCGGAGTTGACGATCTTCAACGGCTGTCCGGCCTGGACGCCTAGAACGCGCGGGACGTATTTGCAGCCATTCTGATCGAGCGTAACAGCGTCCGCAGGCGTTTCAAACGCGGCCTGCGGCAATCCGCTCTTGACGAAGATGAAGACGTTTTGGAGTTTGCCGTCCTTCACGACCACGTCGTTCAGGAAATTCTCTCCCTCGCATTTCGAGTCGCTGGACATGTCGAGCTTGCTGGGCGCGGGAACGGCGCCGGTGAAATTGATCACGCCGGTGATATTGCCTTCATTGCCCGAAGGCTTCCACAGTGGGCCGGCGGGCGCGGCCGTCTCCTCCCTGCCGCAAGCGGCGCCGAACGCGAACGCCAGAATCAATGAAAACGCAGCGATAGCTCGCTTGGAAAACATTACTTTTCAGCCTCCTTCAGCCTCTATGATCGCTTTGTATGGTTCGGATTAATTTCTGGATTGAGCGCCAATCATCGCATATCCGCCCTCGTTCGCAAACAAGGGCGCCTCTGAGAAGGGCATGGAGTTCAAGCTTCAGCTTGCCGCCCTGGTCCGCTCGAAAATGGAAGTCTCAAGCCGAGGCTTGAACTCCATGCCCTTTCTTCATCTCGCACCTGGAAGGGGCGCGCGCTTAGCTGTCCGCAATAACAAAAGAGGGAGTCGTATTGCGACTCCCTCTTATCGGTTTCAGCCTTCCATCAATCCCATTTTGAGAAAGGCGATGTTCTCTACTGGTTCCACTTGGCTAGAAGGTGACGCGGACGCCAAGCTGGATCAGTCGCGTGTTTTTCTGACGATGGCGTATCGTCCGATTCAGTTCGGCGCGATCAACCGTGTTGGTGTAATCGAAATTCAATGACCCGGTTGAGCCATCCAAGCCTGGGCCATATTGCCCGAGGCTGTTATTGTTAAAGAGATTGAAAATGTCCGCGCTCGGCTCGACTTTGAACCGCTCGGTTATCGCGATCGGCCTCGTAATTCTCAAGTCCAGATTGAGGTGGTTCTCGAATGGCCAAGGATTATTTACCGGAGCCAACGGGATCGGTTTGACCACCCCGCCCAACGCGCGCAACTGAGCTTCGGTGAAGACGCCTGCGTTGACCAACGCCTGGCCCGCCGGAGTGAGTTTGCCCGCGAAATTGCTGTTGAAGGTGGAGATGATCTTGTTGAGTTCGCTAAAACTCTTGATCTTCCGGCCGAGGTCGCCGACCTGCGTACCGGGCAGCAAATCCCCTCGTGGGGCGCCAGAGCCTGCACCGCCATCGCCGTTGAGATCTGTGGTGAAGATACCATTGGACCCGGCGAATGAATCCAGGAATGGGATGGTCAAATTCTGCGGTGTGGCGGTCCTGAATGTCCAGATCTGGTTGAGCCTGAATCCGAACGGAACCTCCATCAGGGCGCCCAAGCCAAAAATATGCGTGCGGTCATTACCAGACGGCCCGAACGTACTGTTCCAGTTGTCGTTGTTGACCGTGTTGTTGATAAATTCGGTGCGATTCGAACCACCAGTCGCCTCGGCTCGCCCCAGCGCATAGGATATAGTGTAACTCACTCTGAAAACGGAGTCGCTGGCCAGACCGAAATCGGTGATAGTAGGAAAAAAGGTGTCGCCGCCCTCATCCAGGCAGCCGATCGAGATCGCCTGATTAATGCTCCGACCCTGGCAGGAGTCAGTCAGAAATCCGGTCACTTGGCTGCGCGCCGCAGCGGCATTAAGCGTCCGAGCGGCTCGGCGTCGCTCGAATTCGCCCATCAGGAAGGGAAGCCCGACGCCACGGTTCCTCACATAATCAACCGTCAGCACCTGATTGGGCCAAAGTTCACGCTGAACGCCGATGGTGAACACCGCCGTTATTTTCGAACTCGGTGATGCCCTTGGTAGGATCGAATTTGAAGCTCGAATAGGCGGCTTGGACCGCTTGATGTATCTGTCCGAGGGGACCAACCACACTTGATATTGGCCGGCCAATCAGGCAAGAGTAGTCGCCCGCCGCGACGTCAGCAGCCGCGCAACCAGGGACCGCTCCGATATTGATTGCCCGCCCGTCTGGCCCAACGACGCCATCGAAGGGGAGGGCGGTGGGCCCGATGCCGGTCGGCAAACGCGCGAACTCATCGAAGAGCGTATTGTTGAAGATGTTCATCTCGTATGAGCGATAGAACCCGCCGCGAATGCTGGTTTTTCCATTGCCGAAAATGTCCCAGGCGAATCCGACCTGTGGGCTGAAGGCGTCCTTCGGGAACTTCGCAACATCCCCAGTCTTGGGGCCATAAACGTCCAGGATCGGCAGCCTGGGCGCCTTGCCTGTAAAGAACCCTGTGTCGTACTCCCAACGAGTGCCGAGATTAAAGGTGAAGTTGCGTTTGATCCTCCACGAGTCGCCGACATACCCCGCGTAGCGGGTATTGCGGTGACCACCATGCGGCAGGTTATGCGCTGATTCATTGGTGAAAAAGCCCGAATTGGGCCCGGTCGAAAATGAATCGAGCGGATAAGCGAGCGGGTTGCCCTGCTGCGCCGCCGGCAATCCAGCCTTCACTGTGCTGTTGAACAGTCCATTGATTGTGAGCGGACCGGCGAAGTTTGCAAACCCGCCGAGGACGACTCGATTGATATCCGCGCCATAACGGAACGTATGGTTGCCTTTGACAAAGCTCCCATCATATTTTGACTGGAAGTTGTCCTGGTAGGTCTGCTGCGGAGCCAAACCGTTCGGCCCAAGGCTGAGATCGCCAACATTGAGTTGAAATGGGATGCCCTGTGGCGTCCGGTTGAAATTGAATGGGTCCAGTTCCTGGCTCTCGATACGATTGTTGAAATTGACGTATCCGAATCGGAAGCTATGCGTTGTCCGCGACCCAGAAATATCAGCGCCAATCGCGTGCACGTTGGTCCAATCCACGTTCTGGAAAGGCGACGCGCCGCCCCCACCCGTGGCGAGGTTGTCGTCATAACTATGCCGGTAAAAGATCCTCAGCCTGCCGGTGGCGTTCCAATCCAACCGATGCGTAGTATAGCGTATACCGACCGGCAGGCTGACCGTGCCATCGACGATGTTGGAGAAATCGCCGGAAGTGACGACATTCTGTGTGCTCTGATAGGTTCGTTCCCAGTTAGAGAAGAAGAAGAGCTTGTCTTTCACAATGGGCCCGCCGACGCTGTAGCCTACCTGCTGTCGCCGGAACGGGGGTTTTTCATCCAGGAAGTCCTGTCTGGCGGCAAGCCTGTCGGAGCGCCAGAAATAGAATCCGGCGCCGTGAAATTCGTTGCTCCCGCCGCGGCTGACGATGTTTATCGCGCCTGAAGTAGTGAGCGAAGTCGAGAGGTCGAAATTGGCGCGCGAGAGTTGGAATTCCTGCACCGCGTCAGTGGAGATGTTGGCGGACGTCGTGCCGACAGTTTCATCGGTGACGTCAATGCCATCAATCTGCACGCGAGTGCCGGTGCCGGAGCTGCCGTTGACGGTGGCTGCGCGGTAGGCGTTGGTTTTGGTGGGATCTATCGTCTCGCCGTCTCTTACGATCACGCTCGGCTGCAGCGTGGCGAGATCCAGGAAGTTGCGCTGGTTGAGAGGCAACTGCACGATCTGCTGCGCGGTGACCACGCCGTCAATCGTCTGGCGACTGGTGTCCACCTGCAACTGAGCAGAGGTGCCCTCGACCTGCACGACCTCGGTCGTGGCGCCGACCTTAAGGCCAAAGTTGACGCTCGAGACCTGGCCCGTCTGCACGACCACATTTTCAACACGGCCCGCCGAGAAGCCCGAATGTTCGACCTTAACGTCATAGGTTCCCGGCAGCAGCGCGCGAGCGACGAAATAGCCCGCGCTGTTGGTGGCCACTTCGATCACGCGGCCGGTCGCCTTCTCAGTGATCGATATTTTTGCACTGGCCAACACGGCCCCAGATTGATCGGTGATCGTACCCTCAATGGCGCCGGTCGGTTGTTGCGCCAATGCCGGCGTTGCGAAACTCAGAACGGTTAACGCCAGCGAAGCCGCGATCATCAACCACCCTTTCAAAGAGAATTTATTGTGCTTCATCGGTTCCTCCAGTGTTTGCGGGACGGCCTGGCTTACTGCCAAGGGTCACCTGAGTGATCTAACTCTGTCAGCAGAAGAAGCAATGATTAAGATGGGCGCTCGCATTGCCATCCTGTGTCTGACATCGACTGAACGTTACAATCTATTGGCAAGCGGTTGAATAAAAAACCAAAGGGTTGAATTGCTCGTAGAAAAAAGCGAAAGGCAATTGCGATGCCATCGGTGTAGAATTGAAGCATATCAACTTATTTACTACAAATAATGAAGTTAACAATTTTGAGTGGGTTCGGATAAATCTTTCTGATTCAGAAATCAAAAAAGTTCATCCGAATTATTGGATTTCCGTTCCGAAAGGAACTACAAGGTCAATGCCGCGAGCGACGTGGCTTGCGGCGGAATCAGCGACGCGGACTCTAATCAACAAGCTACTGTCAGCCGGAAGCTACCATTTCTTGCCCCGCTGCGGCTGAGCGGATTCAACAGGCGGGTTTTCTAGACGGCCAACCATCCGAAAAACGAAATCCTGAATTCATTTTTTTGCATTGCCCGG
>WNFZ01018566.1_pt1 | contig 10406 bp, 14 predicted proteins | sample 5400081 | NCBI WGS metagenome assembly WNFZ01 (sample SAMN13153365, study PRJNA577476) | soil metagenome | isolation source: 80 cm soil or saprolite under grassland replicate 1 | place: USA:California | collected 2016-06-15
AGTTGGGAAAACTGCGAATTTTCCAAAGCCTTTTCCATTGCACGATGATCGGTCGTCGAAAATTTATCGAACAAGCCCAGAAGATGCAACAAGGAGAGACACCATCAAAAAACGCAAATCAGTCCTATTCCAACACAACAACTATAACCACGGGAGCTGCCGGTGGCGTCGCTACCGAATTGGTCAAAGGGTTTGCACATAACAATCACTACTGAACTTGAACGTTTTAGGCACATTCTACCGAGGATCGTTGTGGAGCGATAACTATGCCGTTCTATCAGTTACATCCAGACGTTGGCATGAATTTCCAGTTAAACCGCCTGCTGACTTATGGTGAGCAAGCTGGGCGCTTGGAAGAGATCCAAGTCATTGCTACCAGGATACACGACTTTGAAAGCTGGCACGCTGAATGGTTCGCACTGGCGCGAAATGCAGAGCAGGAAAAGCGTTATCTCCATGCGGCTTATGGTTATCGCATGGCAGAATTCTTCCTGACCGAAGATCAGCCGGGAAAAACCGAGAGCTACGAAACTTTCATCCGGTGCTTTTACCAGGGGATTAACCCGAACGACTTTGAGCGCTTTGAAGTGCCCTATGAAGGAAAAACTCTACCCGCAATGCGTTTCCAGGCACGTGCTGAAAAGGCAGTAGTCGTTGTTCACGGCGGCTATGATTCGTTCATGGAAGAATTCTACTTGACCGTGAAACAGTTGCCTGAGAAAGGTTATACAGTTCTTCTCTTTGAGGGTCCAGGACAGGGGAAAGCGCTGAAGTGCGGTCTCAAATTCACGCATGAGTGGGAAAAGCCTGTTGGCGCTATCTTGGACTATTTCAACTTGAGTGGGATTCCGTTGCTGGGCATTTCCTGGGGTGGATACCTGGCGCTGCGTGCAGCCGCTTTCGAACCGCGGATTGCGCGAGTCAGCGCGTATGATGTTTGTTTCGATGGACTCGAAGTTATGACACGACCGATGCCACCGCCGATCCGGCAAATCGTGCGCCTGTTAGTCCAAATCAATGCTCAAGGAGTTGGGAACGCACTCATCAACCGTATGCGAAAGAGAAGCCTACTTCTCGATTGGGCAGTCGCGCATGGAATGTATATTACTGGCGCCAAAACCCCCATTGATTTTTACCGCCATCTTTCACGCCACACTACGCGCCTGATTTCTTCTCAGATCAAACAAGACGTATTGCTTCTGGCTGGCGAAAAGGATCACTACATCCCAGTCGATCATTTTTATCGACAAAGAGACGCATTGACAAATGCCCGTTCGGTGTCTTCGCGCTTGTTTACTGCTGCAGAAGGTGGCGAGCAACACTGCCAGGTAGGTAATCACCAGCTTGCTGTCGACGAGATAATGCGATGGCTAAATTTGTTCTATAACTAATGGCCCTTGTGCCTAATTCGGCTTTGTAAATAAATATTTCACGTAGCTCAACTGCACATTGAGGCACAAAGGAGTATTGAAGATGCAAGAAACGCAAGCTCGACTGCTGAGGATCGCATTTTTGATTGGGGCTGCCACCGATGCCCTGGCTGTCCTGCCAATGCTGTCTCCGGATTTAGCACGGATCCTGTGGGGCTTTGCCAACCAGAGTGGGCCATATCAGTTTGCAATGAGATATGGAGCCTCGCTCATGCTTGGCTGGACAGGTCTGTTAGTCTGGGCTTATCGAAAGCCCATCGAAAGACAGTTCATTGCTGTGTTAACTATGTTCGTGATTTGTGGGCTAGCTCTAACAGAACTTGTCGCGGTACTATCAGGCGACATGACTCTTGCACGAACGGTGCCGACATGGTCCGATGGAGACATAATAATGAAACGCTACCCGCTCCTGTCTTTCTTCCTGTTGACCTTCGGGATTTCATGGGGGTTGGGCGGTTTGTATTTCCTCTTTCCTTCTCAAATCAAGGCAACCTTCGGCAAGGAAGCTCAACTCAACCCCTTATTCTTCCTGGCAGCATACGCGCCCATGATTTCCGCGCTGATTGTCATTGGTTTGACACAAGGTATCCTTGGCCTTAAAGCCTATCTGCGGCGTTTGCTGCGTTGGCGGGTAGATATTCGTTGGTATCTGTTGGTATTGGTCGGCATCCCTGTCTTGCATTTCTGTAGCTTGTGGATAAGCTACATGCTCGGAACATCCGATGCCCCTGCCCTTTCCGTTTCACCCTGATATATGATCCTGGCTATTGGACTTTCTCGTCTCGTTGTGGATCCTGGCGCGACTGATGAACTGGGATGGCGTGGATTTGCTTTGCCTCTCCTGCAATCCAGGTTTAGCGCACTATGGTCAAGTGTTATTCTCGGCAGTGTTTGGGCTGTATGGCACCTGCCAGCTTTTTATATCTCTGGTTTGACTCAGACCACTTTGGCGTTTCCGGTATTCTTACTTGTCTCGATCTGCTTAACAATCTTGATGACAGCAATCTATAATCGCACTGGGGGAAGCATTCCATTGATGATCCTATTCCACTGGCAAATCAACGACCCTTTTCGGTTGAGCAACTTTACATGGTAATGGCTGTCTTACTAGCTATCGTGGCTATTATCGTGACAGTCGCATCTGGTCCCCGATCTCTTGCTCAGAGCAAGTATACAGATGCTGTTTCATAAGTGATCCGCAGAATCGCTATGTACCCAAACGATACAAGGATGCAAAATTCTTCTAGTTTCCTACTCCATTATCAGCTTTGGCCTATATTGTTGGGCCTCCGCCGGATGAACAGACTGGATTCCCTCACATCCCGCCAGATTCTCGATCATGCACACGAGCTTGAGGACGCGATGATAGGAGCGCGCTGACAAGTTGAATGGCTTCCTCTCTGCCCGCCTCAGGCTCTGACCCTCTTCCTCCAACCAACACACTTGTAGTTGCGAAACCCATTCAATTGCGCCCTCAGATAGCCTGTGGAAACTTCACCCTCTTGAATACTGTTTACCTACACTGGGTGCATAGGGAAACGGCTGCTCTTGCGGACGGACCAGTGAGTTTTCACCGATTTTCTCATACGCCTCAGTAGCGAAGTATCCCGGCTTTGAGCGCCATTTCGAGAACCGCATGGCAAACGAGCGTTGATATTGGCGGGCATCCTCAACGGTGTCGAATTGATAGATGCCGCCGAATTCTTCGGTATCGTCATTAATCAGCCACAGTTTGCTTCGGAAGCCGGGCATCCCAATGAAACCGATTTTAGTGAACAGCGAAAATAGATGGTGCAACGTACTGCCATTTTCGTTTGGAACCAAACGCGAAATATGCCACCATAAGCACAAGGTGGATTAGAGTAGGAAGGTGATAACAGGGTGTTTTTGCGCGAATGGTTTCATGAGTCTTTCCTTTGAACAGAGATGAGTTCCAAGCCCAGATCGCGGATGCGGTTGAGGACGCCGTGCAGGGCGGACTGATCCACCTCCCCGCTGATGACGGTTTCACCTTCGGGGAGCGGGGAGACATCCAAGCCTTCGAACCAGCGCAGCCAGCGCTCATCGAGATGACCTTCGATGCGGATTTGGTAGATGACAGATTTCGTTTCGGGATTCATAAAACTTTCCTGCTATGCTGATTGTCTGGAGACTGCAAAAGTTGAATCTTGTTTTTCTTCGATATTCATCAAGACGGGAACGAACAGACTGGCAACAGCCATCAGCACGCACAGCGATCCGCCGAACAGGAACCAGGCTTGGATGCCGACTTTGTCGGAGACTGGACCAGCGATCATCAGCCCGATAGGCGTGATTCCCGTGCCGAGGCTGCTCAGCAGGGAGAATACCCGCGCCTGCATATCGGGTTCGACCTTGGACTGGATGATGGCAAAGAACGGTCCCATCGTGATGGGGGTCATTCCGCCGACAAGCAATGCGCCACCGACAGCCAGAAACATTGCCGAAGAAGGAGCCAGTGCAAGGATCAAGGTACCTGCGCCCATCCCCATCAGCCCGAACATGGTGGTCAGGATCTTGCGTGGGAAACCACCCCAGACGCTCAACAACGCACCACCGAGGAACATGCCGATTCCCATCGCGGCTTCCACCCAACTGAGCTGGACCGCGCCGCCGCCAAAATATTCCTTGACCATCAGCGGGAGCAGGGAAAAAGCGGGGATGATCGTAAAGTTCATTCCCACCGTCCCCAAGCTGGCGATCAGTAATCCCTTCCAGCCGCGCACGTAGCGCAAGCCTGCCTTGAAATCCTGCCAGACAGTTGATGATGTCTGTTTGCGGCGCTCAGGCTGTGGGATTTGAGTAAACGATAGCGGCAAAATTGCGGCAAGGGCGGTTACCACGTCAATCGCGAGGATGCCTTGCATGGGAAGAATTCCCAGCAGCAGCGCACCCAGCGGAGCAGCGACGATATTCAATCCGCCGTTAAGCATCTGGTTGAGCCCTTGAATGCGGGTCAGGTGTTCGACGGGAACCATCAACGATGTTGAGGCGCTCATGGCGTTGCTGTGGAATGCGCCGGCCAGCGAGCGGATGAACATCACCACATAGATGTGCCAAACCTGAACCACATCCAGTGCGAACAAACAGATCAGGACAACAGTCGCCAGCGTCTCAATGCTATCGGCGATCAACATGATCGAGCGACGGTTCCAGCGATCCACCAGTGCGCCGACGAAGGGTCCCAAAATCACGTTGGGCAGCATCCCGACGAGGGAGGCGGTTGCCAGCACCGTCGCCGAGCCTGTCTGGACAGTCAGGTGCCAGATCAGGGCAAACTGCACCAGTTGACTGCCCAGGATCGAGAGCGCCTGCCCGCCCCAAATGGTGAAGAAAGTGGATTTCCAGGGTTTGTTATCGTTGATCGAAAATTGAGTTGCCATGTAAATCTCCTAGTTTTCTGGCATCAGCACATCGGTGACACCACTCCCGCGCTGGAACATGTCGCGGCGATTGACCCAGACAATGACCATGGCGGCGATGAGGAACATCAGGGTGTCCCAAGGTTGGGCGTCGGGGAAGGCGGGGTTCATCATCTGGAAGTGGTACAGGGCGGAGATGAGCAGGCTGCCGCGCGCGGAGTTGAACAAGGGTGTCATGATGACGCAAATGGTGACAACACCGATAAAGTAGGGTCCGAACGACCAGGCGCTCTGAGGCGTACCGCTGAGAAGGAAAGCGGGGATGTGCCACGCGCCCCAAATTCCGCCGAGGATTAATCCAGCCCAGAACGGAGCGAACTTGCGCTGTAACAAAGGCAGGGCGATGCCGCGCCAACCGAATTCTTCGATGGGTCCGATGAATAAGGCAACTGCCATTGCGGGAAATACCTGATACCAGGGGGAGAACGGGAATGGGTCGCTGATTGTCCCAGTCAAGGCGGCGCCAGCATAGACGAGGGCGGGAATTCCGAGCAAGAGGAATAGCCACCACATGGCAGGTGCACGCCATAAAGTCAGACGGCGGAAGAAACTGCCAAGCCCCTTGAGCCCATAATGCCACCAGACCAGAAATACCCCGGCTATCCCAGGCGAGTACACCGCGAGGATGAACAGCGGGTTGGTCATGCTGACCTCGCCGAAGAGGGCGACCACCTGGTCGTAGAACAGGATGAGAACCGCGGCGAGTCCCCAGGTCAAGCTGAAGGAAATGGCGATGAAGGGAATCAAGGCTTTGGTTTCCATCGGACGAACGTTTTGGTTGGAATTGATTTGAGTCATTGGAATTCTCCTTGCAATGTGTTTTGATGATGGCTACAGTGTATGTCCGAAGGCAAGGTTTGTCCCCTATCTGAAGGTAGGTTTTAAGGTAGGTTAAATAAAAAGAGCCGTTTTCACGACTCGGATTTGATTTCAATGCGATAAAGTGTTAAATCCCCAACTCCCTGGCGCGGGCGATGGCTTGCGGACGGTTTCCCACTCCCAGTTTTTGCAGGATGTTATGCACGTGCCATTTTGCCGTGCCGACGCTGATAACCAGTTCGTCCGCGATTTGCTGGTTGGACTTGCCCGCCACGATGAGTTTCAGAACGCGGATTTCCTGTTCGCTGAGGGGATTGGGCAACTGCTCGATGAACGTGGAGCGGGATCCGCCTTCGGGTTGATTCTGTCCGATGAGCGAGTCCACAAATTCGGGCGCGGCGGGACGCGCTTTGGGCAGCAGGTCGAGGAGCGGTTTGCCTTCATCCAAAAAGACGCGGGCAAACCCTTCGGGTGCGGCAAGTTGCAGGGACTTGCCGAGCCAGTCCAAGGCGGACTGGGAATCCTTTTTGGCGTGATGAAGTAACGCCAGCAACATCATCACTTCAATGCAAGTCTGCATCCGCCCTGCTGCGTTTGCCTTTTCCAAAAGCGGATTCAGGATGGACGGTATTTCATCCAGCTTACCAGTCGCCAGCAGGACTCGCACCAAGGTTAGGTCTACGAATTCATGTGATATTTCGGCGCGAACAGGCTGAACCTCCACTGCCCATTGTGCCGCTGCCTGTTTTTGTCCCATTGAAAGTTGAAGGCGTACGAGAAAGGCGGAGGCAAGCGTGGCCATGCGTTGAATTCCATATGCCTGCATGATGGAGTTGACCTCCTGAATTGCGGCAAGAGCGTTGGCTGTGTCACCATGCATATGAAGGCGGGCAAGAAATGCCAACCCCAAAACGACGTCGTCCATCAAGCCGCCCTCGCGAGCGAGCGCAATCCCTTTTTGCAGGAGTTGCTCGGCGGTGATGAGGTCATTTTGCTCCAGGGCAATCGCGCCCAGAATCATCCATGCCAGCCCAAGCGGGGGCATGTGCCTCCCTTCGGCAATTTGAATGGCTTCCTGACAGGTCTGTTCCGCGAATCGCAATTGACCCTGCGCGATCTGTATTTGTGCCGCGGCGCAGCGAGCGTGGATGACGAGAAAAAGTACGCCAGCCATTTTGGCTTCGATGCTTGATTGAAGGTAATTTTTCACCGCAAGCTTAGTTTGACTTGAAAGCTCGTATGCCAATCCAAGGTCGTAGAACGCGCGGGCATGTGCCAGGTGATTGTCGCGCGGCAGCCGCGATTGGGCAAAGGTGGTCTGTTCGATGGCTTGCTTCACGTCCCCGCGGACAGCAGAAATCGAGCCACGATTCAATGCTGCCAGCGCAAGCATTTGTTCGCGTTCGGATGTGTCAGGCAGTAAGTTCAAAGTTTGCTCAGTTTCAGCAATGCGCTTTTCTGCAAGGTCGAACCGCCCAGACTGGTAAAGGATGCGAGAGGAATCCAAACTCAATTGCGGACGGTTGTAGAAAACCTGTGGAGGTAGGGCATCCAGCCAGGAGGACAACAGTGCAAGGTTGCCACCAGACCATGTAGAGTGCCTGGCTAGTGCACGCTCGATCACATCGGCAGCGAACTCATTGTCATTGCTGACGAGCGCGTACCTGACCGCTTCATGGACTAGGCCAACTCGGTTCGTAAATAATCGGCAAAGAGATGATGATAGCGATACCAACCCCGCTCGTTATCTAACGGAATAATGAAGAGATTGGATTGCTCAAGGCGGGTGAGAACTGACTGGCTGTCGTTGCGTTCAGTCAACGCGTTGCACAGCGAAGCATTCAACCGCTCCAGAACTGAGGTCTGTGCCAGAAAGCGGCGGACCTCCTCTCCCTGCTGACGGAGGACTTCTTCAGCCAGATAATCCAGCACATAGCGATGACTGCCGCGAAAGGTCTCGATGAACTTCTGCGGGTCGGGCAGACTTTGCAAAGCCAGCCCTGCCAGTTGCAATCCGACCGCCCAGCCTTCGGTGCGCTTTTCGAGGTCATCCACAGATTGCGGCGTCAAATCCAGTTTCATGGACTGGTTGAAAAACTGAGTCGCCTCCTGCGGGGTGAAGCGCAAGTCGTGGGCGCGGATTTCGGTCATCTGTCCGCGAGCACGCATTCGCGCTAAGGGAAATGGCGGGTCTTCACGAGTGGTGATTGCCAGATGAACTTGCGCGGGTTGATGGTCGAGGAAGTATTCGAGCGCCTCATGTATCTTTGAATTGCTGATGAGATGATAATCGTCCAGTACCAGCAGGATCGAATCTTCCAGCGCGGACAGGTCGTTGATCAGTCCATCCAAAAACGAATTCAGCGGCGGGAGTTGCGGCATGTCCAACAGGCTTTGGGCATTTGCCCCGAGTGATTCATTCGCGCGGCGGAACGATGCAACCCAATAGCCGAGGAAACGTGACAGGTCGTTGTCGCTTTCATCCAGAGACAGCCATGCGATACGTGAATCGTTCGCGATTGTCCCCAGCCATTCTGCGATGAGGGTGGTCTTTCCATAGCCAGCAGGCGCGGAGACCAACGTTAACTTGCGGCGTTCGTCCAATCCGCTTTGCAGGTGCTCCAACAGGCAGGGACGAGTTACACCGCCTTCACGCCAGGATGGAATGTAGAATTTGGTTTCGAGGAAGCGGGTTTGCATTGTCCTCCATTATATACAACTCCATTGTTTCACATCGCCTGCAAAACAACTCCTCTTTTTTTGGAAATGCACGGTCAACTCAGTCCCGTCAATTTCCTGGTCAGTTTGGTTTTTGGCATGATGGCGATAAGCAATCATGCCAAAAAGCCTTCCTTGGATTTGGGTACTCTGTCTGCCCTGATTGTCCCGCCCCGATTCACGTTACTTCCACCAAAACACCCCTGTCCTGGCTACTTGACTCATCCGTTAGTTTTTGGGAATTTAGACGGGAATTGCACTAGCCCATAAGCCTTTTCCATTCACTGCATATCACTGTTCGCAAGCAGCCAAATACCACTCGATTTCATATCTTGATCTTCGACATCTACTATTCACCCTTCACTATCTTTGCACTTTAACAGAACTTGAATAGGAAGGCATGGCTAAAACCGGGATAATAGGATTGCTGAAACCGAAATCCTGAGGAGAAGCCATGCCCAAGCCAATTGTATGTCTTTCTGAACGGCTGCGCCAATTTTTGGAACTCTTCCGAACTTGCTGCAGCCCACGCCAATGGAAGTACTTCGTCATCGTACTGTTGGGGCTGGTGGAATGTGAGGAACGGAAGACCCTGAGCGGCATATTACGCATGATTGGCGAGCAGGTCAGTTTTTCAGGAATTTCTCAGTTTTTGAACAAGTGGTCTTGGTCTCCAGAAGAAGTAGCTGAGACTTGGCTACGCCACTTTCGTCAGCGTCTGGAAGGCTTGGTCCAGGTCGAGCACGCTCGTCTCAAAGCTCAACAGCCGAAACGTCTCGGACGACCCAAGCAAACCGTGGTGACAGGTTTCTTGATCTTCGATGACTCGGTGCATGAAAAGCCGAAAGGGATGAAGCAGATCAGTCCCATGCTAAACACCACCACGAAGTCGTCAACTGGGAAGGGAACTCCGGCTATGAGGGATTGCAGGGTGAAGAAGACAAACAATCCAACAAACAGCATACTGAATTGGAAGAGCAGTCCGTCTTCGTTCCCCAGCCGCTGAAAATATATTTGTGCCCTTTGAATTCATGAAACTCGATGGCAGTGTAGCGCGGTTTACCGCTCTTTCGACCCAACGTGGTCATCACCATGAAGAGACGCCCCATTATGAATCCTAGCCCAAGGCGGTAAAGCAGGACAGGCGATTTATATACCTACGTTATCATGCCAGATGGATAAGTCATGACCGAAAAATTACTTTTCGGTTTTTCGGGACGATGGTGTAATCTCAATGCGGTAAAACACGATGTGATTTGAGATTGATAAATGTCTTTTGTTCACTGGAAATATGAATGCCAGTTTCATATTGTTTTCGATCTAAATACACTCGACACTGTAAGCCTGTTTCTGTTTTTGTTGTGCGAATGAACTCGATGATGGTCTCATAATTGACCAAGGGAACGCCAGCTCAGTTTGCTTCGATGTGACAAAACAGCTTGTGTTCAATCAGGTTCCACTTGGAAGCACTGGTCCACCAGCCAGCATAGATTGGCGCAGGCTTGCTATGCCCTGTACCCAAACACCCAGTTCCAGCAAGCCGATGTCGCTCCAGCAAAGTTTAACAGATCTCAGCCGGGGCAGTATCCCAATGTTCAAAGAGCTCCAACCCGGGGCCACCGCGCGGATTTGTCGAGTTCTGCATCCTCATCCTCAGCGCGTCTCCAAAGATCAGCTTCAGTTCCCGTAAATCAGCCACGTCATCATTCAGTTTGAAAGAGAAGTTGAGGCAGCGACAATAGAAGGGCTGGACGTAATCAATATCCTGAATGCCGATGCCAACGTGGTTGATGGTGTGGATCATGCCAACAGCCTTTGGAGGTGTTCTTCCAGCGAGGTCATCCTGAACTTTGGGTAGGCTTCCGCCAGTTCGCGGATGTTGCCCGTATAGCCATGCTGATTAAAGTAGCGGATGAGCGGGATGATGGTGGCAAGGCGGTGTTTTCGCCAGTAGAAAATGGGCTGGGCGAGCTCAAGAAGATAGAGCGGCAACTTCCCG
>WNFZ01006662.1_pt1 | contig 10405 bp, 8 predicted proteins | sample 5400081 | NCBI WGS metagenome assembly WNFZ01 (sample SAMN13153365, study PRJNA577476) | soil metagenome | isolation source: 80 cm soil or saprolite under grassland replicate 1 | place: USA:California | collected 2016-06-15
TCATCGAAGAGGGACTTAAAGGACTTGCAGTGCTGATCGTCTTTTTCCTTTTTCGCAAAGAATTTGACTCAATTCTGGATGGCATTGTCTACGCGGCAATTACGGCGATGGGCTTTGCTGCTGTCGAAAACACTTTGTACATTTACAGGAATGGCTACCAGGAAAGTGGATGGGAGGGCTTCTGGACTCTGGTCGTGATTCGTGTCATCCTAGTCGGCTGGATGCACCCCTTCTTCACTTCGTTTACTGGCATCGGACTCGCCATTTCTCGCATGAGTCGTAACACGCTGGTCAAGATCGTGGCTGTCCCTGCGGGATATATCGTTGCAGTTATGGCGCATGCCTTCCACAACACGTTCAGCGGGTTGATTGGCGGGGTCGGTGGTTTTATTGTAGGCACATTTGTGGATTACATTGGTTACGCGTTCATGATTGCTTTTATTATCTGGGTGATTGTTCGTGAGCGCAACGTATTGAAAAGACAGTTGCGCGAAGAGGTGGAAAAAGGCTATATCTCGCCACGACAATATGTCAGCGCCCTTTCCTTTTTCCAAACCAACGCATATTTTGCCGCGCTGACCTCGCGCACGTTCATGAAAACGGCTCGCTTCTATCAAGTCTGCGGCGAACTCGCCCACAAGAAGGAACAGCTTGCAAGAGTCGGTGACGAGAGAGGCATTCTCCGCATCATCGAGCAGTTGCGCTCCGAACTCCTTGCGCTCGCGCCTGCCGCAAAAACATAAAAACGTAGCGGCGGGCAGCTGCCCGCCGCTACAAACAATATGATAAAATTTCGTCGCCCGCCCCCGTAGCTCAGTGGACAGAGTGTCGGCCTCCGGAGCCGAAGAGCGCAGTTCGAGTCTGCGCGGGGGCGCTTTTCGCGCCATGAACAATCCACTACCACGCAAGCCGAACCTTTTTCACTCGATTTCCAAAACAATTCATGACCTGTTTATTGGCGAGAGGGACTCGTCCTATATTTATTGGATATTGGGAGCCATAACGCTCGTCGGTATGGCAATGAGACTCTGGAAGATCAATGAGCCCATCGCCTACGATGAAGCGTATACCTTTATTTATTTTGGGACCAAGCCCTTCAGGCAAATTCTTTCAGACTATAGCGCTCCCAACAATCATATTCTGCATACTATTCTCGTCAGCCTTTCCTACCGATTGTTTGGCGGACATACTTGGATTGTGAGGCTTCCAGCATTTGTTGCGGGAACGCTCTGCATCCCTGCCGCGTATTTTGCCGCTCGCCGAATATTCAACAGTGCACAATCGCTTGTCGCCGCGACACTCGTCGCCTGGACTCCCTGGTTTATCATCTACTCCACTAATGGACGTGGGTATACTCTTCTTACCTTATTTGCACTTTTACTTGCCAACTTTGCGGGAATTTTGGTCCGTCAGCAGAGCCGCGCCGCGCTGATCGTGTATGGGATTACAGCTGCGCTTGGCTTCTATACCATTCCTATTTTCCTGTACCCGATGGCTGGAGTCTCCCTTTGGGTATTGGCAACTTATCTAACTGCTAACGAATCGTGGAACAACAAAGGAAAAAAGATCTGGACGTTCCTTGCGGTTTGTGCTTTGGCAGGTATGTTGACACTGCTCCTCTACTCGCCTGTTATTTTCTTCGGCACAGGAGCGCGTTCCATTTTCAACAATGATATTGTTGAGCCGCGCGACTGGACGTTTGTAGAAAACATCGCTCCACGCGCCGACAAGACGTGGACGAGTTGGATGCAATTTATCGCCCCACCGATCCGATATCTTTTGCTGGGTGGTTTCCTAGTATCTTTATTCTTCTACAGAAAAGCGTCAAGGCAAAGACACCCCTTGCAGATATTTCTAATTCTCTCCATTATCATTCTACTGATAATACAACGTGTTGCACCTTTACCAAGAGTATGGTTTTATCTTGAAGCATTCTACATGTCCTTTGCAGGAGCGGGATTCGCGTGGTTCATTGAAATTTTAATTAATCAAATTGGAATCATCAAATCGAAGGAAAAATTTACTGTAGTGATCAGCCTATTAACCATGTTGTGTGTTTTTATCCTTAACTCTATCAGCACATATCAGGATACAGTCACGGTCAAGCTCAACGATGCCCCCGAGAAATATGCGGCAGAGTATTTGGTGTCCCATTTAAAAGCAGAAGACACCATCCTGTCCATGTCCCCGGTCGATATTGAAACGGCTTATTATCTTTATATCAACGGGATTCCTTATTCTGTGTTTTATCAAAGAGATCATCCTATCCAGATTCAAAATGCGCTGATCGTCCTCAGGACAAACTCCAAGTACAATACTCCTGAAAGTGTCCTTGACTTTTACAAACTAACATCTAGTTTTGATTTACAGACCGTCAAACTCGTATATGAGTACGGACCTCTAAATATCTTCTCCGTTCCCGCCAAGTAGAACAGTTCCTTGTGACTTCAAGAATCTTTTTCTCCATTCTCATTATTCTGCTCCTCAGCACAAGTTGTAATGCTCCTTTGAGTGAAGAAGAGAGCGTGACGACACCTATCGTGTTTATCAGCGCTACAGCGTTGTCTACCACGCTAATCCCTGCCCCCTCTGAGACTCCGCTCCCGCCTCCTCCTCAGCCGACCATTGTTCCCGTGGAAGGGACGGCATCCACCCAGATCAACGTCCGCGCCGAACCGTCCACAGCCAGCAATATTCTGGGGATGATCCCTGCGGACACAAAAGTAGAGATCCTTGGCAAAGATCCCGGCGGGAATTGGTATCAAATTAATTACTCGCAAGGAATTGATGGCAAAGGCTGGGTCACTGCGAAATATGTCACAACGGCGACCGGGACTGAGGTCCGAGTGGTTGGAGACGGTGGAACAAATCCAAACAACGAAAACGTAGCAATCGTCCAGCAGCAGATCAATGTCCGAAGCGGACCGGGGACGAGTTTCAATTCTCTCGGCACACTGAATGCACAGGATGTTGTCAACCTGATTGGTAAGGACGCAAACGGAGCGTGGCTGCAAATTGAGTTCCCGCAGGGATCCAGACCGGACGGTAAGGGCTGGGTCAATGCTGCGTTCGTTCAGGCAAAAGGAGTGGAGAACATCCCGATTATCACGGAGGCAGGGGAAGCGATTGGCACCGGCACGCCAACAGTCATTCTGTTTACACCCACACCGACAGTGATTCCTGCCTGGTCTGATAACGACTCTCAAAATAATCCCGTTGCCAGCGTCGCTTTTGAACCTTTGGGAACTCACACCTTGATCTATAGCGGAGACGTCTCCGCGCCTGAAGGCGACTCACAGGATTGGATCCAATTCACATCTTATAACGACTCAGTGTTTGCAAGGTTTGAATGTAACGATCATGACAACCTTGGGATAAGTCTCCTCCAAAACGGAGAGCCAGTATCTTCAGAGCTTGCATGTGATCATCTTTTCAAAGAAATCAAGGTGGAGCCTGGCGCTGTATATTTAATCCGGTTGCAAGTACAGCAACCTTCAAGCGGGTTACAATATATCCACTACACAATCACGATTAAAACGGGTCAATAAATGAGTATGTATAAACCGCTTTCAACAGGACGGTCTGACGTCCTTCGCTCTAAACGAGTCTACGGGATTTGGTTCGGCAGCATGCTTGGCTTCATATTTGCCGTCTTTGCCTGGGGCATCGATGCCTATCAATTGAGCCATATGAACAGCCTTCATCCCTGGCTCAAGTTTGCATGTAGTGCACTTCTTTGTGTAATCATCGGTGGACTGGCGGGCTGGCTTTCAGCAAGGTTAGACAAACCCTTGCTTGCCTTCCCCATATGGCTGGTGGTAGCCATTCTGTTTGCCTGGTTAACCGTAATGTTACCGCTCCAGATCGCACCCCGGCTGCTGACGATCATCGAACCGGATGTCAAAGGGTTATTGCATTACACATATTATGAGGAATTTGCCTCACGCATTGGCGTGGCATTTATCTGGATTGCAATTTTAGTTTCCATTGCCGGGTTATTGCAATTACCTCTCAGTGAAGGTGCCGTATTTTCAACTTCCATTTTAGGGAAGCTGGCGCCCATGCTGGTTACTATAGTGTTGATGGGCATTGCTGGATCCATCATTGATGGACTAAACAATGAACTCCTACGCTCACCGATTGAATTTCTGAATTCGTCGATCCAGTTTTATGTTGATCACCAGGGACAGGAAGTGGATCCCCTGGAATCACGCAAAATGCATCAAGGAGCGCTGCGCGCGACCAAGGATCTCATCACCCCCCAGCGACAATTGACCATTAGCGGATACAACCAAGACTTAGGCGAGGTCCATGTTTTGGTGAAATATGAGAATGCCTGGGTGGAATGTCAGGTTTTCTACAACCAGCCATCGAATTGTAAACAGGTCGGTACTGTGCCTGTACCTTGAGGCTCTAAACCAACCATACTTGTGTGTATTTGTACAAATTATTCTTTTATGGTAGAGTTAATGTAGAAATTCACAGTTGACGAGGGCTGATTCGATGAACGCAGAAAAAATCCCCGATATCATTATTGGCAGACTGCCTGTCTATTTGCGTGCTTTACAAAGACTCTCAGATAAGGGAATCCAGACCACATCCTCTCAGGAGCTAGGGGAAATTGTAGGTATTTCTGCGGCACAAATCCGCAAGGATATTTCGCAATTTGGCGAATTCGGCAAACAAGGGACAGGCTATTCAATCCCCTTTCTGATCGAACGGCTCAAGGATATTCTGAAAGTAGACCGCGTCTGGGACGTGGTCATCGTAGGCATGGGCGATATTGGACATGCTCTGGCACGCTATCAGGGCTTTGCCAACCGGGGATTTATTATTAGGATGTTATTTGACAACGATCCGAAAAAGGTGGGGCAAAAAGTAGGAAATTTTGAGATTGTTGACATGAATATGATGGCAGATTACATCAAGCAGAACAAAATCAAAATAGCCATGCTCACCGTTCCTGCAACTGCAGCGCAGGAAGTAGCGGAACAACTCGTAAAAGCCGGGGTAAGAGCAATTCTCAATTATGCACCAATCAGCTTAAGCGTTCCCAAGGGCGTTAAGGTTCAGCATATTGATCCAGCGATCCACTTGCAACGAATGACATACTATCTGGATTAACTAAAAAGGCGCCCGCAAAACGGACGCCTTTCTTTTTGAGCTTACACTTGCGGCAAACTACGCCGTAAGATGTTGTACATCGGGAGAGCTTTGACCGCGCCTTCCACGACACAAGTCATGGGATTATCCACTAGGTAAGCGGGGATGCCGAGAGACTTGGTTAGCAATTTGTCGATGCCGCGCAAGAGTGCCCCCCCACCACATAATGCCACACCCCGGTCAATGATATCTGCGACCAATTCCGGCGGAGTCTTTTCCAGAACGCGGCGCCCTGTTTCGACGATTGCTTTGAGAGGTTCTTGTAACGCTTCGACGATTTCGCCTGTAGTCAGCGTAACCGGACGCGGCAGACCAGTAACCTGGTCCTGTCCCTGTACTTCCATGCTGTTTTCAGTATCCTGAGGAACAGCGGCTCCAATTCGGGTTTTGAGTTGCTCCGCGGTTACCTGACCAATCACAATCCCATATTTTCTGCGCACATAATTGACAATGGCATCATCCAGGTCAATGCCACCGGCTCGCAACGTTTCTCCTGAGACAACACCATACATTGCCATGACCGCAGCTTCCGTACATCCCCCACCGAGGGTGATGACCATGTTCCCCGAGGGAGAACCAATTGGCAGATCCACGCCAAGAGCGGCGGCAAGCGGCTGCTGGATCAAGTATGCTTCGCGACTTCCGGCTTCCAGCACCGCTTCATAGACCGCGCGGCGCTCCACGCTTGTCACCCCGTACGGGACGGAGATCATGACGCGGGGTCGGAAGATACGCATCGATCCGCTTACGCGCTGCAACAGGTAGGAAAGAAGCGTTTCGGTGATCTCGTAATCAGCAATGACCCCATTCTTTAACGGACGTGCGACCTCAATACTTTCAGGGACGCGACCATACATATCGCGCGCCTCTTGTCCTACCGCCACCATTTTTTGATCATATACTTCAATGGCAACAATGGTTGGCTCCTCCATCAGCACTTGGGTGCTATCGGCGAGTCGAGTGAACATGGTACCCAGGTCAATCCCCAGGTCTTTAGAAAACAATGCCACGATGCCTACAATTCTAAACGATACGTTCGAAGTATTAAAGATCTACAAGGAAGTATCATTTTCAGTGAACACGTCCTTAACTTTGCCGTAGCGACGGGCAACATCCAGGCGCAAGTTGGAGCGCCGCAACGCAGCCTCCATGGTAAGGTATGTGTCGTGATCTTCAGGTTTAAGTTTGGCAAGCGCATCTTCAGCGCGCTTCTTGGCAGCTTTCGCGCGGGTGATGTCAATATCCTGGATATTCTCTGCGGCGTCCGCAAGGATGGTTACGATTTCAGGCTGGACTTCCGCCATTCCACCCGCAACTGTGAACAACTCCTCTTTACCTGCCTGACGGATTTTGATCACACCATATTTGAGAATGGTCAGAACGGGCGCATGATGAGGCAGAATACCCATCTCACCCGCCACGCCCGGCAAAATGACAATATCCACGTCACCTTGAAAGACGGTTCTATCTTGAGACACGATTTCACAACGAATGGTCATTTCAATTCCGTTTCAACGTTGAAACGTGTGCACGTTTGAACGTGTTTACGCACCCTTTGCGATTTTATCCGCTTTTTCGCGGACGTCTTCAATTGTACCCGCCATCATGAATGCCTGCTCAGGCAAATCATCGCATTTTCCATCCAGTATTTCGCGGAAGCCACGGACTGTTTCTTTCAATGGAACATATCGCCCATCAATACCAGTGAAACGTTCGGCTACAAAGAACGGTTGGGAGAAGAAGCGTTCAATTTTGCGAGCGCGTGCCACAACCAGTTTGTCGTCTTCACTCAATTCGTCAATGCCGAGGATGGCGATAATATCCTGCAAATCTTTGTAGCGTTGTAGAATACGCTGAACTTCGCGCGCGGTTCGATAGTGTTCATCCCCTACGATATTAGGGTCAAGAATTCGAGAGGTGGAGCCGAGCGGATCCACTGCTGGGTAAATCCCTTTTTCTACAATGGAACGCTCGAGGGCAATCGTCGCGTCGAGATGTGTAAACGTCGCTACTGGCGCGGGATCAGAGTAATCGTCTGCCGGTACATAGACCGCTTGCATGGATGTGATCGAGCCGGTCCGGGTGGATGTAATACGTTCCTGTAATTCACCCATTTCGGTCGCGAGAGTCGGCTGGTATCCTACCGCAGACGGCATACGTCCAAGGAGAGCCGACACTTCGGAACCAGACATGGAGAAGCGGAAGATGTTATCCACGAACAGCAACACATCCTTGCCTTCGTCGCGGAAATATTCAGCCATCGCCAGCGCCGTCAAAGCCACGCGCAGACGAACACCCGATGGTTCGTTCATCTGTCCATACACCATCACAGTATCTTTCATAACGCCCGATTCAAGCATTTCACGGTAAAGCTGTGTACCCTCACGAGTTCGCTCACCCACACCTGCAAACACAGAGTTGCCTTCATGCTCAGTGGCAACCGAACGGATAAGTTCCATAATGATAACGGTCTTGCCTGTTCCCGCGCCGCCGAAGATGCCAGTCTTTCCACCTTTGGTAAAGGGGGCAATCAGATCAATAACCTTCACACCTGTTTCAAAAATCTCCACATTGGTGGATTGTTCAGCAAAAGTAGGAGCCGCGCGATGGATCGGATAATGTGTCGCAGCCGTTACGACACCTTTTTCATCAACCGGATGACCTAACACATTGAAGATACGTCCAAGTGTGGATGGACCAACCGGAACCATAATGGGCGCACCCGTAGCAAATGCAGGGACACCGCGTTGAAGACCATCAGTTGCATCCATTGCTACGGTGCGAACCCAGTTATTTCCAATATGTTTTTGTACTTCAAGAACTAGTGGTTCTTTTCCGGAACGCTCCACCTGGATTGCTTCGAATAATTCGGGGATATCACCTTCCGGGAATTCCACGTCCACCACACCGCCAAGAATTTGTACCACACGGCCTGTTGCGTTCGCCATGATTATTTCCTCCAGTTATTTCGCGGCGAGCGCTTCCGCGCCGCCTACAATGTCTAAGATGTCGTTCGTGATTGCTTGCTGACGAACTTTGTTATACGCCAATTGCAACGCGCCGACCAGTTCCTTGGCGTTATCGGTTGCATTGCGCATGGCGACCATGCGCGCCGCATGTTCGCTCGCCTGCGATTCAAGAACTGCCTGATAAATCTGCAGCGCAGTAAATCGCGGAATCATTTCGTCAAGGATATCTTTTTGATCGGGTTCGAATTCATACGCGGCAGCCGGACCCGTTTGATGCTCGCCGAAATCCTTGACAAGTCCTTCCCCGTCTCCAATCTCGAGCGGAAGGAGTTTTTTCATATTCACGTTCTGACGAGCCATACTGATGAAATCAGTATAGATCAGGAACACTTCATCCACTTCGCCTTTGATGAAATCATCCACCACGAGTCTGCCAATCGCAGAGACCGCGCTAAATTTGGGCGCGGATGGCATATTGCTGAAGTCTGCCAACACTGGTTTGTGAAGACGAAACAAAAGATCACGTCCCTTGCGCCCCACCGTAATATATTTTACAGGGAGAGGATATTTATCAAAGCGCTGCAAAACATAACGAATGATGTTTGTGTTATAAGCGCCAGCCAGACCGCGATCAGCGGTCATCACGATAACGAGGGCATTCTTCGGGTTGGCACGCGCTGTCAATAACGGGTGCAGGTTCAGGGTTCCCGGTTGATTTGTAATATGAGTCAACACCTGCCAGGCTTTGGTCGCATACGAACGCGTCGCAGATAATGCCTGGATCGCCTTGCGCACTTTTGCGGCGCTGACCGCCTCAAGGGCGCGCGTCACCTGGGAGATATTTTTTACACTTTTGATGCGCAGCCGCATCTCACGCGCAGATGCCATTGTTTATGCCTGCCAGGAGTGAAGGAAAGCATCGAGCGCTTTTGTCATGTTCGCCCGAGTAGTATCCGTGATTGCTTTCTTTTCAAGAATATCCCGTCCAATTTCAGGATAGGAAGATTCCATGAACTTAATCAAATTGGTCTGCCAATTGGGCATATTTGCAAGAGGAACACTATCGGCGTAGCCGTTCGTACCGGCGAATAGCACAATTACCTGATTTATAAGGGACATGGGATCGTATTGCGGTTGTTTGAGGATCTCCTGCATGCGCTGACCGCGTCCAAGTTGTTGCTGCGTGGCTTTATCAAGGTCAGATGCCATAAGAGCGAACGCTGCCAGTTCACGGTAAGCCGCCATATCCAGGCGCAGACGTCCCGCAACTTGCTTCATGGCTTTCGTTTGCGCGTCACCACCCACGCGCGACACAGAGATACCGACGTTCACGGCGGGACGAATGCCCGCGTTGAAGAGGTTGCTCTCGAGATAAATCTGTCCGTCGGTAATGGAAATTACGTTGGTTGGAACATAAGCAGACACATCACCGAGCAGGGTTTCAATAATCGGCAACGCTGTAAGAGAACCACCCGTTCCCTTCACTTTGACGAGTTTGTAATCATCAGGATTACTCATATGCTTGCGCGCTGCTTCGGCTTCATCCTTCGATACTGGACCCGTGTATACTTTTCCATCCACGCCATCGTTTTCGGAAGCAAGCGGTTGACTGAAATCCTTTTTGACAATCACATATTTATTAGCAAGCCGCGCAGCGCGCTCCAGCAGCCGTGAGTGGAGATAGAACACGTCGCCGGGATATGCTTCCCGTCCGGGTGGACGGCGCAAGAGCAGTGAAACTTGTCGATATGCCCAGGCATGTTTGGAGAGATCATCATAAATGATGAGAGCATCGCGTCCTGTTTCCAAGAATTCTTCGCCGATGGCACAGCCGGAATATGGAGCGATATATTGTAAAGCAGCCGATTCATCAGCCGCCGCGACGACAATAATCGTATGTTCCATGGCACCAGCACGCTGTAGGATACCGACCGTACGCGCGATAGCCGCTTTTTTCTGTCCAATTGCTACATAGATACAAGTAAGGTTTTTCCCCTTTTGATTGATGATCGTATCAATGGCAATCGCGGTCTTGCCGGTCTGACGGTCGCCGATAATCAATTCGCGCTGACCGCGTCCCACAGGAATCATGGCATCGATGGATTTGATACCCGTCTGCACTGGCGTATCCACATCCTGACGTTGGACCACGCCCGGAGCGATGCGTTCAATAGGACGGAAACCGGTCGTCGCAATAGGACCCTTGTCGTCAATAGGTTCGCCTAACGCGTTGACCACGCGTCCGATCATGGCGTCGCCGACCGGCACCGAAG
>WNFZ01006665.1_pt1 | contig 10404 bp, 6 predicted proteins | sample 5400081 | NCBI WGS metagenome assembly WNFZ01 (sample SAMN13153365, study PRJNA577476) | soil metagenome | isolation source: 80 cm soil or saprolite under grassland replicate 1 | place: USA:California | collected 2016-06-15
TTGGGATTGAAATAGAAGCGAGCGCGGTAGCGGGCTTCGGCGACCGGAGAATCATCGCGGGCATACATGGCGGTGGTGTTGGTGATTTGGGCTTGCAGACCATAGCTACCAACCAATGCTGCGCTTGGACTGACGCTCAGGTTGCCACCGTTGGTGCTGCTGGAGGTCCAGCCGGAGAAGGTGCCACTCTCAAAACCATTCGCAAAGATCACATCTGACACCGAAGAGGTCGGTGTAGGGGTAAAGGTTGCGCTCGGTGTACTTGTGTTCGTTGGAGTGCTCGTGTTTGTTGAAGTAGCTTCCACAGTTGGCGTGTTGGTTGGTGTGTTTGTACGCGTCGGGGTATTTGTGGGCGTGGAAGTGGGACCGCTGGTTGCTGTTGGAGTTGATGTGTAAGTTGCCGTAGCGGTCGGCGTCGGAGTATTTGTCACAACAGGTGTACTCGTTCGCGTGGGCGTCGCAGTAGTTGTGAGCGTCGCCGTGGCAGTAAGAGTCCGCGTAGGAGTATTCATCGGTGTGGTAATGGGAGTAGATGTGGGACTGGCTCCCAGCGTTAGGAAATTGAACGCATCCACATCGTTAGCGTCCAAAGCCCACGTGCTGCCATCAAAATATGATTTCGATGAGTAATTACAGGCAGTCACATCACCGACTGAGGTTAGTAGACAGATGAACACATCTTCATCTGCACCTGCGAGTCCAGGCACAGCAAAATCTCCCAGCGTGGATAGATAGATATTCGCGCCAACAACATCCAGTGCATCCACATCCTCATTGCTGCTTTCTCCCAATCCCACATCTGAGCCATCGAAATACATCGACCAGGTTCCAGCGGTAACATCGCCCAAGGAAGTAGGCGTGAACGCCAGCACATCCTCATCCTTGCCGGTGGTAAGACCCGACACAGACGGACTGCCCGTGGTTGAAAACAACAAACGTCCATCGGGTAATAGCGAGAGCGAGTCAATGCTTTCACTGCTGGTATCAAAACCGACATCGCTGCCATCAAAGTACATGCTGAATGTTCCTGCCGTATTTACTCCAAGCGAAGTTGCGTCGAAGCGCAGAACATCCTGGGGTGTGGCAGAAATCCCATTGACCGTGAGTGCACTGCTGAATGCCATCAAGATCGAATCAGAATCTAGCATCGAGAAGGCGAAGAGGTCCGAGCCTCCCACGCCCACATCCGAGCCATCGAAGAACAGACTCCAATTCTTGCCATCAAATTTTAGGATATCTTCATCCGCGGACGAGACACCGCCAATCGTTTGACTCCCAGAGAATGAAAGATACAAAGGATTATAGGAATATGGCGGAGTCGCCGTGGGTGTAAACGTGTTGGTCGGGGTCGGTGTGTTGGTAGGTATATCTGTTGAAGTACTGGTTGATGTAAAAGTCGCTGTATTTGTCGGCGTGAACGTCGCCGTAGCAGTTGGCGTAAAGGTCGCCGTGTTCGTTGGAGTATGAGTTGCAGTGAACGTTGGTGTATTTGTAGGTGTATTCGTTGGTGTTGGTGTCGGAGGAAATACATATTCAAACGCACCAATATCACAATGACTCCCTTGCGGACGCGCCACCCCGCGTTGATCGGTCTCGGGGCAACTTGAATCGTCCCCCGCGTCGATCGCCGGAGAACCAGGCAACAATGCCATTGTTAGCGTGGAGCCGCCGTTATCCTGCAAAGGACCTAGGAGGGGATCTTCATCGATATTTCCATTGCCCACATACCCACCCTGCACAATACTATAGGTTACATTTGCAGTGGCTGATTCCAATGTTGAATCATTCTGGATCTCTCCTCCAGAATTGCCATACAGAATACTGTTGCGGATCGTCGCGATACCGCCAGCGTTGAGTACCCCGCCACCATTCGAAGCTGAATTGTTATGAAAAGTCACGTTTATCAAGATTGGACTGCCGCTATGGTTGTTGTAGATTCCTCCGCCTGCGCCTGCGATATTGCCGCTAAACGTTACATTTGTAAGCGTTGGACGACTCTCCTCGTTGTACATCCCACCGGCCCACGAAGCTGAATTATCACTGAAAGTCACATTCGTTAATAACGCATTGCTTCCGGTTGAGTTGAACATTCCACCACCCGCACTCGCAAGGTTGTTCCTGAATACGACATTCGTTAAGCTGGGTGCACTTGGGTCGTCCGGATCTCCAGAACTGTATAGCCCTCCTCCATGTGTGCCGGAGTTATCACGAAAAATGAGATTGTTCAGCGTTGGCTTCCCATAAACACTCCACATCCCACCTCCTTTGATCTCTGGGCTGGTCGGCAGATAAGAACCATACGCATTGCCCCCTGAAATAGTGAAACCATCCAAAACCGTGGCGCTGCCGACACCACTGCTGGAAACAACATGGAATACATTTTCGGCACGCGTTGGCTCTTCCGGCGCAATATTGTTATTATCATTTCCATTTAGATCCCCGCTCAAAACCGTATTGTTGCTGGCTGGATCGGAATTTCGTTGGCTCAGCAGAGTTTCTCCTCCTGCAAATCCACCATAAATGGCAACTCCATTTTTGAGCGTGAAAGAAATAGTACGATCTGAGCCTGTTGTCGGCTTGTATGTTCCTGCCGCGACCCAGATTTCATCTCCACTGGAAGCAACTGCAAATGCAGATTGCAAATCCGTATAAGCATTTGTCCAGGATGTGCCATCGTTTGCACCAGTGGTATTCTGTTTGACATAGCGAATCACGGATTGATATTCATATGATCCAATATCGCAGTGGCTTCCCTGTGGACGCGTCACCCCGCGCTGATCGGTGGAAGGACAATTATTATCACTTCCTGTGTCAATGGCAGAACTCCCTGCCTGCAAAGGTATAGTTTGAGTAAATCCTCCAAAGTTACCAAGTTGGCCCAGCAATGGATCTGTTGTAATAATGTTTGTTCCACCGGGGAAACCACCTTGTACTACGCTGTCGCTTACAGTCGAAACACTGGTATCGCTGTTATATATTTGTTCACCTGCAGGAGCAGTGTTCCCCCAGAGAATTGTATTCCGCACAATTATGTGGCTGTTACTTTCACTATAAATCCCACCGCCAGAAATCGATGCGTAATTGCTACTCAAAGTCACATTCGTTAGCGTAGGATTGTCTGCACTGTTCCACATTCCACCTCCATATTGAGCTGAGTTGGCGCTAAATGTCACATTCGTCAGGCTTTGGCTACCCCCCGCATTCACCATCCCACCTCCATACCAAGTGGCCGAATTCCCGCGAAAAGTTACATTTGTGAGCGTGGCATCGCTAATGAAGTTACCCATTCCACCTGGACCGATGCCACCTATATTGTCATTAAAAGTCACATTCGTCAGGACTGCATTGCTGTGGGTGTAGTTTTGCATCCCTCCGCTGGCACGGGTTGCCGTATTATTGCTGAATATCACATTCGTTAGGGTGGGATTACTGTAATTCTCATTGCGCATGCCGCCACCTTCGGTAGCTGAATTGCTGTCAAAGGTTACATTCACCAAAGTCGGATGACTGCTATCTGGAAAATAATAATCTCCGTTGTTGTACATCCCACCACCATGGTAAAGTGCTGAATTGCGGAGGAAGATCACGTTTTTCACTATAGGGCTACCCATTTGATTGAGCATTCCACCGCCCTTAGAAGTACTTGTGAGATTATCTCCTATATTTGCATTTCCACCTGTTACAGTAAACCCATCTAGGATTGCAGTGTTAGTTGTGTTACTTCCAACCACGATGTGAAGTGAGTTATCACTATTATCACCAGCAACTCCAATATCACCGCTCAACACTGTGATATTCGTTGCTGGATCTCGTTGAGTGAGCAATAACTCCTCACCTGCAAAGCCCCCGTAAATGGCAACCCCGTTTTTGAGCGTGAAAGAAATACTACGATCCGTGCCAGCGGTTGGCTTATAGGTTCCAGCCGCAACCCAGATTTCACCTCCACTGGATGTTGCTGCAAGTGCAGATTGCAAATCCGTATAAGCATTTGTCCAGGATGTGCCATCGTTTTCGCCAGTTGCATTCCATTTAACAAAACGAATCACGGATTGATACTCATACTCGTAGGCTCCAATATCACAACGGCTGCCTTGCGGACGAGTTACACCTCGTTGATCAGCTGCGGGACAACTCGCATTATCACCTGCATCAATAGCTGGTGAGCCTGAACCAAGCGCCATAGTCTGTGTAAAACTGCCGTTATCTTGTAAGAAACCTAAAAGTGGGTCAGCATTAAGGTTCCCTTTGCCGGGATAGCTGCCCTTCACAATGCTGTAGGTTACAATTTGTTGAATGTCCGAATAGTCATACATGTCTCCACCGAAGTTGCCATATACAATACTGTTCGTTATTGTAGGACTAGTACCTTCGCCGTTGTATATTCCGCCACCGCACCCATTGACAGACCTGTTTCCGCTCAAAGTTACATTTATTAAGTTAGGATTGCTCCCATTTTCGCTGGATAATCCACCGCCACAAGACACTGCTATATTCATAGCAAAAGTTACATTGGTCAGGGATGGACTGCTTTCGAAGTAGTTGTACATCCCGCCGCCATTGACATTGGCGCTGTTTGAACTAAACGTTACATTTTTTATGACTGGGTTACTCGAATAATTCCCCATTCCTCCACCATTTCCATCGGATGTATTGCTAGTAAAATTAACGTTGGTAAATGTTGGAGTGCTCCCAACAACATTCGCTACCCCACCACCGCAGCAGCTAGCCCTATTATTGATAAATTGCACGTTTGTGAGAGTTGGATAGCTTTGATAATTAGCAAGACCACCGCCTCCCTCCGAAAAGTTGTTTGCAAATATAACATGGTCAAGGATTGGATGACCATTATTACCATTAAACATCCCACCGCCCAATTCAAGTGAAGAGTTACTTGAGAAAATCAAATTCCTTAGAGTTGGACCTCCCTCGAAGTTCCACACGCCTCCTCCTCTAGCTGTGTGCTCTCCACGATTTAAGTTAGCGTTACCGCCTGTGACGGTGAAACCGTCGAGAAGCTCGGTAGTGTCCCTATAGCCCGATGAAATTACATGGAAGACATTATCTGCACGCGTGGGCTCGTCAGGGGCAATATTGCTGTTATCATCTCCATTTAGATCCCCACTCAAAATAGTGACATGAACCGACGGATCACGTTGATCTCTCGCAGTTTCGGTGCCGTCAAAACCACCATACATTGCTACTCCATTCTTGGGTGAAAAGGTGGAGTCGCGAATATTCCCGGGTTTATACGTTCCCGCCGCAACCCAGATCTCATCACCGCTGGATGCGACTGCGAGAGCCGATTGCAAATCAGTATAAGCATCTGCCCAAGATATGCCATTGTTTGAACCAGTTGCAGACTGTTTGACATAAAGAATTGAAGCACTAGCATGCGCGGGTACAACGCCAAAAATTCCTACAATTAATACAATTGCAAGAGCTATTCGCATGCTTATGAATTTAAGATTGCTATAGAACATAAAACTCTCCCCGGGAGATATCTTGCCTCCCTATAATTTGGTGTGGTGCCAGCCGTAAACCAATGATGAAGTTAAAGTTATGCTACTTGGTACAAACAAGACGAGCCTTGTAATAGATAAGTTACAGACCCATCCTGTCCGAATTGGAGAGGAATACCAAAATAAAAAGTCCGCTTCTTGCGAAGCGGACTTCAAGTTTTACGGTTTTTCCAACCCATGCTCTGTCAGGAGCTTTTCATCTTTCAAAATATCCTTGGTCTTCCCATCTGCAACGATGCGACCGTCATCCATTACGATGGTACGCGGAAATAAGTCATCCACCAGTTTCATATCGTGCGTGGATACCAGCATGGTGATAGGAAGTTCGCGCAATAAGTTGATCAATGTTCGGCGGGCGCGCGGGTCAAGCCCGGCAGAGGGTTCATCGAGGATCAGGATTTTTGGATTCATGGAAAGTACCGTGGCAATCGCAATCCGTTTTTTCTCGCCTACGCTCAAATGATGGGATAGTCGGTCACGATACGTGGACATCCTCACCGATTCAAGAGCCGAGTCTACACGAGTGATCACCTCTTCTTCAGGCAAGCCCATGTGGAGCGGACCAAATGCCACATCCTCGAACACCGTCGGCGAGAAGAGTTGGTCGTCCGGGTTTTGGAAGACGAGTCCCACCATTGCACGGATGACCGGTAGATTGTCGCGTGTGAGCCGCATGCCTCCTACTTCGATATCGCCGCGCCCATCCAAGATCCCATTCAGGTGAAGCATCAACGTTGATTTTCCCGCGCCATTGGGTCCCACTAGCGCAACCTTGTCACCTTGACATAGCTTCAACGAGATACCGCGCAATGCCACGTGTCCATCAGGATAGGAAAAATGCAAATCATTTACTTTTACAACACTCGTGTCAGTTTGGATGTCTGTCATTACACAGTACCGCCTAATTTTCTTCGCTTAATATTCGAATTCTTGTTTGCAGATCCTGGTAAACGTGAGTTGATCAAGGAATCACGCGGTAAAGCCGTCCTGCAATTTGAATAAGAACAAAAACAAAAATTGAAAACACTCCGATCATCACATCACTGCGATGATAATGATGTGGATGAATGGTCATTAATTCACCTTTGTAACCACGAGAAAGCATCGCATTGTAAATGCGGTCACTGCGTTCATAACTCCGCAGGAACAATTGACCTGCCATATGCCCGGCGATCTGCGCCCTCCATGGAACGCTCCCTCCCGACTTGACACCGGCTGCGGCTGCCGAGCGAGCTTGTCTTGCCCTGAGCATTCGCATCACTTCATCGGTGAGCACGAAGAGATAACGATAAAGGAATGAAATGATGACGGTAATAATGACAGGTACACGTAGATGTGTGAGGGCATGGATGATCTTCGGAAATTCCGTTACCGCGACAAGTAGAACTGCCATCTGCACCGACAACCACGAACGGACAACAATGCTGATGAAGCGCAATAGACCTGCGTCGGTGATAGTCAGATTCCACATCAGAAAATGAAACGAGGTGACAGGTTTGCCCGGTATCGAAAACAGAACAGTGATCGCCACCAAGGCAAATGGCAGAGCAATGAAGGAACGTTTAAATGTGAAACCGACTCCCAAACCAGAAAGTGCATTGGCAAAAATGACAAACACCCATGCCAGCACAAACGCGATCCATGCGCCGTCGGGCAACAATGCATTCGATAGAATGAATGCAATGGTTACAATCACCTTGATGCGCGGATCCAAGCTATGAAGCGGACTTTGTCCATGGTGATAACGGTCGAATGCGTCTGAGTGCATGGCGATTAACGGTTAGCAGTTGACGATTTTGGATTTGCAATTTTGGATTTATGATTTTCGACTTCCGATTTCTTTTGCAGGCTGCGACCGGCGATAACAGCAAGAGCAAGCACCATCAGTACACCAATTGTGCCAGCGGCAATCTTTCCAACAGAGGTGTGGGCGAGGAAGGGGATTGTATAGCCTGCCAGGGGACCACTTGCTGTCTGTGCCGTTTTGATAAAACCAAGATTCATCGCAACACGATTCAATCCATCGGGATCCGTGGAAGCGAGCGGCGATAACGCTACCACCGCTAAAGTGATCAACACGCCTGCAATAATCCAGCCTCGGCTTCCCTGAGCAGCAACGGAGGATTCACCGAGCAGGTCAGGACGCGTTCGATAAATAAATGCCAGCGCTGCAACGGTAATTAATGCTTCGCCGATTCCAATCAGCGCGTGAACGCCTAACATGGCAGGCACAACAATATTGATGTGAGCGGTTCCACTTAACCACAGTTCAACTGAAGTGACCAGCGCCCCTGTCATAACAGAGAGCCATGCGGCAACACCTGCAACAGCGAGTTTTGTACTTTGACTCTTCCCCAGCACGGAACGATACAAACCGTATCCCACTACTGTGGTAAGCAACCCCATGTTGAGAATATTCGCACCCATCACAAGCAAGCCGCCATCCTGGAACAACAATCCTTGCACGGCGATTACTGCGGTCATCACGAGCATACCCGCCCACGGACCCAGCAATATCGCAACGAGCGCACCACCGAGTAAGTGACCAGATGTGCCGCCCGCAACCGGAAAGTTAATCATCTGTGCAGCAAAGATAAACGCTGCCATGACGCCCATCAAAGGCACCTGACGTTCTCCTAAACTCTTGTTTGTGCGTGAGACCGCCACGGCGAGAATCGCTACGGTAATCCCCCAACAAATAATGGAAATGATAAAGCTAAGAAATCCGTCTGGAATGTGCATCGGTTTAGGTGAGTACAGCATAGAGTTCTCCTTACGCTAAAGTCTTTGACATTGCGGACATACACCAAAGAAAGTGATATGACTATCAATACGCACGTAACCACTGGTTGATTCTAATTTGCGATACAAGCTTTCCAGCAATTGATGTTCTACTTCGATTTCGCCACCACACATACGGCAGACTACATGATGATGATCGTCCCCCGCGATTTGATACGTCAAATGGCGGCTCCCCGAATGGGACGGGCGAACGAGTCCGTTTGCAGCGAGGAAATCCAGCGTACGATAAACTGTCGGCTCGGTGAGACCTGACAATTCATGCCGCGCTTGTTTATAGATTTCGCTGGGAGAGAGATGCGTCCCTGCATGGTGGAGGACGTGTAAGATCGCCATCCGCTGGGACGTCATCCGGAATCCGCGCGAGCGGAGTTGGGAAGCATATTCTGAGGCGCAGGACATTAATAGACTCTTATTGCAAGTTTTTGCAATAACACTCTATACAGTATACCGAGCCCTGCTATTTCTTACATTAAAAAGCCAGCAGAATTCTGCTGACTTAGAAAATGAGTTTTAACTTTTATAGGAGCGAATTATGGGTTTAAGATTACATCAACATATGCGCCCACATTTTTTCCTGTTCGAGTGGCACCTTCCATAATCTCACCAACTATTACAATACGCAAGACAATATTCTTGTTTCCAACATCCAAAACTGTTGGATCAAGAATTGGTCTAACTACAGTGTGCACAAAATCTAAAAGAGATGTACCTTGAGGCGACACTTTTCTAGTTCCAAAATATGTAATGCCATTCATCACATCCAACCATTGGAGATCGTCCAAGTTAAGCAACAAACTTGCGTAAGAACTATTGTCAAAATAAATTGAGTTAGATGATTTGTTATAGACTAATAAGCTTATATCTGCACCCGACTCAAAAGACGATTCTTTACTGTCAACTACAATCTGCAAACTTTTGTTCATATCCGCAACGGGAACTATTAGTAAGAATTGTTTTTCTATTTCGCTAAGTTCCGGCTGTTTTGAGCAACCCAGCAAGATGATTAATGAGAGAAATATTGATGCTAGGTTTATTCTTTTCAACACATGCACTCCCATTCCTCCATGCCTAATGCAAAATCCCTGCTTTCATTATATAAAAAGGTGACAGTCACTTTTGAAGTGACTGTCACCTTTAGTTTCATGGTTCCCAGAAGAACTGCGTCAGTGCATATAGATATGGCTTTCCATCAACGTATTCAATTCCGGCAACCCAGGTATGCCAATCGAGGTTGCCGTTGGCATCTGTGCCAGGGAAGTAGATGGAATAAAAATCCTTCTTATACGGGAATGTGACCGGATAGCTTGCGCCACCATATTTGAGTTCATTGCAGTGCAGCGTATACGCCTGGTTGAAACTCTTCACCAGGGCCGGGGCAACGACATCATGGAAGGAACCTGTTTTCTCAGCGCCGCTTGCGGGTTCGGCACCCCAATCCGCTTCATAGGTTGTTTCAAACAGGAACTTGGCATGTTGTTGGTCGTAATTGACCACAGTTCCATTATGGAAGAACGCCACATCCATGCCGCTGGTTGGGCTGACGAGTGACGCCAGCAATGTACCATCCGCGGTCGTAACAGCTTTTTTGAGCGAGTCGATCAATGCGGTTGCCTGAGGATCAGCGCAAATATTGGTTGAGGAGGAAGGAGATGAGGCAGGGGCTGTTGTAAATGTCAACGCCGGGATGGGCGTGAAATCGCTTGTCGCTGGCGAAGGAGTGACTAACGGCGATGCAGTGTTTGTGGAGATGACTCCTGTGGTCGCAGTAGCAAAAACAAGCGGAGTCGGAGTCGGGAGTTCCTGAGTCGGAGATGCACACGCTGTGATTACGGCGGTCAATAACACAAATCCAGTCCAGAGAATGGGAAGTGTCTTTGTATTCATATTCTCTCCTCATTTGTCATTATATCGCTTCAATAAAAAAAGCCGCCGTCCCACGGGATGCTTCGCGAAAGACGGCGGCTCGGGCAGTTCATGCTTCGGCAAACGCAACGACAACGATATGTTGATTGAGCAATTGTGAAAGATTTGTTTCTTTCGCGCGCACAATTTGTCCTAATGTGTACCCACCGGCAATGGGAAC
>WNFZ01006666.1_pt1 | contig 10403 bp, 10 predicted proteins | sample 5400081 | NCBI WGS metagenome assembly WNFZ01 (sample SAMN13153365, study PRJNA577476) | soil metagenome | isolation source: 80 cm soil or saprolite under grassland replicate 1 | place: USA:California | collected 2016-06-15
CGATCCAAATGACTAGTCGAACCCACCGTTGCCCGAACTTGCGGAAAGCCAAACGCAAAGCGGACGCAAAACTCAGTCCAGCTTTGGATGCCGGATCGCTCGAAGATTGGGGCGACTTCCACCGCGCGCTGTTGCAGATAAGGTTTCCAAGCATAGCCCGGCACATCGCGCAGGCTGTGTACATTTCCGCCGGAGACCGTGCGCATGGCGATCATCGGTTCTTCGCGATCGACCAGCAAACCCCATAATTCGTTCGAGGCAAATCGCTGCAAAGGATTCAAATAAAAGATGTAGCCATCCACGATGCCCTCAGGGTAGCCGCCGCGTATCGCTCTGAGTGCAATGTCTGATGTCCACGGGAAAACCTCGAGGACAAAGCGCCGCACTAATCCCTCTTCTTTGAATCGAGAGAACAATTTATAGCAATCGCCGCCATTGGCATAATCTTCTCCAAGGGGACCGCTTAAGCAAAGCTGCCCAAGTTCTAATGTCTCCAACCCCAACGAATCCAGGTTTTCGTGAATCACGCCTCGCAGTTCATGGATATCTTTCCAGCCGATCTTGGCGATCAGCTTTGGGACGCGGGTGCGATCCTGGTCAAAAGCAGTGCGCAACACTTGCAGCGCATCCCCATAAGTGTGACTGGTATGAAACCAAATATTGGCATTCATCGCGGCGCGTGCTATGCTCACACGCTCCTCAAATGGAATCTTGTCATCGCCGAGACGCGTCGTTCCATAAACATAGGGCGAGAGATCGTTAAGTAATTCTGATTTATTCATCGTAGGATTTCCTGGGTTTGAAAAATTTAAGCAGTCTTGCCAAAGCCATAGGGCAGATGCTCCACAAATTGGTCAACGTCTTTGGGAGCAATGAAGAGTTTATCCAATCGCTTGGTGAATCCTTTGGGGTCTTTGGGAATCATCAGCAAGCCATTTCGGATATCGCGCGTGCGGGCAAAGAGGTCAGTATCGGTGCTCGGCTTATAATCCTGCGGCTCGATACGGCTGATCTCTTTGAACGGTAGGAATAAACGATAGTCGATATGACCCGGAACAAAGCGGATGGCAATCCCTGTGGCGGTGATGATATATGTTGCCGCCGAACCGAAGAATAATGTGTCACGATAGAAAAGCATGAGCCCAAAAAACAAAAGAAAGAATTGCCAGAATGTCAGCCCGAGTTGACCCTTTAATAGGAACGCGATCAGCAAGCTCCCTGCAACTAAAAGAGCGATGTTTCGGGCGGCTTTTTGCCACGGAATAGGCGGCTGGTCCACATAAAATTTGCCGTTCTTATCTGCGTATTGACGCTGGATGTTCGAAATCCACTCCACAGATTGCCAGCGCAGCGATAGGATTCCGATCACGACAATAGCAAGGAACAAGGCTGCAACTGAGGGTGCGCTCGGCGCAAACACTATGAATCCAATCCAGGCGTAGGGATATTGTTTCAAAAACAGAACGGGAAAACCGAGGATCAAGCGGTCGAGGAATGGTTTCATAACTAAATTATAAATGTGGATTTGCAATCGTGAAGCAATCTCCTCGTAGATACATTCTTAAGATATATTTCTTAGCTTAAGTAAATCCAATCTTTTTTTACAATTCGTAACTATTAGTAGGCCTCAAGCCGCTCCCAAAGAGTACGGCTTCCATTTTTTATGCCTGGTGATCGCCAGCAATGGCGTTGACTGGCTCACTTATCCCACCCACTCACTCCAGCTTAAATCTTAGTCACTACGCTAGGCTTGATATTGCCTTGGTATTCATCGGGCTATATTCTTCCATAGATAGTTGGAAAGGAGTAAATGAAATGGTTAGAAAGACGATCTGGATTAAAGCGGGGACTTTATTTTTGGTTCTCTCCTTGCTGCTGAGCTTCAACTCCGCTAACTTTGCCGCCGCACAAAGTGCAGGACCAGAGATGCTGGATTCCAGTTTAGGTGTTCGTACCGTTATCACAGGGTTGGTGACTCCCACCAGCCTTGCATTTCTTACAGCCAGTGAATTCCTGGTACTCGAAAAGAACACGGGCAAAGTTCAGCATGTTGTGAATGGGACCGTTCAAAATACTGCACTGGATTTGGCAGTCAATAATTCCTCGGAACGCGGTTTGCTTGGCATCACTTTAGATCCAAACTTTTCAGCTAATCACCTGGTCTATTTATATTGGACCTGTCAGGCGCCTCCTCCCGATGATCCCTTTACTCCTTCCCTGATCGAATGTGCCGATACTCCAGAGTTAGGTGCGGATTCCGGCGACATTTTGGCGGTGCCCCTGCTCGGCAATCGCGTCGATCGCTTCGTTTGGGATGGACAGAATCTGACCTTTGATCTCAACCTGATCAAACTGCGTTCCTTCCAAAACGACGGTGGTCCGGTGCCTCCGAATCAAGGAGATGAAAATCAACCTCCGCGCGGCAACCACAACGGCGGTGTCATTACTTTCGGGCGTGATGGCAAGCTCTATATTTTCTTTGGAGATCAGGGAAGGCGTGGGCAATTGCAGAATCTCCCCTGTGGTCCAGTAGCGACTTGCTCCGGACAAACCGTGCCGGACGATCAATTTGGCGGACCTGAGCCTGACAACGCCCATCTCAGCGGTGTGATTCTGCGACTTAACTCCGATGGCACTGCCCCATCTGATAATCCATTTTATAGCGTAGGGGCAAATATGGGTGGTGAGGTCGGCGCAAACATCCAGAAAATCTTTTCATACGGGCGTCGCAACAGTTTTGGGTTGGCAGTTGACCCCGTCTCTGGAGGAATTTGGTTGCAGGAAAATGGGGATGACAGTTTTAGTGAAATCAATCGCGTGGAATCTGGCGCAAACGGAGGCTGGATTCAAGTTGCAGGTCCGATCGCTCGAATCGCACAATTTAAGCAGATTGAAACCACGTTCGGCGCGCGGGATTTGCAGCAGTTGCGTTATCCGCCCACCAACATTGCGGATACGTCACAGGAGGCGCTCGCACGTCTATTCATGCTCCCCGGTGCAAAATATACAGATCCTGTCTTCAGTTGGAAGTGGGAAGTCGCCCCCGGAGCAATCGGCTTTGTCAACAGTAGCGCGTTGGGACCTCAATTCCAAAACGATCTATTTGTAGGAGCCGCCACACCCATCCTGCAAGGAGGATACTTATTCCATTTCGATCTTACCGGTAACCGAAAGAAGATCGCCGTGGATGATCCCCGCCTACAGGATCGAGTGGCAGACAATCTTGCCAAACATGAGATTACTGAAAGTGAGAGCCTGCTCATCGGTCGAAATTTTGGCGTCACAACGGATATCGAAACTGGACCCAATGGCAATTTGTTCGTCGTCTCGCTTACAAATGGGGCAGTGTATGAGATCTTCCGCCAATAATTATCAGGTGTTGAAAGGAGGTGATGCGAAGTCATAACTTAGAAAAACTGAGTCGATCTTCATCGCGGCATTCACTGACAAGCCTAAATAGTGAAAGGTGAATAAGAATGAAAAAAACTACAATTCTACATATCGTCATCCTCCTTCTGACGATATTGGCTTTGACCAGCATTGCAGCAGCAAGTGGGCGTAGATTTACAACCACATTAACCGGTGCTGCAGAAGTGCCGCCTGGTGATCCAGATGGAATGGGCACAGCGACCATCACACTCATACCAGGCGCTGGTCAGGTTTGTTGGGAGATTCAAGTTTCTGGCATTACCTTGCCAGCGACCGCTTCTCATATCCATGAAGCACCTGCCGGGGTTGCCGGACCAATTGTCGTTCCACTTTCAGCACCGGATGCAACTGGTTTTTCAAGTGGATGCACCAGCGTCTCCCGCCAACAGATTCTTGAGATCATGCAAGACCCTGAAGAATATTACGTCAATGTGCATAATACAGACTATCCCTCAGGCGCGTTAAGAGGTCAACTCTCCAGGTAATAACAAAATCAAAAATAAGCCCAGTGATGAATTCATCGCTGGGCTTATTCTAAAGATTGAGTAACTCAATTGTTATGATAATTCCGAATGACGGACAGAATAGCCTCATAAAATATATCTTGTTTCACCACTCACAGCAACGCTCTCTCCAATTCTTGGACCACACGTTACAACTAGGCGCGATGGCATGCCCATATCCTCTCCCTGCAAAATCGTAAATGTATTTTTGCCCTGCCAGCCGATATCGCGCAAGTAGCCCGCCAAGGCTGCTGCAGCTGCACCGGTTGCTGGGTCTTCATAGACACCGCCCGCCGCGAATGGATTGCGCGAATGAAATAGTTGCTCTGATTCCTGCCAGAGAACGCTGATCGTTGTAAGACCTTGCTCCTGCATCAAGCTTCGGACGGGTTCAAATTCGTATTTCATATCCGCGAGAATGTGGCGACTTTTTACGAAGAGAAGCAGATGTTTCACGCCTCCGAATGCAAAGCGAACTGGAAATGAAGGATCAAGATCGTTATGAGTCCAATGGAACTTAGCAAGGACTTTATTCACAAATTCCTTTGGCGCATCTTCTGAGAAGGTCTCAGGAGATTGAAGCGTAGCTAAAAAGCCATCATTCGTTTTCTCTGCCCGCACAGTGATCTCACTCTGATTCAGAATCAGTTTGTATTCGCCCTCGCCGCAACGCTCGCCTAACACAGCTCCCAATGCAATGGTAGCATGTCCGCAAAACTGGACTTCCATGGCTGGCGCAAAATAACGAACGCGCCAATCATTTCCTTGCTTCACGAGAAATGCTGTCTCTGAGAATCCAACTTCTTTGGCGACGCTCAACATTTCCTCATCGCCTGGCATCTCATCACAAAAAGCAACGCCGGCAGGATTACCTCCTTGTCCGTTTTGGGAAAAGGCAGCTAACTTTAAAACCTCCATACTTATTCCTCCGAGTTTGATTTACAAAAACAAGCCGCATCCTCCAGAACACGGCTTGTCGATTAACCAATTCTCTACTTCTCAAATTACTATTTACCAATTACTTTGTGGTCTCGATATGCCTTCGCAAATTGCGCTCAGGCTACTCGACCACCGAACTATTCAACTTTTCCTGTCAACGTAGCTAACTTCAGTTCACCAATTGCCTTCGTGATTTGGATGTCGCGCGGACAGGCGTTGGTGCAGTTATAGATGGTATGGCAACGAGCCAGTCCACTTGTTTCGCTGATGATCTGCATGCGTTCGGCAGTGCCTTCGTCGCGGCTGTCGAAAATGAAGCGGTGTGCTGTCACAAGTGCGGCGGGACCGTAGTATTCGTCGCTTGCCCAGAACGATGGGCAGGAAGTTGTGCACGCCGCACATAAAATACATTTGGTCGTGTCGTCGAAGCGGGCGCGCTGTTCGGGAGACTGGAGCCGCTCGCGTCCATTTTCAGGGAGCGGCGAATCGTTGATGAAGTATGGCAGCATCTTCTTGTAGTTGTCGAAGAACGGTTCCATATCCACGATCAAATCTTTGATCACTTTCAAGCCGAGCAAGGGTTCCACCGTGATGGTCGTGCCTACATCGCGCACCAGCGCCTTGCAAGCCAGCATATTCTTGCCATTGATGCGCATCGCATCCGAGCCACACACACCATGTGCGCAGGAACGCCGGAACGACAGCGAACCATCGTTGTATCCTTTCACATGCTCGAGCAAGTCGAGAATGCGATCTGTCTCTTGACCTTCAATCGCGTACGTCTCATAATGGAATTTCGTATCCACTTCGGGGTTGTAGCGGAAAATTTTTATCGTTACCTGCATGTTATCTCCTCATTCCCTCACCCTAGCCCTCTCCAAAATGGGAGAGGGGACTCCCTTCCTCGTTTATCGGGGAAGGGTAGGGGATGGGGTCTTATTAATAAACTCTTGCCTTCGGTTGGAATTTTGTAATCACAACAGGCTTGTACTCGATCTTGATCTTTCCGTTCTCTTTGCATGCAAGCGTGTGCTTGAGCCAGTTCTTATCATCGCGCTCGGGATAATCCTCGCGCGTGTGCCCGCCGCGAGACTCGGTCCGGTTCAGGGCGCAGACCGTGATTAACTCTGCCACGTCGAGCATGTTGCCTAACTCCCAGGCATTCAGCAATTCGGTGTTGAAGATCTTGCCTGTATCGCTCACATGGATATGCTTGTAGCGTTCCTTCAATTCCAGGATGTTATCCAACGCGGATTCCATAATGCTGCCGCTGCGATAGATGCCCACATCGTTGAACATGACCTTCTTCATTTCGGTGGAAATATCGAAAGCGTTCTCTTTGCCGGACCCGTTTCGCAGCGCGTCAAATTGCGACCTTGACGCAGCTTCAGCATTATCAGGCAATTTCTCATAATCATTCTGTTTCGCAAACTCCGCCGCGCGAAGTCCGGCATGTTTGCCGAACACAACCAGGTCGAGCAGGGAATTTGTCCCGAGGCGATTCGCCCCATGGACGGAAACACAGGCGCATTCGCCTGCTGCAAACAAGCCGGGGAAGGCGGTATTGTTACTATCAATGATCACTTCGCCGTACTTATTCGTCGGGATGCCGCCCATCGTGTAATGTGCGGTCGGCTGGATCGGCATCATCTGCGTAAGCGGATCCACGCCCAGGTACACACGACAGAAGTCAATGATATCGGGCAGCTTGGCGAGGACTTGTTCGCCCGTGATGATATAAGGGGATCCATCTGGATTTGTACGTCCATCCATCGCCGCGTATTTGATGACAGATTCGGGGCGCACATCGAGATAGACATAATTCGAGCCGTTGACGCCGCGTCCCTCACGGATCTCGGTATAGATCGCGCGTGAGACTACATCGCGTGAAGCCAAATCTTTGACACTTGGCGCATATTTCGGCATGAAGCGTTCGCCCTTGCCGTTGATCAGTACACCGCCTTCGCCGCGCACACCTTCGGTGATCAGAATTCCCAATTTATAGATGCCGGTCGGATGGAATTGGAAGAATTCCATATCTTCGAGAGGCAAGCCGCGGCGCAGAAGGACCGCCGCGCCATCGCCGGTGTAGGCATAGGCGTTGGATGTCACTTCAAAGATGCGACCGTGTCCGCCGGTAGCGAAGATGACTGCTTTGGCGTGGAAGGTATGCAGTTCACCTGTTGCAAGCTCCACGGCGACGACACCTGCCGTTTTGCCATTGACGATGAGAAAATCGAGCACTTGGTATTCATCGAAGAACGTGACCTTGTTTTTCAAGCACTGTTGGTACAGCGTTTGCAAAATCATATGACCGGTGCGGTCCGCCGCATGTGCCGCGCGCCGGACAGGTTTGCCAGTCACATTGTTGGTATGTCCACCGAATGGGCGTTGTGAAATTTTACCCTCGGGAGTGCGGTCGAAGGGAAGTCCCATGTGTTCGAGCTCAAGCACCGCGTCGATGGCTTCATTGGTCATGAACTCGATGGCATCCTGGTCACCGAGATAATCGGAACCTTTGACCGTGTCATACATATGCCATTCGGGCTTGTCTTCTTCATAGTTACCGAGCGCCGCGCTGATGCCGCCTTGCGCCGCACCTGTGTGTGAACGCGTGGGATAAAGTTTACTGATGACGGCCGTCTTAGCGCCGCGGGAGGCATACAGCCCCGCCATGAGTCCCGCCCCGCCCGCGCCGACGACTATCACTTCAAACTGATGAACATTTGCCATAAATACTCCTGATTAACCACAAAGAGTCACAAAGTGACACAAAGGTTTTCCTTGGTGATCCTTCGTGTTCCTTTGTGGTTGAAAAATCTACGAAGTCCAAAGAATATACAACCCAATACCCATCATGGCTAGCATAAACACGATGCTGATGAAGCGGGTGATGTTTCTTCCGCGTTCGGATGTGATGTAATCATCCGCGATCACAACGAGTCCATGCACACCGTGTGCCGTCGCGGCGAGCAGCAACAAGCTGCCCATCACTTTCCAGAATGGATTCTCCCAGGGCGCAAGATCAGGCACGTTGGTATTGGACACATGGTTCGTGTTCTGCATAAAGCCCCAGCGCAGGAGATCGGCGAATGTCATCTGATTGCGCGCGCCCATCACCAAAGCGCCAATAATCGCCAGTAGGATCAAGCCGTACATTGCCAACGCGGTGAAGCGCGTGAAGAACCACATGAACATCTCAAAATTGAGTCCGCGTTTGTTTAAGGGAAGAACTCTAGGTTTTGTAGTTGCCATATTAGCCTCCCAGCGCCGAGCGGATGATCACGAACGCCGCGATCCCAAACAGTGGGATAAAGACCGCCCATTCGATCCAGAGCGCTTCATTTTGGTGCTCCAAGGAGTTGGGCCACAGATCCATAACCGTGATGCGCAATCCATTGATGGCATGGAACAACACGCAGAAGAAAATGAAGATCTGGAAAAGCCAGTTCTCATAAAACCCATTCAGAGAACGTCCGACCGCTCCTCCGAAGAATGATGCCAGCAGATGCATGGTCACAAAGATCGCCATGCCCAGCCCGCCGATGCGATGCAGGACGAACGTCAGCTGATTGCCCCTGCCCCGGTACCGCAAGCCGGTCGCCAGGGGAACGTTCCGTTTCAAGCCCATCTATGCCTCCTTGTGCGAATTTTATGATTAGCCTTGCTCCTTCATGCCACGCCGGCTAAAACCTTCGCAAGGCTGGTATTGGTCAAGAATGTCTCACTTGCGCGGATTTCCAAAACATGACAATACTCATGGGTAATTCGTTTCAGACTTCCTCTAAAAAAGAGGGGATAGACCTTTATAATCCTAATACAAATTAGTTAGGCGTTCTTATTCTACCGCTTGTCTTATAAAAAAGTAAACTTATTAGATGGTTTTGCGTGTTAGGTTCTAATAAGTTTCTTGGGCGGTATTCTGGTATTCGAAACTATATGTCATGGCAAGGAAAGCCAAAGGAAAAGCGATGACATTGTTTTGGAGGTGTGTATGTCTGAACCCATCAGCAGGCGGGAATTCATTACAGGCGCCGCTGCCGTCATCGGCGGCATGATTACGGCTGTAATCGGTCTCCCCACTATATTCTATTTAATTGATCCTGCATTAAAGACGAGCGCAAAAGAAGGCTGGATTCCCATCGGAAAGCTGGCGGATATGCCAGTCGGGAAGCCAACGCCCTTCTCGTTCACGCGCGTGCAGGTCAATGGCTGGGAGCGGACTTCCACCAGTCACAGTGGATTTATCATCCGCAAATCGGAAGACCCCAAGGATATGCTGATCCTTAACAGTCGTTGCACTCATTTGGGATGCACGGTCAATTGGAAGGAGGAAGCGAACGCGTTCCTCTGCCCCTGCCACGATGCCAAGTTTGACGCGACCGGCAAAGTGTTGGGCGGTCCACCGCCCCGTCCACTGGACCGTTATGCCGAATTCCGTGTGAGCGCAGATGGCGTGTTAGAGATTTTTTACAAGGAAAGTTAGTTCTTGTAGTGCGACATTTATGTCGCATTGATAAGGCCGACATAAATGTCGCGTTACGTTTTTCTGGCATGATTACATTGGAGCAACAATGTGGAAAAAAGTATTCGATTGGCTTGATGAACGTCTGGGCTTGAACGACCTGTATAAAAATTTGCTCGACCGCCCTGAACCGAAGGGCAACTGGTGGAACACTCTCGGTTCTGCGAGTTTGTTCCTTTTTGTTTTACAGGGTGCAACTGGAATCTTTCTTACTGTCTATTACACACCTTCGCCAGATCATGCCTATGACTCGGTCCAATACATTATGCAGGGTGTTGCCTTCGGATGGTTGATCCGTGGCATTCATCACTGGGGTGCGTCGCTGATGGTGATCATCGTTTTCATTCACATGCTGCGCGTGTTTGTGACTGCTTCCTACAAATATCCGCGTGAGTTGACGTGGCTCATCGGCATCGGATTATTGCTCACAACCATCGGCATGGGCTTCACCGGATATTTGCTCCCGTGGAATCAGCGAGCCTACTGGGCGACAACGGTCGGCACACAGATTGCAGGCAGCGTTCCCCTGATCGGCGGATTCATCCTGAAAGCCCTGCGCGGCGGATCGGACTTAAGCGCTCTTACATTACAACGCTTCTTCTCCGCGCACATTTGGATGATTCCCGCCGCGCTGGCAGGTTTGATTGGCGCGCATCTGTTCCTGATCATGAAACACGGCGAGTCGCATTTCCCCACCAAAGAAGATTAGTCTTTGTGTAGTGGACGCTCGCGAGCGTCCATGCCGGCGTTAGAGAACGCCCTCTACACAGGAGAAATCATGAATAACGAAACAAAAAAGAAAATCAACGAACGTTACGAACGGGAACTCAATAAAGGTGAACGTTTCTGGCCCGATAGTATCTTCAAAGATTTGATCGTGTCATTGGGTATCTTTATTGTTCTTATTCTGCTGGCTACGTTTATCGGTGTTGCTGGCGAACCCAAAGCGGACCCATCTGATACGTCTTACCTTCCCCGCCCCGAATGGTATTTCCTCTTTCTCTTCA
>WNFZ01007829.1_pt1 | contig 10403 bp, 8 predicted proteins | sample 5400081 | NCBI WGS metagenome assembly WNFZ01 (sample SAMN13153365, study PRJNA577476) | soil metagenome | isolation source: 80 cm soil or saprolite under grassland replicate 1 | place: USA:California | collected 2016-06-15
TGGGGTGCGGAGCAGGCACTGGCTGGAGGCGAGAGCACGGTGCGCGGGGATGGTGAGCTTGCGCGGGGCCGCGAGGCTGCCGCACGGCTGGCGTGGGGGGACGCCTACAGCGCGTTGTCGCTGGCCGACCGGTCGTCCTCCTTGGCAGGGGCGGATCTGGAGCTGCTGGCGACCGCGGCCTATCTCCTCGGACATGTCGAGGACTGCCTGCGGGCGCTGCAGCGCGCGCAGCAGCTTCATGCCGAGGGCGGCGATCCGCGGCGGGCCGCGCGGTGCGCGTTCTGGGTGGTCTTCCACCTGATCAACCAGGGGGAGCTCGCGCAGGCCAGTGGTTGGCTCGCCCGGGCCAACCGACTACTGGAGCACGAGCAGGAGTGCGCCGAGCGCGGCTACCTGCTGCTCCCGGTCGCGCTGCAGCATGTGGTGGCCGGCGACTACGCGGGCGCGCTGCGGACGGCGGCCCGCGCAGCCGCAATCGGCAGACGCGCCGGTGACGCCGACCTGGTCGCGCTCGCACTGGTCCTCCACGGCCGCGCCATGGTGAGACAGGGGAGGGTAGGCGAGGGCCTGGTGTTGCTGGACGAGGCGATGGTGGCGGTCGTGGCCGGCGAGCTATCGCCGCCCGTGGCCGGCACGGTGTACTGCTCGGTGATCGATGCATGCCAGGAGGTCTTGGAGTGGCGCCGCGCTAAGGAGTGGACCGCCGCGCTGGCGGCCTGGTGCGGGAAGCAGACCGACATGATCACCTTCACCGGCCAGTGCCTGGTCCACCGTGCCGAGATCCTGCAGCTGCACGGGGCATGGCCGCAGGCGGTCGAGGAGGCCAAACGAGCGGGTGAGCGGCTCACGCAGGGTGCCGACGGCTACGCCAGCGGCTCGGCCTTCTACCAGCAGGCGGAGGTCTACCGGGTCCTGGGGGACTTCACGGCGGCGGAGAACGCCTACCAGCAGGCTGGCCGTCGGGGCCTGCAGCCGCAGCCGGGGCTGGCGCTGCTGCGGCTCGCCCAGGGCAGGACCGACGCGGCTGAGGCAGCGATCCGCCGGGTCATCGCAGAAACCTCCGAGAAGTTCCGGCGGGCCAAGCTGCTACCCGCCCACGTCGAGATCATGCTGGCGGTCGGCGACCTGCAGGCGGCACGCGACGCCGCCGACGAGTTGACCGGGATCACCGAGAGCTATGACACGCCAGCGCTGCGAGCGGTGGCGGGCCACGCCGGCGGTGCGGTGCTGCTCGCCGAGGGCGACGCCCGTGCCGCCCTGGTCGTCCTGCGCCGCGCCTGGCAAGTGTGGCGGGAGCTGAAGGCGCCGTATGAGGCCGCACGGGTGCGGGTGCTGGTCGGGCTCGGCTGCCGGGCGCTGGGGGACGAGGAGGCCGCGGCGATGGAGCTGGACGCCGCGCGCAGCGTGTTCGTGCAGCTCGGCGCCGCACCGGAGCTCGCGCGGCTCAAGGTACTGGCCCGGCGGGAGGCGGCCTTGAGGCCGGGAGGGCTGACCGCGCGTGAGCTGCAGGTGCTGCGGCTGCTGGCGGCCGGCAAGACCAACCATGCGATCGCCAGCGACCTGTTGCTGGCCGAGAAGACGGTCGACCGGCATGTGAGCAACATCTACTCCAAGCTGGGCGTGTCCTCGCGCGCGGCCGCCACCGCCTATGCCTACCAGCACCGGCTCCTCTGACCGCGGCTGCGGAGAACTCCCCATGTTCTGCTCGCCCTGGATTGGGGGTTTCCCCCGAAGCCGCCCAGCCGGCGGACCACTAGCCTCCGGTCCAGACGCACGGCCCCAGCACGGGAGCAGAGGAGGAACTGATGGGCAGGCGGCAGCAGGCGCGCACACAGCCAACCCATTCCGTCGAGGTCCGACAGACGTACGACCGCGTGCTGGCCGGAGCGTCGGTGCGCCGCCGCTATGTCGAGGTGGGCGCCAGCGGTCGGGTGCATCTCCTGGAGAAGGGCGCCGGGCCGCCGGTGGTGCTGCTCCATGGCACAGGGACCTCGGCGGGGTTCTTCATGCCGTTGCTGCACGAGCTCGGGGGGGTCCGGGCGCTGGCCCCCGACCTGCCCGGGGTGGGGCTGAGCGACCCGATCGACCTCCCACGAAATCGCTACCGCAACACCGCGGTCGCATGGCTTGACCGCCTGCTCGACGCGCTCGGGCTGGACACCACCACGCTGCTCGGCCACTCGGGAGGCGGAGTGTGGGCGCTGTGGTACGCGCTGGCTCATCCGGACCGGGTCGAGCAGCTCGTGCTGCTCGGTGTGCCCGCGTTGCCGAAGACCCGCTGCCCGCTGCCGATCCGGCTGGCCGCCACGCCCGGACTGGGAGAGCTGCTGTCACGGTTGGCGCCACCCACCCCGAAGTCGGTGCTGCGCTTGGCGAGCTTCATGGGCGAGAAGGCGACCCTCCCCCGTCACCCGGACCTGGTCGACCTGCTTGTGGCCGTGGGCCGGGACCCGATCGCCGACCGCGCGGTCAGGGCAGAGTTCCGCGTGTTGGTCTCGCCGTTCGCCTTGCTGTCGCCTTCCGGGTTTCGGCGCCGCTCACGCGTGCGACCCGACGAGCTGCAACAGGTGGCCATGCCCACGTTGGTGCTCTGGGGCGAGCAGGAGCCGCTCGGCAGCGTTCCGGTCGCCGAGACGGTGACCGAGCTGATCCCGCACGCACGCCTGGAGGTGCTGCCCACCGGGCACGGGCCATGGCTCGGGCAGCCCGTGCAGACCGCCGCGACGGTCGTGGACTTCGTGCGTGACCAGATCAATGCACCCCGACCCAGCTAGCGCGCCAGCCTGGTGGGCGGCCAGCCGCTTCCCGCTGCTTCATGAGCGTGGAAGCCCGGTCGGCGGGGCGGCAACCGACCGGGTGTGGGCCCTTCCGACACTCCAGCCGAGCCCTGCGGCTACCTTGCGGCTCGCCCCACGTTCGGGAGTCCAGGGCCTCAAGGCCCGGGTTACGCGCCACGTCCGGCGGGTCCTCAGACGATCCGGTGTTCCTCAGCCCATCCCGCCTCGACGCGTTCCATGTCCATGAAGGTGGCCGCGTCGGCCATGGCAGTCTTCCATTCGGGCGTCGCCGCCGTCCTTTCGGCGTCCTCTCGACTGTCGAACCAGACCTCACCGACCCCGAGAAAGGGAGGCTCGGCCCGGCCTTGAGCGCTCTCGGTGCAGTGGTTCTGCACGTAGCGCTTCACCCCGGGGACCTTGGCGATCAGCGGACCGTGGACCGCTTTCCAGTACCGGAGCACCTCGGCTCGGTCCATGCCGGGACGCGCGTGCACAACCGTCAGGCGTTTGATCATGGCGGTCCTCCCCCGACTCCTCCCTCCGCTTGACCCACTGGGAGGCAACTTCCACTACCGCAAATGGTGCTCCACCAGCCAGAGGTAGTCGATGCCGAGCCGGTCGGCCAGCTCCACCTGCTCCAGCGCGTCGGCGAGCAGGCGGTGCTCGTCTCCTGGCTCCCAGGGGCGGGGGAGCTGGTGCTCGTAGAAGATCCCGAATCGCACGGTGGCCGCAGTCTGCGCTGTTATCGCGGGTGACAGCAAGCGTTCAGGCCAGTGTATGAACGCCCCACGGGAGCAGCAGTCCGCGCCCCTCGCCGTGCCGCCAGGTTCCGTGGGATCAACGGCGCGAGGAGGATCAGCAGGGTCATTTGCAAGCCATGGATCCGTCAGGCGGGGGTTGGCGAGGTCGGCCAGCTCTTGGGGTGAGGCGTTGCCGCCGGTGCAGATCACCGCGACCTGTTTGCCGACGAAGCGGTCGTTGTTGAGCACGGCGGCCAACGCCGCGGCCCCGGCGCCCTCGGCCAGGGTGTGAGCGTGGCTGGCCAGCAGCCGGCGTGCCACGGCGATCTGGTCGTCGGTCGGCACGAACGGTGGCGCAATGCCACGCCGCGGGACCAGGAGGCCGGCGGAGCCAGCGCCGCTCTGGCCGCACCGTTGCGGCCAGAGCACCAGTCACATGGACGCGCGGCGGGTGCTCGGCGTGACCAGGCCAGTCTCGTAGGCGACGACCACCGCTTGGACCCGGTCGCGGAGCTGGAGCTTGGTCAGGATGCGGGTGATGTGGGTCTTCACCGTCGCCTCGCTGAGCTGGAGCGTACCGGCCAGTTCGGTGTTGCTCAGGCCGCCGGCGAGCAGGGTGAGCACCTCACGCTCCCGGGGGGTGAGCGTGGCCAGGTCGCGGTGCAGCGCCGAGCGCTCCGGGTCGACGCGGGCGAAGCGCTCGACCAGCCGGCGGGTGATGGTTGGGGCGAGCAACGCGTCGCCTTGCTGGACGAGCTGGACCGCGTGGACCAGGTGGTCCGGTGTCACGTCCTTGAGCAGGAATCCGCTGGCTCCGGCGGTGAGCGCGGCGTAGACGTACTGGTCGAGGTCGAACGTGGTCAGCATGAGCACTCTGACCGGGTGGCCGTCGGCGGTGGTTGGCGCCTCGGCCAGGATCCGTCGGGTGGCTTCGAGGCCGTCCAGCTCGGGCATCCGGATGTCCATCAGCACGACGTCGGGGCGCAGCCGGCGCGTGGCGGCCACCGCTTCCAGGCCGTTGGTGGCTTGGCCGACCACTTCGATACCGGCGGCGACGAGGATCATGGTGAAGCCGGTGCGGACCAGCGTCTGGTCGTCGGCGATCACGACCCGGGTCATGCCGTCTCCAGCGGTGCTTCCAGCCCAGACGTGGCATCCAGCGACATCCGGGCCCGGAGCCGGAACCCGCCGCCGGCCCGGCGGCCGGTCTCCAGCGTGCCCCCGTACAGGCGCAGCCGTTCGGCCAGCCCGAGCAGTCCGGTGCCGGAGCCGGTACCGGCGCTGTTGTCGGGCCGCGCTCCCGGCGGGGAAGCGTCGTTGGTCACCTCGATCACCAGATCGGTCCGCCCCTCCACGGTCGAGGGCCCGGCTGACGGCTCGATGGTGATGGCGATGTCGGTTGGTGCCCCTGGGGCGTAGCGCAGCGCGTTGGTCAACGCCTCCTGCACCACCCGGTAGGCGGTCAGGTCCATGCCGCGCGGCAGCGCCACCGGCGTGCGCCGTGCCGACACCGGTTGTCCGGCTTGGCGGACGTTGTCGATCAGGGCGTCGAGCTGGTCCAGACCGGGCTGCGGGTGCAATGGGTCGTCGGTCGGCCCCGGGGTGAGGACGCCGAGCAGGTGGCGCAGCTCCGTCATCGTCTCCCGGCCGCTTGCCTCGATGGCCGACAGCGCGCCGCGAGCCTGCTCGGGATCGGCGTCGAGGACCTTCCCGGCGGCGCCCGCCTGGATGGTCATCACGCTGACGTGGTGGCTGACGACGTCGTGCAACTCCCGTGCGATGTAGGCCCGCTCCTGCGCAACGGCCAGGCGGGTGGCGGCCTGCTGCTCGCGCTCCAGCGCCTCGGCCCGTTGGTCGGCGGCGCGGGCCCGGCTGCGCGCGGCCCGGATCGCGACGCCGAACAGGCCGATCGGCAGCAGGATGGCGAACGCGCCGGCCCGCTCGGGCAGCGGCGGCCAGGTGTTGGACTTGACGCCCGCCGTGACACCGGCGGCGACCAGCAGCGTGCCCATCGACAGCAGCGCCGAGCGCCCGTAGACCGCCAGCGAGTAGGCGCCGATCACCAGAGCCGCCAGGGTCGCCGCGTTGACGCGATAGTCGAAGGGCAGTAGGCCGGCGAACTGGACGGTGAGGCAGGCCAGCGGCCAGCGGCGCCGCCCGATCAGGGGCACCGTGATCAGCAGGTTCGGCACCACGTCGCGGGCGACCTCTGTCCCGTCGGGGTTGGGCCACGCGTCCGGCGCCGGGGGCTGCCCCGCCGGTGGGGACACGTCCAGCGGCAATGGCCTCTCACCGCCCGATGCATCCGCCGCGTGGATGGTCAGCCACACCGCAGCGAGGCTGAGCGCCGCGGCGAGGGCGACGTCGGGCCACAGGCTGTGTTCGCCGGCACGCCACGCGCGCAGCAGCCAGGTGCGCAGATACCGGTACACGGGTCCCATTCTATGGCCCGGCCACGCTGGGCACGTCCATCGCGCTGTGTACATCGCGCGGATGACGCGCCGGCCGGGTCAGCGCCGCGAGGTAGCAAAGACCAGTCCAGAGCCCGACGCCCGACGCGACCCCGCCCACCTACGGTGGCCCACGACCAGCCCACACGCGGAAGGACGGGGCATCACCATGAGCGAACTGGTGCGGCTGCGGGCCGCCGGCAAGCAGTACGAGTCGGCCGGGCCACCGGCCCTGGACGGGGTCAACCTCGCTGTCGAGACGGGCGAGGCGGTCGCCGTGATGGGGCCGAGTGGAAGTGGAAAGTCCACACTGCTCAACCTGATCGCCGGACTCGACCGGCCCACGGACGGCCAGGTCGAGGTGGCCGGCACCCTGCTGAACCGGCTGTCGGAGACCGCGCTGGCCCGGTTCCGGCGGGCGCACATCGGCATCATCTTCCAGTTCTTCCACCTGCTCGACGACCTGACCGCCCGGGACAACGTGCTGCTGCCGGCGCAGCTGGCCGGCACGCCCCGGCGCGCCGCGTTCGCCCGAGCCGATGAGCTGCTCGACGCCCTCGGCCTCACCGCTCGGGCCAACGCCTACCCGGCCCGGCTGTCGGGCGGGGAGCGGCAGCGGGTCGCGGTCGCCCGCGCGCTGATCAACCGGCCGTCGCTGCTGCTGGCCGACGAGCCGACCGGCGCGGTGGACGCGACGGCCGGCGCGCAGGTCATAGAGTTGCTGCGCGACCTGAACCGGAGTGGCCAGACCCTGCTGCTGGTCACCCACGACGGGGCGCTGGCCCATCGCTGCGCCTCGCGGGTCGTCGAGGTGCACGATGGCAGGCTCACCGAGGCGGTGGCGGCATGAGGGCCGTGGTGCGGGCCGGGTGGGCCGCCGTGCGACGGCGCCGGCTGCAGAGCCTGGTCATCGCGGCGGTGGTGCTGCTGTCCAGCGGCACCGCGGTGCTCGCCCTGGGCCTGCTGGTGGCCTCCAGCGCCCCGTTCGACCGTGCGTTCACCCGCCAGCACGGCGCCCACGCCACAGCCAGCTTCGACGCAGCCAAGGTGAGCCGCGCCGACCTGGCGGCGACCGCGGACCGGCCCGGCGTCACCGCCGCGGCCGGCCCGTTTGACGCCGTCCGCGCGCAACTGCTCAGCGGGCCGCAGCCACTGCCGAGCGGTCTGATCGTGGGCCGCGCCGACGCCGCCTCACCGGTGGACCGGCTGAGCCTCACCGCCGGGAGGTGGTTGACCGGGCCGGGGCAGATCGTCCTGTCCCGTGACGCCGTCGGCGACGGTGGCCAAGCGTTCATGGTCGGCGCCCGGATCACCGTGGACGTGGCCGGCAAGCCCACCCTGCGGGTCGTCGGCATCGCCGACTCGGTCACCGGGACGGGCGATGCATGGGTGTGGCCGACGCAGACCGACGTCCTGCACGCCCAGGGCGCCGCCGCCAGCCGGCAGATGCTCTACAGGTTCGCCTCCGCCGGGAGCGACGCGGTCATCCGGGCCAGTCTGCACCAGGCCGTCGCGGCGCTGCCGGACGACGCGCTCACCGGCTCGTCCACGTACCTGACCGCAAAGCTGCGCGCCGAGGACAGCATCGCGGCGATGGTGCCGTTCGTGGTCGCGTTCGCCATCCTCGGCCTGGTGATGTCGGTGCTGATCGTGGTCAACGTGGTCGCCGGCGCCGTGGTCGCCGGGTTTCGCACCATCGGGGTGCAGAAGACGCTGGGGTTCACCCCCGGCCAGGTGGTGGGGGTGTACGCCGGCCAGATCCTCGCCGTGTGCGTGCCCGCCTGCCTGCTGGGCGTGGCGCTCGGCCGCCTGCTGGCCACGCCGCTGCTGGCCGAGACCGCCCGCGCGTACGGCGTCTCCGGCGCGGCGATGATCCCCGCCTGGGCCGACCTGCTGGTCCTGCTGGGCGTGCCGGCGATCGTCGGGCTGGCCGCCGCCGCGGCGGCGGCGCGGGCCGGCCGGCTGTCGGCGGTGCAGGCGATCACCGTCGGTCGCGCCCCCCGCAGCGGCCGGGGCTTCCGGATCCGGCGCGCACTCGCCGCCACCCGGCTGCCCCGGCCGGTCAGCTTCGGCCTGGGCACGCCGTCCGCCCGGCCGGCCCGCGCCGCCGTGACCGTCGTCGCCGTGCTGCTCGGCGCGACCACGGTGGTGTTGGCCGCCGGGCTGACGACGTCACTGTCCCGGGTGCAGGCCGCCTTCAGCCGGACGTCCGCCGTGCAGGTCAGTGTTGAGCTGGCCGGGTCCGGCGGAGCCGGGCCCGGCCCGGTCGCGCCCAAGGTCGCGCCCACGGCCGAGGCCGCCGACCCGGCCGCCATCCGTGCGGCCATCCAGGCCCAGCCCGGCACCGCCCGGCTGGTGGGGGTGAGCCAGACGGAGGTCGACCTCGCCGGCTCCACGAAGCCGCTGGAGGTCAGCGCCTACCATGGGGACGCCTCCTGGGTCGGCTACCCGCTGATCTCCGGGCGCTGGTACCACGGCCCGGACGAGGCCGTGGCCGGATCGCGGATGCTCCGGCTCACCGGCACCAAGGTAGGCGATCACATCACCATCAGCACCAAACTCGGTCAGCGCCGCATCCACATCGTCGGCGAGGCGTTCAGCCGCGTCGGGGAGGACTCGATCATCATGGACGCGGCCGGGCTGGCCGGCCTCGTCGAGCGCACGGCGCCCAGCCGCTTCGAGGTCGCGCTGACCGGCGGCACCGATCCGCACGCCTACGTCCAGGCGCTGTCCGCGGCTGTCGGCAGCCAGGCGGTCCTGCCGCAGGTCACTGCGGACACCGAAGGCAACGAGACCATCGCCATAATGCTCAGCCTGATCTCCACCCTGAGTCTGCTGCTGGCGGGGGTCGCGGCGCTGGGCGTGTTCAACACCGTGGTGCTCAACACCCGGGAACGCGTCCACGAGATCGGCGTGCTCAAGTCGATCGGCATGATGCCGCGACAGGTCGGGGTGATGGTGGTGACCTCGATGGTGGCGATCGGCCTGGTCGGCGGGGCGCTCGCCGTCCCGTTCGGCGTGGCCCTGCACCGGTGGATCCTGCCGGTCATGGGCAACGCGGCCGGCACCGGCATCCCGGACAGTGTCCTGGCGGTCTACGGTCCGGTCGAACTGCTCGGGCTCGGCGCCGCCGGAGTGGCGCTGGCCGTGCTCGGCGCCCTGGTTCCCGCCGGCTGGGCCGCCCGGACCCGCGCCGCCACCGCCCTACGCGCCGAGTAGCCCGTGGATGAGCTGCGCGGGACCCCGAAAGCGCCGTCGGTTGATGGGCTCCACGTAGCGCCTGAGGACGGTCTTCAGCTCCCGCACCAGGGCCGCGAGCGCGCGGCCCTGGTGCGACAGGACGAGGGGCAGCACACCCTTGAAGACCTGAAAGATGACTCGGCGGACCTGCGCCACTTGAGGACCGCCATATGCCCACGCTTGCCGGCAAAGGGCCGGGCATGCGCATTGCTACTTGATCAGCCTGGCGCCTGGCTCGAGGAGTCCAGTGGGAGGGAACTTCCACTACGGTAAGTCGGTGAGCAGGTGGTGCTCGTCGCCTGGCGCCCGCGGCCGGGGGAGCTGGTGCTCGTAGAAGATCCCGAATCGCATAGTGGCCAGTAGTCTGCCTGTTACCGACAGTGACAGCAAGGTATGGGGGCCAGTCTGCCAGGCGCGGGATCCTCTTCCGTGCTCCTGTGCGGCGAACTACTCGGTCCAGTCGTGGGCCGGCAGGCGTATGGCGTCGGCGGCGGCTGCTTCCAGTGTTCTGGCCGATCCCGCCGCCCATGCGTGGGCGTAGGCGGCGTCGCCGAGTCGCTGGCGGACCGCGGCGAGCGCGGTCGCGATTCGCTCGGCCTCGCTGCCGTACGACTTGCCCGGAGCTTGTAGCTGCAGGGTCGCGGCGAGGGACACGGCGGCCTTGTCCCGGCCCTGCGGAGCGCCACTGTGGCGGTGAGGGCGGTGCCGGCGACGAATCGGTTGCCGACGTCCTGGGCGCGCCGCCGCGCCTCGTCGAGGGCGGCAAAGGCGCTGGTCGGGTCGAGATCGGCGAGCGCCTCCCCCTCGGCGAACCGCGCCATCGCGATGGCGGTGGGATTGGCCGAGGCCAGGGCCGCCACGACCGCCTCCCTGGCAGCGGCGCACGCGGCCTGGTCATTGCCGCCGTACGACAGGGCAAGAGCCTGGTTTGCCTTGGCGACGGCCAGCCCTGCCAGGTCGCCGGAGGCGGCGAGCGCGGCGACGCCACGGTAGGCCTCTAGCGCGGCTGCGGGGTCCCCGCTGAGCAGCGCGGCATCGCCGAGCGCCTCCAGCGGGGCGGCCGCGGCCGGGGCCGTCGGTCCACCGGCGACCGCGACCCCCCGCCGGGCAAGCTGGCGGGCCTGGTCGAGGCGGCCGTCGATCCATGCGGCGTGGGCGGCCGCGGCGTGGGCGACGGCGAGGCGGGGGTGGGCGGG
>WNFZ01006667.1_pt1 | contig 10402 bp, 12 predicted proteins | sample 5400081 | NCBI WGS metagenome assembly WNFZ01 (sample SAMN13153365, study PRJNA577476) | soil metagenome | isolation source: 80 cm soil or saprolite under grassland replicate 1 | place: USA:California | collected 2016-06-15
CCTGGGCGACGACCAGTGCTAGCAACTCCTTACGCGACAACCGCTCCAGCCCAGACGACACACACACATCGTCCACACCCGACAGTCGTTGTCACGTACCGACACGTCGATCGATCAACTCGAGACCTGAATGTTTACTCAGTCGGGTCTCCGAGCCGCCCACCAAGCTCGTCACCCGCGACCTGGGGTATGCGCCTGCGTGCTGCCGGGTTGGGCGTCGATGCTGTACAGCTATCGGACTGACGTACAGGTGAGCCCCGGTACGCTGCTCAGCTTCGTCCGAGGCCAACAGGTGGCGCATTGCCATATCCCGACGCAGCGGCGGCCGACGCCCGTTCGAGCGACGGAGGATTCTCTGGATCGATCGTACGACGTCTCATCACCTGAACCGCGCGTCGGCACGAGGCCAGGGCGAATTGAAGGACAGCCCGGTCATAATTTCGTGGAACCCGGAATGGAGCTCGACCAGCCGACGCATGGGGTCACGGTAATACCGGACTTCCTCATCGGGAATTGACATAATGTCAATGCGCTGGAGCACCGGATTCCTGGTCTCTCGAAGGTACGTGTTCAGCTTGGATGATCGGCGGGTCGCTGTCGCCCGTGGTTGATCGGCTGTCATGATCTCGGTGTGGAACCGGTTGGGCAGCGTCCGTCCTATGACGAGCTTGCTGAGCTGGTTGCGTTGCAGGCCAGGACGATCGAGCGGTTGACGGCGCGGGTCGAGGACCTTGAGGCCGAGGCGGGCGAGTTGCGGCGCCGGTTGGGGTTGAACTCGACCAACTCGTCCGGGCCGCCGTGCTCAGATGGCCTGTCGAAGCCGAAACGCCGATCTGGTAAGGATTCTGGCCGTCGGCCGGGTAAGCAGCCGGGCTCGTCGGGATCGACGTTGGAACTGGTCGCAGACCCACAGCACACCGTGGTGCACCGCCCGGATCGGTGCGCGAACCCGCTATGCGGCTCGGACCTTGCCCACGCGCCGGAGTACGCCCGGCAGCGGCGGCAGGTCTTCGAGGTGCCCAAGCCGACGATGGTGGTCACCGAGCACCAGTTGGTGGCGGTGGCCTGCGGCTGTGGGCGGGTGACCCTCGCCGACGTGCCGGATGGGGTCAGTGGCCGGGTGCAGTACGGGCCGACGGTCAAGGCAGCGGCCGTCTACGCGCGCGGCGCGCACTTTCTGCCGTTCGGGCGGGCCGCCCGGCTGCTTTCCGACCTGTGCGGGGCGAGCGTGTCGACCGGGTTTGTCCACACCGTGTTTGCCGACGCGGCAACGCGGCTGGGGCCGTTCCTGGCGCGGCTGCGCGAACTGCTGCGTGCGGTGCCGGTGCTGCACGCCGACGAGACCCCGGCTCGCGTGGACGGCGGGTTCAAGTACGTGCATGTGGCTTGCACCGACGCCTACACCTTGTTTCACGTGGGAGGCCGCTCCGCCGCTGATGTGGACGCTGGTGGGGTGCTGCCCGGCTTCACCGGCACGATCGTGCGCGACGGCTACGCCGCCTACCGGCACCTGACCGACGCCGAGCACGCCTGGTGCGGTGCCCATCTGCTGCGCGATCTCAAGGGCGTCCACGAGACCGATCCCGGCGGGCAGTCCTGGGCCGAGGCGATGGCCAACACCCTGTTGATCGCTAAGAAGGCCACCGAAACCGCCCTCGCCGAAGGCCACGACGCCCTGCCCGACCAGGATGTCAGGTTCATCAGCTCGGCCTACGCCGGAGCCATCGCCCACGGCCGGGCCGAGAATCCACCCGATCGCACCGGGGACCCATCGAAGGCCGGCAAGCTCGTCGAACGCTTCGCCACCCACCGTGACATGATCCTGCGGTTCGTCGTCGACCTGGCCGTGCCGTTCACCAACAACAGCGCGGAACGAGCGCTGCGCCCGGTCAAGCTACAGCAGAAGACCTCCGGCACCTGGCGCATCCTGCAAGGCCTGGCCAACTTCGCCGCCGTACGTTCCTACCTCGACACCGCCCACAAGCACGGCAAGGATGCCCTCGACGTCCTCCGCCAACTGTTCACGACCGGACCATGGCTACCGACAATCGCTCAATCAGGCTGAACACGTACTCTCGAAGCACACGGAACGCTCGTTTGTTCGCCTCCTGTATCCGGTCGTACAGGTGTGGCCGGTGACCGGGAAACCAGAGGTAGGAGATTTCGCGCCACGCATCCTCGCAGAGCTTGTCGGTCCCCTGCCAGCCAGCTATCTCGATGGCTGGATGTCGCTGAGTCATCTCCCGGAAGTGCCGCAGCTCTTCGACTGCAATGGCGACGACATAGAGGAGCACCAGCTCGCTGCTGTAGTGATCGTACGAAGGGATATTGGAGTTATTGCGGCCGTAAAGGACATCTGTGACGTCAGCCAGCGGATGCACGAATGCGCTCAGGAACCGGTAGTGTACCTCCAGCTTGCTGATCGTCGCGCCATCTGCGAAGCCGTTGGATGTCAAGTTCCTCTTGATACTGGCCCAGCTCAAATAGGTGCGATAGACCAGGTCGTTCTCCTTGGCGAACTCCCTGTCACGTTCGGGCTCACCGATGCCATCGTCGAATTCAGCTTGGGCACTGGCCGGGCCGAGGTATGGCTGGTACTGCCTCAGCAGAAAGTAGTGCGGGCTAATGATGTAGCTCTGCCCGTCCGCGTCCGGGGTAGATCGGTGTCCTTCGTAGGTGATCTCGACTGTGTCCTTCTTCCGGACCCAATCAAGTACTTGGGTAAAGCCTTCGCCGGCGGCGCGCTGCCGCTGCCACTCGGTCCAAGTCGTATCGTCGACGCCGACGACTATGCGAATGTAGCGCTGGCCGGAGAGCACCAGGTGGTCGACCAGCATATGCTCCAACGCCGTCCGCACCGATGCGAACGCGGGGGCGTATGCATCGACGTTGGCTAGCAGCACGGCGGCACGAAGATACTCCGCCAGGTTTCGTGCTCGATCCGCAAAGTCTAGTCTCCGTGCTGCGCGTGCTCGGTGTCGTTTGCATGCTGTAACCGGCCACGGAGGCCGCGCAGTTCGTTCACCAGCCGACGAGCGATCACTAGCAGCCCGGGGTGCTCCTGCTCGCCCGGCCAGGTCATGACCATCAACCCTCCGATGCGGTCGACGTCGGCTGCTGCCCATGTGCAGCCATGATCGCACTACCGCCACCTATCACCGGCTGCACACGCCGCGCCTCCACCCGACAGACCCGCGTAGCGCGTCTGGGCAATCGGCGGTGTTCATGGGCTACGGGCCTGGGTTACCGATGCCACGGCATTGGTCGAGGCGATCCGGCGGCCGAGGACAAGGACTTCCTGGTGACGTGGCAGAGCGCGGCGACGTCGGCCGGCGACAAACCCACCGGCCCGCGACACGCCGCGACCTCGGATCGAGGCGGACTTGACCTCAGGCGCCCGCGGCTGGCGTGGGCGGCCGTGTCGTCTTGAGGATGTCGGTATCCACCAACGTCTGGTCCCAGCCCCGCCACGCGGCGCACGAGATTCGCTCGACGAGTCGGCCGCAGAAGATCGGCACGCTCACGAGTGCCACTCCGTCGGGCGAGGTGTCGACGGCGAATGTGAAACGGTCGTCCGTCAAGAGGACGATCCGGTTGTCCGTGCCGGCGCTCGGCTTCGGCGGGCCGTAGCCGTGCAGCAGCGAGCAGCGGAGCGCGTAGATCAGCTCGGCGTCCGCCTCGGTGACGCCGTGCCGCGTTAGGAGGTTGACCCAGCGCTGACCGACCGGCTCGCTCCCGCTGGTGAGTGTGTCGAGCACGGTCATGGCGATGCTGAGGCCGATCCAGGATTGGTTCTCGGTTCCCTCGCCGGTGGTATCGTTGCGGCCGTTGGGACATTTACACCGACATAATCTTGAGAAACCGAAAGATCTAACAAGAACCTACACAGCAGCAGCAACTGTAGTTTCTCGTTCTTGTTGTCCCGGGAGCCGGTGATGGCCTGAAACTGCCCGAGCCTTCTCACCGTTTTGCCTCCGCGTTCTTCTCAGCGATCTGCCCATTTCTTCAGCGCGGGAGGCCGAAATGTTTGGCGGCGTCGGCGGTGATGTAGGAGGTGATGATGAACAGCCGTTTGCGCCAGCGCGCGCCCATGGTAGGTGTGTTCCCGCACCGCAGCTCGATCTCTAGCAGCTCGGTCAGCCTTCGTCGCCGCGCCGTCGGCCCGGCTCGGTCAGATCGACGCGCGCCGTCACTGTTTTCCGCGGTTCCTTGGCGCGGGCCGAATAGATGCCGTGGTCCCAGCCCCGCATGCGGATGATCAGGTCGACGGCGGCGGCCAGTTGTTCGGCGTACGGTGCGGCGTCGGCGAATGTGAGCTGGCCGGCCTGGCTACGCCGCTGCAGCTCGCCGATGAAGGTCAGCACCGGATCGGTCGGCGGGATGAGGTTTTCGTCGCCCGCCCACACCAGGAACTTGAACAAGGCATCGCAGTAGCCAGGAGGAACCTGGTCCCCGCGCAGGTCGCGATTGTTGCCGCGCTCGGCCATGACACGCAGGAACTGCGCGCTCCGCAGTGCCTGGTAGCGCGCGGCGGCATCCGGGTCGTCGACGTGGGGCGCTTCTCACCTCCGGCAAGGCGACGCGGCACGACAGCGGTGGCTGATCACTTGGGCGCAACGCGCGGAAGGAACCACACCAGCAGCATGACGACGACGAGCGCGCCAAGCGCCGCGAAGGCGAAGACCACGGCGGTGCGGAGACTGCCGGCGGCCGTCTGAGCGTATCGCCGGTAGTCGTCATGCCACGCCAGCAGTTTTGCGTTGTCCGAGACGTCGACCGTCGCCGGCCAGCCGTAGGCGGCGCGGTAGCCGAACACGAGCGCGGACGCGGCAAGGCCGAGCGCGGTCACAAGAGCGCCCGCCACCAGCCACTTCAGCTCGGTGCGGAGTCCTGTCAACGCGTCCTTCGCGGTCGCGATGCCGGTTAGGGAAAACAGCCCGACGATCGCGGTCACCGCGCCGACCCATTTCTCGGCCGCGGCCTGGATCCGTTTGTCCTGGCCGGCAACGGCCGCGCGGAGGGCTTCGGCGGCGGGCAGGAGCCGCAGGTCGGTCTCGACGGTCAACCGGTAGGTGCCGTCCGGCTGGAGTGTCAGGGTGCCTAGCCAATACCGGCCGCAGCCCGCGACGCCGGTGGATGGGTCGTGGTCGATTCGGCAATTGCAGATGACCTGGCGGGTCATCTCCGGTGGTGATGCCGAGCCCGCCGCGGATGGCGCGCCGCCCTTGACCACCACCTCGCTGATCGTCGTCTCACACCGGTGGCCGCACGCCGGGCAATCCCCGATGAGCGTCGGCGTGCGGCCGCCTGGGGTGACGACGACCCGCCAGCGGTCGATCTGATCCTGGGTCGCGGGGACCAACTCGTTCGCGTACGAGAGGGGGACTGTGGTGGTCATGATCGGGTCCTCCGTTCGCTTTGACCGTAGGCGACCGAAGGATTACGGACAGTCGTGATTCTGTCAATGCCCTGTCCCGCCGGCCCAGCCGCCGTCTAGGTTCTGTGCCAACCCGGCCGAGCGGAGACGCCCGATGTCGAAGAAGAGCCGCCGTTCTGATGCGATGAAGGAGCGGGGCCTCGCTCCGACGGGGACCCGCGAGCGACGCTCGTGGTGTCAACGTCCACTTCGACGAAGGAGGCCCCTGTGGACGCAGGATACGACGGGCGGCAGGTTGTGGGAATCGACCTGCACCGGCGGCGCAGTGTGATCGTGCGGATGGCCGCCGACACCGGCGAGCGGCTGGGTACGGCGCGCATCGACAACGACCCGATGGCGCTCGGGGCGGAGATCGCCAAGGCCGGCGAGTCGCCGGAGGTGGTGCTTGAGGCGACGTACGGCTGGTACTGGGCCGTGGTCGCGGTCGGCCAGGACGCCTACGGCGGCCGCGCCCCCTACAACTGCCGGGCCGCGCCGGGTGCGCCGGTCCACGAGATTGAGGCCTTCGGCGGGCTCGCCGACGATCCGGTCGGGTCACTCAACGGTCGTCGCCCCCTCTACGGGAGCTCGTACGCGACGGCCCTGGTGACCGGCGCCCTTGCGAATCACCAGCCGATCCTACGGGGGTCGGATCGCCATTGATTCAATGGAGCCGCCAGGTCTGTCGAGACGTAAGTCACTCAACCTGGATACGTCGGCGACCACAACTGTTATGCCGCACGAGAATCCACCGAGTCGCCTGCTCGGATCGCTGAGAAACTGCCAACTTTGCAGGGGCCGGAGGGACAACGCCGAGAGTCTCTGTTCTCGGCGTTCTGTCCCATGGGACAACTCGTGGACACTTCTTTTGTCCTTTGACAGCGAAGACGGCCCGGTTAAGGGGCCGTGACCTGCTCGGGCTTGGTTGATTGGCACGGCTGTCGGCGCGTGGCGCGGTCCCTGGTTGGGGTCTTCAGGCCGGTTTTGGCTTGGTCGTGCCATCCAAGTCGGCCCGAATTGTTTGGTTGTCTAGGCGAGGAGTGGATCGGCGGAGGGTGAACCGCCCCGGATCTTGTAGAGACTTCCTTACTTGGGAAGGATCGACAGATGCCGAAGCAGTATCCGAGCGAGCTGCGTCAGCGGGCGGTTCGCCTGGTGATCGAGCAGCGTGATCAGTACCAGACCGAGTGCGAGGCGATCCGGTCGATCGCGGCGAAGTTGGGTGTCGCGACGGCGGAGACGCTGCGTAAGTGGGTGCGCCAGGCCGAGATCGACTCGGGTCGGCGGGCCGGGGTCAGCACGGAGGAGTCCGCCGAGCTGCGCAAGCTTCGTCTGGAGGTGAAGGAGCTGCGCCGCGCGAACGAGATCTTGCGGGCGGCGGCAAGTTTCTTCGCGGCCGAGCTGGACCGGCCTACCCCTCGCTCGTGAGCTTCATCGACGCCTACCAGGACCGCTTCGGCGGGGTCGAGCGGATCTGCCGTGTGCTGAGCGAGCACGGCTGGCAGATTGCGCCGAGCGGTTACTGGGCGGCCAAGGCGCGACCGACCTCGGCACGCGACACTCGGGATGATCAGCTAACCAAGATCATGTACGAGGTCCGGGCCGAGGACTTCAACGAGGTCTACGGCGTGCGCAAGATGTGGCGCGAACTCGACCGCCGCGGGCAGAAGGTGGCCCGGTGCACGGTGGAGCGGCTGATGCGCCGCGAGGGCCTGTCCGGGGCGGTGCGCGGCCGGGTCAAGACCCGTACCACCGTCGCCGACCCCACCCATGAGCGCGCCGCCGACCTGGTGCGCCGCGACTTCACCGCGCCGGCGCCCAACCGGGTGTGGGTGGCCGACTTCACCGAGGTGCCGACCTGGGCCGCCGTGGTGTACGTCGCGTTCATCGTCGACGTCTACTCCCGAGCCATCGTCGGCTGGTGCGCCGCCACCAACAAGCGCGCCCCGCTGGTCGTGCAGGCCCTGAAGATGGCCCTGTGGCGACGCGACCACGACGGCCGCACCGTCCAGAAAGGACTGATCCACCACAGCGCCGGCAGCCAGTACACCAGCTTCCGGTTCACCGCCCACCTGCTCGCCGAAGAGATCGACGCATCTATTGGCACTGTTGGTGATGCGCTGGACAACGCGCTGATGGAGTCGACGATCGGACTCTACAAGACCGAGTTGATCAAGCGGTGTGGACCGTGGCGCACGCTCGCCGACGTGGAGCTGGCCACCGCCCACTGGCTGGAGTGGTACAACACGCGACGGGCTCTACTCAGCCATCGGCTATGTTCCTCCAGTCGAGTACGAGGCCGCCCGCTACGACACCCGGCCGTGACCGAGCCCCGGGCCTGGATCCCTTGGGGATAGCCACAATCACGCCCAGATGCTACACTCCACCGAGACTCTCCACAGTGGTCAGACACAACCATAGAAGCCTCCACGAAACCCCCGGGGCGTTTTACTACCTTCGAAACGGGCTCGTCCACTAGGCCCGTTTTCCGCACTAGGTTGATGTAGGTAGAGATCGTTTCGGGAGGGTCGAGTGTGTCTCGGCCCTCTCGTTGTGTTGCGTCTCAACGCATTCGTGGTGGTTGCCGGTGGCCTTACCGAAAATGGTTCTTGCACAGACTCCGTGGGTTTGCGGGTGGTCGCGAGTTCGGCCAGTTCGTTTCGGCGAGGGCGAGCTCGTCGGTCAGTTTGGCGATCTGCTCGCGCAGCGTGTCGGCCGCCGCGGTCGCGGCGGCCTCACGTTCGGCGATCAGGTCCAGGATCGGTGGCATGCTCGCTGCCTTTCTCATGTGTCGCGCCGCGACTGGGTCGTCGACCCGGTGAGCCGGCGGACGAGGTTGGCCGTCGATGCCCAGAAGGTACGTGACACCGACGAGGCCGGTTTGCTCTCGTAGTCGCGCGTCAGCCGCCGGTGCAGCATCAGCGTGCCGTTGGTCTGCTCTACCACACACTGCGTTGCAAGGGACCAATCCACTTGCGGCGTCACTGTGTTTGACTACCTCGACTTCGATACCGGGCCGCCGAGGCACGCGTCCTCCAGTTCCTCGACATCTGAAGCAGTCGGCTTGCGGACGGAGCAATTCACCTGGCCCGGCGCGGTCCTACCTTTGGTAGCCACCAGGGTCGGGAGGTTTTACGATGGCCGACGAGAACGTATTCCGGTTCATCTCGACACGCGCAGCGGAAGGTCCGCTGGACGGTCCGCTATCGAATGCGGTCGTCGTCCAGGTCCTGATCCATCAAATTATCGAGCAGCCCGACCAGGTCCGCAGCCGCACCCAGTGGCAGGCCGCCATCCGGCGGGCGCGGGCGGCGGGGACCATCGCCGAACGGCTGGCTGATCTTCCCCTTGATCTGCATTCCCTCGTTGGCTGGCTCATCGCCGCCAGCTCCATGCCATTGACTACCAAGGTCGTCAGCGACGCCGCGCAGCACACCCTCGGCGCGCCGCCGGAGAATCTGGTGCAACGCGACGATTTCGCCGCGGCCGAGCGGGCGGTCGGTGGCGCGCTGGTGGCGCAGGCGGTGTCGCCGGCCGCAGGTCGCCCCGATGATCTGGTTCTCGCGGCCAAGGCACTGGCGCTGATCCGCCTGGCCACCGCGGGCAAGCTGCCCAGCCAGTTCGCGACGGTCGGGGATTACGCTACCAAGACCGTTGTCGCGCTGCCCCCGCTGGACATCGAGGAGAACGCACCGCGGGCGGCGGGCGAATACCGTTCGCAGGCGGCGACCGCGGCCGCGGCGGACCCCGCGTCACAGGCGTTGGAGCGCTTGCAGCGGCTCCAGCGGGCGTACGCCGAGCTGAAGGCCATGAGCCGCCGGGTCACCATCGAGTTGGCCCCAGAGGTCACTGCCCCCGCAAGCGAGCTGAATGAGCTGCGGGCCGGCCTGGCCCGGACTCAGCAGGCGTTGGCGGAGTTCCTCGCCGCGCGGCCGGCCGACACCGCGACCGCCGAGTTCGGCGATGATGTCGATCAGGGCGCCCCGTTTGCCGAAGGCAGCGACATGGACGCGGCGAGCGAGGCCGACCGGGGCGCCGGCATGGTGGTCCAGCCGCGCGATGTCCGGCTCACCCTGTCCGTTGGTGACCGCGCGGCGCTTTCGTCCGATACCCGGCAGGTATTGGAAGAGCTTCACATCGACGTGGACACCCTGGACCTGCTGACCGCCCTTCCTCTGCTGCATTCGGCCCTGACCGAGCTGGCACCGCAGGCGCACCAGCCGACCGGCCCGAGCGTGGTCCGCCTGGGCGGCGTCGACCTCGACCTGTCGCACGCGGGCCGGGCCTTCGGCATGTCGGGTCCGGCGGCGGATCCGGCGCAGTCGCTCATCCAGCGGTGCCAGGGCGCGGTCGGCGTGGGCGACCTGCTTATCGTGCGGCAGAAGCTGAAGGCGTACGAGCTCGGCGACTTCGCCCACGTGGAGAACGTCCTCGCCGGCGAGTCCCGGCTGCGTGAACATCGGCGGCTCGATCGCACCGAAGAGATCGTCACGACCGAGACGGAGAAGGAGACCGAGAAGGAACGCGACCTGCAAAGCACCGAGCGCAACGAGCTGCAGTCCGAAGCGACCCGGACGTTGCAGACGCAGATGCAGATGGACGCGGGCATCCAGGTTTCCGGCTCCTACGGCCCATCGACGAGCTTCACGTCCAACCTCAACGTCGGCTTTAGCACCAGCACGACCGAGTCACAGCGCAAGGCGGCGACCTACTCGCGGGAAGTGGTCGAAAAGAGCGCCGAGAAGATCCGCGAGCGTGTCAGCGAGCAGCGGGTCCGGCGCGTGCTGTCGGAGATCGAGGAGATCAACAAGCATGGCATCGACAACCCCGCTGGCAACGGTCACGTGTGGAGTGTTCCCGATCTTGTAGACACTCGGTTACGCGGCCTGTAGCCGTGTGAGTGCGTGTTTCAACTCGTATTCGATCGGGGTGTCGTAGTCGATTGTCGAATGCCTTCGACGTCGGTTGTAGTACGACTCGATGTAT
>WNFZ01007201.1_pt1 | contig 10395 bp, 7 predicted proteins | sample 5400081 | NCBI WGS metagenome assembly WNFZ01 (sample SAMN13153365, study PRJNA577476) | soil metagenome | isolation source: 80 cm soil or saprolite under grassland replicate 1 | place: USA:California | collected 2016-06-15
CTAAGAATCCCATCGAGGCAATCAAGCGCACACGCGAAGCGATAAATTTCCTATGTGATTATGCGTTGGATAAGAAATATGATTTGAAATTTGCTCTTGAAGCCAAGCCGAACGAACCGCGCGGCGATATCTATAATGCCACTACGGGACATATGCTGGCATTCATTGCAACGCTTGATCATCCGGAAATGGTCGGTGTGAATCCTGAAGTCGCACACGAGCACATGGCGGGCTTGAATTTCACGCATGGCGTTGCTCAGGCAATCGATGCGGGCAAGTTGTTCCACATTGATTTGAACGACCAGGCATTCGGTCGTTACGACCAGGACTTCCGTTTCGGCGCCGTCAATCTTAAGAGTGCGTTCTTCCTGGTAAAGCTGCTGGAGGATAACGGCTATGGTGGCAGCCGTCACTTTGATGCCCATGCCTATCGCACTGAAGATTACGAGGGTGTAAAAGATTTTGCGCGCGGCTGCATGCCAAAGAAATACAGGCTTTACTTGCTGAGATCAACACAGAAGATGCCGTAATGAATCAATACTTTGGCAAATACTCGGCAGAAAAAGCCAGTGCGTTGAAAGGGCAAGCCTTTGATCGAACGGCGATCAGTGCGCGTGGTCTCAAGTACGAGCGCCTCGATCAATTGACAGTGGAAGTATTGTTCGGGGTGCGGTAAATTCAAATTACTGAGTCGCTGAGAAAATTGAAAACTCTGTGACGCAGTGCCTTTGTGGCTAATCATTGGTGATTCTGAAGAACGATAGAGGAATAACGAAACAATGGAATCCATCGAACAATGTGTGAATAATTTAATTTCAAAAATGACCCTGGACGAAAAGCTCGCCCAGATTGGTTCGTATTGGATCTTTGACCTGCAAGCGAACGGTGTGTTAGATTGGGATAAAGCAGCCGACAAACTCGAATATGGCATCGGGCAAATTACGCGCGTGGCGGGCGCCTCGTCGCTTGACCCGGTCAGCGCGGCAAAAGCATCGAACAGCCTGCAAAGATTTCTCAAGGAGAAGACGCGGCTCTGCATCCCGGCAATTATTCACGAGGAATGTTGTTGCGGAGCGATGATGCTGGGTGGGACCATGTATCCGCAAATGTTAGGGCTCGCAAGTACGTTCCAGCCTGAACTTGCCGAAGCAATGACGGTAGCGATTCGCAAGCAAATGCTTGCCATAGGTGCGCGTCAGGGGCTTGCACCGGTGTTGGATGTGGCACGCGATCCGCGCTGGGGACGAGTCGAGGAAACGTTCGGTGAAGATCCCACGCTGGTTAGCCATTTTGGCACGGCATATATCAAAGGTTTACAAAGCGATGACCTGTCGAATGGCGTGATGGCGACGGGAAAACATTTTGTTGGTCACAGTCTTTCACAAGGCGGGCTGAACTGCGCGCCCGTTCATGCCGGAATGAATGAAATCTTTGATGTTTACCTGGCTCCGTTCCAGGCAGCGATCCGTGATGCGAAGGTCGCTTCAATCATGAACGCTTATCCCGAATTGGATGGTGACGTGGTCGCTGCGTCGCGTCGCGTCCTGACCGACTTGTTGCGCGATCGATTGGGTTTCGATGGTGTCGTTGTTTCCGATTATGAAGCGATCCTCATGCTGAACAATTTTCATCGGGTTGCTGTGGACACTGCCCACGCCGCGAACCTGGCTCTGAATGCCGGAATCGATGTGGAACTGCCAACCATTGTTTGTTATGGCGATCCACTGAAGTCCGCGCTGGAAAAAGGCGACATCCATATCGAACTCATCGACCTGGCGGTGCAGCGACATCTGAAAAAGAAATTTGAACTTGGATTATTCGAAAATCCCTATGTGGACGAAGGCAAAGTACTGGAAGTCTTCGAAACACCTGAGCAGCGCAGGCTTGCCCGTCAGATTGCAAGTAAAAGCATGGTGTTGTTGAAGAACGATGGTTTATTGCCTTTATCGAAAACGATTGGGACTCTTGCGGTAATCGGTCCCAATGCAGACAGTGCGCGCAGTCAGCTTGGCGATTATTCCTACACCGCGATGAGCCAGTTGATGCATTCCACTACGCCGGCGCATTCCACGTTTGCAAACCTGGATCTCACAGATAACGCTGTGCATGAGATCCAAATTATTACTGTGTTGGAAGGGATTCGAGCTGCGGTATCGTCAAATACAAAAGTCCTTTATGCGAAGGGCTGTGACAATCTTGGAAGTAAAAAATCAGGCATCGAAGAAGCCGTTGAAACTGCAAACCAGGCGGATATAGTCGTACTGGTTCTCGGTGACCGCTCTGGATTAACTCCTGAATGCACAACTGGTGAGACGCGCGATATTTCGGATTTAATGCTGCCAGGTGTTCAGGAGGATTTGATCCAGGCGGTTCTCGCGACGGGCAAACCTGTCGTGGCGATACTGATCACGGGTCGCCCCTATGCATTGAACTCACTTAGCGAAGCAGCAAACGCAATCGTCGAGGCCTGGTTGCCCGGCGAAGAGGGCGGCTGTGCCGTAGCAGATATATTGTTCGGTGATGCCAATCCCAGCGCTAAGTTGCCCATTACATTTCCGCGCTCGGTGGGACAAGTCCCTATCTTTTACAATGCCAAGCCAGCGGGGACGAAATCAAACTGGTATGTCGATTATGTCTCTGAGAAGGTCACGCCTTTGTATCCCTTTGGTCACGGACTCAGCTACACATCGTTTGAGTATAGCGATCTTTGTATAGATAAGAACCAGGCGACACTGGGTGAAAGCGTAGACATATTATTCAAAATAAGAAATACAGGCAAAGTCGTGGGTGAGGAAGTGGTTCAGCTTTACAGTCGCGATGAATTTGCATCCATCCCACGTCCGGTCAAGGAAATGAAGGGGTATCAACGAATTATGTTGCAAGCGGGCGAAATCAGGAAAATTACTTTCCACTTACCTGTAAACCAGCTCGCTTATTATGATCACGATCTCCATCTTATGCTGGAGCCTGGCATAATAGAACTCATGCTGGGAAGCTCATCGCAGGACATTCGCTTGCGTGGTCAATTGGAAATCATAGGGAATCCAAAAATGACAGTGGATGAACGAGTCTTCATCTGCCCGGTTTCTATTGAATAGATTGATGACTAAGAGAAGCTGCGATGTTCCCTTTCGAGAAAGCCTTTTATTGGATGAAAAGGGGAGTGGGAAAACGGCGGTTCCTGCCTTAAAAATATGATTTGCCTATTGAATTTTTCCAATGGCTGGCTATAATGATTATGCAATTAGTTTATCGAAGCAATAAACAAACTCACACAATGCTAACTGGCGATCAAGAAAAAGTACGCAAGATAAATAAATCTATTGTCCTTAATATGCTTCGCCTCCACGCGCCGATCTCGCGCGCTCGCGTAGCCAATATTACAGGTTTAAATAAGGCGACGATCTCAAATATCGTAAATGTGTTGATTGAAGAGGGATTGGTTTTGGAAGGGGAGCAAACCGATCCCGGCATTGGACGTCCTGCTGTCTCGTTGAGCCTGAGACCCGATGGTGGGGCAGTCATTGGAGTAGAAATAGGCGTGGATTTTATCGCGGTCCTGCTCACCAATTTTGTGGCGGAAACCATTTGGGAAACAAGGATTCAAATTGATCCATCGCAAACTCAGACGAGTATTCTCACGCAGGCAGAGCATTTGATTGATCAAGCGCTTTTGCTGGCAAATGAACGCCGACTCAGACCGCTTGGGCTAGGCGTCGGCGTGCCGGGCTTAGTCCACGTTCAACAGGGCAGTCTGATCATGGCACCCAACTTGCACTGGACCAATGTGCCGCTTCGTTTGATGTGGAATCAGCGTTTCCACTTGCCTGTCTATATTGAGAATGAAGCAAATTTGGCAGCTCTCGGAGAGTATTACTTTGGGATTGCGCGCAATGTTGAGAATTTCGTTTACCTAAGTGCCGGCATCGGTTTGGGCGGCGGCATCATGATCGGCGGAAAACTGTTCCACGGAGGGCATGGATACGCGGGTGAAATCGGTCACATTCAGCGTGATCCGGTAGGGGAGCGATGCGGTTGTGGGCGCATTGGTTGCTGGGAAACGCAAGTGGGACCGCGCGCGGTCTTGCATCGGGTGAAAAAGGAGCTTCAGATTCATTCTGATCAACTTCTGTTGGACGCTTGTTCAGGAGACCTGGATAATCTCACTTTTGAGATTGTTGTCAGATTTGCTTTAGAGGGCAATGTACTATGTCGGCAGGCGATCGAAGAGGTCGCCGGTCACCTGGGCACAGGTATCGCGGATATCGTACATGCCTTTGATCCCGAGCTTGTTCTCATTGGCGGTGCTTTTATTCAAGCAAGAGATATCCTGCAACCTATTATTGAAAAAACAATTTTCTCCAACATATTACAACCTTATGCAGATCGCGTACGGGTTGCATTCTCGGATCGCGGAGTCAATGATTGCCTGTTAGGGGCTGTCGCGATTGTTTTAGATGATATTTTGCGCGAAATGGTGATTAGTTAACCTTTAGTAGGCGTGTATTATTTTCCTCTGAATTTCTTGGTAAGGAGGTGTTGCCAAAATCAATAAGGAGAATGTTTCGTTCCGCAGAATCAATGTTTGACCTATCAAAAGACCAAAAAAGGAGTACGAGAATGAAATCTAGACGTGTTTTAATGATCATCTTCTCTCTGATGGTGATCGCATCCATGGCCCTTACAGCTTGTGGTGGTGCGGCTCCTGCCGCTAGTACCAATGCTCCCAGTTCCGGTGGCGCAAAGACGAAAATCGGTCTTTCCTTTTCCGACTTTGCGACCGAACGCTGGAAACGGGAAGCAGACCAGATGACCCAGTTGCTCAAAGAAAAAGGCTACGACGTGCTTGTTCAGGAAGCTAATCATGATGTCAAGCTGCAAAACGATCAGATTGACAATATGGTTGCGCAAGGCGCGAAGGGTCTCATCGTTGTTGCGGAAGACGGTGATGCCGCGGCGACTGCTGTAGATAAAGCTGCCAAAGCAGGTGTGAAAGTGATTGCCTATGATCGCCTCATTAAGTCAACCAATATCGCGGCGTATCTCTCCTTCAATAATGAAGAAGTTGGCCGCCAGCAAGCTTTGGGTGTCATGAAGGCATTAGGCATTGATGGTGGCACCTTCACAAAAGATAAACCGGCTAATGTCGTCATGCTGGGCGGATCTCCTACTGATAACAACGCCGTTCTGTTCCGCAAGGGTCAAATGGATATTGTTCAACCCTATGTTGACAAGGGCGTTGTAAAGATCGTCGCGGATCAATGGGTTGACAACTGGGACGCTGCCAATGCAGAGAAACTGATGGAGAATATCCTTACCGCCCAGCAGAACAAATTCGATGCTGTGGTCGCTTCGAACGATGGGACAGCGCTTGGCGCGCTCCAGGCGATGAAGGCTCAAGGCTTGGCTGGCAAGGTACCGATATCCGGTCAGGATGCGACTGCCGATGGCTGCAACAGCATCGTGAAAGGCGAATTGACCGTCAGCATTCTCAAAGACACTCGCAATCTTGCGCCAAAAGCCGTTGAACTGATTGATGGCTTACTGAAGGGACAATCAATCTCTGACCTGAAGCAATACACGATGGCTGAATTGACCAACGATCAGAGCAAGACAGGCAATGTGATGGCTGCCTTCCTTCCAGTTCAGCAGGTAACGAAAGACAACGTTTATGATCTTGTGGTGAAGAGCGGTTTCCAAAGTTACGATGATGTCTATCGTGATATTCCCGAAGGACAACGCCCTCCGAAACCCTAGTAGAGTTTGAAGATCTTGATTTCCCGGCTCTCTTTCGTGAGGGCCGGGAATCTCTCTTATAATGAAGCAATCTGCAGCAGGTTTTGAATTGTAGGAGCTAACGTGGAGAACGATGTCATTCTTGAATTTAAGAATGTGACCAAAGAGTTCCCTGGCGTTGTTGCGCTAAAGGAAGTCTCCTTTCAGATTAAGCGCGGTGAGATCCATGGCATTTGTGGGGAAAATGGCGCGGGCAAATCCACGCTTATGAAAATTCTTTCCGGGGTCTATCCATATGGCACGTATCAGGGCAACGTTATCTATAACGGCGAGGAATTGAAGTTGGGAGAAGGCGCGATTCGCAAAGCCTCCGAACGAGGTATTGCCATCGTTTATCAGGAATTGACATTAGTCCCGACGATGACCGTTGGTGAAAATGTTTTTCTGGGCCGTGAACCGGTGGAACGTGGAGTGATCGATTGGGAGAAACTTTACGCGGATACGCGTGAGATCCTTAAGAGATACCAGCTCAATATCTCTCCCGAAGAAATTGTCAGAACCTTAGGAGTGGGCAGGATGCAAATGGTAGAGATTGCCAAGGCGCTTTCAGAGAACGCCAATGTTCTGATCTTGGATGAACCTACCAGTGCTCTCAGCGAAGCCGAAGTCGAAAAGCTGATGGACATCCTCAAAACGCTTAAATCGCACGGTATTACGTGTATCTATATTACACATAAATTGGAAGAACTTTTCCGCATTACCGATTCGGTCACGGTGATGCGAGATGGCAAGGTTATTACTACACAGCCTACAAGGTCTTTGACCCTGGAGAAGTTGGTTCGATTTATGGTTGGCCGCGAAATGAAGGAACGCTTCCCGAAGGGAAATCGAACGCCTGGAAATGTAATCTTCGAGGTGGAAGATCTTCATGCCGTTGACCCGAACGAATCGCGGCGCAAGATCCTGAATGGTGTAAGCTTTAACGTGAGAAGTGGCGAGATCCTTGGAATCGCTGGACTGATGGGTTCGGGACGAACAGAACTTGTCACTACTTTGTTTGGCGAATATGGCAAAATCGTTCAGGGACGAATCAAATTGAAAGGTAAAGAGATCAAACCTCGCAGCGCTAGAGAAGCCATTGATGCTGGCTTGAGTCTGGTACCGGAGGATCGCAAGGGTATGGGTCTGGTATTAATCCAATCCATCTTAAAGAATATTTCATTGCCAAACCTGGAGCAGTTCTCTGGCTTTATGCGCATCGATGCAGATGCAGAACTCAAAGCTAGCTTACAACAGGCAAAAAGCCTAGCAATCAAAGCACCCAGTCTGGAAGTGGAAACCGAGACTCTATCTGGTGGGAATCAGCAAAAGGTCGTAATTTCCAAGTGGCTATTGTCTCATCCTCAAGTTCTGATCATGGATGATCCCACACGCGGAATTGACGTCGGGGCAAAATATGAGATTTACAAATTGATGAACGAATTAGCGGAAAATGGTGTAGCAATTATTATGATTTCCTCTGAACTAGAGGAAGTTCTTGGAATGAGTGATCGAATTATGGTGATGTCACGTGGGCGTTCTGCCGGAACGTTGCCGATCGCTGAAGCGGATCAGGAACGCATTATGGCATTGGCGACGGGACTGACCGCATAAAATTGTAGAAATATTGGAGAGGCAATCCTATGAATTCTGCCAGTGAATCTGCTCCTGAAACTGCACAATCGAAATCTGGTTTCACGACTGAAATTTCGCAGGTTCTACGTCGTAATGTTCAAACGTACACCATTTTGCTTGCATTGGTTAGTATATGGGCGATCTTTTTCTTTGCCACACACGGTACCTATCTCGATGCTCAAAATGTGTCTAATCTATTTCGGCAAATGTCTGTCACTGCCTTCCTCGCAGCCGGAATGGTGCTCGTGATCGTGACAGGCAATATCGATCTTTCGGTCGGGAAACTTGCTGGCTTTGTTTCCGTGGTTGTAGCGTATTTACAGGCAAATATTTGGTATCACTATTTGCCCGACCAACCGCTATTAGCAGCGATCCTTTCTGTTGTGATCGGTACGCTTTTCGGAGCTTTATTTGGCTCTCTTCAAGGATATATCATTGCATATTTACGCGTGCCGTCCTTCATTGTGACGTTGGGCGGACTCTGGCTATTCAATGGCTTGATCCTGTTGGTAACTGCTGGGAAAACTATACCAGCCAACCAACCCGGTTTTTCTGAGATCGCCCAGGGTTATGTTCCGGTAATCTGGGGTTGGATATTAGGTGTTGCAGCAGTTGTATTTCTTTTTTGGAATATGCTGCGTGCCAGGCGAAATAAGCGTAAGTATGACTTCGAGTTGCAAAATCTTTATGTCGATTTGTTGACCACAAGCATTCTTGCCTTGGTCATTCTTGTATACGTATACAACGTTAACCAATACAAAGGCATCCAAAATCCCGTGCTTTTGCTGGCGATCACCGCAGCCATCATGATGTATATTTCGAATAATACCCGCTTTGGACGTTATGCTTATGCCATCGGTGGGAATCGAGATGCGGCTCGTCTCTCAGGCATCAGTATCCGTAACATGATCTTCAGGATTTTTGTGCTGATGGGCTTTCTCTCCGGAGTTGCTGGCGTAGTGTTAGCCTCGTATGTTGGATATGGAACCATTGCTGCAGGTACGGGTTATGAATTAGATGCCATCGCCAGTTGTATTTTAGGTGGTACATCCACTCTGGGCGGTGTGGGGACCATCCCCGGCGCGATGATCGGAGCGCTCATCATTGCCAGTCTTTCCACAGGGCTGCAGATGATGAATGTGGCTCCGGCCTGGCAATACGTCCTCAAAGCGATCGTGCTGGTATTGGCGGTTCTTGCGGATGTGTACTTCAAGAAAAATCGATAATTGAATAGTCGAGTGGCATAATTGAAATGATGCCGAGAAATGATCGGCAATCCTAAAACAGGAGTGGAGTCATTCCAAACCCCATGAACACCGTAAATTTCCTTGGGCAAGAATGCTGTGTGTTGGAAAACAGCACATTGAAGTTGCTGGTCACGCGCTCGGTGGGACCACGAATCTTATCTCTGCAATTTCAAGATAGAGAAAACATGTTTGCCGAACTGCCAGATTTTGTGACCGATTGCCCCGGCAGCGGTACATTCCATTTTTATGGCGGTCACCGCTTGTGGCACGCGCCCGAGGAGCCAAGCCGCACATATTTGCCGGATGATTCTCCTGTGGAGATTGATGAGATTGAAAATGGATTGCAGGTTACGCAAGACACCGAACTCAAAACAGGCTTGCAGAAATCCATGGAGATTCGTTTGCTTAGCGAAGCTCAGGTGATCGTCGATCATCACTTCACTAATCGCGGTTTATGGGACGTGACTTGCGCACCTTGGTCGTTGACTCAACTCAAACCGGGCGGCATGGCGATTCTGCCGCAAATTCATACCAACACAGGCGTTCTTCCGAATCGCTCTCTGACTCTCTGGCCGTATACCGATATGACGAGCCGTCATGTCAAATGGGGGAGCAACTATGTTCTCGTGGACGTCAATGTGGATTCTCCCTTCAAGATTGGTTTTCCGAATCCACGTGGTTGGCTGGCATACTGGTTGAGCGGTACGTTATTCGTGAAACGCGCAGAATATCAACCCCAGGCAGAATATTACGATTGGGGTTGTTCCAGCGAATTTTATTGCAATGACAAGTTCATTGAATTGGAAACTCTGGCGCCTATTACCAGGATCGCCCCCAATGCGACAATTACTCACACCGAAATTTGGAATGTATATGACGAGATAAATTGTCCACGCGAGGAAAGCGAAGTGCAGAGGCTGGTGGAGAAATTAGGATTGGAGTAAATCATGTCATATTTTCTTGGCATCGATACATCCACGACTTCAAGCAAAGCATTGATCATCGATGAACAAGGACAAGTGATCGCGGTTGCGTCGTCGCCGCATACATTGCAAACCCTAAAACCATTGTGGTCAGAACAGAATCCACAGGAGTGGTGGGAAGCGGTGGCAGCGAGTATCCGCTCCGTTTTGGAAAAAGCGGGCATTAGCGGCGAAGGAATCGCAGCCGTCGGTTTGACAGGACAAATGCATGGGCTCGTCCTGCTCGATGATATGGGAAATGTTTTACGGCCTGCGATTTTATGGAACGATCAACGTACACAAAATCAATGTGATGAGATTCATCGAATCATTGGTAAAGAAAAGTTCATCCATATTACCGGCAATGTCGCCCTAACGGGATTCACCGCGCCAAAAATTCTTTGGGTCAAAGAAAACGAACCGGATCTATTTGCGAAGGCAAAACACGTTTTGCTTCCGAAGGATTATGTTCGCTACAAGTTGACTGGCGAATATGCGATGGATAAAGCGGACGGCGCGGGCACTGTGCTATTTGATCTAAAATTGCGCGATTGGTCGGAGGAAGTTTTATCTGCATTAGATATTCCCTGTGAATGGATGCCGAAAACTTTTGAGGGTCCTCAATTCACCGGATATCTCACTGCTGAAGCCGCGGCTTATACCGGATTGAGAGCAGGGACTGCTGTGGCGGCGGGTGGTGGCGATCAGGCCGCGCAAGCCGTTGGAGTCGGCGCGGTGGAACTAGGAATTGTGGGGCTGACCGTTGGAACAAGCGG
>WNFZ01006673.1_pt1 | contig 10393 bp, 16 predicted proteins | sample 5400081 | NCBI WGS metagenome assembly WNFZ01 (sample SAMN13153365, study PRJNA577476) | soil metagenome | isolation source: 80 cm soil or saprolite under grassland replicate 1 | place: USA:California | collected 2016-06-15
CGTCCGCTTTGAGATTCACGATATCGAGATAGCCGGAGACTGGGCCTGGGTCCGGACCAGCTCTGCCGGTTGTACGCAAATCCTAGCCAATGGCAACGAGGTTGAAGAAGGCAACAACGAGTTGTTTGTGTTCCATAAGGAGATTGGCGATTGGAAGATCCATCGATACTTGTTCTCTACTAACCGCCCTCTCGCCTGAACCCGAAGTTAAGAATCATTCTTCATAAATTGATCTTAGAAACTAAATTTGACCCTTTTTCCATTTCGATAGTTTTCTGTAGCATGACAAATACTACGAATATTGTCTTAGTCCACGAGTTCTCTTGGTAAGGGTGATGGCCAATTCAACCAACCGAGTGGACTAGCATTGGATTCTCACGAAAATATTTACCTAACTGAGGAACGAAACAATCGAGTTCAAGTGTTTGATAGTGAGGGTAATTATCACAAAATGGGGATTCAAATCAACCTTTGAAAGACCAACTGGTATTGTCTATGGCTTTATTTACGGATAAATCGTCGTTTACATCTAATTGAGCTACGTTTAGTTGGAGATTTTCCTCAGAGGCAATTTTTACGAGCCCGTCGCTCTTACTCATATTTCTCATAGTTGCATATGTTTTGATTTGGTTTCTTGCTAACGCAAGAGATGTTTCATAACCTATTCCACTTGAACTACCTGTAACTACCTGTTACTACAGCTACTTTTGCCATATCATTCAATTATCACGTTGTAATATATGAATATGAGTCAAACAATGACAAAATCTATTCTCAAGCCACCAGGTCCGTGTTAATCTTTTGAAGTATCAGTTAACGGATGAAGACTCTAGGCATTTGAGGCTATCAAGGTGCTTAAAATGAAGGTCTATTTGATAGGTGCGTGACCGTTGAAAATCCTCATCTTGGTGAGTGACTACATCATTATGCGATTTCGTTTTGTTCTAGACTTTTGTGTCAACATGTTAATATAGTAAATTTATCAGTTCAAATATATGAAATACAGAAGCAGAACAGAAATAGTATCAATGATTCTTGAAGCAGCAAATGGTGGTGCAACTAAAACAAAAATCATGTACAAAGCCTTCCTCAGCTATGCTCAATTGAAAGAATATCTATCCGTACTTATTGAAAATAATTTACTCGAATATTTAGAGGGTGTACAAACCTACAAAACCACTGAAAAAGGATTTATCCTATTAAAAATGCATAACGAAATTGGAGAACTACTCCAAAGTCCAATAAGAGAGTCAAGAATACAATAAAATAAAAAATAAACCCATTGCTCATGTTGGGACACAATATCACTACTTCAGGTAACTTGTTTCACAACAAGTTTCAAATTAAGAATCAAAACTATCAGACGTTTCTTTATTAGCCATTATCTTTGCTTAATTTTCAATTTACTTTCTTAAATTCTTGTAGTTTCAAATAGTCGTTACCATTTCTAAGTAGTATACAACAGATAAAGGAGAGACTACAATGGATTTATGCATCAGGCATGCAGTTGCTGCATCATCGTCGCAAAGTCTGCAACTTCCCAGTGCTCAGCCAGTTGCCCATTTTCAATACGGTACAGCTGAAATGCCATGATGTCGATTCGATTGCCAGTAGGCGCGACTGTTAGGAAATTGCCTTTGTGGGTACCTCGGACGCGGTTCAGAACTGCCACATGATCCCCTTCAGCCACCATTCTTATTATCGGAAGTTTCAGGTCGGGGAAAGAGGTACGAAGTCCGGTGAAATACTTTTTGAGGCTTTCGCGTCCTGGGCTCTGACCAGCAAGGTGATCGTTGTAATCCTCTGAGACTATGTGGTCGAAATCGTTTAAATCGCCTCTTTCAATGGCAGCAAAAAAACGTCGGATTAGAACCTTGTTCTCTTCAATAGTTAAAGCCATATCAAAACATACCGTTTGTATTGGCGGCTTTGACCGGATCCGGTACCTCCTGAAGTACATCCCAATGTTCTACCATTTTCCCATTGGGATTGAACCTGTAAATATCAACGCCAGCTATACCCCTGTCATTCGGATCATCATTATGCAGGTTGATAAAATTTACATGTGCCCAGACCCAGTCGCCACTTGCAATAACACGATGTACCACTATACGCAAATTTTGCCTTGCTCCAGCAACACTGCTAAAGAACTCGCCCAAGGCTTTAGCCGTGGTGGGAATTATGGGATCATGCTGGATATAGTCAGGCACCAAGTACTTTTCAGTAGCCTGTACAGCCCGTTTTTTGTTGATCATTTCATCATATAAGTCAAGAACAGCCTCAACATTGCGTTTGCTTTGTGCATCATGGGCGATAATTAGTGGTTTCATTTCATTTCATCAAATCCCAATATTTGCGCTTTCATTATATCGAGTTCTTCGTCTGATTTTTCACGAACTTCCCGGAGTATTTCTTCTGCATCTTTTCCTACAGGTGCTCTGATAGGAGCAGGTACCTGTTCAGAAATTTCAATTACTCTTGTAGCAGCCTCGGAGGCAGTCAAGCCGGAAGCTTGCATTTTGTTGATTGCAGCTGCGAATTGATCAAAATATTTTCCGTATAGATTTTTTTGCTCAACTGTCATATTTTCTGTAACCTGTTTTAATTGAGCGGCAGTCTTAGCAGGACCGCCTGTTAGCATATTGCCAGGCTGCACCATTATAAAATCGACGCCGAATGGTTTTAATTCAGTACGGTAAACATCTGCAAATGCCTCCATAGCTGCTTTTGAAGCACTCGATGGTCCGCTAAATGGAAGCGGAAAACGTCCTGTCATTGATCCGATCTGAACAATACGCCCTTTTGCCTGACGTAATAAGGGCAAAAAAGCCTGGATGGTAGCTAGGCTGCCAAAAACGTTTACTTCAAATTCGCGCCGGACAGAGCTTAACGATAAAACCTCCATAGGTCCAGGAGTAAGCACACCGGCGTTATTAATGAGGAGATCCAACTCGTCCTGATCAAGCAATTTTCTTATCTGCTCTTTCCAATTGTTAACCTGTTCTTCTTTGGTGATGTCCGTAACAGTAAGGGTAATATCATTGCCAGCTGATAAGTTTTGAAATTCGGCAATATCATTTTCTGAATGCGCTGTACCGAATACTCGATATCCCTTTGCTGAAAATCCCAGTGCGAGTTCCCGTCCAAGCCCGCTGCCAGCCCCAGTGATAGCCACTGTAAGGCGTCTTTGTTTCTTTGGTTGCTTCATGACATTGCTCCCTTGGATTTAGTTCCAACGTTTATTATCACAATACATAATTTAGTCCACAATTGATTTAGGCTTTTTGCTTGCTCGCGCACTCACAGAAGTTATCTGTGATTAGAAACAGCTAAATAACTAATTAACAAAACCCCAGTACATGCAGGGAACTAATCCCACCGAACCCAAATATTATTGTTACTAAAATTAGTAAACAGATACAAGGTTAAAACCATTTATCCTTTCATTACTATATTATATTTTATGGCAAAATTTGTTGAGATGGATGAGAGGACAAAATTTAAAGAACAGACAGAAGAAAAAATAGATGGCCCAGTAATTCTGATAAACAAATTCAATGTACATCCAGATAAGGTTGAGCAGTTTTTGAAGGATTGGGCAGAGGATGCTGCTGCCTTTAAACGACAGCAAGGATTTGTTTCTGCACAATTGCATAAGGGAGTAGGAAAAAGTAGTGTATTCGTTAATTATGCGGTTTGGGAATCGATGGAGCGATATAAGGAAGCAGTTAATAAAATACTTTTTACTTCCGAACCACAATCACGACTTTTAAAATATGATGACAACAGCCTAGTAATTTCGCCGCATTTATTCACGAAGGTAGCCGTTCCAGGAATATGTCGTACAGATTAAGAAATAATTGACGGGATATCAATGGTTTCATTTAATTGAAAATTAAACTGAAGCCAGTTATTCTAAGTTTTTCTCGATATAACTTCGAATGCCTGAAATTTGCCATAATGATTTTTCAAATTAACAGGATTAATCTAATTTAATCTAAAATGATCTTTAACTAACATCTCTGTTTGGGATGAAATGACTATTTTATCTGGATTAGCGGCTTCTTCAAATCTGCTTGCAATATTGATATTTGTTCCTATTGCAGTCAGCTGATCGTTTTTATCAGTTCCCATGTTTCCATAAGTGACTAGTCCAGTATGAATTCCACATCTTAGATTAATGTCAATAATTCGTGCTCTGCCATAAGGCTTCCATATCTTGATGCATTTTTGTTTTTGTTCCTCAAATTTTTCTCGTAAATCCAATGCACACTTAACAGCAGCTATTGCAGCCTGACATCCATTTTCATCTTTACTAGGGATACCAAACAATGCCATTATTCCATCACCCATGAATTTGTCTAGTGATCCTTCAAATTTGAAAATAGTTTTCTTCGTTATCCCATACAATTCCTGTAAAAATTCAACTAACAAGTTATCATTAGTCAGTAATGTTTCAGCCAGCTCACTAAAATTTTTGATATCCCAAAATACCGTAGTTATCAATCTTTTTTGAATTCTCGTTATGTCATCATAATTAATTTTAGAAATGATATCATCAGAAAAATGTCTTTCCAGCTTTGCAACCTTTTTGTATTGTTCTATGATTAAATTTCTTGATTGATCTGTTGGTCCTACACCAGTGGTTTTGGGCAAAGACCTTCTTTTGCCCTAATATCTACTGGTTTTGGACCTATTCTTCATTGCATTAAATCTTTAAAATCATATTTACTTTGATCTGAGTAGAACTCTCCCGGATTCATTTAGATACAACGCATGCTCTAGTTATATTAAATTTATTATGTGAAAAAATTGAAGTTTAGCCTAAGACAAGTATATCCAAAAACACGAAACTAAAATGCTTTTAAAAATAAAACCTTCACAAATGAATTAGATTCAATAATGCTAATGCAAAATCAATTACCTAAGTTGAATCAATTTAAGGGACAATAGCAAACTCATTTAACTTATTTTGATTATTTATTTTATATGGAAAGTACAATGACATGCGACTATTGTAAACAAAAAACTGACATACTCCATGCCTTGTTTAAAATGATGGTTTGTAAAAAATGTCATTCGACATTAATTTGTTCATTTCAATATGGAATAAGAGCATAACTATAAATAAATATACTATACTATTCAGGCAAATTAATCCCAATAAGAATATCGAATTTGATGGTTAATCTATCGGTTGGTTTAGAGTTTCTAAGATGCGATACAAGTTAAATAATAATTTCGATCTCGTATAATAGAAAAGTGTCCTAGATTTTCGTATACTCACAAAAATACCAGAGCACAGTAATAAATGTGAATAATTCATGCAATTAATTGCATGTGAACAATATAGAAAATTTTTTTGGGCCCTAGATTTTTATTGCTTTAATTTATATACGATAATTTTAGGTACTCATTTTTATTATGTCAAAAAAATCAAAAGTGAATAGTCAAAAAACACGACCAGTTTCTCCTTACGACGCATTACCGAAATCGTATATGCTTGAGGAACTAAGGGAAAGAACTATACAACCTAGATTATCAATTTATGAATTTTTGACGACGATTCGAAGCTATGAAACTTTGGATGATGCTAGATTGGCTTCGCAGTTAAAGGATAATGAATATACAGCGGTTGAAAATAATCCGAGGTTTCCTGGTGACAAATATTTCCTTATATGTAATTCTTGTTTCTGGTGTGCGTCTTATTTTAAGAACCAAAATTCATTCCCTAAATGTGCTCTATGCGAGTATGGTGAAATTGAATGTATGCCAATTGGACATGATGAAAACTACAGTTTTCATTATAGTCCTACAAAGGGAGTTGAGCTAGAATTCTTCCATAAAGGAGAAGTTGACTAGTAGTTGAATATTGTTTATGAGTAATCATCAGATATTCCAACGCTTGGCATCGTAAGTCACAAAAGACTAGAATACTATTGTTACCATTTCGAAGAATTCTTTTCTTCTCTGTGCCCAAGCTAAGATTAAGGATTTTCAACAAATTATATTCCAAGGGGATCTGGCTGAATACTATATCAGAATACTAGAATTTCTAATGTTAGAATTAAGCCGAATTGTAAAGCCTGACAGATATTTATACTATAAAATTCTATAGTTGTACATGACGAACCAAAGTACCATGAAATTGGCATTAGTTTTGACCCTTGCAGTTTGTACAATAATGAGTGGTTTAGTAACAGTGCAACCTATCTGGGTATTCGCACAAGGAAACTTGTCTCAAGGAATGAATCAAACTGGTAACCAAGCAGGGAACCAAACTGGAAATCAATCATTATCTCCCACAATGCCAGGACAACTAGGAGGCACACCAACAGGTTAAATTTCTGGTGGTCCCAACTATTTTTTTATTGGCGATTGTCTGACAAGAACCAATAGAATTTAATTAAAATTGTATAATGAGCTTCATCTGAGTTCAGTCATCTCTTGTATTATCGTGTTGGATGTTTTGTTATCTATATAAATCGAGGCGATATATCATCAGTAAATGCTGATCGTAAATTGGTAATGATCATCATGTTTTAACAGTAGAGATAGGTGTAAGCATGCACAGAAGAATGACGACACAGGAGAAAGTCATTCCTATAAAGAGGATACATTGGTCGTTTATTCATCTCGTTCGGAAATTACTTCGAGAAAATAAATTTTATATAATTCCACTTTACCGGAGCTGGGCTCATAGATATCGATCTATAATTGGAATTGGGCATAAATAAAATATCTAATTAAAATCCGTCTTTTCTATACATTTATCACAATATCTTTCGATCAAGGTTATTCCATGCATATCATAGCTTGCTAACATTGTTGGAGTTTCTTGACAGATAGCACAGAGTCCGCCCGCTATTTTTGTAATTAAGTCTCGTTTCTGGTATTGTAAAACTTTGGTATCCTCTAATTTCCTGTTCAGGATTTGTAATTTATCTTCCGATATAGTAATTGGCTTTATTGTTGGTTTTGGTTTCGATTTTTTGGTATTGTTGTCGTGAATATACTCAGTCATTAGATCTCTTAGGAATGAAAAAACTTTACTCGAAGTAACCCACCTCCCTTCCATCTTCCAAAACAAATCTTTTCTTGCATCAGCATTCGGTAATGTTGCCTTAGCCATATCTTTATTAGCACAACAAGATTATTATGCCCTATCGACTATTACACTAGACCAAAGTAATTTTTCAACTACGCCAATTTTCCACTCTAAATAAACTTTTAGTGCTAAAAATTTACTGCTTTCAACCTAACAGAATAAACATTAAAAACAAAATCCGGTGGTTTCCACCGAACTAAATATAGAATTCATATTGAGTTATTTATGATCGATTCTGATATGGGTATCTAATTCCCTTTCATCTTTGAATACACGTCCACATGATCTACATTGTATTTTGTATTTTCTTCCACGAAAATAATCGACTAAATGCATTAAGTAGATGGTAATACCCCACATGAAATAATATTCAGTTATTCAAACTTAAAACTTTTCTAAAAAATTCTTGTATTTCACAAAGTGTTTTATCATTCATCATGCTATGAATTTAGTGGCTAATCAATTGAATACATTTTTGGGCTAAGAAAATGTTCTCCAATAAAGACTTTTCTTTCTTTGGAAGCCCATCTATAAGTGTTGGAGAGTATCTTAATACATTAGTCATAGCTCCAATGATGAAGTAAGACTTTGATTAGGAGATACCCATTGGTGGTCTTTTATCCAAACTATGCTCCACGGACTTATGATAGCTTAGCATACACCAAGTCTCAAAGATCTTTCCGCATATCTCACACTTCAGTTTCTTTGGTTTTGGTATATACACAGATTGCCCTGCGATCGACATTTGCATAAATAAGATAGTCGGCGGATCAGATAAGGTTTTCAATCAGCTAAAGTTCAAGAGATCGACACCTTTCTTTGTGGAGACCCGTATGCATATAATATACCAGGAGGAAAGCCGATAGACCACAAACTCAATGAGATAATGGAACAAATAGAAAAGTTATCAGTCATTCCAATGACAAACTTTGACGATATATTTACAATCTTAACAAATAAAGAAAAATTGGATACGGTGTTACAAATAGCATTGGATAAAAAATATTTACAGTATAAAGATAAATTGGTTGAATTTTTCATATCCATAAAGAGTTACGCTAGAGAACAAGATCTAGTGGTACGATCTCTTTCAGTTCACAATATAGAAAAAAATAAATGTTCTGTATGTAATCTGCCTGCCAATCTCAACTGCATCAACTGCTCTGGTAAGGATATTTGGATATGTATGAATCATTTGAAGAAGCACAGGGATGTACATAGTACAGCGAAATCACGATAGAAACTGTCATAATGATTAAATGTTGAAAGATTAACAATCTAGTAACGGATTTAGAACAGCACAAGCAAAAGAATATTCACTTGATAAAGAACAAACTAGTTATGATGATTTATTGGATGCATTAAGTTGAATCATTCAGCTATTTGCCCACATTCTCTACATATAGAATCACCTTCTAACCATTCACCACATTTTTTACAGTGTGTTTTATAATATTCTCCATCTTCTACAATCAACACTTGTCTAACAATATGCTGGCAGTGTGTACAACCATCCTTTAAAATATGATCTGCAAATTCTTCCAAGATCTTTTTTCTTTCTTTCGATAAAAGGGAATCGGTCATTTCTTCATAAACCTCTCTATGTTGATTATAATACGTAGATTCCAGTTTCTTTTGGACCATTTCTATTTTCCATTTAATAATAATTGTATCCGCTCTTTTTAATAATAAGTATGCAGTTTCAAACCTCATATTTTTTATTATGAATATTTAGACGGTCCTTGCTAATAACTGGCGTAACGTAAAATGGTTTAGTAATTACAAAAATTGCAAAGTAGAAATACAAACCTCGAAATTTTTACCTTTTTCGTTTGTTATTTATTATGTGTAGAACATAATTATTAATGCAACTGGTGGGTGCGCTGGTTTTCTTACCCGGTAGCCAATGTAGAGATCACCTTTCCCATCAGTTAGCAAGCAGGTATACGTCTGGTGGGCCACAATCTACGATTCATTATAATAGGCCCATCAGATTTTAATAAGACCACACAAACGCTAGATAATTATTTATTCCCCATTTAACTAAAATATCTATTACCGTTATTCAGCCGAACTGATGGGAGGACAGTCTTGTCTGCATTCGTCATGCTTCCTCCCATCAGGCTTTAACTATTTTATAATTTGTTGAGTATAATACAATAACGTGCAGAACTCAGGCATACGGTTTGGTGAGTCTTGCGTTAAGGCTCACCAAGCATGAAAAATTAAAAAATGTTTTAATTATTCGATATCAATGAAGAAAGTGAGGTTTTAACTTATTAAATATGATTTCTTTATCTGACATTCCGATTAATGTTAATCGTTTATTAAGTAACTTGTGCTTTATTTCCTGTGTTATCTTGGTCTTCTCTAATATTATTATCATTTTGAAGGTTCTCTCTTACTACCAGTATTAATAGCCAATATTTTGATGCATGTGGAATACATCGCTTTCTTCACAGCATTTGGTATGTGGGTTATGGTAGCACTAGCAACTGTCCAGTCATTACCGGCAAGTGATATCTACAGTAAAAAGTGAATAGACCTGTTTGGTCTGCAGTAAATGTTGCATTTCCATTCTGACCGAATCCTAAATCAATATCCACTTTGTATGGATCTCCGATGGTAAAAGAATGCCTTTCTGTTTTGACATCGTCCACATTATAGAATTTGACTGTCACTTTGTCTCCTTTATTAGCAACAATCGTTGGTAGAGAATAATAATCTCCTGCGACCTTAAGTTTTTCTTCAGCAACGTTTGCAATTTCTGAGGTGAATATGTAAAATGTCTTTTCTCCTGGTGTTGACATCGAAGGTATTTTGCCTAATGGTGTAGCCGCATTAGTCATATTTTTCATTCCTCCTTCTGAAGTTTCATTATTATTTTGTGCATATGTTTGAGTAATTAGTTTTGATTCCGGCACTGTAAGCATTAAAAGACCAATTGTTAGTGCGAAAATTACTGTAAACAACACGAGAATTGTTCGTTTCATAAGTATCTCATATTAAGGAGGTCCTATATTTAAGAGATCTTAAAGCATCCAACCATAACCTTCAGAATATCTAAAAAGCAGTTAATATTAGAAGACAACAAAGAAATATTCACTTGATAAACAACAAACAAATTACGATAATTTACTAGATGCAATAAGGTTAAGTTTGAAAGGTTATAGCATTACTTGATATTTGATTTTATGCCGTACTGGTCTTAGAATCCTTTTATATTTAGCATGCTCAAAATAGATCCTGAAAGAGATAATCCTATTCTTTGTAATAATGAGCGTA
>WNFZ01006674.1_pt1 | contig 10392 bp, 10 predicted proteins | sample 5400081 | NCBI WGS metagenome assembly WNFZ01 (sample SAMN13153365, study PRJNA577476) | soil metagenome | isolation source: 80 cm soil or saprolite under grassland replicate 1 | place: USA:California | collected 2016-06-15
TCGGCGCCGCCGGTGGCCGGCTCACCGGCGGCAGCGGCCGCGTCGACCCGGCCACCCTCAAGCAGCTGCCCGCCCCGATCCGCACCGGCGTCCTGGAGTCACTGGCCTCGGCCATCGCCCATGTGTTCGGGTGGGCCATCCTGTTCGCCGTCGCGGTACCGCTGCTGGCGGTGTTCATCAAGGAGATCCCGCTGCGCGGCCGGGACACGCAGGCGCCCACCCCGGGTACCGCTGCGGACATCGCCGCGCAGGACGCCGAAGAGAACACCGCCATCGCCGCCCTGGAGTAGGCACCTCCTGCCCGGGCTCCGGCTGCGCAGCGCGGATCGGCGGGGGCGGCTCACTGATCGACGCACTGATCTGCCGATGACAGCGCGTTTGTTCTCAGCCTCCCGACGGCCTCGCGCCGGCTCAGGGGTGCGGCTGGTCTGGCTGTACGGGCCCGCGCTCCGCCGTCCGCGCGGCACGTTGCGCGCCACGACGGCGGTGTCCTGGCCCGGGGTCAGCGTGATCAGCAGGCACCGGCCAAGAAATGGGGCGAGGCGGGTACCGGTTTGTCGCGTCGCCCGCCGACATTGACCATGGGCGGGGTCCGGGATCGCCTCACGTTCGCGGCGGCGGTCTGGGCGCTTGCGGTGAACAGCGGCGAGGCGGCGCCGCCATGACCGCGGCACAGACCGAGCCGGTGACCAGGCAGCCGCACCCGCGGCGCGACCGGGGCGCGCTGGCCGTGGTATCCGCTGAGAACAGTCGTTACCGCGCTGGCGGTCGATATCTTCCTCCAGTCGGTCTTCGCCGGCCGGTTCCTGTCCGGCGACTATCCACAGCTGCTGGTACACCGAACCAACGCGATTCGTGGTGGCTGCCATCGCCGTCGTCGTGGTCGTCGCCTCGGCGCTCGCGCTTCACCGGGTACCCCGGTCGGTACGTCATGCACTGCCACAACCTCGAACACGAGGACATGGCCATGATGGCCACCGTCATCGTCCAATGAACCCCGACGTTTCGCCACGCGCCCGGGCGGGCCGCGGAGCCGATCACGGTTGCGTACCAGGCGCGCCCGTGACAAGACCACGCCGTTCGCCACGCCGCCTCGACCGTTCATCGTGGCGCAGGTCGTCGACGCGGATACCCCACTGCGCGCAGCCCTGGTTCTCCCGCCGCACCACCAGCACCTCGCCGGTGGTGTCCAAACACAGCTCGGTCGGGTCCAAAAGCCGGTCCTGGTTGCTGGTCAGGTCTGCGCGGCGACCCAACAGTGCGTACATCTCAGCCAACGCAGCCGGCAGCCCCGGGACGGTAGGGAACCGTGCGCTGAGGTCACGCGCCGCGGCCCGCAACTCCGACCGGCTCCAGCCGTCCATGGCCACCAGTGGCTTGTGCCACGCGGCGACAAAACGCCGGATGAACTCCCACGCCCGGTGCTGATCCTCAAGCGCGGACGCCAGAGCGTCCACCAGGTCGAGCTCGCCTGCCACGGGAACATGCTGCCACGTCAGCGCCAGGCGACGCTTATCCGCCAGCCGCACACGGACACGCGACGGTGCGCGCGGTTCGCCGCGCACTCAACTGCCGCCGACTGCGCCCGCACCTCTGACCGCCGTCACATGAGGACGGCGGCAACGTCGAGGAACTTGCCCCATTCCGGCGGGGCGCCGCCGGGCTCCTCGCCTGCGTGCTCGCCCACGCGATCCGTCACCCCGCTTCCGACGCCACCTGCCGACGAGGATCGGCGGGCCGGTTGACACATGACACCGCGGGTCCCGAGAAGGCGCCAACAGATCAGACGGAGATGTGTGCTTCGCTCGTCGTTCTGCCGGGACAGAACGACGACTAACCCGAGCCTGTGGCGGCTGCCAGCTCCGTTAGCCGGCGTTCGAGGAACCGCCGTTCGGCACCGTCGTCGGTGAGTTCCCTCGCACGTCGATAGGCGTCACGCGCCTCGTCGGTCCGCCCGAGGCGCTTCAAGAGCTCCGCCCTGATCGAGTGCAGGTAGCGGAAGTCGTCGAGACCAAGTCCGTCGACGATGCGCAGGCCGGCCTCGGGGCCTTCGGTCTCGGCGATGGCGATGGCGCGGTTCAGCTCCACGACGGGTGAGCGGGTCAGGCGGGTGAGCTCGCCGTACAGCGCCGCGATCTGCGCCCAGTCGCACGGCACCGCGGCGTGCAACGAGGCGATGGCGGCCTGCAGGACATAGGGCCCGCGGCCGCCCAGGGCGAGCGCCCGGTCGAGCTCGGCGCGTCCGTCGGCGATCTGCTCGGTGTTCCAACATGACCGGTCCTGATCGCCGAGCAGCACGAGCTCGCCGTCGCGAAACCGCGCCTCGCGACGGGAGTCGTGCAAGAGCATCATCGCCAGCAGCCCGCGAACCTCGGGATCGTCCGGAAGCAGTTCGGCGAGCGCGCGTCCCAACCAAATTGCCTCTGCCGCGAGCTCGTCGCGGCCGCCGTAGCCCTCGTTGAAGATCAGGTAGACGACGGCAAGAACGGCGTCGAGACGCTCGCGGAGCAGGTGAACCGGTGGCACTCGAAACGGGATCCCCGCAGCTTTGATCTTGCGTTTGGCCCGCACCAGCCGCTGCGCCATCGTGCGCTCCGGTACCAGGAAGGCGCGGGCGATCTCGTCGGTGCTGAGTCCGCCGAGAGTGCGCAGGGTGAGCGCAACCTGCGCCTCGATTGCAAGCGCCGGGTGACAGCAAGTGAAGATGAGCTCCAGGCGCTCGTCCGGAAACGTCGTATCGTTCATGGGCACCTCAGCACGATTGCCTGCGACGAGCAGCCCAGACTTGGCGGCCAGGGCCCGGTCGCGGCGGATGCGATCCGTCGCTTGGTTCCGAGCCGTCGTCATCAACCAGGCGCGCGGGTTGCTGGGGACGCCGTCGCGAGGCCATCGCTCGGCGGCGATGGCGAACGCCTCCTGCGCGGCTTCCTCGGCGAGGTCAAAGTCGCCGAGGAAGCCGATCAGGGTGGCCAGGACGCGGCCCCATTCCTCACGGAAGACCTGATCGAGCGTCGCTACCAATAGGTCTCCGCGGGTCGAATCTCGACGGCGCCACCATAGCGTGCTGCAGGGACGCGGACGGCCAGCTCGATGGCCGCGTCGAGGTCGTCGGCCTCGAGGATGAACCAACCGCCGACGGCCTCCTTCATCCCGACGAACGGGCCGTCCGTTGTCAGGGTCTTTCCGCCTTCGACCCGCACGGTGGTCGCGTTCTGGGGGAGGCCCATCGGCAGCCCGGGGGTGACGCCCGGCGTCTGGTTGATCCCTTGGTAGTCGGCGTAGACCTGCTTCTGCTCCTCCTCGGGGAGCGCGGCCTGTCGCTCAAGCGCGGTGCCCTGATATATCAGCATGACGTACTTCATCGCTTCCTCCTCGTCACTACCAGATGGTCGCGCAATAAGACGAACGGCGAGCCACGAAATCGACAGGTGGACACCGGAAATCTTGAGCTTCCCCGTATTGCGTGGCCGTCCAAGCGTGGATCTCGCCCCGACGAACTCCTGCTGAAGCTGGCTCTCGTCGTGGCGCTAGGTGCGATGCCAAGCAACACGCTCGAACTGTCTGGGGAAGTGTCCGTCGGCGACGTCATCGAGATCGAGACCGGTTCGCACAGCCAGTGGCTGGCCGGTGACCCATTCACCTGGCGGCCCATTGCCGAGCCGTCCCACCTGTCCGGCGTATCGGACTCATAGACGCGCTCGGTGAACTTCCAGCCGTCGCCGGTGCGTTGGTAGCGGTCGTGGTAGATGGCGTAGTTCAGCCTCTGGCGGCTGTCGCGGGTGCGCCCCAGCTCTGAGATGTACGCGCGGCCGGACGCGGTGTCGCCGTCAAGCGCGATCGTGCCCGGGTGCGTGTTTTGCAGCAAGAAGTCCACAAGATCCGGTACCCGCTCCCCCAGGCGCGGATCTGCTCCTGGCCGACGAGTCCACCCGGATGTTGGGCATCCGCAGCGCGCCGTCCGGGGTGGACAGCGACGCAAGGCGGTCGCAATCGCGCATCATCGCCGCGTCGGTGAACTCCCCGCGCAGCGCCTCGATCTCGACGCGATCCGCGATGGTCTGAGAGTTACAAATCGGTTTCCTCCCTGTCATATCAAACACGTCACGGCTGCATGGACCTGCTGTTGGCCAGGCCGCCCCCGGGCAGGGGCAGCCAGACCCCGCGCTGGGTCAGCCGGTGAAGGACTCGGGGCCGAAGCGGCCCCAGGCCACGAAGACGGCCATGGCGAGATAGACCAGGTCGCCCACGATCGTTACCTTCTCGCCACGGCGGAGGCGCATGATCACCGCGCCAACAAACAGCAACGCCACACAGGTAGCCGTCACCGGCACCAGAACCGGCGCGATGTCGAGTACGGCTGGCAGGATCAGGCCCGCCGCAGCCAGGATTTCGAGGGCTCCGATGGCCCTGAGGGCGCCGGGGCTGAAGTCTAGGACCCATCTCGTTGCGGCGCCCATGCCAGCCATCTTCTCCCTGGGCACGAATATCTTGGCGCTGCTGACCAGGAGGACAGCGGCCATCAGTCCGGTAACGATCCATAGAACGAGGTTCATGAATATTTTCCTTCACGGTTGTGGGCGTTCCCGTTTGTCGGGTAGCCCGGGGACTCATGGCGGTCATGTTGGTTAGCGGTTCAGCCGTCGCGGGGTCGGCAGCCGGCGCGCAGCAGGGCAGCGAGGTCGTCGACCCGGTCGAGGTGGCGTAGCTTGTCGGGGTTGGCGATGGAGTGGATCGTCTGGATCTGGCCGTCGGCGATGTCGAGCCCCATGACCCCGACCAGCCGGTCCTGCGCGTCGATCGCCATCGCGCCGGGCTGGCCGTTGACCTCGGTGACCTGGATGCGCACGCCAAAGCGTGCCAGCGCGGACATTCCGGCCGACAAGGTCCGCGCCACCCGCTCCCGGCCGTTGATCGGCCGCGCCAGCGCCGGCACCTTGCCGCCGCCGTCAACGTGCAGCGCCACATCCTGCGCCAGCAACGCCTCCAGCGCCCGCAGGTCGCCCTGCTCGGCAGCGGTGAAGAAGCGCGCAGCCAGCTCTTCTCGCTGCCGCCGGGAGGCGTAATAGCGCGGCCGGCGCTCCCGGATGTGGTGGCGAGCCCGCGCGAGCAGGTGCCGCGTACTGTCCACATCGGTGCCGATGAACTCGGCGACCTCCGCATACGGATACTCGAACACCTCACGCAACAGGAACGCGGCCCGCTGCTGCGGCGACAAGCTCTCCAGCAGCACCAGGAACGCCAGCGACAGCGAGTCGACGGTCTCGGCGTGCTCGGCCGGCGTCGGATCGGTGACCAGCGGCTCGGGCAGCCACTCACCGACGTACCGCTCCCGCCGCACCCGCGCCGAACGAAGCTCGTCGATGGCCAGCCTGGTGACCAGCGTGGCGATGTACGCCCGCGGCGAGGCGATCGGCTCGTCCCGCTGCAGAATCTGATGCATCCGCAGGAACGCCTCCTGCACTATGTCCTCGGCTTCGCTGACGCTGCCCAGCATCCGGTAGGCGATGGCAAACGCCCGCGGTCGCAGCTCGCCGTACAGGTCCGAGGTGGACATGTCGAGTCAGCCCAAGCCCTCGGCGAAACCGGTGCGCCAGCTCGGATACCGCGGCGTCCAGCCCAGCTCGCGTTTGGTCTTCTCGCTGGAGATCCCAACCGCCCGCGTCATGATGTCCACCGCGCCCTTGCCGGCGAGCAGGCGGGCCACCCAGGCCGGCACCCGGCGCGGCGGTTTGGCGCCGAGCACCCGGGCCAGCTCCAGCAGCACCTCGCGCACCGGCGCCGGCTCGTCGTCGGCGACGTGGTAGATCCCGGGCTTGCCGCGTTCGATGGCCGCGACCGTGGCCGACGCGGCATCGGTGATGTGCACCATCGACCACACCCCACCGCCGCCGCCGACAATCGGGAACCTCCGCTTGCGGATCAGCCCGGCCAAGACGGCGTCCGGCGCGGCCTCGATGCCGGTCCCCGGGCCGTAGAAGCCACCGTAGCGAAGCACGATGCCATCGGCCCAGGCGATGCCGGTCACCGCGTCCTCCACGTGGCGCAACGCGTCCACCGCCTCCTTGGCGTCCTTAGGCGGGTTCGGCTCGATCCGGCCGTTCTCGTCCACGACCGGCCCACCGGTGCGTTCCAACCCGGCGTAGTTGCTCTGCGCCACGACCTTGCCGACGCCGACGGCGCGTCCGGCGGCCAGCAGGTGATCGGTGCCCTCGCTGCGCAGCCGGTTGGTGGCGGCCGCCATCCGCTTGACGTTCCGCACGTTTATCGGTCCGTTCAGCGCGGTGGCCTGATGGACGATCACCTCGGGCTCGGCCCTGGCCACCACGTCGGCCACCGCGTCGGGGTCGAGCACGTCGACGATGACCGCTTCGGCGCCCAGCGCCCGCAGCGTCCCGGTCTTGGCCGCCGAGCGGGTCGTGCCGACGACCTCGTGGCCGCGCGCCACGAGTTGCGGAACGAGATGGCCGCCGATCGCGCCGGACGCTCCAGCAATGAAAATCCTCACGACGTCTCCGTTCGTTGTGCTCACCAACAACAGACGAGACGCCCCGGCACCCCATGACTGACAGTGACCCAGCTCACAGTATGGCGCGGTGGTGCCGCCGGGCGCTCCGAATCGTCGGCACCGCCAGCATCCGCAACCGCACAGGAGGTGTGCACCAATGTGAGCCAAGTCGGGTCAGACGGCGGCTGCCTCGATAGCGGCGGCGACGACCAGTCGGCTCGTCCCGGATCCCGGGATCTGTCTATCCGTTATACCGCAACACTTTCAACCGCCCGGGTGAACTGCTCGGCCGGTACCGTCGGGGATTCCTACGACAACGCCCTCGCGGAAACCGTGATCGGCCTGTACAAGGCGGAGTTGGTCCGCCGGCACGGGCCGTGGCGCGCTCTCGAACATCTGAAGCTGTCCACATTGGAATGGGTGGACTGGTACAACCACCACAGGCTTCACTCCTGGTGCGGCAACATCCCACCCGCGGAGTACGAAGCCAGCTACTACAATCACCATCAAAGTCCGGGTACAGAGGCCGGAACGCAGGAATCATGGCCTCCAACAAACCCAGGGCACCTCAGCCAGCCTCATCGTCACCTCCAACAAGGCCTTCGGCAAAGCGCACATGTTCGCGCGAACGTATGCGCAGCAGCGCCGAAGTATCACGGGTTGGCGCTGCCGTTCCCGGGTTTGGCACTGATGCACCCGCCCCGCGCGGCAGGATCGCGTCAGCCGATCTGTTCGGCCAGAGCGACGATGATGCCCGCGGGGCCGCGGAGGTAGCAGAGCCGGAAGATGCTCTCGTACTGCGCCACCTCGCCGAGGAGTTCGGCGCCGTGGGCGCGCAGGCGGGCGATGGTGTCGTCGATGTCGTCGACGGCGAACATGACGCGATGCAGGCCCAGTGTGTTGGGCGGCGGGTTCTCCGGCTCGGCGCCGGACGCCGCGGGGGTGTGGTACTTGGTCAGCTCCAGCTTGCTATGGCCGTCGGGGGTCCGCATCATCGCGATGTCGCTCCGGACGCCGTCGAGTCCGACGGTGCGGTCCGCCCAAAGGCCTTCGACCTGCCCCTTGCCTTCCAGCTCCATGCCGAGCTCGGTGAAGAACGCGACAGCCGCGTCCAGGTCGTCGACGACGATGGCGACGTTGTCCATCCGCTGAATGGTCATGTCTCCGAGCATAAAGAACGCGGCGAGCCGCCGGTCCGGTGTGCCGGAACCGGCGGCTCGCCGCTCGTCATCGGCGGTCGAGTAGCGCCGGCACGTCATCGGTGGTGCGCCTAGAAAGTGGAGGGCGGCACGTTGATCCTATGCGCTTCCTGCCAGTGCCCGGGCGCGGACGTCTGCGCGTGACCTTGCACGTTGGTAGAACTCCGCGCGTCGACGCGCGAATTCCTGCTCGGCTGCAACCGAGCGCGGTCCACAGTTGGTGATCGTCTGCTTGTTCGGTCACGTTCTCTCCCGGTTGTCGGGCAAGCGCGTCGGGTCGACGGCGTCGGCCAAATAGATCAATGGTGCTTGCGGGTCCATGCCGAAGGCGGCCGCGACGAGCTTCGGGTCGAGCGTGTTGACCAGGTCGAAAAGGCGGGTGCTACGAATCGTGCGGGGTGAAACGCCGCAGCCGTGTTCTGCGACTTCCCAACACCGCCAGCCTTCTGCGATCCCGAGCGCCTCGATGTGCCGAAACGTGGAGGGGTTGAACAGCGTCGCCAGGGCGTCGAAGCGAGTCCCCGCTTCCGCCTGCTGATTGTCGAGCAGATAACCGCTGTCATTGGCCACGTCCGCATCATCCCTCTCGCTGATGTCCAGGTTCAGCCAGGTCGCGCGGGGTGATTCTGGCCGACGGGCGGAGCAACGTGCTCAACTGCGGCCCGCGCGTTGGCCGCGGCCCGGCGCAGTGCGCTGTCGTGCCGAGATGAGGGCGCGTTGGTTGTCAGACGGATGCGCAGATCGGTCGTCCATTTGCCTCGGCGCGGGGCCTATGCCTCGTCGCGAAGGGCGAGGAGAGCGCGGCGCTCAGCTTCGATCGCGGCGAGCCTCGCTTGTGCGTCGGCTGCCCGCCGTTGCATTGACCCTGTACCTTGGCGACGAGTCGCATGGATCCGACAACGTCCTGTTGCGCTCGCTTGATCCGATCGCGTACCGCGAAGTCGGTGAACACGTTGTCGAACCAACATCGACTAACCTGGTCAGGCCATCCACGGCCAGCCGCGGGGCGGTGAGCGCCTCCGCGTCGACGTGGCCAGCTCGGTGCGAAGCACAGCAAGGCATGATCGGCGTAAGCCACCGCGCGCGCTGCCTCATCCAGCCGCGAATGTTTGACCGCGCTGCTGATCGCACCGCCTCCGAAGAACGTGTCGTAGGTCGACCATCCTGACGCGCTGCCAAGCTTGGTCTCTACCTGCGACAACGCGGTCTGCGCGGTCAGAGCGGCCGGCAGGGCCTCGCCAAGTCCGTGCAGCTCGCCGGTGAGTCGTCCTCGCTCAGCGGCCAGTTCCAACAGTCGCACGCCACGCGGGTCGGCGGAATCGCTCAGGTACCGCTCCTTCTCGTCAAGCACGGCGGCGTAGGTGCTCGGTGCCGTGGCGAGCTGATCTAGCCGTGCCCGCACCGCGACATAATCAGCCCGCACCGCGTCAAGACCGGCCAAAGCCTCGGTCAGCCGGTAGCGGGCAGCGTCGGCCTCCGCTCGCTCACGCGCCAGTGCGTCATCACGGGCGCCACGCAGCAAGGCCACCAGCCGGGACTACCAGGCACGGGTCCACCCGGAGTCCTTCCCGGTGACTGCGGAGATCGTTGCCGGTCTCGTCACCGACTACGACCTGGCGGGGCGCCAGCGTGCGCTCGCTCGCGGTTCGACCGAACAGGTCCGCTTCAGCGTCGCCACCGGCGTGGCCGTCTACTTCTGCGATCCGAACAGTCCGTGGCAGCGTGGCAGCAACGAGAACACCAACGGGCTGCTACGCCAGTACCTGCCCAGAACCACCAACATGCAGACCCTCACCCAGGATGATCTGGACACGATCGCCGCCGAGCTCAACGGCCGACCTCGACAAACACTGGCCTACCAGACACCATCAGAAGCACTCGCCGAGGCGGGGCCGTCCGTACTGCTGACGAGCGCTACGCGCGGCGGCCGCGGCAACCGTTTCAGGAGACCGCAGCCTTCACCAGCTCGACGACCTTCTTCTCCACCACGGGGCTCCACTTCTGGAGGGCGTACGACACCGGCCACAGATCCCCGTCATCGAGGTTGGCCGCTTCCTGGAAGCCCAGGGTCGAGTACCGGTACTTGAACTTGCCCGAGTCCTGAAAGAAGACGACAACCTTGCCGTCCGCGTTCGCGTACGCGGGCATCCCGTACCAGGTCTTTGGCGACAGCTCCGGGGCGGTCGCGGTCACCGTCACATGCACGCGCTCGGCGAGCGCACGATCCGCCGGCGCCATCTCCGCGATCGCGTCGAGGACCGCCTGCAGCCCGTCGGCCTTCTTGGCGCCCTTCTTACCCTCGGCGCGCAGCTCCGCAGCGCGCTCCTCCATCGCAGCACGCTCCTCAGCGCTGAAGCCGTCGGACTCGGTCGGCAAGCTCTTCGCAGGCATTCTCACACCACCGTCCGATGTTCAAGGCTCGGCGCGATGCCGGGCCATTTGAAGGAAGACTAAGGCCCGACGACACCCTGCCGCTTCTCGAAACCTGATCAGATCGGGGTAAGCCGAGGCGTTCGAGCAGCGGCGCTCTTCAACTGAGGGACCGTCCGGATCTAGCCCCGTATTTCGCAGGTGGGGTTGAGTGGCCGCGCGTTATGGCCAGCGGGGTTGGGTGGGGTCGATGTGGAGGAGGCTCAGGAGTTGGGTTTGTAGCCATCCGGGTTTGGGGATGGTGGGTGGTTGGCTGTG
>WNFZ01006676.1_pt1 | contig 10392 bp, 7 predicted proteins | sample 5400081 | NCBI WGS metagenome assembly WNFZ01 (sample SAMN13153365, study PRJNA577476) | soil metagenome | isolation source: 80 cm soil or saprolite under grassland replicate 1 | place: USA:California | collected 2016-06-15
AGCCAACGACGGTATTGACCTGGTAAGGATGATAGCGCTTCGCCAGCCCATAATTGCGCGCCTCGAGCGTGAGCTGGTCCCAGCCATTGTGCGCATCCGCCGAGAGTGCTGAACCCTGACCGGTTTCGAAGTACATATAGTTCGGTCCTTTGGGGAAGCAATATTTCTTGGCCATCTCGTAAGCTTCGTCGAGCAAGCCAACAGAGATACCGAATGAGTCATTTCCCTTTTGTGAACCTGAAATCGATTGGAAGACCAACCCAACCGGTGAACCAGACTCCATGCATTTCATTTGCGTGGTGACATGTGACAGCAGACAATTTTGCGTGGGGATATTCCATGTTTTGATAACATCATAAGTCATATCAAGCAGACGCGCCACAGAACCATAAGAGTCGTCGACAGGATTGATACCGATCACCGAGTCGCCAGAGCCATAGGCTAAACCTTCGTAGATTTCTGCACGGATACCTTCGGGCGAGTCTGTTGGATGATTCGGTTGGTTCCGCGATGAAAGCGTTCCTGGCGCTCCAATTGTGTTGTTGCAATACGCCGTGCGCGGAATTTTCTTCGCACCATACATCAAGTCTAGATTGGACATCAACTTCGTAACAGCAGATACCATCTCGGCGGTCAACCCATTCGAAACATGATGAATCATTGCGGTGGTGGTGGTGTCGGCAAGAATCCATTCACGGAAGTCACCCACCGCCCAATCTTTGATCTCATTGTAAATTGTCGGATCCACTGCATCCTGAATAACACGCGTGACTTCATCCTGATCATACGGCACAGCCGGGTTTTCTCGCAGAACCCAGAGCGGAATTTCCGCTAAGACAAGTTTCGCGGCGACGCGCTCGGCAGTGGTCCCCGCGCCGACACCAGCGAGATGATCACCGGATTTTTCCTCATTAGCTTTCCCCATCAGGAGACGGATATCAGGAAATTCGTAGGTTTTACCGTGCAGTTTTGTTCTTAAGAGCATAGTTTCACCATAAAGGTTGAATGCTGAATGGTAAATGATGAAATCTTCGGCTAGATTTTAACAGCTTCAATCTCAGTCAAAACAACAGGTGTTTCAATCCTCAACGTATTTTGAATTTCAGCCACAGTATCCGTAAATTTCATCAGTTCACGGACATCGTCTTCGCTGGCAATTGAAAAAACCTTAGCGCGATAGATCACATTTTTCGCCGACTCGCCCTCGGCGCCAAAATCACCTTCCACATTCACTTCCACGCGTTCCACTTTGATATTGTGTTTTGCAGCTTCGCGGTAAATGTCATTGCAATAGCAACTAGCTAAAGCCAGAAATAACAATTCGCCTCCATTTGCACTGGAACCATAACCAGTAGATTTGGAAGGGATAACAATCGAATGGACATTGTCATTCGTTTGCAATGTCACTTGATGATTGTCTTTGCTATTTTCTACTTTCGCAATAATTTTCATAATCCTCGTTTGCAAACGGTGGTTGAGTAGCTTGAGGCGATAGCCGAAAGCGTATCGAAACCAGATCTCTCAATTTCTTGTTTACTTTTCATTGGTGGTTTCGACTGCTTGCGTCTCAACCACCGAGGTAACGTCAATGATAAAAAATCAACGTCTTCACGCTCAGTGGAACGACCCGTCCATCCATGAGAGGTGTACCAATGTCAATATAGTCGCCTTCTGATAAACCAACTTGATCGATTACTAATAATGCACGTGAGGGGTCGAGTCCTTTCACCGTTTGGCCCAGTGCCTGGGCATAATCGCGTTCGATAATAGCAATCAAAGGTCGATCACTGGGCATGGTATCTGCAAAATTCTTGAGACCACTCGCTAATTGGGTCAGCGACTGGTAATCCAGGGATTTATCGAGTTCGAGTGCCACGGCAAAAGGATCGGTTGCAAGGTTGACATCCCAACGGCTCACGGCTTCGCTCACACTTCTTGAAATCGCGTTAGGTTCAAGAGAAGCTGGAAGCATCGGGCGAGTCACAGGGACGTTTTTCAACGGCAAAATCTCGCGCTCTGCCCAGATCGTGGAACCTGATAAAGTTACTGTTTGGGTGCTGGCGCCTAATACAGTTGCGCGGACTGTTTCTGCAGGTGGAACAATAGTGTAGGTACTCAATGCTGGATGCTTGCGCAGCGACTCCGCCAACAATGGTCCCACATCATCATGGATCGTCACATCACTTACTGAGTTGATTGATAGCGGATTGTAGTAATAATGACCGATACCGCCAGAGAACATCAATATGGAACCTTTGCCTGAATCTCCAACGGGCGGCGTCAGATAAATTTTTTGCGCCAGCGGCGAGGATGTTCCCTCGATCAATTCGATAGTCATATCTGCCATGCGGTCTGTAAAGCGACGTAAATCTTCGAGTGACGGCGCGTCTCCAATCTCCAGTCTCAAACCAATATCCTCAAGAATCCGTCGTGCAGGGTCAGCGATGTGTCTCACGCGACCCGAGGCATGCTCAATCTCCAAAATGCGACCGCCGTAATTCATCGCTGCCGCACCAATCAAATTCCCTGCGCGAAACGTCGCGCTGTTGGCACTGCCGCCGCCAATATCAATGTTGGTTACAGTCGCATAATTCTCTTGCGAATATTGCGCCGCGCCTGCGCCCTTGCCAGCAATGAGACTTTCCACATTCGGTCCTGCCACGCTGACAACGAACTCACCTGCCAGCCCCGATAATGCTCGCAGGATTTCATCGGCATTTTTCTTTTTGGCGGTTTCGCCGGTGATGATGACCGCGCCCGTCTCCACCTGATGCGGATCGACGCCCGCAGTGGCATACTCACGCCGAACAATTTCATTTAGCTTGTCCGCGTCGATGGTTTCAAAATCGATCAATGGTGTGAAAACAATCGGACTCTGATAAATAACCTTTCGATCAGTAATGTCGATTCTGGGGATTTGCCCGGGGCGCGAAACATCCCGTAAATTGAGGCGCGAAAAAATGATTTGCGTGGTAGTCGTTCCCACATCCACACCGACGGAGAGGAGGTCGCGTGAGTCGCTCATCGCATTATTACACAATACGCACTACGGATTACGACCACGTAATGCGTGATACGTAATCCGTAATTTCATTCTTTCCTGTACGTGACCTCTCCGCCCAGTTCGAGCGAGTCGATGACGCCGACAATGACCGCGTCCACCGGCGTGTTGTTCGTTTGGGAGGTAAATCGGGCAGAGGAACCATCGGTGATGAGAACCAGATCGCCGGTCCCGGCGCTGACCGTATCCACGGCGACGAACGGCTCGCCTGTCATATTCCCAGCCGTATCCGTCTTGCGGACAATGAGCAATTTTCGTCCGCGAATCGTTTCATCTTTAATCGTTGAAATGGTCGAACCGATGACAAGTGCGATTTGCATGTTCTCTCCAGTATTTCTCACCACGAAGGAACAAAGTATCACAAAGGTTTAAGGGTTTTTCTTTGTGTCCCTTCGTGACCCTTTGTGGTAAAGAACGTCTTCGGCGAACTGGTTTACTTTACCATGACTCATGCTTGTACGACAAGTTTTACAGGCTCTCCAGCGTAATCGACTTTCGCAACCCACTCTCCGCTCAGATTCAACGAAATGTTCGCGTTCAGGCGGCTGAAATTCTTTTGATACAAAACCCGCCCACCCTGTGTAAGCTGCAGATTGACGTTTTGACGGAATTCATCAGATCGGAATCGGAAGCCATCCAGGCGGACATCGGGACTCAGCACATTTGGGCAGATCCATGCCAGCGGCAGTTCGGGTTGGACCTCAAGCCGGTTCGCGTTCCATTTGGCATTTTCCAAATATCGGGCAATCGACCGCGCCGCGGCGCGTCCCTCAAGCGCTGCCCAGTCTGCGGTTTCCACGCCGCGCAACAGATTCCCAGCGGCGAAGATTCCCTTTTGCGATGTACGGAAAGACGAATCGATCTGCGGACCAAAGGATGGTTTACCTGTTTCCACCGCTCCCATTCTGGCAAGTTCATTCTCGGGAATCCAATCGCCCGTGAAAATGACGGTGTCACACTCGATGGTTTGGATTTTGCCAGATTCAAGATTCGTGATTTCGATTCCTTCCACGCGCTGGCGACCGAAGATATTGATAATTCGAGTATTCGCCAGGATTTGTGTGCGTGCCAGAATATCGGCAGATACAGTTGATGCTGCGGGTGTTCCGTAATCATGTTTACAACTTTCACGCCCGCATGTAAGAGAGTCGTCACCACCGATAGACTGACTATTTCCGCGCCGACAATCACTGCCCGCTTTCCTACGGGCAGACCATATTCATAGACAAATCGCTGCAGCGAGCCAGTTGTAAACACTCCCTGAGGGCGATAACCGGGAATCAATCTGGCAGCACGCGGTCGCTCGCGTACACCCGTTGCCAGCAAGATAGATTTCGCTCCGATCGTTCCAAGTCCATCTGGGGAGGTGAAATTAAGGGCAACGAGTCCCCCTCTCCCTTGGGGAGAGGGGTTAGGGCTGAGGCGAGAATCCCAGCCTGTGATCGTTGTATTGGTATGGATTTTGATTCCCGCTTGTTCTGCCAATTGGCGATATTTGCAGGCATAGTCGGGTCCGGTCATCAGGCGATACAAATCGCGAATTCCAAAACCAATATGATTACACAAACGCGGAATTCCACCCGCTTCTGATTCGCGCTCGGCAACCAGAACATTTTCTACACCAAGTTTCTTCAATTCCAATGCGGCAGCAATTCCAGAAGGTCCAGCCCCAACGATCAATACGTCTGCTTGTGTTAAGTTACTTCCCTGAAAGGGCATGGATGCGTTGCGAGTGAGCGTCCTTTGCCACTCAACAGTCTCTTTTGTTTTGACAGCTACCTTTCGCCCCCAGTGATCGCTCAGGACAGCATTCATAGAAGCCAAACAATTAAATCCCTGACATCTCCCCTGCATGGCGCGCGTTCTTCTTCGCAAAGCATCAAGTGTGGTAGCGGGAATATCCGAATTGATTGCATCGTTCAGTTCCCCCAGCGACACCCGCTCGCAATGACAGACGATCTTTCCATAATCAGGATTCGTTCCTATCAACTCTGCATTTTGATAAGGACGCGTAAACCCTTCACCAATGTTCGGCATTTTGATGGTCTTGAATTCAGCCTTTTGCTTTAATTCAAAGCCAGCTTCTTTCAACAAATCAGCAACATATTCTGCAATTCCCAGGCTCGCCGAAATCCCCGTGGAGCGAATCCCACCCACACAAATATAATTTTGCTCTGCATGAAGGGCGATCTGATAATCGCTATGTTCGGTTGCTGCGCGCAGACCTGCGTATGTAGCAGTTACTTCCTCTTCCAGTAATTTGGGAAGAATCTTTTTGCCTTTATCCAACAGGGATTGCAAACCATTGGCGCTTGTGTTGGTCGCGGTTTTATCGGGCAAATCTTCGGCTGTTGGACCGAGCAGCACATTTCCATATACCGTTGGGCTGATCAATACACCTTTTGTTGTGGCGGTCGGCACAGGTAGCAAAACGTGATCTACAAGTGGGCGTGCCAGTTTGTCATAGACGATCAATTCCCCGCGTCGAGGTGTTACTTTAAATCCTTCGACCCTGCTCAGGGCAGGGTTTTCATGCCTAAAGTGATTATTGATTTCATCGGAATATAATCCTGCAGCATTGATAACCCAGCGTGCGTGGATAGTTTCGTGCCCATTTGAGATTGCGTAACCATTCGACGATAGTCCATCGTCTACGGTCCATGGTCGAATGCTCTCCACTCGAAATCCCAACTTAAGTGTCACCCCATTCACAACCGCCTGCGTGGCACACGCCAGGGGAATCGTAAATGTGCATAAAATCCCTTCGCCAGGGACGAACATCCCGCCCAGCACGCCCTCACCAAGATTCGGCTCGCGTTGATAAACTTCTTCCTTGCTGATCAAATGAACATTACTCACACCGTTCTTATGTGCTTTTTCGAGCAGTGCGGGGAGTGTATCGAGTTGTTCCTGGTTCCATGCGATCAACAATCCGCCGATGCGCTCAAAGGGACTTCCCACTTCCTGCATGAATGCTTCCATGAGCGGATAACTCCGGTGCATGAGAGTCGCTTCCAGTGAACCGGGTTTGGCATCGAAGCCTGTATGCCAGATCGCCGTACTGGCTTTGGATGTCCCCATACCTACATCTGAATTGGATTCAAGTAATACAACTTTTATGTCGTAGCGTGAAAGCTCGCGCGCAATGGCGCAGCCCACTGCCCCCGCACCGACGATGGCTATGTCGTAGATGGTGTTCATAGTTGTGTTGGTGAATGTAGACACGGAAACAAGTATACAGGTACACAAGTTTCCGTGTCTACTTGTTTACATGTTTATTTCCCTGTGTACATTTTGACTGCTTGCAGCGCCTTGTTCCACTTTGCCAGGCGGTGTTGTCTTTCCTCTTCATCGATCCTGGGTTGATAGATAGCTTCAGCTTGCCAGCAGTCTGCAAGGGTTTCGAGAGAGATTCCCAGCGCTGAATGTGCGGCGAGATTCGCAATTCCCATGGCAGTTGCTTCACGCGCGGCTGCCACGCGGACTTCAATGTCCAGCAAATCCGCGATGTATTGCATGAGATAGGGATTTCCCGATGGACCACCGTCCACTTTGAGCGAAGGCGGCGTTTTACCAGCATCTTGTGACATGGCATTGACCACTTCATAAACGCGGAAGGCAATCCCATCCAGGGTGGCGCGGACGATATCTGCAGGCTGAGAGCCGCGACTTAAACCAAAGATCGCGCCGCGCGCATCTGATAACCAATGTGGAGCAGCGAGCCCTTGCAGGGCTGGGACAACAACCACATCGTCGTCTTTCGATTGAGAGGCAACATCCGCGCTGGCTGCCGGGTCCGGCAGGAAGTGCAGCGATTCCGTCAGCCATTGCACCGCTGCACCTGTGACGAAGATTCCGCCATCGAAGGCGTAAGCAGTCTCTTTGCCCCAGTGCCATGCCATGGTGGTCAGCATCCCATTGTTGGAGAGGCGCATCTCCTTGCCGATGTTCATTAACAGAAAACTTCCTGTTCCAAAACTACACTTCATTTCGCCGGGCTGGAAACATGCCTGACCAAATAATGCGGCTTGTTGATCGACAAGCAACGCGTGCAGAGGCAGAGGTTTACCATTTCCAAAATCCAGATCGCCAGCATAGCCGGCAGAGGGAACCACTAGTGGAAGAATGCTTCGGGTCGCACCAAATAATGTGAGCAGTTCATCATCCCAATCCAATTTGTTCACGTCAAACAATAACGTTCGTGAGGCGGTAGATGGATCGGTAATATGCAATTGTCGATGTGAGAGATTCCAGATCACCCACGTTTCGGTTGTACCGAATCGAGCGCGACCATCCTCAATCGCTTGTTTCAATTTGGGATCATGCTCCCAGGCATAACGAAATTTGGGAGCAGAAAAATAACTATCTAGAAGCAATCCTGTTTTTTGGCGCAGGGAATTGTTGTCGACTTGATCTGCGACCGCTTCACAAACTTCCACGCCGCGTTTGTCTTGCCAAACAATGGCGGGAGTCAGCGGCTCGCCCGTTTCACAATCCCAAACGACAAATGTTTCCCCTTGATTATCAAACCCCACCGCAGTGACGGCATATTTCTCAATCAGCGGAGCGACCGCTTCTTTCACGGTGCAAACGATGTCAAACGGATCTTGCTCCACCCAGCCCGGGCTGGGGAAACGCGCCGGCAATGGCACTGAATTTTTTTCCACGAAGGAGGCGTTTTCATCCACTATGACTGCGGTCGTTTGCGTTGTCCCCTGGTCAATGCCGAGGATGTACTTCATGCGTCCCTCCCAAAAAAGGCGCGGCACCCCACCTTTGCGAGATGCCGCGCCAACGCTTGAGTCAATCTACCTTTTATTGTTCGCCGTATTTCTTTTCAACTTCGGCGATCATCTTCTGGCGTTGCGCAATCTTATCGCCTTCAGGAACACCTTCAAAGCGATTGCGTTCAAATGCATACCAGATGATGGGCATGATAATGACCATCGCAATGGTGACATAGAATACCTGCTGATTGGGCGGGAAGAAACCGGTGATCGCAAGCACAATCCCAAAGATGATTGCAAAAACCGCATTCGCCTTGGACAAGCCTCCCAGGTTGAATGGACCCTTCTCACGCCATTTCGGTCCACCTTCCGCGAGTAATCCTGCCGCAATGGGCATGACCATTGAGATATAGAGGAAAACCGCGCATGCCACAGCCAGCACTAGATAGTAGGGAGCATAGATGGTGCTAATTAGAGCCAGCGCCGCCGACACCCAGATCGCATAGATTGGTGTGCGGTGCTGAACGCTAACGGTCGCCAAAGCTTTTGAACCTGGCAGACCACCATCACGCGAAAAGGCATACATCATGCGGGAGGTGGAAGTGAGTCCTGCCAAGGCACAGATATAGTTCACGACCACGAGACCAACTGCAAGGAAGATCTTCAGCCACTGTGGCATAAGAGAAGCATTCCAAATGTAATCGAATGAACCCCAGCCAGCGGCTGCGCCTTCTTTTATGCTTGGCATGGTTAGAACATAGGCTGCTACTGCAACAAGCCCAAATACCCATGACCAAAAAACAGCGGTCCACATACCTTTAGGCACATTGACCTGAGCATCCTTGGTCTCTTCCGATGTGTGTGCGGAGGCGTCGAAGCCTGTGATGGTGTAGCAGACATATACAAGCCCAAGCAGGAAGGCAAATGCAACGCTTTCCGTGCGGAACGGCACTACGGCGCCACCCGGATCGCCCGTAAAGTTCTGAAATGAGAATAGGCGGGAGAAATCCAGTGCAACCGGGCTAAACGCAAACAGAGCGATGATTAGGATGATCGTGAGAGCAAAGATCAAATATCCGCTGAGGTCAGTCACCTTGGTCGTGAGGTCAATCCCATAGTGATTTAAGAGCGACTGCGTAATCAAAACGACCGCGACAAAAATGAGCTGGTGCCAGTAACCAAAGCTGGATGTATCCATGTGCAGCGTGTCTGTAAGCAAAATGCCCTTGAAGAAGACTGTATAGAGCAATACATCCACCGAAGATACGACGGCGATTAAACCAACCAAATTAAACCAGGCGGTCGCCCAGCCCCAGGCTTTGCCGCCAAGGTGAGAACTCCAGTGATATAAACCACCTGCAGTTGGGAAGGAGGAGGCGATCTGTCCCAGGCCGAATGCAACGCTCAAGGCGAGGATACCACCCACCAGCCAGATGAGGAATGCACCTCCACCACCGAGGGCATTGAAGGCGGCCGGGAAGGCGGAAATGCCACCCGCCAGGATACAAATGATCGAGAACGAAATTGCGAAATTCGAGAAACCGCTCATGCGGCGAGAAAGTTCCTGCGCATACCCCAATTTATGCAGTACTTGCTTATCATGTTCCTGTACTTTATCAGCCATGTTCGTAATTCTCCTTCTAGAAGTTTGACATGCCAACGAGACTACCGAACAGACATTTGACCTATGGTTTTCCGTATCCTCCTTTACCCCTTTGAATAAGGAACAAAACGTGAACTCAATTTTAACTGGAAACACAGAGGCAAACAAAAAGGTACGGGGACGGATGGACAAAATCCGGCTCACGCGGGGCTTTGAAGAGCTTCCGTTTAATAGGCACATCGCCATTGTAGGCGATATCGGAAAGGCAATAACATCCCAGCTGGGCTAGGCTTGTGAACACGGAATCAACGATTCGTGCGCGCGAACGCACTTCATCCCCATTTATTGGGTAGGAGGGAAAGGTGTAAATCTGTATTTATATCAAGCCGCGCTAAACGTTTGATATAACACCCAACCAATTTTTGGTAATAGGAATATCAGCAGCGATGCCATGGTAATGGCATGCCGTTCAGAAACTTGAGAAATGATTTCGCGGATTTTTGCGGGCGATTCACTCTTATTGAGATATCGATCCACACCCACCTGAAGAATCTCTTCGATAAAGTGCTCATCATCACAGGCGCTCAAGATGACAATGGACACGGGCACATTTTTTGTGCGCAATTCGCGTGCTACTTTAATGCCATTCATGTCGGGCATTTCGATATCGAGCACAAGCACATCTGGTTTCAAGGCCTGCACCAGACCAAGTGCCCCCGCGCCTGTGCCCGCTTCGCCGATGACGAGAATATTTGAAGCTTTTTCTAAAATCCTGCGGATGCCACGGCGTACCACTTCGTGGTCATCCGCAAGAATGACCCGGATTGTGTTTTTGATTTTCATTGTACTACTTACCGTTTGTTGTAAAAATTACTAATCCTTCACAAAGGATTAGATATGCATAATAGCAATGTTGATCTTTGATCCGGTACACTGCAGTGCTATACGTTTTTTGTTATACCTTTTTTAAAAAGCGCCAACAATACGGGATTTGCCTACAA
>WNFZ01007440.1_pt1 | contig 10392 bp, 9 predicted proteins | sample 5400081 | NCBI WGS metagenome assembly WNFZ01 (sample SAMN13153365, study PRJNA577476) | soil metagenome | isolation source: 80 cm soil or saprolite under grassland replicate 1 | place: USA:California | collected 2016-06-15
GCCGCGCCGACCAGTCCGACGACCAGTACCAGGCCGAGCAACGCGGTGCGATTGCGCGCGTAGCGGCCCCAGAAATGGACGAGTCGCATTCACCCCTCGAAGCGGATGCGCGGATCGAGATAGGCGTACGACAGATCGACCACCAGATTAACGAGCGCGAACATCAGCGTCACGAACAGCACGACGCCTTGCACCACGCCGTAGTCGCGCACCTCGATCGAGTCGACCAGCAGGCGACCCAGACCGGGCCACGAAAAGACGGATTCGGTCAGCACCGCGCCGCCCAGCAAGCCGCCGAAGAACAAACCGAAGACCGTGACCACGGGCAGCAGCGCGTTCTTAAGCGCGTGGCGCAACACCAGGTGCCGGCCAGGCAGACCTTTGGAGCGCGCGGTGCGCATGTAGTCCAGGCCCATGACGTCGAGCATGCCCGAGCGCAGAAAGCGCGTCAGCGGCGCGGCGAAGCCAACGCCCAGCGTCACCGCGGGCATGACCAGGTACTTGAGCGATTCGCCCACATTCTCGTCGAAGGGTACCCAGCCGGTCGGCGACAGCCAGCCCAGGGCGACCTCGAGCGTGGTGGCAGAGGTGTACTCGTTCAGGTTTTGCGGGACACCCTGCCAGACCAGGAACAGCGTGTAGATGAAGCAAATGGGCAGCAGCACGTACAAAGTGCAGCGGACCACGTCTACCCAGAAGTTGCCCAGCGAGCGGCCGGAGCGGCGCGCGAGGCCGCGCGTTAGGGCCACCGCTATGGCGATGCCCGCGCTGCCAGTTAGTGTTCGTGGTGAAGCTGACGGCCGTGTTGAACGCAAGGTCCGGTGGAACAGCGTCAAGCCCTTGCGGGTTGAACGGCAGGACATTTTGCAGTCGCTCGATGGCGTACGTGACCAGCGCGCCGGCCACGGTGAAAAGCAGCAGCGCAAATGTGTAGCCGACCCAGCCTTGCTCTGCCTCGGGGTTTACGGCAGTCAGGCGATAGATGAGCCGCTCCAACGGGCGGAGCACCACATCCAGGAATGTGCGCTCGCCATTGAATACGCGCGCCAGGTGCGCGCCCACCGGCTTGGTAATGGCCACAAGGAGCGCGATATACAGGAGGATCTGAAGGATGCCAGGCAGGCTCACGACGACACCCCACCTCCGTCTGGGAGACGGGAGAAGCGTACTGAAAATGAACCTGTCTTCAGCCTTACCTCGGCTTGCAGGCCGAATTCCTTGGCGATGTCCTGCACGAGCGATCGAAACTCATCGATATCATCGCGCCCGAGTACGCCCACCACCGTGGTCGCCGTCATGGCAACTTCGTCCGCGCCGGTCAGCATGCGAGCCGCCACCACGAGCGCTCCCGCGCACGCAAGTTCCGCGGACTGCGTTTTTCCGTCCAGAATGTCTGTGACTTGCAGCGCAAGTGTGGGGTTGAGACGAGCCTCCATAGTGGCCTCCTAAAAGCGCTCGGGGCGCAACAACGCATACAACAGGTAGACCAGCACGAGCAGAGTGGCTACGCCGCTGAGCAGATACTCGAGCGACACCGATCACATACCTCCCAGCCCGCGATCGATAGCGCGGGTGTAACCGAGGGCGATGGCGAAGAAGATGAGAATGGTTGCGATGAAAAGGATGTCCAACATGGGTCGCCTTAGCTGTCGTCGTTCTGACCGAGCTCTCTCCGGCCAATGGAGCATGGAAAAACAAGACGAAGGAGCGCCTCGATCGGAAACGGTTTGGGCAGGTACGCCAGCGGGTGGAACTCCTCCATCCTGCTCGCGTTCGCTCGGACGGCCGAGATCACAATGGTCGGAACCTCGGTCTGGCGTCGGCGCAGGTCACGCAATACGTCCCAACCGGTCCGGTCGGGAAGGTTGATATCGAGCAGGATGAGGTCAGGGCGATCGTGCGTGACGGCGTCGACCGCGGCTTCAGCACTTTCAGCTTCGCTGACAGCGAGCCCACGGCCGGTCAGATTGCGGGCCATCGCGCGCCGCAGAGTTGCTTCGTCCTCCACGATCAGGACCCGACGATAGGCAGCGACTGCCAAACCGTCGCTTCCAGCAGTTTCGGTCGCCGCGGTTGTGGCACCGCTGTTTCGGTCGCTGGTTTCCTGCCTTGCGTGAATGTTGATGAGGGTGTCCATGGGGTAAGTCGACGAGGTCGATCCAAGCTGTTTGATCGCTACCCTCGGAGTATCGACGCGACATGCTCAACAGCACGTCAACATGGGCGACCAATCAGTCAACGTCTGCTCAACATTTTTCGGCGCCCTTGATTTAGGCTTCCGCGGCCCCCCGGCACGTGCAGATCAGTCGAGAGTCTCAGCAGACTTCAGCCACGTGTCGTAGTGCGCGCGCTGTACCTTGAGCGACGGTGGGGTGTTCCTTTGGCCGACGGTGCTAAATGCCGATCTCGCTGGGGCTCTCCGTGACAAATCGGTAGCCCACACCAGGCTCGGTCACCAGATACCGCGGGACTTGCGGGTCCGCCTCGAGCTTCTTCCGGAGGCGCGCCACGTAGACGTGGAGCGAATGGGCTTGCTGTCGGTAGGCAACACCCCAGACCGTCTCCACCAGCACGCGATCCGTGAACACCTTGTCGGGATTGGTGACGAAGATCTTGAGCAGGTCGTACTCGGTGGGCGTGAGGTGCAGCTCGCGACCGAAGAGCCTCACCCGCCGATGCTCCAGGTCGACGGTCAGGTCGCCCGACACGACGACGGGCTCGGTTCCCTGCGGAGGGGCTGCAACGTGGCGCAGCGCCACGCGAATGCGAGCCAGCAGCTCCCGCGCACCGAATGGCTTGGTCAGGTAGTCGTCGGCACCCTGCTCGAGGGCAGCGACCTTGTCACCCTCGCCGCCGCGCGCGGAGAGCACCACGATCGGTGTGCTGGCTTGGGCGCGGATCGAGCGGATGACCTGCAGGCCATCGAGGTCAGGCAACCCGAGGTCGAGCAGCACCAGGTCCGGCCGGTGGCGGGAGTAGGCCTCGAGCGCTTCCTCCCCGGTCGCCGCTCCCTCGACCTGAAAGTCGTGCTTGCGCAGGTTGGTCTCCACGGCGCGAACGAGCGCCGGCTCGTCGTCCACCACCAGAATCCGAGCGCCGCCGCCCTGGCTCACGTGACAGGACTTTCTGCGCTAAGCGGCAATGAGAAGGTGAAGCGCGCCCCTCCGCCTGGTCGGTTCTCCACCCAGATCCGGCCGCCGTGCGCTTCGACCAATCCCTTCGCCACGGCCAGCCCAAGGCCGAGGCCGGCCGGCCGTGGCGTGCCATCGGCGACGCGGTAGAACGGGTCGAACAGGTGCTGTACCGATGATGCCGGGACGCCTGGCCCACGATCCTCCACGGCTACGCGGACTTCGCTATTGGCCCGCCGTGCCGACACAGAAATCTCCGAACCGGCCGGGGCGTACCGCGTGGCGTTCTCGACCAGGTTGGAGAGCACCTGGTCGATCTCCACGTAATCCAGCGACACCGCAGGCAGGTCGTCGGGCACACGTGTGACAACACTGTGGGCGGCGGTCTGCGGTCGCAGTCGTCCCAGAACCTCGTCCACGAGCGCGGCCATGTCGTACCAGCCCTTGTCCGGCCGCAGGCTGCCGCCTTCGATGCGCGACAGGTCCAGCAGATTACCCACGATGCGATTCAGCCGCTCCGCCTGGTCCACAATCGCGTGTGCGAAATCCTGCCGCTCCTCGTGCGTCCACGCCACGTCGTCCTGCTGGAGGCTTCCGGCCGACGCCATGATCGAGGCCAGCGGCGTGCGCAGATCGTGTGACACGGCGTTGAGTAGCGCCCGCCGCAACTCGTCGGTGCGCCTCAGGACCTCGGCCTGGTTCGCTTCCCGACGCAGACGCGCGCGTTCGATGGCCAGCCCCAGTTGCGCCGCGACTGCCGACAGAAGCCGGTCAGCGGCGGCGTCGAATTGGGCGGAGTCGGGAGCCGCAGCCAGCAGCAACGCCCCGACCCGGCGATCGTCAGCGCGTACCGGGACAAGGTGCACACGGTCGCGCAGATTGGCGGGTACGTTGCTGATGGGCCGCGTTGGCGGGACAAGACGCACCCACCGACCCGGCACGGCCGGCTGATTGCGCAAATGGCCCCGTCCGGCGTTAAGGACGTGTGCGGCCGAAAGTGTGCCAGCTTGCAAACCCTTCAGTGCATCATCCTCCCCGGCTGCGACGCGAACAACACTGCCCTGTGGCTGCACGATCTCGATCGCTACGCCCTGCAGACTGAGCTCATCCCGGAGGCGCTCGGCCACTGCGTGCAACGCGTCTTCGAGGTCCCGCTCGCCTACCAGGCGCACAACGTCGTAAAGCACGACCGCCTCGCGCTCGCGTTGCTGCGCTTCGCGTGCGCGTTGGCGCTGCCCGGCGGCAAGCTGGCCGGTGACGATAGCGGTGACCAGGAAAAACAGCAGAGAGACCCATTCCTCAGGATCCGAGACCGTGAAGTGGTGAATCGGATCGACAAAGAACCAATCGAACGTGAGAAACGCGACGATCGACGCAAAAACGGCGGGGCCCCGCCCGTAGGCGACGGCCGTGGCGAGCACGGCCAGCAGGTAGAGCATCGACACGTTTGCCAGGTTGACCTCGCGGAGCACGAGGCCGATGAAGCCGCTCACCACCGCCACAGCCGCAAGGGCTGCCACATACCCCTTCCAGCGGGCGCGGGTGCTACGCCAGAGCATCTGCACCGTCACAGACTGACCTCACCGAGGGCTGAGAGGCTCATGTGGATGCTTTCGTCGCCATGTGATACGGCACATTCGTGACCACTACGCCAGGGTGGAACAACAACGCCGCCTTCAGCCGCAGCGCGGTCTGGTTGTGCAATAGATGCTCCCACCATCGCGAAGGAACGTACTCGGGCAGCACCACGGTGATGGTGTCGTGCGGATTGCTCTCCTTGAGCGCGTCGATGTAAGCCAGCAACGGACCGGTCAGGGATCGGAACGGTGATTCGATGATGACCATCTCAACGCCAGGCTCCCACTCGCGCCACTGACGCCGCAAGTCCGCGGCACTGGCCACGTCGTCGGTCACATGCACCGCCACCACGTGCGCATCGTCGGCCGCCACCGCGCGTGCGTAGGCCAATGCCTGGCGCGCGGGCACGCCGAGCTCTGCCACGGGCACAATCGTGCGGACGACAACCTCCTCGGGGACCACCGGTGTCTCGGCCAGCCGGGCACCTTCCAGACGCGTGTAGTGCTGCCTGACCGACCACATGATGCCGATCAGGATCGGGACCAGTACCAGCACCATCCAGGCGCCGAGTGCAAACTTCGAGATCGCCACTTCGATAGCAACAATGCCCGTTGTCGCGGCGCCGACGCCGTTGATTGCTGCGCGCCAGCGCCAGCCAGGTTCCTCCGCCCGCAGCTTCCACCAGTGACGCACCATCCCGCTCTGGCTCAGCGTGAACGCGACGAACACACCCACCGTATACAGCGGGATCAGGTTGGTCACGCTGCCCCCGAATGCGACGATCAGCATGCCAGCGACGGCGGCGAGCAGGACGATGCCACCCGTGAACGCCAGCCGATCGCCGCGGAACTGGAAGACTCGCGGTACGAAGCGATCGCGGGCCAGGATACTCGCCAGGCGTGGAAAGTCGGCGAACGCGGTGTTCGCGGCCAGCACCAGGAGGAGGGCGGTTGAGACCTGCACGAGATAGTGGAACGGACTGCCAGCCCCCACCAAGAGACCCGTGAGCTGGCTGATGACGGTCTGCTGTTCCGTCGGGTCGGGAACGATGCCAAGTTGCCCGGCAAGGAAGCTCATGCCCAGGAAAATAGACCCGAAGCAGCTGCCCATGAGAATCAATACGAGGCGCGCGTTGCGCCACTCCGGCGGCGTGAACGCGGGTACGCCGTTTGAGACGGCCTCGGTGCCGGTGAGCGCGACCGACCCCGCGGAGAACGCGCGCAGGATCAGGAATACCCCGAGCGCTTCGGTCCCATGCTCCGCCTGCAGCCAGTCCGGAGGAGGTTCGTACTCGGGCAGGGTACCCGTCGCGTAGCGGAAGAGGCCGTACCCCAGCAGACCAAAGATGGCCAGCAGGTATACATACGTCGGTGCAGTAAAGATGGTCCCGCTCTCGCGGATTCCCCTGAGGTTGCCGAGTGTGAGCAATACGACGAAGCCGAGGCCGGCCGCCACGCGGTAATCGAACAGCCCGGGGAAGATGGAAGTCAGTGCAGCGACGCCCGCGGCGATCGACACCGATACGGTGAGCACGTAGTCCACCAATAGCGCTCCCGCAGCGGAGAGGCCAGCAAGCGGACCCAGGTTGTCGCTGGCGACGATGTACGAGCCGCCGCCGCTCGGATACGCCCGGATCGTCTGTTGATAACTGATGACGACAATTGCGAGCACCAACACGATGACCAGAGTGATCGGCATCGTGAGGGCCAGCACCCCCGCCCCGGCCAGCACAAGCACGCGCATGATTTCTTCCGTTGCATACGCGGACGACGAGATGTTGTCGGAAGCGAAGACCGCCAGCCCGGTGAAGATATTGAGTCGCTCGTGCGGCTCCTCGGAGGTTGCCAGGGGCCGGCCGATGAGTACACGACTGACACGCTGCAGGGCGCGGCCGAGCGGGCTGGTGGGCACGCCCGTCCCCGCCCGCGGTACCAGGTGGCCGCGGCCGACACGAGTGAATCCCCGGTGTGTGGCGATGCGGACGAAGCGATCGCCCGGCTTCGAGCCTTTAACTGTCTCGCGCCACTCCAGATCGGGATGCGAGACCGTTACCGCGCCCGATCTGACCGGGCGCGGCGACTGGCGATCATTTGACTCGGACATACGCAGGCGTGCTCCAGTGCGTCATACCCAGCTCGAGGGATTGGCGTTACTTGGGGCTGGGCAGGATCGCAGCCCTTAAGTCTCGCGCTCGACCGCTCAATGAAGGCTCAACACAGTGGCCCAGTCGGTCAATTTTTCCTCAACGTTTTGCGTCTCGATCTAGCGCGACTCGGCTCGTGCGAGCCGAGTTAGGGTTCCGCTACCTGCTGATCGTGCCCGACACCTCGTGTGTAGGCACGCTGGTCACTACGAAGCCGGGTGTGAACAGCAGGGCAAGCTTGAGGAACTGCGCGGACTGACCGTGCAGGACGTGCTCCCACCAGCGGTCCGGGACGTACTCGGGCAGCACCACCGTCACGAGATCGGCCCCCTCGTTGCGTTTGAGCTCGGCCAAGAAGTGCATGAGCGGCCCAGTGAGGCTGCGGTAGGGCGACTCGATGACTGTCAGTGGGATGCCGAAGCTCCAGCGTTCCCAGTTTGCTTCCAGTTCGGCGGCGGCGACCGGGTCGTTGGCGACATATACGGCGTTCACGTTGGGTGAGATTGACGCGGCATACTGCACCGCGCGCACCGTTGGCAGGTTCAGCCGCGCGATTGGCACAACGACCTGGTGGTGCAACGGGTGCAGGTCCGCCGGATCCCCCGGGAGAGCGCTAATCCGGGCCGCCTCGGCATAGTGGCGGTTGATCAGCTTGAACAGCCAGATGAAGCTCGGGATGATCAAGAGGACCACCCAAGCACCCCAACCCAGCGGCAGCCCCGGCACGATCGGCAGATCCAGGTTCATGAAATTGGTGGTCGCGGCGATCAGGGCCACGATGCCGGTGACTGTCGCCCCCAGCGCATTAATTGACATCTTGAGCCGCCAGCGAGGGCCGCGTTCGCGCAACCAGTGGCGAACCATGCCCGATTGCGAGAACGTGAAAGCGGCAAACACGCTCAAGGCGTAGAGCGGCAGCAGGGCGCCCGTGGAGCCGCCGAACACGACAATTAGCAAAGCGCTGAGCAAGCCGAGCAAGATGATGCCGTTCGAGAACGCCAGCCGATCGCCGCGGAACGCAAGTTGGTGCGGGGCGTAGTTGTCGCGTGCCAGGAGCGAGGCCAGGCGCGGAAAATCGGCGTAGGCGGTGTTGGCCGCGAGCACCAGAATCAGCACGGCTGATGCCTGCACCAGGAAGTACAGTGGGCCCTCGCCGAAGACCGCACGGGCGAGTTGGGAGATGACGGAGTCCGCGTGGCTCGGGATCACGCCGCTGCCGACGATCAGTACCGAGAGGCCGAGGAACATGGTGCCGAGGATCACAGCCATCGCCAACAGGGTGCGCGCGGCGTTGCGCGGCTCCGGCGGCTTGAAGGCAGGAATGCCATTGGAGATCGCTTCAGTGCCAGTCATGACCGCTGAGGCGACCGCGAACGCGCGTAGAAGTAGGAAGAGCGTGAAAGACTCGTGGCCGATCTCGGCGTCAATCGGCGACGGCACGATTAGCTCTCCCGTGAATTGGCGGAATAGGCCGAATCCAATCAGCCCGAACATCGCCAGTAGAAAGATGTAGGTGGGTGCGGCAAAGATATTGCCCGACTCGCTGATCCCGCGGAGGTTCACCACGGTTACCAGTACCACTGCGCCAACGCCCAACAGCACGCGGAGCGGCAGCAGGTCGGGCACCGCCGACACGAGCTGGTCGACCGCCGAGGCAATGGATACCGATACCGTCAGGATGTAGCCGACGATCAGTGCGGCCGCCGCGGTAAGCCCGGCCATTTCGCCGAGATTGGCGTGCGCGACGATGTAGCTCCCGCCGCCCGAAGGATAGGCGTAGATCGTCTGTCGGTAGCTTGTGACAACTGTCGCCAGAAGGAGGACGACACCGACAGCGATGGGCAACGACCACCACGCAGCAGCAAGCCCGGCGGACAGCAGGATGACCAATGTTTCTTGCGGCGTGTAGGCGACCGACGACAGAGCGTCCGAGGAAAAGACCGCAATGGCCTTGCGTTTGGGAAGTCGCTCGTGGCTCTCGAGGTCACTGTGGATCGGCGCGCCGACGAGCCACCGCTTGACCACACCGGCCAGGCCCGTCGGTTCCTCGATCTGAGCGCCCGCCGCGAGGTGCCCCTCGCCTGTGCGCGAGAATCCCTGAAACTTAGCCCGGCGGATGCGGACGACCTTGTTGCCCGGGCGCGCGGATCGCACCTGCTCCACAACCCGCCGGTCGGACGGTCGCACGCGCAGTTGGGCGGGACCCAGCTCCTCGCGCGGCTCGGGCGGGAGGTTTGACGTCACGTGCCTAGAGGGTAGTGCGCATCCGGATGAAGGCCGTTGTGCGCGCTGCTCCAGCCTCTCGCGCAGCTAGGCCCAAAACCGCACGCGGACAGTATTGGGCCGAACGTCAGCCTCAACCCGCAGACGATGCAACTCTCCCGCTTCGCGAGCAAGCTGGATAAACCCCGGTCGGCGCGGCGCGATCACGTGCACGACGAAGCCAGTTTCGCGCGCGAGCAGGGCCATCGCATCGAGCACGGCGGGATCGCTTTGAGCACACGGCAGCCGCAGGACAGTTGATCTGTCCATGACACATAACCATGCGCATTCAGCTGCATAGAGCTTGTTAAGATCGCGCACACCGGCGTTAAGACTTCGTTCAGGTCCTCCGTGGTCGCCGTTCTAGGGAGTGCCTGGTGGTGGTCCATATCCGGGGGCAAGCCTGGTCCATCTACGCTCCGCGATCGTGCTATACCTGGCTCGAACCGGAGGCTGACCAGCTCACTGACGATGCGCACTGCACCCTCCGCCGGTTTTGCCAGGTTCGTTTCGACACGGCCACCGAGCTGTTTTTCACGCGCGCGAGCGTCGTGGATGCGGGCTCGCGGGTTCGCTGCACCGTTTCCGGCATATGACTCCTAATCGAATCCTGGTGGTTGACGACGAGCCCCAGATTCGTCGGGCATTGCGCGTCGTCCTGCGCGCCAATGGTTACGTGGTCACTGAGGTAGCCTCTGGCGAAGCTGCGCTCGAAGCCGTGGCGTCGGGGCCATTCGACCTGATGATCCTAGACCTGATGCTGCCGGACCTGGAAGGCGCCGAAGTTTGCCGCCGCTTGCGCGACTGGAGCCGGTTGCCCGTCATAGTGCTGTCGGCACACGACGAGGAGGGCATCAAGGTCCGGACATTGGATGAGGGCGCGGACGATTACATCTCCAAACCGTTCAGCGCGCCGGAGCTGCTGGCCAGGATGCGGAGCCTGATACGACGCTCCACGCACGAAACCACATCGGGGGAACCCATCGTGCGAGCCGCCGATGGTGAGGTTGAGATAGACCTGAATCGGCGCGTGGTAACTCGGGCCGGTGAGGAAGTCCACCTGACGCCGACGGAGTACCACCTCCTGAAATTCATGGCCGGTTTGGCTGGTCGCGTCATTACGCACGGCCATCTGCTTCGCGCCGTTTTGGGTGGGGACGGCTACGCCGACGCCAATGCCGCCCTGCGAGTACACATCGCGGGCCTGCGCAAGAAAATCGAGCCGGATCCCGGCCGACCGCGTATCATTGTCACAGAGCCTGGAATCGGCTACCGAAT
>WNFZ01006680.1_pt1 | contig 10390 bp, 3 predicted proteins | sample 5400081 | NCBI WGS metagenome assembly WNFZ01 (sample SAMN13153365, study PRJNA577476) | soil metagenome | isolation source: 80 cm soil or saprolite under grassland replicate 1 | place: USA:California | collected 2016-06-15
CCAGTTCACGCAGGGTCAGACGCCCGCTGGATTGGATCGAAGGGTAGAACTTCTTGGGTTCTTCGGGCTTGGACGGGTTCCCCCGCTCGACAACATTATATTTGACACTCATTTGCTTTCTCCATGTTTAGATTGATGAGTTGCCCCATTCGGGAGTGTGCAAACTTGGCGCCTTTGCTTGCTCACATCCATTTGTGACAACTTGCACATTATATAGAAAATTAGTCCGAATGCGTTTACGTTTTTGTCAGATGAGCTTGCAATTCCTTTGCATGGCTGTCGGAATAGACGCCGTCGATTTGTTGAATCATCGCCGAGGATTAATCCAAACCTCACCGAGGATTGACTCGATCCTGCCCGATGATTTGACCGATCAATGCCGAGGAATTGAGGAATCATCGGCGTCGATTAAATTGCAACGGCGAAAATTTATGTGAAAAACTCGATAGAGGTCTCTAGCATTAGATGTAAATAATCGGAAATCCATGGCCAAGCGCAAGTGGGCGTATGCAAGTAGGATGTCGCAAAGTTCCATGCCAAGATGGAGATTAGCACTCTGGCAATAGGTTGACAAAAGCGGCGTTCCTTACTTACATTTGTCGGACGCCTTTTGTTGAGAAGGAAACTTCAAAGAGATTTTGAGGCCACTTATGTAACCGAGGACAGGTAAAATTTTACTGGTTTATTGGGTCAAGTAGATTATTCCCTTGCTGGGGGAAAAGTTAGCGGTTTTCCAGTCAAACACTCAATTCACGACACAATCAGGGGAAAGTTCCTGGTTGCAAACCAATATCGGAGGAATCATTATGTTTGCACTTCTTAAACCACGGAAACAGACTGTAGCTCACGTATTATTAACCGCGGTGATTTTGTTCAACGCGCTCGTGCCTACTGGCGTGGGGGCAAATGCCAGTTCTGCTCTCCCCCAAGAAAATCTTGAGAACAATCTATTGCGTGAGGCTAACAATGCACCTAGTTCTGATATCCGGCCAATGGCTGATCTTATAGCGAACTTCGATCGCCTACCCATATCGTTTATCCCCAATATGGGACAGGAAGATGAAGATGGAGTTCGTTTCCTGGCACAAGGATTGGGCGGCCAGCTTTTCTTCACTCCGGAACAAGTGGTTTTTTCGATCTTCAATCCGGTTGAGGTTGCAGAACAACACCCGAAAGAGCGAAAGAGTATCCGTTATGATCTTCATCAGGCAAGTGTCTTGCGGATTAGCTTTGTGGACGCTAATCTTCAACCTGAAATCACTGGCACCGAAGAATTGCCCGGAGTTGTGAATTATTTGAAAGGCACTGATTCCTCCAAGCAGTTCACGAATGTTCCAACATATGCCGGAATCGCCTATCATGAGTTGTATCCAGGAATCGAACTGCGTTACGAAGGCGCGAATGGCGTCCTGAAAAGTTCTTTTTATGTTTCTCCTGGCTCGAACCCATCCTCCATCATTTGGAAATATAAGGGGGCTGATAACCTCAGGATAGATGAATCAGGAAACCTTGTCATCACCCTGCCTCCAGCAGTGGACGGAGAACAAGGAACTGTTCTCACAGAAAGTGCTCCAGTCGCTTGGCAGGAGATGGATGGGAATCGCATACCTGTTGCTGTACAGTATGCACTAGACAAGAATGACAAGCTAAGTTTTCTGCTGCCGGATGGCTATGACCAGAACCTGCCGCTCGTGATTGATCCAGAACTGACTGCCAGTACCTATCTGGGAGGCAGTCAAACCGATGAAGGAAATGCCCTCACGGTAGATGCCGATGGCAATATCTATTTGACAGGCAAAACCCACTCTTCGAATTTCCCGATTGTAAACCAGTTCGAGACCAATCTCCCCATGGAGGATGCCTTTATCACGAAGCTTGACCCAACGGCGAGTACAGTCCTGTACAGTACTTATTTAGGCGGGAATCAGAGCGACTATGCCTGGGGCATTGCTCTGGACAGCCAGGGAAGGATCACCGTCGTTGGAGAGACGGAGTCAGACAATTTTCAAACGCAGAATGCCTATGATAATGTCTTTGGCGGCGGGATCTGTGAAGATGCAGAACCATGTGATGATGTCTTCGTAACACAGTTCACCCCCGATGGTGCTACACTGCTCTATAGCACCTATCTGGGCGGCAGCGAGGAAGACGACGGTCTGGCGATGGCGATTGGCCCGGGTGATTTGATCCACCTGACGGGAGCGACCCGATCGAGCGGGTTCCCGACCTTCCATGCCTCGGATGGTAGTTTCGGAGGCGGCACGTGCAGTGGGCGTCCCTGCAATGATGCCTTTGTCGCCACGATTGATCCGTCTCTCAGCGGCAGCGCTTCCCTGCTCTATAGCACGTTCCTCGGAAACAATAATTATGATGATGGTATGGGCATCGCGGTGGACAGCCTGGGACATGTCTATGTCGCCGGCTATACTCGCTCGACTGGGTTTCCCGCGCGCAATGCCTATCAACCCGCTCGAGCAGGTAGTACAGATGGCTTCATCAGCAAACTCGATACAAGCTTGAGCGGAGATGCTTCTCTCTTATACAGCACCTACTTCGGAGGCAGCGCCGATGACCGCGCCTTGGGCATCGCCTTGCGTGGCGAGGATCAAGTATATATCACGGGGTATACTCTCTCATCGACGAACTTTCCGCTGGCAAATCCAATCGATAATACGTTCGGCGGGGGAACCTGTGGAACGTCAGCGTGTTCAGATGCCTTCGTCACCCATCTTGATATTGCCAATAACACCCTCGTCTATAGCAGTTACCTGGGCGGCAGCAGCGATGATGAAGGGACAGGGATCACTGTGGATGCGTTGGGCAATGCCTATTTGACTGGCTATACTAAATCCACGAATTTTTCACTAACAAATGAAATCCAATCACAGAAAGGCGGCGATTCCTGTAGTGCTGCACCGTGCGCCGATGTATTTGTTGCAAAGGTAAACGATTCAGGGAGCGCCACGATCTACTCAACCTATTTAGGCGGAGATGCTGCAGATTACGGCAATGCGATCACGGTAGATTCGCTGGGCGGCACCTATATCACTGGCTATACCTTCTCCACCAATTTCCCGGTCACCAATGGCTCAGGAATCGCTAGCACGACTTATAGCGACGCTTTTGTGGCAAAGATTCTTGATCCACTCACTTCACCATTTGAAGGCGCGACACTCACGTTAGCTCCCAGTGTGGCAGGACCGAATGTAACTGGCACAACCCAAACGCTAACGGCGACGCTTACAGATCGTTTAGATGCACCTATGGCCGACGTGAATGTTCAGTTTGTGGTGACCGGTCCCAATGCCACGAGTAGCACAATCACAACGGATATAGATGGAATTGCTACGTTTACTTACACGGGCGGCAGTGATGGTACGGACAGCATACAGGCCACTGCCACAATTGGAGCAGCACAACTTCAATCCAATACCTCTTCGGTCAGTTGGTTAACGCCTGTTCAGCAGGTTGCAACAACAACGCTGTGGGGCCGTTTCTATGCGTACGATGGCTCGGGGAGATTCAATGTACTGCCTAGCCAACAACCCCTTTTTGAGGGGGCATTCCCCACCATTAACTTCAATCCGCCCGTAGGTACGATTCCAGGCAATACATCAGGAGTTGGTGTAAGCACGCAACCTTTTACAGATGTGACTACGGATATTAATGGCAACTTTACTGGCATAATCGCTGCAAAAGGCAATGGGTACCAAGCTGGTGTTGGCACATTAGCCAACTTCAGCGCGGTTTTTACCGGACAATATGTAGTTGCCAGTGCGGGTGATATCACTTTTAACTTTTACACGGATGATGGTTTTATCTTCAGTGTTGGCAATAACGCCACGCGTGTTAGTGGTCCTATGGCAAATGCACCGGCATCGGGTAGAAGTGCATTTCTAGATTTACACGTGATGGGCGCCTACAATACGGTAACAGCTCCATCAGGCAATTCAGTTACGGTCCACTTTCCTTCATCAGGATCTTATTCCTATGAATTAGATTATTTTGAATGCTGTGGCGCTCCGCTGGTGTTGACGATGACCAGCGCCGTTACAGGTCATGGCGTGCCGCCCACAGGTTCACTCGCAATTAGCCCTAATACAGTCTCATCCAAAGCCACTGGGCAGCAGCAGACATTTACAGTGACGGCGGTAAATGCTTCGGGCGCAGCTATGGCAAATTTGCCTGTTGCATTTATGGTGAACGGTTCAAATGCTCAACAACTCAATGCGACAACGGATGCTTCTGGACAGGCGACGTTCACCTATACGGGCAATAATTCCGGCACAGATACAGTGCAGGCAATTGCATGGCTAAGCGGTATTTCCATCTTTTCATCCATCGTGAGCGTTCCCTGGACGCTCGGAGCATCACCCGATCCGAACGGTCCACTTGCTATCCCAGGGTGGATTGGGTCCCCGGCAAATCAGAGCACTGTTTCAGGATTAGTGCCTATTAAATTAGCCTCTGCAATTTCACTTCAGCAAGGTACGCTTGATTATTGGCCCGCTGATAATCCTGGAGCCGTCACAACATTACCTGGTAATATGAGTGGAACAGGAGGAGCAACATTAGCAACATTGGATACAACATTGCTAGCTAATGGCTCTTACATCATTCGGCTGATTGGCACGACTACAAGTGGTGCTCAGCTTGACAGCGGTATCTTGATTACGGTTGCAGGCGAATATAAGCCAGGTCGCGTCCGCTTTACGATTACCGATCTAACTATACCTGTGGTTGGCTTGCCTATTACGATAGGGCGTACCTATGATAGCTTGGTGAGAAACCAGATTGGTGATTTCGGGAATGGGTGGTCATTAGCGATTGGCAGTCCCAAATTAACAGAGAACCCGGCGCACGATGTTACTTTGACAATGCCGGATGGCAAGCGTGTTACCTTCTACTTTAAACCGGTATCTTCAGGCGGCATTTTCGGCTTTCTGCTCTACCCACACTACATCCCTGAGGCTGGCGTGTATGGTAGCTTGACATCCAACGGGTGTGACCTGTTGGTGGTTTCCGCTGGGCAGTATGTCTGCTTCCCTGGTGGAGATTATCAACCCACTGAATATACCTACACGGATCCGTATGGTCGAAAATTCGTGATGGAGGCAGATGGAACACTCAAATCCATCACGGATTTGAATAACAATGTGTTGACCTTCTCGCCTGATGGCATCACCAGTAGTGCGGGCAATCTCCACGTGCCATTTGTGCGCGACCCACAAGGACGTATCACTCAGATCACGGACCCGGAAAATAATAACTATAACTACACCTACGACTCGAACGGTGATCTTGTCTCTGCTTCCCTGCCAGGGGTAACTACTCCACTCACCTACACGTACGACAATCATTACTTCATAAGTGCAAATGATCCGCGCGGCAAGACGTTGATTATCAATACATACTATCCAGATGGGCGCCTGAAGACCGAGAAGGATGCGCTCAACAACACGTTCCAGTATAGCTATGATTTGAACACAAACACAACAACAGTCACGAATCCAGATGGTGGTCAAGTTGTTATGACATATGATAGCTATGGAATGGTACTCAGCCAGAAAGACCCGCTGAACCACACCACGACATATACCTATTTTGATGATCACAATCTGAAAACTCAGACTGATCCATTGGGACCGGGACATACGACTTCATATACGTATGACAGCGTTACAGGCAAACAGACTTCCGTTACGAATGCGCTAAGCAAGACAAGTTACACAACTTATAACCAATATGGTGGACCTCTGACCAAGACAGATCCACTTACAAATGTTCAAACCATCTCGTATGATCCTCAGTTCAGGCCGACAAGCATCAGCGACAGTTTAGGACAACTAGCTGGCTTCACCTGGAATGATCAGGGAAAGATGCTGACCCGCTCGGATGGCAATGGCAAGACAACCACCTACACCTACGATCTGTATGGCAATCTCGAAACGGAAACTGATCCACTCACTCACACCACTACCTACACTTACGACCTGCTAGGTCAGCAGACTTCGGTCAAAGATGCACGCCTGAATACAACTGCATTCGAGTATGACCCGTTAGGTCATATCAAAAAAATTACCGAGCCATTGAGCAAAATTACCCAATACGATTACGATAGCAATGGCAACCATATCCTGACCATAGACCCGCGCGGCAAGCACACGACCTATGTATATGATGATGCCAATCATCTAACGGAAATTCATTATCCTGATACCACCAGTGAAAGTTTTACCTACAATTGGCGTGGAGATGTGCTCACGCATACCGACCAAAGAGGGCATGTCACTTTTTACGAATATGATCCTGCCGGTCGGCTAATCCATGTTACCTATGCCTATGGCACAAGCGATGCTGGCACGGCGAGTTATGGCTACGATAGCGCAAATCGCAAGGTCAGCCTGACCGACCCGCTTGGGCGCATCACAACGTTTACTTACGATAATGCGAATCACCTGCTTGGCGTAGCCGCGCCTCTTAATCATACAACCAGTTATGGCTACGATAATGCGGGCAGGCGCACTTCGACTACAGATGCAGACAACCATCAAACTCTCTTCATTTATGATGCACGAGGGCAGCTAACGCGCACTACATTTCTGGATAGTACTTATATCCAACAAACTTACGATGGAAACGGGAACCTGCTCAGCCGCAGAGATCAGGGGGATAAGACGACAAACTATGTATATGATGATATAAACCAGCTCACTTCAGTAACCGACCCTCTAATCCATGCCACTTCTTATACTTATGATGGAGTTGGCAACCTGTTAACCATTCTGGATGCCAATCAGCACCAACTTAGTTTTACCTATGACGCGCTCAACCGCCAGACCCGCAAGACGTTGCCCGATACTTCCTATGAGGGCTTGGGGTACGACCTGAATGACAACCTCACGAGCCATCGTTTGGCAGATGGAAATACCAACGCCTATAGTTATGATGATCTGAACCGGCTGAGCCAGATCAACTACTTCGATAACCAAACGGTTGGATTCACCTATACAGCCAATGGATTACGCCAAACCGCAACCGATTCGCGCGGCACGACCAACTACGTTTATGACAACCGCGACCGCTTGATCACCATCACGCAGCCGAATCAGCAAGCAGTTCAATATACCTACAACGTAGCAAGCAACCAACTCACGCTGACGACCGCGGCGGGCACTACGCAATATGGCTATGATGACGCGGGAAGATTGAACAGTGTGACAGACCCAGCGCTAGGTGTGACAAGTTTTGTGTACGATAATCTCGGCTTACGCACCCAGAAAAACCTACCCAACGGCGTTACGACCGATTACACCTACAATGCGCTCAACTATCTGACAAATATCAACCAGCATAAAGGCACAACCACATTAGCCTCTTATGCTTACACTCTCGACCCGGTTGGCAATCGCCTCAGTGTGACTGAAATTGGTGGCTCCATCCAATGGACCTACGATGATGCTTATCGGTTGTTGAGCGAGACGCGGAAGGACGGAAGTCAGCAAACCACGTACCAAGCCTCCTTCACCTATGATGGGGTGGGTAATCGCAGCAACCAGACGGTCAATAGCGTTACCACCAACTACACCTATAACAATCTCGACCAAATGCTGACGGCGGGAGCAATCCAGTATCAATACGATGGGCGCGGCAATCTCCAACGCATCACCAACGGCTCGAATATCACGCAATACACATACAACGCCGCAAACAAGCTTACTAATGTTGCCTTACCGAGCAACACAAGTATCGCCTACACCTATGATGCAGACGGAAGACGTGTAAAACAAACAATCGGTTCGGCGATCACCAATTATTTGTGGGATGAAACCTCACGCTACGGCGATGTTGTTTTAGAAACGAATGGAAGCGGTTCAACCTTGGGAAGCTATGTATTGGGTGGAACTGAACTGCTATCGCAGACCCGGAGTGGAACGACGAATTATTACTTGCAAGACGCACAAGGCAGCACTCGTGCATTAGCCAACAATACTGGTACCGTCAGTGACACATATAGTTACACCGCTTATGGCGAGACCTTCAACCATACAGGCTCAACCGTCAACGCATATCAATACACAGGTCAACAACTTGACTCACAGACTGGCTTATATGATTTGCGAGCGCGTTACTACGATCCCACGCTTGGACGGTTCCTCTCGCAGGATACCTATCCCTATAATTTCAGTGATCCCTCTCAACTGAATCGCTATGTATATGGAGCGAATAATCCTATCAATGCGATTGACCCGCTTGGCTTACAGGCATTTGTTGAATATTCAGTTAATGAAGGTAGCACGGACGCAGAGGGAGCGGCTGCTGAGCCGATGGGGGAAGAGTTTGCCTCTGAAGCCGAAGACCTTGTTGATGAATTCGATAGTATGCAGTGCGAAGTCAACAGCTTCAGCGCGGAGACCAAAGTCGCCACCAAAGATGGCGAAAAGGCAATCAGCAAAATCCAAATCGGTGACTTTGTCCTTGCCTGGAACTCTGCAACCAATCAAATCAGTTTCTACCGTGTTACCGATACTATTCACCATATCGATAAAACCATTGTCAAGTTAACGATTGGTGATGAGACAATCATCACTACACCTGAACATCCCTTCTATGTGGAAGGCAAGGGTTGGGTCTATGCCGAGGACTTGAAGGTTGGTGATTCGATCCGCAACGCGGATGGTTCAACAGGCAAGGTCAAGAGCATCAAAATTGAACAGTCCACGCAGGAGATGTATAATCTCACGATTGATCAGGCGCACACCTTCTTCGTCGGTGAAGGTCAGTGGCTGGTACATAATGCATGTCGGGTCTACAGGATAGAAGGTTCAATTAATCAGCGCTTAATAATTACGCCTGACGGTAACGTTAGAATTGTAGGTGATGATATGCTTTTCTTGAATTTTGGTGACGAACTACGAGCTGAACAGTTTTATCTACAGCGTTTAAGCCAAAATATGCCGGGTCTACAATTTAAGACCTTTTTAGCAGATGATGAATTGCTAGCCCTTGCTGATAATTCGGCTGTTCCACAAAGCTTGGGTAGACTCTTCCCAAACTCACCTCAATTAGTTGATGTTACTAAAGCTTCTTACCAATTTGGTTTCCCCTATTCTTGGTTCGAGACTATTGAAGATTATATTATTCAGGGAACAGGATATATACTCAAATGACCGAGATGGAACGTGTTCAAAACTATAAATCTGGTGAAAAGCCCTTAGGATTGGGATGGATGTATATTGTTGATAAAGATGAAGAGGGACTTTCTCGCCTGCTTCAAATTGTCAAACTTATTAGTTCACATCCAAGTGACAAATGGCCAAATTACGATGAATGGCAAGAGTTGCTACCAAAATGGTTTCTTGATTCCTTTAGACAATATTCTCAAGATGAGGCTCTTGAATTGATGAGAAAAACTCCTCGGGAAAAGTGGACAGAGATTCCGTGGGATTTTGGTTCTTGGTTGGATGCGGTCAGAGTCAGGGGATGGAGTTGGTGGAGTTCTGCATCTGAGGAGGAATTAATGAAAATCTTTCTTAGTATTAGTAATTGGCCAGCGAGTTTACAGGCTTTTGAACACATAATTACATCATCTGGATTAATAATCTCGTTGAGTGAAGAAATTACTGGATAAATTGGAAATTTTGACAACTCTTGATTTCTTGAAACAATAATCTCATCTATCATCAGGGTAAACTAGTTTTGGCGGTGGTTTTTGACTACCGCCGATTTTTTTATAGTTTACGCCGTCTGCGAGTAGACTACTATAATCCCACTAATAGTTGGGAGTGGCTAAATTATGGGTTAACAAAGTCTTTGACATGCGCCTGATAATTTGGGAATATGTGTTTATGAAGTTGTCTGCGGTTGAAAGAAAATACGAATAATTTCAATGCACAATGTAGAGCGTAAGGACAACGCGAAAAACAGCGTGACTTGCGTGCAAGACGAGCCAGATAATGACGCAGTTCCGCATTATCACCTTCAACCGAGTAGGTATCGTTTTTGCCCTGTGACACTTCATATCTGCCATAGTGATACCAAAGACGAGCATAGGTATCGAAACCATCGCTGAAATACCATTTTGCCTTTGGAGCCTCATCGACCATGAGTTGGATGACTTGCTGGGTACGCTCCCAGACCACCACCCAACCCAAAATGCAGCGTGTTTTTCGATCAACAATAGTGATTATGTAAATCCTGTTTTTTTATCACCGATAAATGTGAATAATTCATCCATTTCTGCGTTTTCAACTTTTTCTGGAATAGGTGCGACAGGTAATTTTTCAGCGTGTGCTTTTACCCAGTTCGCTACACTCTGGTGATGAACATCCAAATGACGCCCAATTCGACGAAGGTTCATGCCGTCCACGTACAACTGAACAGCTTTCTG
>WNFZ01022316.1_pt1 | contig 10386 bp, 7 predicted proteins | sample 5400081 | NCBI WGS metagenome assembly WNFZ01 (sample SAMN13153365, study PRJNA577476) | soil metagenome | isolation source: 80 cm soil or saprolite under grassland replicate 1 | place: USA:California | collected 2016-06-15
TCGCTACTATGTGTCTTATCTTTCAGATGGACTCAAAATTTACGCGCTTATGACCGTCCCTAATGGGCCGAAACCGTCCACAGGCTGGCCCGTGATCATCTTCAATCATGGATACATCCCACCAACTGTTTACCGCACCACAGGACGATATATCGCCTACGTAGATCAGATCGCGCGCAACGGCTACATTGTTTTCAAGTCTGATTATCGCGGGCACGATCGATCCGAAGGGACGCCGCGAGGCGGATACACTCAACCTGATTACACGATCGATGTGTTGAATGCAGTCGCTTCTGTAAAGAAGTATCCCGATGCCGATCCCAATCGCATCGGCATGTGGGGACATTCGATGGGCGGATACATTACCTTGCGCGCTATGGTCATTACTTCGGATATCAAAGTAGGCGTGATCTGGGGCGGCGTGGTCGCTCCGTACCCGGACCTATTCACACGCTGGAATGCTGGCGCCAGGCAGACGACGCCCGGTCCGGGATCCTGGGTTTATTCCATGCAACGAGCATATGGGACTGTGCAGAATAACGCACAGTTTTGGAATTCCATCTCGGCGAACGATTATCTCCATGATCTACGTGCAGCGATTCAATTGCATCACAGCACCACAGACGAAGAGGTTCCAGTGGAGTATTCGCAAATGCTCTATGATGAAATGCTCGCCGCAAATAAGACTGTGGAACTTTATACTTACCCCGGAGACAACCACAATATTTCAAGAAATTTTAGCCTGGCAATGCAACGCTCTGTCGAATTTTTTGACAAGTATCTTAAATAAGTAGACAGGTAAACACGGAAAAAATGGTCGCTTCCTGTTTACCTGTCTACTTGTATACCGAAACTACATTTCTTCGCGCGGGGCGCGCATCACTTCCAATCGCTGGCGGAGCTCGATGCGGCGCTCGTCGGCTGCATGTTGAATATCGCTGAAAAAGTTCTGTCCACGGGCACGCAACTGACTGCGCAATGCTTCTCCCGTGTCTGGTGCCATCAACAAAGCGATGGAGCTGCCGACCAATCCTCCCACGGCGATGCCAATCAAAAAGCCAAACATTCTCCTCATGAGATGCCTCCTGTTTATCTATTACTGTGGACATCCACAATAACGAAAATAGTCTGAAATTATTATACTGCTTCTCATGTCCTTGCGAGCAGCGTTCTTCTCCGTAGTGAACTCGCAATGACGGACACGAAAGATATATAGATTTCCCTATGTCTTAAAATTACATTCTGTGGAATAATTGCAACACCGCGCGTATCCATTGGAACGCGACGGAATATTCTAAAAGCTGTCCAAGTCGCGGCGACCAGGGGATGATCGCAACACAAACGGCTCCTACCATTTGGAGGATACCTATGTCTACGTTAGCACCTGTTTCTACCAACACGCCTACGGCGCGCAAAAAAGTGACGACACTTTCATTTCGCCAGAAAAAGGATCGAGGCGAAGTTATCACAATGCTGACTGCCTACGACTACCCCACTGCTTTGGCAATGGATAAGGCGGGCATCGATGCCATCTTGGTCGGCGATTCGCTTGCCATGGTCGTGCTTGGATATGAGAACACACTCCCGGTCACCATGGAGGAGATGCTCCATCACTGCCGCGCTGTTTCTCGTGGAGCGAAGAGCGCCCTCCTGATTGGCGATATGCCATTCATGTCGTATCAGGTTTCGGTCGAAGAAGCGACGCGCAATGCCGGGCGCTTCCTGCAACAAGGCGGCATGGACGCGGTCAAACTCGAAGGCGGTCGCGAACGCGCGGATGCAATCCGTTCCATCACCAGCGCGGGCATCCCTGTGATGGGACATCTTGGGCTTACACCACAGTCTGTCAATCAGTTAGGCGGATTCCGTGCCCAGGGCAAAACTGCCAGCGCGGCAAAACGGCTGGTCGAAGACGCTCTGATCCTGGAAGAGGCGGGCTGTTTCAGCATCGTACTTGAGTCCGTTCCGGCGCGGCTGGCAGAGTTGATCTCGAAGAAGATTTCCATTCCTACCATCGGCATTGGCGCGGGCGTCGGTTGTGACGGACAGGTCCTGGTCACACATGATCTGCTGGGTTTGTTTGACCGCTTCACTCCCAGGTTCGTCAAGAAATATGCAGACTTTCATCACGAGATGCAAAAGGCATTCGCCGATTACATCGAAGATGTCGAAACCAAACGTTTCCCTGCTCCCGAACACACGGTGGAAATGGACAACAAAGAGTGGGATGCCCTACTGAAGGATATTGACTAAAATAAATGGGGGACAATGGTTTTAGCCATTGTCCCCCATTTATCATCGCAGCAAAGGTTGTGGAAATGGATCAATACAGCAGGACAAAAAAGAATATCCTGGTCTTTATCGGTATACTCTTTATCACACTGATAATCGTTGACCGATACCATTGGGCACAAATTTCGCAATGGCGGGAAGATCAAGCAACAAATATCTGGCTGGGTTATACATCCGGAATTCTTCATATACCGGTGGGTTTAATCAGTTCTAGTACTATTCCTAACCCCAATGGCATGATTATTCTAGGTTATTTTCTAAGTTTCCTGCCCAATTTATTATCTGTTAGTTTTTTTCTTGGCTTAACACAAATTTTTCTCTTATCCCTCATTGGCTGGAAGTTCTTTAGCAGGAACAGACGTGATTTGCTGCTCGTAACAATTCCATCACTTACTTCAGTGATTTTACGCTCCTCATCGGTCGAGTTTTGGAATCAATATACAACTACTCTGGTCAATATTCTTTTTCTATTCTGGGCGCTGCGTTATCTGGAAAAGCCATCGCTCTGGAATCTGCCGCCCATTATGGTACTGATCCTGACAGCGCCATCTCTCTATTTGGCGGGAGTAGTTAATGCTGTTGTAATAGCAATTATTACTCTTGGAATGATTCTATATAAAAGACCAGCCACAAACAATTTTTGGCTTGTAACGAGTCTCATTGTTTTGATTATCCTGATTTCAGGATTGCTAACGTGGTTTCCTTACTTTCAAAATGTGTCTCTAAATCAAATTGGGAATTATAACCAGAACATACCTGCACAATTTGTATCAAAACCCACATTAGCATCGTTCTTGAAAATTCCTTTGTATGTCCCTTTTCAATGGGCAAAATCGGAAATTTTCCCATTTGCATTCAAACATGCAGATAACCATGGCCTTTCACTATGGGCAGAGATTCTGCTTCGATGGGTCGGCACTACCTATCTCCTGCAGACTGTTTTTGCGTTTGCCGCATTTCTCTTTACAGTTTTTCTAGCGTGGAAGAAACAAGCTTCCGGGCAGGATTCCAATTTGACGATAAATCCTGCGACGATACAACTAGTCGTTTTATCGGCTCTTATCATTGGACTGTCCTACTCAATCACATTATGTCTGGGCGGACCCGACTGGATCGATGCTAAACGACCCGATCAGACCGTGCAATTTCTACCAATGTTCTTGTTTCTTGTATTCCTGTTGCCTGTCACCTTTATGAACCAGGGCAAATTACAGAAAATAATTGCTGGATTATCCTTTGCGTTCCTAATCCTATTTGCTGTAGTGAATCTTGCATGTGGGCAGCTTATTATTCGAGATCGCCTTCTATTTCATGGAAGAAGACTAACAGAAGCAGACGTACCTCTGATCGATAAGCAGCATGTTGTTGACTTTATCGCGAACGACTGGAGAATGCACTCGACATCCAACATCATTCCTGTTGACTACGACTTGGGAGGTGGTAGATGGGATTGGGTACCTGAATTTGGAAAGAGACTCGAGAAATGGTATCCAGCGCCCATGACGATGGGTAGAAGTTTCGACTACGAGTTACTCCGTCGCTATGGCTTGACTAATCAACAAGAAGGAATACAACTCAGAACATTTGGTAGCGGAAGATATCTCATAACATATGTGTTTGAAGCTCGTCCTCAGAATGAACATGGAAAAATCACGAATTACATTTTTGGACGTTTACGAGTAAGTGTTGTAGGTAATTAAAGGATGAAAGATGATATTCTGATCGTTGGCACAGGTGCACTAGCCAGTCTTTTTGCGGCGCGGCTTTCGCAGGCGGGATATGACATCACGATGCTTGGAACGTGGAACGCAGGGCTAGATGCGCTTCGCCACAATGGGGTTCGGTTGATCGATTCTCATGGAAACGAGCATAAATTCAATGTTCATGCTATCGACGACCCGCATGAAAGTGTGGGAGTCAAATACGCGCTTGTACTTGTCAAAGCCTGGCAGACGCAACGCGTCGCCGTTACTCTGCAAAATGGACTCGGCAACCGCGAAACGCTCATGCAAAGCCTTGGGTTGAATCGCGTTGCCCTCGGCGTCACCACCACCGGCGCGACTCTGCTGGGTGCAGGGCTTGTAAAAGCCGGCGGCGAAGGTCCAATTTCGATGGAACGGAACCCAGCTCTCGGTCCGCTTGAGGCGGCGCTGAGAATCGCAAATTTCAACGTGCAGATCGTGGAGGATGCGCAATCTCTCATCTGGGGAAAGCTCGTCGTCAATGCTGCGATCAATCCATTAACAGCGTTACTACAAGTTAAGAATGGCGAATTGCTCGAACGTCCATCTGCTCGTGAAATGCTGGGAACATTGGCTCGCGAAACTGCCGAGGTGGCGAAAGCGGAAAAAATAAAGCTGCCGTTCGATAATCCGGTTGCTGCCGCAGAGGAGGTGGCGCTAAAAACGGCCGCCAACCATTCCTCCATGTTGCAGGATGTACTGCGCGGCGCACCTACGGAAATCGATGCGATTTGCGGCGCAATTGTAAAAACAGGGGAAAAACATGCGATATCCACGCCTGCAAATTGGGCTTGCTGGAAGCTAGTCCAAGCAATAAATCATGCGTAGGGGCGACCCGCCTATCTAATGTTTTACAGCTAGGATTTTCAACATACTTCTTTATGAATTGTAAAGGCAGCCGCGTTGGGTCGCCCGTACAACGCTAGGCGGAGGGTGACATTCTTCTACTAAGTTGGTGTAGTTCGTTGTATTAATCCAATTTCATTGCGTGATAAGATTAAATGAAGCCTATTCGTTTTGGAGGTCCACTTATGCGTAAGTGGCTTTTGGTCATTTTATTCCTGAGTTTATTGATCTTCCCCACTACTGCCAACGCGCAAGGCGTGACAAAACTGAAGTCGATTCATATCCAGCTATGGTCTGAATATGACCAGCCGAGCATGCTTGTCATTCACGAATTTACTGTGGATCAAAGCGTGACATTGCCGGCCGAGGTAACTTTGCGATTTCCGACAAGCAGCAATTTGAACGCGGTTGCCTATCTGGATGCAAGCGGTAAGCTGATCGATGCAGATTACACCGGTCCCGCGGCACAGGGCGATTGGCAAACGGTGAATGTAAAGGTAACTTCCTACGATCCGTACCGGATCGAATACTACCAGTCTCTTACACGCAACGGAAATCAGCGTTCCTTTTCGTTTCGCTGGTTCGGCGATTACGATGTGGATCAATTTACTGTAACCATGCAGGTTCCGGCAGACAGCACCAATCTTGTTGCAGATCCTCCATTTACAAGCACTTCCACTTCGGAAGACGGATCATTCATTGTGGGTACAGTCGAACAAAGTGGTTTGAGGATGGGGCAGTCGAATGTATTCAAGGTTCAGTATGAGCGTCAATCTGAAGCTGTGACGAAACCGTCCAACAGTGCAAACATCCAGCCATCGAAACCCATCAATTCCAATACAGAAGGACGCGTATCGATCGACGGTCTTCCATGGATCATCGGCGGCTTTGGGCTGGCGTTGATCGGCATGGCATTGTATTTCTACTGGCGCTCTACACAGCAAATGACAGAACAAAAATCCCGTCGCCGCCACCGCTCGAAACAAAGTGAAGCAGAAAGCGGTGAAGAACAGGTCTATTGTCATGAATGTGGAACGCGCGCTCGTCCAGCCGATCGTTTCTGCCGAACCTGTGGGAGTAAATTAAGAGCAACATAACCGCATTTTGTGAAACCATAGCTTCGTTGAGAGGCAAATTGTGATCTTAGGCGCACCATACATCGTTCCCATTTACTTCATTTATGGCCTTGCTTTTTTCAGCATGGGCCTGCTTGTGGCTATTGAAGGTGGCAGAGCTTCCGATGTTCGGTTGCGCCGTGCGTTGCCTCCCCTGGCAGGATTCGGTCTCGTGCATGCTGCTCATGAGTGGATTGGAATGTATTTGCTCATGAGCCATCCTCTTACAGATACTGAAGTATCCATTATCTTAGCGATTCAACTTGCCACCCTGGCTTTTTCATTCATTTCGCTTGCGGCATTCGGTAGTTTTTTACTTGCCGATACTGAGGTGACGCGTCGATTATTGCTCCTCATCCCAATTGGGCTTCAGGCGATCTGGGTATTTGGGCTGTATAGTTTTCAGGGGCAATATACTGGCAAAGTTCTTTGGGATGTGGCGGATGTTTGGACTCGCTACACTCTAGCGACATCTGCTTCGGTTCTGACTGCCATTGGGCTGGTCGTGCAACAAAGAGCATTTCGCCGTTCAGGCTTGGTTCGCTTCGGGCGGGATGCATTGTGGGCGGCAATCGCGTTTGCCTGGTATGGGCTTTTCGGTCAAATCTTTTCGAAAGCAACTCCCCTCGCAATTTCACAGCATATCAATGAAATAGGCTTCGAGAACGTTTTTGGCTTCCCGATTCAAATGTTCCGCGCCGCAACCGCTGTGGCTGCAGCTATATTTGTCATCCGCTTCCTACGTGCTTTTCAGGTGGAGACAGATCGCAAGATCGCCGAATTACAGGCAGCGCGCCTGGAGGAGTCACAGCAACGCGAAACCCTGCGCGCTGAATTGTTCCGCCGCGTCGTTGCTGCACAGGAATCGGAACGTCAGCGCATTGCCCATGATCTTCACGATGAAACCGGGCAGGCGCTTACCGCGATTGGCATGGGGTTACGCGGCTTGGAAGGACGTTTGCACACGCGTAACAAAGAGGCGCTGAATACACTACACACACTCGAAGCTCTAACAGCCGATTCGCTCCAGGAGCTTCAGCACCTAATGGCAGACCTGCGCCCTTCACATTTGGATGATCTTGGGCTCTCCGCCGCGATCCGCTGGTATTCCACGAAGATCCAGGAGCACTCCCCTCTAAGCATTCGCCTCGACATTCATGGTGAAGAATGCGATCTTGATGATGCCATGAAGATCACGATCTTCCGAATCGTTCAGGAAAGTTTGAATAATATTATCAAACACTCCCAGGCGACTCACGTGAATATGCATTTGTACTTCGATGAAAAGAATGTACGCATCAGTGTATTTGACAACGGCATTGGATTTGACCGCGAACAGGTCCAGCAACGACGCGCCAATCGTCCCTCACTCGGGCTGGCAGGCATGGAAGAACGCGCTGCCTTGTTGGGTGGAACAGTCGCTGTCCAATCACGTCCGGGCTATGGCACAGAAGTAGAAGCAACAATTCCGTATCATCATGTGTCTGTGCCCACTTCGCGCCCTCCAAGCTTCCACATTCAGGAAGAGGTGAAGAAATGACCACACGTTTGTTATTAGTGGATGATCATGCCGTGGTCCGCTCCGGGTTGAGGATGTTGTTGGAAAATGAACGGGATGTGGAAATTATCGGCGAGGCATCTTCTGCACACGAAGCCATTGAAGCCGCCCTGCGTCTCAAGCCAAATGTTATTCTGATGGATATTGGTTTGCCGGATCTCTCTGGCATCGATGCGACGCGTGAAATTAAGAAGCACATGCCTGATGTTTCCATCGTTGCCCTAACGATTCATGAGGATGAGGAATACTTCTTCAAAATGCTTGAGGCAGGTGCAACAGGTTATGTTCCGAAGCGCGCCGCTCCGGATGAACTGCTAACTGCGATCCGCGCCGCGGCCAACGGAGAGGTATATCTCTATCCATCTCTGGCAAAGTTATTGGTGCGCGATTTCCTGAACGGAGGTCGTCCATCCGAACAGCCAACCTCTTCAGAATTGACGGACCGAGAACAGGAAGTTTTGACTTATCTTGCGGAAGGCGCAAATAATGAAGAGATCGCTTCGGCACTGGTGATTTCTCCAAAGACGGTTGCACGCCATCGCGAGAACATCATGCGAAAATTGAATCTTCATTCGCGTTCAGAATTAGTTCGTTATGCTATTCGTAAGGGAATTATCAAGGCGTAAATTTTCATGTCGTTGCGAACGATCGTTCCGTACAAGTGAAGCAATCTCCTGATTAATGCAGAGCAAGCTCTGCAGCGTTTGTGCCATTTGCAAAGACATTCACTATAAAAAATGACGGGTGCTGATGCACCCGTCATTTTTTAAGAACCTTGATCGAACTACTTCGCAGCGGGGGTCTCAGGGCGAGTGAGCTTGCTTACATCACCACCAAGATCCTTGATCGAGTCATACAGGAATTGCATGGTGTACATCGGATTGTGCGCAAACACACCAGGATCCTTGACCGAGTATTGATAGTTGTACGCAGCCTTCAAGAGACGTGGAGTCCAAGCGTTGTATCCAATCAGACCCTTATCACCTTTATCGGGCTTGCCATCCTTATCCGCATCTACAAAGAAGTATGGATAGGAATTTTGATCATAGACGATCGGTGTTCCAGCCTTCTCGGCATACGCTTGAATAGCGGCATATAAATTGGTGCGGAAGGTATCAATCTCCTTGGCAATGCCTTCGGTTGTATCGCCGTTGCCATTCCAGTCCGTTGTATCGGTGTTGAAGCGGATGTTTTCCAAATCTGCAACACTACTAACATTGGTATGGCATGTCTTACAGGCATCCGTCTTGACCGTCAAAGCATGGACGTCATGGCAGTCAGTACACTTGTTCAACGGGTGGGTCACATTCTGACCAACATAGGTTTGGTTATCGTATTGATAAGCACCCTTGGCAGCATCACCGAACAAAGTTGCACCGGCGGCAAAATAGTGGACGTTCTTGAAGCTAATCTTCGGATCAGCCGTATCAACGTCTCTACCAGCTAGGTAATTGTTCACGGTTACCGTGGACTCACGTCCCTGGTGGCATTCGATACACAGATTGGCATCGACCGGCTTCAAATTGCCTTTATCATCCTTCTCGGTGCTGAAGGTCAACGAAACGCCCGAGGGGAACGGCACATTGACGACCGCCAGGCGATTCGGGAAGTTGGATGTATCGTGGCAGGTCGCGCATGCGAAACCATTTGCAACGGGTTGTGCAACGACACCGGTGATCTGAACACCAGACTTGGTAACTACCTCAGGCTTGGAAATCTTGCCGTTCAAGTCTTCAATCGAGTCATAGACCAGTTCGATAATGTATTTGCCATTATGAGCAAAGGCACCTGGATCCTTGGAGGAGACTTGATAGTTGAAAGCAGCTTTGAGCAGGCGAGGAGTCCAGTTTTTGTAACTAACATTATTGCCTTTATCATCCTTTTGGATCTGCCCATTTGCATCGGCAGCAAAGAAGTAAGGATAGGTGTTGGCATCATAAACGATTGGCGCACCAGCAGTTTCACTAGCATACGCTTGAATAGAACTGTACAGAATATCCTGTAACCCAGAGAGTTCAGCGGCGATTCCTTCTTTAACATCTCCGTTGCCATTGTAGTCAACGAGCGAACCCATCTGACGAATATTCTTGAGATCGTCAACACTCTTAACATTCTCATGGCATTCCGTACATTTCTCAACGAGCACCTTTGTGGCATGTTGATCATGGCAGGCTACACAGGTATCGATTCCCTCAACATGGCGGAATTTTGGATCATAGACCTTGCCATCATACTGATATCCACCTTCAGCCTGGGAACCATAAAGCGTGGCACCCGCAGCAAAATAGTGGATATTGAGGAAACCAAACGCCTTATCCTTGCCATTCGCATCTTTGATCGACGCCGGGACGGCGTCAACATCTGCAGCATTGAAATCAGCAATTTGCTTATCTACGCTAGCTTTTGATTCGCGACCTTGATGGCAGCTCATACAAATCGCTTCGCCATCTTCAGATGTTTCAACAACCTTTCCAGATGGGAAGGTTACCGAAGTGAGCGATTGAGCAGCTGTATTATGACAAGCCACACATTGAATACCCTGTGCATGGTTCGCAGGGACAGCAGCCTCCACGGTACCGACGGCAGAGCCATCTGCACCGAGGAAATCCTGAAAGCCAGCCGTGGTATGACACTTGGCGCAGGATGTTGGAACACCATTTGGGTTTGCAGTAGCATCGTCCCAATGGCGGAAGGGCTGACCAGCCACATCATTATGGCCCGATGCTTCCCAAGCAGTCAAATTCGGGACTTCAACAGTGGGCTTCACTTCCACAGGGGCAGATGTGGGAGCGGCTGTTGCCGTCTTTGTTGGTTCCGGTGCTCCACCGCAAGC
>WNFZ01006686.1_pt1 | contig 10384 bp, 13 predicted proteins | sample 5400081 | NCBI WGS metagenome assembly WNFZ01 (sample SAMN13153365, study PRJNA577476) | soil metagenome | isolation source: 80 cm soil or saprolite under grassland replicate 1 | place: USA:California | collected 2016-06-15
CATTATGGGTTAGCCGGTGCTGCAGAAAGAGTGAACGCTCTCGGTGGCGTTTTCACTGTGGAATCCAAACCTGGGAATTCGACAATCGTGCGAGTCACCATCCCATGGAAGGATTCCAATGATTAATTGCTGTTACAATCCACGAAAGAGTTGAGCGATGTCAGATATTCGTGTCTTAATCGTAGATGATCATCCCATCATCTGTAAGGGAATTCATGATTTGCTGGAGCCTGCCGTGGGGATTAGCGTGGTCGGTGAAGCCCATACCGGCGCAGAAGCATTGCAAATGATCGAATCATTAAAACCCGATGTTGTTCTTTTGGATATGAAATTACCAGATATGAGCGGCGTCGAAATTATCAAGAAAGCTTACAAGCTCGGAAGCAATGCACGCATTCTCGGGCTTAGCTCTTATAATGATCGTGAATTTATTTCGCAGTTACTCACTTATGGTGCTTCCGGATATCTGCTGAAAGATGAAGTTCCCGAGCAGATCATCGAAGCGGTACGAGGAGTAGCTCACGGAGAGGTGGGTTGGGTAAGCCGTAAGGTGGCTGCCTTGCTCAGTCAAATCTTGCTCAAGGAGCAAGAGGGTGATACGGATTTGACTTCCAGAGAACTGGAAGTATTAAATCTGGTAGTAGATGGAAAAACCAATAATCAAATCGGATTGAGCCTCGGCATTAGTGTAAAGACCGTTGAAAAACATCTGCACGCGATTTTCCGAAAAATGGGCGTGGCTTCCCGCGTTGAAGCTGCGATTCTGGCGGTTCAGGAGAGTTTGGTAAAGAGGGAATCGAATATGGGGGCTGGGAGTATGTCGAATCGGGATTAGGGTAATTCCCCATTTTTATTTCCCATTAAGTATTGTAAACTTTAAATACTTTATTATGAAGGTCTTTGATTCACCAGGGACGATTCTTAGGGACGACGCTGGCAGAACAACCTCGATGACCGATAAGCAAATAAAGGTATTGATTGTTGACGACCACTCTGGGGTACGTGCAGGTATTAAAAACCTGCTACAGGCGGCAAAAGATATTGTCGTTGTTGGAGAAGGGGGCAACGGTGCGGACGCAATCGAACTTGTTGCTACCAAAAAATCGGATATATTGTTGCTTGATATAGAGTTGCCAGATCAGCGAGGGGATATCGTCATGCGCCATATTCATGATACGCAACCTGATATGAAAGTGCTTGCTGTCAGTTCTTATAGCGACCGTGAATACATCCTGGGTATGCTGGAGAATGGTGCAGCTGGGTACATCACAAAAGATGAAGCTCCGATGATGTTGCTTGATGCCATCCGCAGCATTATCCATAAGGGGAAAAACTGGTTTAGTCCACGAGCAATCAAAAATAGTGGTCTAACCCCCATAGAAGAACAGACGCTGACTCAACGTGAAGTTCAAATCCTGAATCAACTAGTACTTGATCAATCTCCAGATGAAATTGGTTCTTTGCTGGGTCTGAATACAGGACAAGTGGGGAAGTATTTGAAATTGCTGATGAAGAAATTTGAAACTGAATCGCTGGTTACGCTGAAACAAATTGCGGAGCGTATTCTTTCTCGCCGCAGATCTTAAGAAAACAAAAGAAATCACAAAATTAGGGCTATGAAAATCTCATAGCCCTAATTTTGTATTGCATTAATGCCCAAATAGGGAATCTCCCGTACGAGTAGGTACATCCCCCATTGATATCAATATAGCTAACTTTTATATTATAAGCATAATCCATTTAGATAAAGTGATGTGCATAAATGGATATGGCAGAGCAACGTTTAGGCTTTGACCGCAAAGGATAATCAGGACTCTCGATATTTCGGAGGTAGAAATGACACTTACAGGAATTTTATTACTATTATTAATTGCTGGGATTGTTGGTGGTCTGGGTCAAGCACTCTCAGGCTACTCCGTTGGAGGATGTTTGGTCTCTATCGTTGTTGGTTTTATTGGAGCCTATCTTGGCGTGTGGTTGGCCCGACAACTTGGGCTTCCTGAGGTCTTTACGATAACAATAGAAGGCGAAACTTTTCCGATTGTCTGGGGCATCATTGGCTCAGCGATCTTATCATTGATTCTTGGTCTGTTTACAAGACGCAGACCAGTCGTCTAATGGTCACCCAAGGAGGTGTCAGATGAGCTTGAATCGAGATCAAATTGCTCGCCGTAAGAAAGTGGTTGTTCAACAAAGTGGCGATCATATCCATGAGGAACACGTTGTTGAAAATGTCAACCTTGAATATAGAGAGGCAGTTTATAAAGTTTCTCAGTTCGTTTGGTTGCTTTTTGGTGGATTAGAAGCATTAATCGGGATCAGAGTAATTCTGCTGTTGATTGGTGCAAATCCGGGTAATTGGTTTACAGCTTTCGTGTATCAATTAACGGAGTTGTTTCTGTGGCCATTTCGAACAATTGTCGGTAATCCTGCTATTCAGAATCATGTTCTGGAAATTACGTCAATTATCGCAATGCTGGTCTACCCCTTGCTTGGTTGGGCAATTGTTCGTCTAATCTGGGTGGTTTTTTATCGCGCACCTACCAGCCAGGTGACTACTTATGACCGTGTGGACGACTAAGTGATTTCGGAAGAACTTAGTCAAACTGAGTTGTTATGGCGGCTTACAACAACGCTTGGGAATATGGATCGGGCGGGATGTGCTTCCAGAGAGGAGGCTTATCGCAAAGTTGGTTGCTTGGAGTGCCGTCAAAAAACAAACGTCTGAAAATATGAATGGAAAATGGATAAGAAAAGATTAGGAGAAAAAGATGAATAAGAATATTCTAGAAGGAAAATGGAAACAGTTGCGTGGAGAGATTCGCTCAAAATGGGGTGACCTGACAGATAATGAACTGGATGAAATTGCCGGTCAGCGCGACAAGTTAGCTGGCATGCTTCAGGAAAAATATGGTTATACCCAAATGGAGGCTGAACGCCAAATTGATGACTTCCTGATGGATTGGGAAGCCAGAAACCCTGTGTAAGGCGTTGTTATGTAATCTAAGGTTGTCCCCACAGGGGAGTGATTCCTCTGTGGTATTTCAAATAATATAAAGCTTAAAAAGGAGAAAGCTCATGAGTACCATTCTACTTATTATTTTGATTTTGTTAGTGTTAGGTGCGTTACCAGTCTGGCCATATAGCCGTAGCTGGGGCTACGGCGGAAGTGGAATCATCGGATTCCTGCTGCTCCTTGTGATCCTTGGCCTGCTCCTCCATTGGTTCTAAACTCTCAAGTACCAATACGAGCAATGCTGAAAAAACGCATTGTGCTCGTGTCTATCATGCTCGTGTGTGCAGGCCTTGTTCTTGTGGCCTGCACCACGGGTAGGGGTACTCCTGCTACTCAAAACCCTGCTTTGGAAAATGTTTTGCCTCCTGATGTGGCCCTTAATATTCAGAATCAAATAAGTGCGACACTAGGTGTTCCAGCAGAAAGCATCAAAATTGAAAAAATAAAACGAATGGATTGGCCAAATAGCTGTCTAGGTTTGCCTGGGCCAGAGGAGACCTGTACACAGGTGATTATCCCTGGTTGGTTGTTGACCTTCGAAATAGATGGGCAGGAATACAAGTACCGTGCTGACGAGACCGGAACAGTTATTCGTCAGGAGCCATGAAAGCACCCCCTTCATCGGAAGAAGAAGTAATCACATGGACCACAAGTCAAGTTGTACTAGCAACCATATTTGTGGTCTGCGTCTTTTTAACTTTTTGGTTGTTGTATCGCCTAAGAGTGTTGTTATTTCTCTTCTTTGTTGCGATTGTTATTGGGACGGCGATTCGCCCAGCAGTCGAATGGCTTCATCGGCGTGGTATATCTCGAATTACGGGGGTCATTATTATTTATATCCTGATTGCTAGCATCCTGGTTGGATTCCTGGCGATTACCCTTCCCTTAATCGCTGATCAAACGACCCAGTTTGCTCAAAATGTACCTCAATATTATATGGCTATCCGGCACTCGTTGGTAATTTCTGACAACCGTCTGTTGCAAAATATTGGTTGGCGAATTCCATCACAACTTGATCTTCTCCTAAACAGAGGTCCTACTGCAGAACAACTGATTGATCAGGTAGCACAAACAATCGTTTATGCTAACCTGGTGGCAAAAGGGATACTAAGTACTTTGGCAGTATTCTTGCTCGCGTATTATTGGACCCAGGAAAGTACCGGTATCATCCGAACCTTACTTCGTTTATTTCCTCCTCAACGGAGAAAAGAAATTCAGCAATTTTTCTATTTGGCAGAAACAAAAATAGGAGGATATATTCGAGGCCAAGGGATTCTTTGTTTTTTAGTTGGTTTGGCTGCATTCTTCGCTTACTCGCTCATCGGACTTCCTTTTACCTTGGTGTTAGGCATTATTGCTGGTGTCATGGAAATGATTCCAATTTTTGGACCTGGCCTTGGAGCAATCCCCGCCCTGTTGGTGGCTTTATCAATCGACCCTGGAAAGGCCATCTGGGTTGTGGTAGCCACGGGTGTAATTCAGATGACCGAGAACATCTTTTTGGTTCCTCGCGTTATGAAGAATTCAATGGGGGTGAATCCAATCATCGTATTGTTATCATTGGTGGCTTTCGGCTCTGTCTTTGGTTTTCCAGGCGCGCTTTTGGCACTGCCATTAGCCGCAATTCTTCAGTTAATATTCAATCAAGTCTTAGCGGCTACACAGGACTCGAACGGACAATTGGGACACGACGGGATTGATATTCAATCGCTAGTAAAGGAAAGTCAGGAATTAACTCAGATTATTAGTAATGCTTCTAACAATGGTGGCGCGCCCTATAACGAAATATTGGAAACCGATCAATTGGAGATCAACGCTATCATACAAGAGCTTAATCAGCTTCTGGGACAATTAGAGAATCAGGAGGAAATGCTATGACAAAAGTGATCAGGTACACTATTGTTGTCGTCATCACCTTAGCAGTTTTGCTTTTGGTATGGCAGTTCAGTACCGCGATTGTGTTGTTTGTTTTATCTTTGGCGGTGGCTGCTGCCTTACGGCCATCAATTAACAGCATAACTGGTAGAAATGTATCTAAACAGCTTGCTTTGGGAATAGTCTATGCTTTGGTAATCACTTCAATCATAAGCTTTTTCTTCTTGATAAGCCAACCCTTAGTGCAGGATTTACAAAAAGCAACCGACGATTTCGTGACCAATTATGATCGTGCGAAAGTAGAGTGGCCTTTGAAAGGAACTTTATTTCAGAAGGCGTTAGCTGAACGACTTCCACCCTCTGCTGATTTATATAAGGCTCTGACAAGTACAGAAGAAGGGATTCCTGCGTTGGTGGGGGTTTTCGGCGTGGCCCAAAATTTTTTCTCGAGCCTTAGCAGCATCGCAATTGTTATTGTTCTAAGCCTTTACTGGAGTGCAGATCAATTAAGATTCGAACGCCTGGGCCTCTCTTTATTACCAACCGAATATCATGCGAAAGCCCTCCACATTTGGCGTTCGATTGAAAGTGGAGTGGGTGCCTATCTTCGTAGTGAATTTTTTCAGAGCATTCTTGCGGGTCTGATTCTATGGGTGGGGTACTGGATGATGGGAATAAGATATCCCACACTATTGGCATTGTGGGGCGCTATTGTAAGACTCATCCCGTGGTTTGGAGCTCTGATTGCTGTTCTTCCTCTAGTGTTTATCGGAATAGGAAGTTCATTTACATTAAGTCTCTTGGCTACAGCATATACTGTTACTGTTTTACTCTTTTTGAAGTTGGTCATTGAACCACGGTTTTTCCACAGATATCGATACAGCTCACTATTGATTATTTTATTTGTGATTGCCTTGGCAGAAGCATTTGGATTTATTGGAGTGGTGCTGGCCCCTCCTCTCGCGGTAGCTGTTCAGATCTTGTTTCGACAGCTCTATCCATTTCCTGCCGAAAGGTTCTCTCCAGAGGTATTAGAAAAAGCGATGAAGATAAGACAACGGCTGATCGGGATGAGAGGGCATATACGAAGGCAAGCTAATCACAAAAATATAATTTTGATCAATCGGGTCCGTCGCCTAGTGAAGCAAACCATAGACCATATTCAAGAATATTAGACTTCCATTCTTCTCCTTAGAATTACCCAATCAATTAAGAAGAGGGCGATTCCAATCGCTGCGACTCCTGCAAATATCAGAGGAGGGAACGAAGACCCTCGTAACATAATATTTTGCAACATTCGAATGCCGTATGTGGCAGGTAAAGACCAGGCTAGAGCGGTGATCGGCCTCGCCATTAAGCGTAAGTCAAGGAGAAATCCACTAAAAAAAATGCTTGCCAGGAGCAGTAGCATCGAATATTGAACGGCCTGAGTATCGGTCTCTGAGATCAAAGAGATCGCAAAACCTAGGCCCAAAGAGGTGAAAAGCAAGATGAACACAGCCGCGGCATAATATCCCCATTGACCCAACATCGGAACTTTTAACACCCAAACAGCTAGGACAGTGATAACCGCAGCAAGTATGATTTCAAAGAATAGATAACTAAGAAATTTTCCTATTAGCGTTTCAAGGGCTGTAATAGGAGCTGCTCTGAACAATTCCATTATCCCTGAGCGGCGCTCTCGGACAATAGATAGGGATGCAAAGGTTATTGACAAATGTTGCAGGAGGAGAACGATCACCGCCGGGGCAAAAAAATCGGTTGGATCAAATTGTTCAGCAGAAAGTCCGGAGACCTCTACGGTAAAAGGATTAACCAAAACACCAGAACTCATCGAGCGAAATTTGGTTAGTTGTTCATGCAAATCGTTGAGATTTTTCTCAACATCATTAACTTGCGTTGATGCATTTACATCCCCTGCCGGGAGGGTCTGCTTGAGGGCTTGTGTCTTTGCAATCGCGGATTCCAAACTGGTTTGCAGAGAACCTGCATCGCCTTGTCCCTGTTCAGTCACCGTTTGTAAGATTCGACGATTGATCTCATCCACATATGCTCTAGCCAGGGCCTGAACATATGCAACCTGAAATGGGTCAACTTCATTGTGGTAGATAGCAAATTTCGCTTGTTGATTGCTTTGAACAGTGGCGAGAGCATCCTTTGGTATGACAATTACGAAGTCAGTCTGATTTAGTGCAAGCTTTGTCAGGGCTAATTCCTTGTCTGTCTCTACCCCTTGATAAGCAATTGAAGGGGTTAATGATTCTGTAAATAACTTCATCTGCTCTTGGGCAACATTTTGGCCCTCAAATACAAATATGGTTCTTAAAGCACGGCTTTTATTGGGGTATCCTAACCCGAATAGCATCATGATCAAAAATGGCCCTAATACCAAAGTTAAAATAAGCCGCGGCTGGCGAAAAATTTCGGTTATCTCCTTATTTAGGAATGCAGACGTTCGAATCAGAAACTTGAAGATTCTAGTCATCAGCGGCCTCCGTTTCGATTAATTTGACAAAAACATCGTCAAAAGGAACCGATTTTTGCTCGACTGTTTCTGTATTTAATCTTTGTGCCTTAAGACCTTCCATTAGCGCTGGAATTGCTGTGCTAGAATCATCCACAACGACCTCAATTTCTTGGTCATTGATAACTTTCACTTTGCCCCGTACAAAGGGTAGGCTTTCCAATTTTTTCCGATTCTCATACCTGATCGATTCTGTGGTCTTAATTCCAACCACATCGCCCCCATAAGCTTTCCGGCGCAGCCCCTCCGGCGTTTCAACCATCAAAAGCCTCCCTTCATACATAACTCCAACCAGGTCGCAGTATGTAGCTTCATTTACATATTGCGTGGTAACAAATAGAGTACGGCCTTGTGCCTGTAGTTCCTTAAAATAATCCCAAAATTTCCGTCGCAGGATTGGATCAATGCCAGTGGTTGGTTCATCTAGAAAAAGTAATTCTGGATTGTGCACCAACGTGGCAGCCAGGCTGAGGCGTCTCTTCATCCCTCCAGATAGCGCGCCTGCTAATTTTCTCTTGTCATTCGTTAATTCTACAAAATCAAGCAGTTTATTTAACCGCCCCCTGCGGAAAAGGCTTACGCCATAAAAGGAAGCTGCAAAATTCAGGTTTTCCCACACAGTTAATTCCGGATACAACACAAATTGTTGAATCAAATAACCTATTTTTTCTCGGTCGGATTTCGAAAAATCTGTCGGGTTCTTGCCAAGAACAGTCAATTTGCCAGATGTCGGTCTATGAATTCCCGTTAATAAGCGGACGGTTGTGGTTTTTCCACAGCCACTCGGACCGATAAAACCAAAAATGGTACCTCGTGGCACCCGCATATTCAGAGATTGGACAGCAATTTCTTCTCCAAACTTTTTGGTTAATTCCTGTGTTTCGATAACATCCCCTGTTAGATTATTATTTTTCATAAAACTCATTTTGCCCTATCTCTATTTTGTTTGAAGAATATAGCGACTGGAAAATTATGACTTCCACATACCGATATGATGGCCTTTATTATTTGATTCGTTTCCATAACTTAAACCTAAAATTCACTTACTTTTCACTTGCCCATTCATGCTTTTTATTGCCCGCATTGCAACTATACCATGCCCTTCGCTTCAATCAATTGGGGATGTATCTATTCGTAGCATAGGGATTTCCCTTATTAAAACGAAAAGGCGTCCAAGATGTTTATTCCAGCTTGGCCTCATGAGCGTCAATTTCATCTAATGAGGGTAGTCAAATCAACACATCGTTGCGATGATTTTATTTGCGAGAAAAAGCGACCTCTTGAAAGCTTGACCACACTTTTGAATCCCATTTTTCTGTGAGATTCTCTACATCAATTGCGCCGTTCTCTTCTAGCACCTGGCTTGCTGATTCCTCACTTTGAACACCATTCACACTGACCACTACTAGTACACCTCCGCGCTTTATTCCTAGAGGAGTGATCGCGACCTTTTCATTTGATATGAATAGTCTGATTGCTGTTCCAAGGATAGCGCCGGTCAGCACGCCGAACACTATACCAGCCAGCATAGCACTGAGAAGAAACCCCAAAGTTAATCCTACTAGCCTGGGTTCCAAGCCCGGCAGGACAATTACACCGCGGCCTACCAGGAAACCCAGGAAGCCGCCGATAACGGCGACGATCAGTGCTCCGATTCCAGCACTTATGCCAAGTTCTGGACCCGTAACTCGATCCCTGTTGATCGGCCCAATGGTTGGCTTGCGTACCAGCATACTGATCACCTCAGGTTGGAACCCAGCTTTCTGCAAGGCTCTATTTGCCCGTTCAGCATCTTTCCGCTTTTTGAACAAGCCACCAATACGGTTTTTCATAGTCGCCATCCATTCTGCCTGCCGAGATGTGAAAGTTAGACTTGATATCACATTATCTATAGCGAATCAATTTGACCATGTTTCGCCACGGTCAAATTGATCAAGTTTTGCAGTTGTCCGGGTTGAAAACATCTGCTCGGGAGGACAATCAAAGGATTTAATTATTTGATACTTTTCCGCTTACTGTGCCTGTATATTGATATGGCTTTCGGCAATCTGGGTAAGCTTTTCATTTGCCATCGACTCTTCCTCAAGTGTCTCCTGCAAAAGGCGTGCGGCACCATTATGACCCATTCTTTCGGCCCAAGTGCGGGCAGTGCCATAACTGGCAATTTCATAGTGTTCTACCTTTTGAGCCGCGGCAATCAAACCTGCATCCAGCACATCGGGATCAATATTTTCCTTCATGAGTTCGCTGCCTTCTTCAATCAATCCTTCCATGCCGACAAATTTCTTCCCACGCGGGGAGCCTTCCAGGTCGGAAAAGATGCGTTCAATCCGTTCTACATGCTGTTCCGTTTGCCCTAGATGTTCCCGAAAAGCTTGTTGAAGGTCTGATGAATGAGCAGCTTTTGCCATTTTAGGCAATGCTTTTACCAGTTGCTTCTCTGCGCTGTACAGATCCCTTAGCATATCCATATACAGATCTTCCAAAGTTCCTATTTTTGAAGCCATGACTAACCTCCGGTTTTAAATCTATTAATAATGGGTTTTGGTTTATCCTAATTACACATATATAATTCTATATTTTGAAAGACAAATGAACAATGGGGGATGATTTCGTAATCGCGGTAGGGCTTTCCCTAGAAAACTAGATTTGAAGCTTTCTTTTGTACGGGTTTACTGGATTCGGTCTTAAGAATGCTTGTTTATCCCTGAGATTCCCACATCCCCTCTTTGACCTTCTCGAAACGATATTCACCTATGAACCTCATTTCAATGATCATTCCAAAATTAATCCTCATTTAATCCGCTAGCGTCTTTCTAATGTTTCCTGACGAGCAATCCCTTTCTGCGCGCGTTCTTGTTCCGTTACTTTGACCATGTCCTCATCTGGTTCAATTTTGGAACCATAGCCGTTTGCGTACACTTGCGTAAATTCAGCGCCAAAAAATAAGATCTGGGCCGAGTAATAGA
>WNFZ01007202.1_pt1 | contig 10380 bp, 11 predicted proteins | sample 5400081 | NCBI WGS metagenome assembly WNFZ01 (sample SAMN13153365, study PRJNA577476) | soil metagenome | isolation source: 80 cm soil or saprolite under grassland replicate 1 | place: USA:California | collected 2016-06-15
AGCCTGGTGAAATGTTTAAGCAATATCCAAGGCTTGGGCCCGCACTGCCCGCGATGGGTTATTCTCAATCACAGCTCGACGACCTCGCCGCCACGATCGCGGCGGTCGATTGCGATACCATCGTCATAGCCACACCCGTGGATCTTGCGCGTTTGATCCCGATCTCCAAGCCGTACTGCCGCGTGCATTACGATTTGGAAGAAATCAGCCACCCCGATCTCACTCATGTCGTGTACGATTTTCTCCGGGCTCATTCGGATCGACTGCCATCCCATTAGCCAATCAAACAGATGGATGTCGAGCAGGATCCCTCACTAGAGTTGAAACAGCCCACGGGCCTTTCGTCGGCGGAAGCCCGAGTTCGCCTCGAGCAAGAAGGCTATAACGAACTTCCCTCGACGCGCCAGCGTTCGACCTTCGCCATCGCGGTCGAAGTTGCGCGCGAGCCGATGTTTTTGCTGTTGATCGTGAGCGTCGCCATCTATCTCGGGCTGGGAGATCTGCGCGAAGCTTTAGTTCTCTCGTTGTCGCTCTTCGTCATCTTCGGCATCACGATTTTTCAGGAAAGAAAAACCGAGCGCGCCTTGGAGGCTTTGCGCGATCTTTCGAGCCCGCGTGGCGCGCGGCGATATTTTGATTCTTACCGAAGGAGACCGGGTTCCCGCAGACGCCGTGCTCCTAGCCTGTAACGATTTGATGGTCGATGAATCACTGCTCACCGGCGAATCCGTTCCCGTTCGAAAAGTCGTTTTGAACCACACGCAAAAAATCACGCGGCCCGGCGGCGACGATCTGCCGTTTGTTTACTCCGGCACGATGCTGGTACAAGGCCGTGGCGTCGCCCGAGTTCTTGCAACCGGCGTGAACACTGAGATCGGCAAGATCGGCAAGGCGCTTCAAGCGCTCGAACCAGACGAAACCTTTTTGCAGAAAAGATCGGCCATAATGATTCGTACCTTTGCGGCCGTCGGTCTTTCGCTGTGCGTCGTGGTGATCGTTCTTTACGGTGCGACCCGGGGCAACTGGATGGGCGGTTTTTTAGCAGGCATCGCGCTCGCGATGTCGCTTCTTCCTGAGGAAATTCCAGTCGTGCTGACGGTATTTCTCGCCATCGGCGCCTGGCGCATGTCACAACGTCGAGTTTTAACGCGACGCATGCCGGCGATCGAAGCACTCGGTTCAGCCACCGTTTTGTGCGTCGACAAGACCGGCACGCTGACGTTGAACCGCATGTCTGTGAGCCGGCTTTATGCCGGCGGCGAGTTTTACGATGTGGAAGGAATCCACGACCGGTTGCTGCCGCAACGATTTCACGAGTTGATTCTTTTCTCCATTCTCGCCAGCGAACCCGATCCATACGACCCTATGGAGAAGGCATTTAAGGAACTTGGCGATCATTATTTGACATCTCTGGAGAACGGCAAAGATTGGCGGTTGGTGCATGAATATTCGCTGTCGCCGGAACTCCTGGCTCTGTCCCACGTCTGGAAAACGCCCGACAGCGACGAATATATCATCGCCACCAAAGGTGCTCCTGAAGCCGTATGGGATCTCTGCCATTTCGATTCCCATCAACGTGAACAGCTGTCTCAGCAAGTCGATACTATGGCCCGGGATGGATTGCGTGTTCTCGCGGTTGCTAAAGCGCGCTTTGGAAAAGCGGCATGGCCCACAAGTCAGCATGAGTTCGATTTCGACTTCCTCGGGTTGATAGCCCTCGCTGATCCGGTACGCCCCTCGGTGCCGGCAGCACTCAAGGAATGCTACGGCGCCGGCATCAAAGTCGTCATGATTACAGGCGACTATCCCTCGACGGCGCAGGCAATCGCGCGTAAGGCAGGTTTAAACGCGGGCACCGGGATCGTAACCGGGCTCGATATTCAGGAATTGCGTGCAGCCGAGCTGCGCCGGCTCATCCCAAAAACAAATATCTTTGCCAGGGTGCTGCCGGAGCAAAAGTTGAATCTAGTGGAAGCCTTCAAAGCAAACGGCGACATCGTTGCCATGACTGGCGACGGCGTGAATGACGCCCCGGCGCTCAAAGCCGCCCATATCGGCATCGCCATGGGCGGACGCGGCACCGACGTCGCCCGCGAAGCCGCATCGCTAGTGTTGCTCGACGATGACTTCGCGACCATCGTTGAAGCGATTCGCTCCGGCCGGCGCATTTTCGATAATATCCAAAAGGCGATGGGATTTATTTTTTCCATTCATGTGCCGATCGCAGGGTTAGCCGTGCTCCCCTTGCTACTGGATTGGCCGCTCGTGCTCACGCCCGTGCATATCGTCTTTCTCGAATTGATCATCGATCCGGCTTGCTCCATCGCTTTCGAAGCCGAGCCCGCGGAGGCTAATGTGATGGAGCGGCCGCCGCGCAATCCAAACGCACCACTTTTTGGCATGGGCCAAATCGTTTTTAGCCTATTCGAAGGATTCGTCGGTTTGATGGCCGTACTTTTGGTGTTCGGCTTCTCTCTTTACCGCGGTTACGGTGAAGCCGAGGTGCGTACGCTTACATTCGCGACGTTAGTGCTCGGCATGCTGGGGCTGATCTTCGTCAATCGCTCACGTTCGCAAAATCTCTGGCGCGTGCTTCGTTTGCCGAATCGCGCTGTCTGGTGGGTTGCCGGAGGAGCGTTAACCTTTCTCGCGGCCGTGATTTATATTCCGCAAGCGCGCGCGGTATTTCGCTTCGCAGAACTGGGATGGGCTGATTTGATGGTTGCAATCAGTGCGGCAGGGATGGCCGTTCTTTGTCTGGAGATTGCCAAAGTCTTGCGTCCAGAATCGGTTCCGTCCGAACAGGGTCGATAAAACAATGATTTTCCATGATTCTTTCCTGACAGTCCGCGCTGTGCCGCTGGCGAGACATAGACGAAAAGCTGGGGAACGCCGTTAACCTTACCGTTCTGGTTTTTTTCGTTGCAGGCCCACCGAAGGTTTGTTTAGTTAGGAATTAGTGCGGCACGTCGCAGCTTTGTTTATATCCGGGGCAAGCTGCCGGCAATTAGCCCGACCGGGAATCCAGGAATTTAAAGAGATCTGGATGATGATGCTTGGTTTGATGGGTATTTCGAGACTTTGGATGCGAATTGTCCCATTTGGGGATTCACAGCTGCACGAACCGATTTCTTTAAACCATTCTAAAGAGCATTAGCAATATTACTAAAGACTAACACGGAGGTATCACGTTATGGCGCGAGAACCCATGCCGATTTCGTCTCTTTGGTTTCAAGGAGCGATGCTGACTTACCTCTTCGGTTTTACCGTGCTCGGCATCCTTGCCTATCTTGTCTACCGTGACCAACCGCCGATGCCTGCAAAAGTCCTGGCAGGCAACAAGATTCTGTTTAGCCGCGACGATATTCTCGGCGGCATGAATGTCTTTCAGCGTTACGGCTTGATGGAGTATGGCTCGGTGTACGGTCACGGCGCTTATCTCGGACCTGATTTCACCGCGGAGTACCTGCACAAGAGTGCCGAGTCTCTAGTCGCGGCTTATGCAGGCGCGCCCGCCAGCGGTCTTTCAGCGCGCGAGCGGGTTACCGCCGAGCTGCACAAAAACACCTATAATCCTGCGGAAGATTCGCTCGCCTGGAGTGCGCCGAGAGCCGCGGCGCACAACCTCATGGAAGAGCACTACCGCTCGATGTTTTCTGCAAAACAAACGCGAGGCGGAGCGCAGGCCGAGTGGATTACGAATCCCGACGATATTCGCAAACTCACCGCTTTCTTTGCATGGACTGCCTGGACCGCGGCAGCGAATCGTCCCGGACAATCCTACTCGTACACCAATAATTGGCCGCCGGAGCCGCTCGCGGGTAATTTCATTACCGCCGACGCCATCACCTGGAGCGTGATTTCCATCATCGGCCTGTTAGGCGGGACCGGTCTCATCCTGTATTTTTTTGGCCGGTATGATTGGCTTGGTTGGGGCGACGCGGAAACGAAGCCGGTCCAATTCCGTCCGATCGATCAAGTGGCTGTTACGCCGGCCCAGAGAGCCGTGCTGTGGTTTCTCTTCGTATCTTCGTTGCTCTTCGTCTTGCAAACTTTGACCGGTGGCCTGATCGCGCATTATCGCGCCGAACCGGCCGGATTTTTCGGCATCGATTTCTCGGCGATTCTGCCTTTTAACATCATGCGCACCTGGCACGTTCAGCTGGCAATTTTTTGGGTCTCGGCGTCTTATCTCGCAACCGGTATTTTCATTGTGCCGCTGATCGCGGGGCGCGAGCGCTCGGGCCAGGGCGCGCTTACCATTCTGCTTCTCATTGCCGTTGCGATCGTGGTCTTCGGCAGTCTCGCGGGCGAGTACGCCGGCGCGCGCGGCTGGTTAGGCGATGGACTATGGTTTTGGCTTGGCCATCAGGGTTGGGAATATCTCGATCTGGGCAGGCTGTGGCAGATCCTGCTCGTCGTTGGTCTTTTTCTGTGGGTCTTCATCTTGTTTCGCGGCCTCAGCGGGACCCTGCGCGAGCAACACTTCGGCAATATGCCGTGGATGCTCTTTTACGCCGCTCTCGCGATTCCCGCCTTCTACTCGGTAGGGTTGCTTGCGAGCCCTCGCGAAGGATTCGTAGTGAATGACTTCTGGCGCTTCTGGGTGGTGCATCTTTGGGTCGAAGATTTTCTCGAGCTGTTCACCACTGTGATCGTCGCCTATATGTTCGTCTTACTGGGAGTCGTTCGCCAAGGCACGGCGCTGCGCGTTATCTATCTGGATATTATCCTCTACTCCCTCGGCGGCGTCATCGGCACGATGCACCACCTTTATTTTAGCGGCACGCCGGTGGCGCACCTCGCTCTCGGCGCTACTTTCTCCGCTATGGAGGTGATCCCATTGTTGTTGCTGTCCCTCGAGGCTTGGTCATTTATAAAATCGGGCGAGCAGAAGACTAGTGAGCGCTATCACCTCCACCAGTGGGCAGTTTGGTTTCTAGTGTCCGTAGGTGTGTGGAATTTTCTCGGCGCCGGCGTGTTTGGATTCCTAATCAATCTTCCGGTCGTAAGCTATTACGAAATCGGCACTGCGCTCACTGCCAATCACGGCCACACCGCGATGATGGGAGTTTACGGCATGCTGGCCGCTGGACTTTTGCTCTTCTGCTTGCGTTACTTGACACGCCCCGAAATGTGGAGCGATCGCGCAGCCAAAATATCTTTCTGGTCTCTCAATATCGGTTTAGCGTGGATGGCGTTTGTCAATCTTTTTCCGCTCGGCATTGTCCAGCTCTATTATGCCGTGGATCTAGGCTACTGGTACGCGCGGAGTTTGGCCTTTATCAATTTACCCTGGGTCAATGTTCTCGAATGGTCGCGCCTGCCGGGCGACGCTCTATTCATAGTAGGCGGAGCTCTGCCTCTGCTCTGGCTCTGCTCACAGGCGTTGCGCTATCCGAATCCGCGCCGCGTTGAAGCGGAAGCCGAGCTTCCGCGCATGCTTTACACCTACGATTCGGAGCCAGGAAAATAGCTGAATATCGAACAAAGCAATTCAGTGGCGGCGTTCAGGAAGGCCCCAGCGAAGAATGCGAAGCCATAAAGCAAAATACCGAATGGTTACCGTCGGCGATTTGACTCGTATACGACACACCATGACCTACAAAGAAATGCCGCGAAGCGACTAGGTCGCGATTTGCATCAGCGCCGGAGTTGTTTGTCTTGAGAAGTCAAATCGACGCGCAACATCCAGCATAAAAAAGCGGCGCGGCTGAGCGATTCTCACAAATTAAGTCACACTTCCAAATCGTAGCCGGCTTTCGCCAGTGCCCGGCGCGTCGCTTCCATAACATGCGGGCCATCGACGTTGGGCACGACTCTGACCTCCGGCGCTTCTCGCAACTGCTGCAAAATCTTATCGGCCTCGGCGCCAGCCAGTTCCTCGCACTGATCGTACATACCCCCGGGGTCTTCTTCGATGGGATTATGGACCCTGAGAATGGCTTGGATTGCCGCCATGACCGGTCTCGTTGGTGTCGGCACCAGCAGCGCGGCCAACGCGCCATGATCGTGGCGCAGCCTGGGCGCGACGGGAAGCGGCTCGCCGCCGCGTAGCTTTTGCGCCGCCGGAAGAAGAATCTTCTCCTCCATCCCAATGTGCTTGAGCAAACCCGAGCGGAATTGGGCATAAGCCGCGCCGTCGATATTCTCCGGGTCGGACATAGCGCGTTCGAGCAAGGCATCGAGGCGCCGGTGATCGTCGGCGAGATGGCGGTAGATTTTCCCGGGCATCAAACAGTCCCTCCAAAAATGCAAAAATGTGCAGAGCCGCTCGACATCGTTTCATCGCCGAGCTTCGGCGTCAGGATCGCGTCGACCGCAAAGTAACTCACGATTGGCGGGCGCGGCACCGACGTCGCTCGGGGCGTCCTTACCAACAAGATTTTTTTGGGATGTGGCCTGAACTGGAGAGAGACAAGCGTGTATTGGTTCATTTAGAGGCCGCCACAAATTTTCAGGAGAAAGATTCCTCGCTCTCGGAATGACCACGCCATAGACGGTTTGTCATCTCGAACGAAGTGAGGATCTTGACCTAACTGAACCACTACCGACAAGCGAGGTAAAACAAGCCGAGCGCTTATCGCTTTATCGGTCGTTTCCAATTTAATTGGGACAGTAATGAGTAACGATATCTCCGTTCAGTGCTGTATGTGACGCAACTTTCCCGTCTTCGTCAGCATCCTGTTGGCTCGAAACACTCCAGACTATTTCGCCAGAGAACGGCTGTACTGCAGCACGGCCTTTTGCTCATCCTTGGTAAGTTTCTTGTTCGCCGGCATCTTGCCGGAGCCTTCAGCGATGACCTTCAATAATACTTCGTCCGATTTCTGCTTCGTTTCTTTGCCGACGATGTTGAGCTCTTTTTCGCCCAAGGTTTTGGCCACCGCTGGGTTGCCCTTTCCGTCCGCGCCGTGGCAACCGGCGCAGTTCTTCTCGTAGGCCGTTTTACCGGCATCGGCGTCGGCTGCCAGCCCGTGGCTGATCGGCCAGGCTAAAGTAAGAATAAGTGCGGTCGTAGGTAGAGTTGGTTTGAGCTTCACGGGAATCCTCCTGGTTCGCTCTTTTACTGATTCTCAGGCTTCCAATCAAGGCAGGCGACTGTCAACGTTATATTCGCACCTTGGACCCTGGGCGCGCCAGCAATATTCAATAATCCCGTCAGCGGTCTTTAGCATGAGATGAGATTCGACCCTTTTCCATAGTGGCCAAATCGCCCATGAGTACTTTTTTCTGGATAATTCACGACGATTCGGTATACGCTACGCATGATCGACGAATCAACTAACGAATTGCCGACACGCGGAAGGAAATAATCCGTGGCAAACTACGCCGTCGCTACCGTCATCGTTTTGAGTATCATTCTGATCGGCCTATTGCTGATCCGGCCTTCGATAACGGCAGCACAAGGAGGCAAGATCGTCGCCTTCATCGCGTTCTTTATCCTGCCGATCGTCGCGACGGTCTTGGGCGCTTCGATTCATTTAGAAAATTCGAAGTCGACGCAGTTCTGCTTGTCTTGCCACGTCATGGGGCCCTACGGCAAAAGCCTTTTTAGAGATGATCCCACCTATGTTCCCGCCGCCCACTTTCAAAACAACCGCATCCCGAAAGACCAGGCCTGCTTCACCTGCCATACCCATTACACGATGTTCGGCGACCTCAACTCCAAAATGCGCGGGCTGCAACATCTCTACGCCTACTATTTGAAACCGATCCCGAACAAAGTTCAGCTTTACAAGCCATTCGAAAACCGCGAATGCTTGCACTGCCACGCCGGCGCGCGATCCTTCGAAGAGACCACGCCGCACAAGGAGATGAAGGAACAGCTAACCGACAACCAGATGTCGTGTCTGACATGCCACAATAAAATTCATGACGTGGCGAATATCGATAAGGCCAAACAATGGAAAGGACCGGGCACATGACAGACGACGCGTCGCGCCTGCAGCGCAAACTGAAGACGGCAGCATACTTGTTGATCACCGGTCTCGTCGTTGAAGGAATCAGCCTCTATTGGAGCCATCCAATGAGCTTTCTGGTATTCATTGTTCTCGGCGGCATTCTCCTCACCGCCGGCATAGTCACTTACTTGATTGCCATTGTCACTCATTGACCGGCATCTACTCTCAGATTGCATGCAGCCGTGCTAATATTCGGTCTTTCTTTCTTGGCACATCGAAAGTTCAATCGATCTGAGCCATGCCGAAGAAATCGGAGAGGGCTCTCTTTCACCATGTTGCTAGGTTCGGGCTAGATGCCAAACTGGAAAAAAGGTCGCTCGCGAGAACCCGTGCGGGCTTATGGTCCGACTTTTACCGCCGTCACATCCCCTTTAACGCCAAGACCTAGGGTCAGGGGCAGCGTCACATAGTGCCGCCGGTTGGACACTGTGTCGTCGAAGATACTAAATCCGATGGGGTAGGCGGTTCCCGGTCGCAGGACCTTGTCATCCGCATTGCCGGTGTTCAACTTGCGCCGGAGTTCTACGACCCAATACCCGTCGGCGTACCGCCCGAATGCCTGGATGTCGGCAGCGCTTCCCTCGGGCTCGCGTTGAAGATATTGTGGCAGAAGGTCTCCCACAGCGAACTTAGCGTTCGGGTCAAGCGCCACCGCGTTCCTCTTCTCGATCAGCGCTGCCTGTCCCATGCGCGTAGCGAGATCGGCTTCGGGGATGGCTCGGAAGCCGGTGATTTTTTCATTGTACATGAACTGGGGTTTGGGCGGGTTAAAAAACGGCGAGCGTCCGGCGTCACCATTGCGGTACTCTAGCACCCAATCGTCGCTCGCGTAGCCGACAGCGTTAGAGCGAGCGGCGCGCCATTGCCAGAGATCGAGAAATTTCCCGGCGGTCTTAAGTTTGTTCAGATCAGCCGCCGGTTTCACCTTATCCCATGCGCCGGCCTCATCTTGAGCCGTCCGCGAAATCAACAAATATTTTCGGATGTCGCCGACCCGCCGGCCCTTCGCGCCCCAGTATGGATGTGGGTCAATCGCGCTCCGTGCGACGTCTCTGGGCATGGCGCGCATGCTATTGTGGCAAGTCATCCAACAGCCAACCTGCGAGAACGTTGCGCTTGAACCATCAAAGGCGCTGACGTTGTTAGGATCATCCAGTAAAATCGCCAGCCGGTCCTCGTAGCTGGGCGGGATCCCTTTCTTGGTCGCTTCGGGTTTTTCTCCTCCCCACTCCACCCACTGCTTGCCATCATAGCGCCAGAGCGTGTGCATCGCGTGCGGTATTTTAGTCGCCCAGCGGAACTGGAAGTATACGAACTCTGCGTCATAGGCAGCGCGAACCGTAAGGTCGATAGTGGGCGCCTTTCCGACAATAGGATCACTTTCGCGCGGACCAGCTTGAACTAACTTGGCGCCGAGCGCTTTCTCTTGACCCGTGTGACACGTGGCGCAGCCCGCATCTATAGCTCCAGCGCCCGGATGAGCATCGCTTGTCAGGAACTCCCAGGAGGCCTGACCGGGGTAGAACAAAGTAACAGTCTTAGCCGGAATCTTTTCCCAGTCGCCGGGAAAACCAAAAAGCCTTGGTCCTGTTATCTCTGAAGGCGCAATGCCAAGCACCGCGCAGCTTCCCGCTATTGCAGCGAATGCGAACAGGATTATCGCGGGCACCATCCAACCTGGCTTGTTCTTCATCATCTTCGCTCCTCCATCGCCTTCAGCGGCCAATTAACTTCCGCTATAGCCAGTTCCTTCGCCTTGGCTTTCGTTAGCGGGAACCAACGCATTATTTTGCCAGCGATCTGACGTAACCCAAGGCTTGCTTTTGCTCGTCTTTGCTCAGTTTGGACGCAGGCATTTTGCCGGAGCCCTCAGCGATAACCTTCAAAAGCTGTTCGTCCGATTTCTGTGCCGTATCCTTTGTGGCAATGTTCAACCCTTTTTCTCCAAGGACTTTGGCCATGGCCGGATTGCCTTTACCATCTGCCCCATGACAACCGATGCAGGATTTCTCGAATAAGGCTTTGCCCGAACTCGCATCAGCGGCAAAGGCTTCCGGTGCCCAACCCGCGCCGACCAACAGCCCGATTACGGCCAGTGCTATCTTTCCCTTCATAGTTCCCTTTCTCCTTTCTTTCTTTGCAGTGTGTTTCTCTTGGCCCACACTCTTAAGGCGTAAAGTTTAGCCAATCACTATTTTTAAAAAATAGTGACAAATCACTTTGTCGGACTCATGGTATACCCGAGATATGTCAAAACAACCGAGTAAACAATCAGCAGGAGCCCAAAAGCAGCCGCTAGGCGGCTTGACGTTTTTCCTGCCGAAGCATTTCGGTCGAGAAACGGTATGGCGATTAAAATCAGCCCGATTGCGCCGAATCCCAGCACACCTAGTAGCTCGCCCTCAATACCGAGAAT
>WNFZ01006692.1_pt1 | contig 10377 bp, 10 predicted proteins | sample 5400081 | NCBI WGS metagenome assembly WNFZ01 (sample SAMN13153365, study PRJNA577476) | soil metagenome | isolation source: 80 cm soil or saprolite under grassland replicate 1 | place: USA:California | collected 2016-06-15
CCGGGCCCTGGCCTGCCTCCTAGACGAGATCAACAACACCCCGCCCCACATGCCCGGCGACCCCCGCCCCATCACCTACCAGCTCGTCGACCCCTGACCAGACATCGAACGGCGCTCATGACCTACCTCAGGAGGTCTGAGGCCTGGCCTGCTTCCCCGGACTCGACCGGATGGACCGGATCGCGGCGGCGGCCGCCGCGGACGGCCGCATCTACCTGATCGCCGGCAAGACCCTCTGGACCAGCACACCCAGCGGCGCCGGACTCGTGCGCGGCGTCGAGGTACTTGACCGGACGGGCCCGCCCGAGTTCGCGTGGCTCGGCGAGGGCGTGGCAGGCGTGGTGGATCTCGGCGGCCGGGTCGCGAACACCTGGCGCGGGGAGTGGACCGCGATGGCGATCCGGCCGGGCTCGCCGCGGACACTGCTGCTGGCCGAACGGGGCGGCGGAATCCGCAGCATCCCGGAGCGGAAGCGGGCCGGGGACAGCCTGCCCGGCAAGGAACTCCTGCACGTGGGCGAACCGGTGGCGCGGATGGCGGCGGGTATCGCCGGTGACCGCCAGGTGCTCGTACTGGTCACCGCGTCGGGGCGGATCCTGGTCGCCGACCTGCCGCCTCGCCCGATGCCCGCCGAGCCACCGGGCCGAGGTGTCCGGGTGACGCGCAAGCAGGGTGGCCCGCGCGGCGAGGCGCCAGCACCGGCGGACGTGGCGGCGGGCGGGGCGGCCCAGGACGCGGCGGCGACCCAGGACGCGGCGGCGGCCGAGCCGGCCGGGGCGGAGCCGAACGACCAGGTCGAGTGGCAGCCGGACGCGCCGAGCTCGCGCCGCGGGGACACGCTGCGGCGGGGCGCGCTGGCGGAGGCGCTGGCGACGCGGCTGCGTACCCGGGCGGCGACGGACCGGACCACGTTCCTGCTGCTGCTGGACGGGCGGTGGGGCAGCGGCAAGAGCAGCGTGCTGCGGATGCTCACCGAACTGCTGGAGACCGGGGAGCCGCGGTGGGCGGTGGCCCGCTACGACGCGTGGCGGCAGTCCCGCGTGGGGCGCCCGTGGTGGACGCTGCTGAACACCATCCGCGGCACGGTGTTCGCCGCCCTGCCGGGCCGGCGCCGCCGGGTCGCCCGGATCAGGGAGTTCTGGCGGATGCGGATCTCCCGTTCCCCGGCGGCGGGGGCACTGGTGCTCGTGCTGGCGGTCGCGGTCGGGCTGTTCGCGCTGCTGCGGCCGGTGCCGTTCGGGCTGGCCTCGGTGGATGCCGCGGTCCGGTCGGTCGCCGCGGTGGGTGCCGCGCTCGCGACGTTGTGGGGCGGCTCGTTCGTGGTGGCGCGGTTCGTGCTGTGGGAGTCGGCGCGCGGCGCGCGGTTCTTCGAGGAGTCCGCGGAGAACCCGATGACGCACATCGCTGACCACGTGGGCTGGCTGGTCGGGCAGCTCGACCGGCCGCTGCTGGTCATGGTGGACGACCTCGACCGGCGCAAGGCGGCCGACGTGGTGGAGATCCTGGAGAGCGTGCAGACCCTGGTACGCGACGCGCCCGGGCCGCACCGGGACGGCGCCCAGCCGGGGCAGCCGACGCGGACCGAGCACGCGCTGGCGCGGTACGCCCCGCTGCTGCCGCCGAACCCGCGCTCGATGAAGCGGTTCGTGAACGACTACACGATGGCCCGCGCGGTGCGGCTGCTGGAGGGCGACCCGGTGCCCGTCGACGCGCTGGCCCGGTGGACGGTGCTGCGCCAACGCTGGCCGGTCCTCGCGGCCCACCTGGCCGAGCACCCGGATGCGGTGGACGGCGACCCGGCGCATCGGCCGGACGGGTTGACCGAGGAGCTGGCGGCGCTGTTCGGCGGCGCGGACGTGCGGCGGGTGCTGGCCGATGGCGCGCTGTCGGCCGACCTGGTGCGGCGCTGCCGCGGCGGGTGAGCGGCCGCGGGAACTACTCCTCGGGCGCCCGCTCCGGCACCTCGGCCGGCACCTCGGCCGGCACCTCGGCCAGCACGGCACGGTCGGCCGCGTCCAGGGCGTCCGGGGGCAGCCCCGCCAGCAGGTCGGGGCGGCGTTCGGCGGTACGGCGCAGCGCCTGGTCCCGTCGCCAGCGGGCGATCCGCCCGTGGTGCCCGGACAGCAGCACCGCCGGCACGTCCCGCCCGCGCCACGACTCCGGCCGGGTGTACGCAGGCCCTTCGAGCAGCCCTTCGGCGAAGGAGTCCTGCTCGACGCTGGCCGCGTTGCCCACCACGCCGGGCAGCAGCCGGCCGATGGCCTCCACCATGACCAGCACCGCCACCTCGCCGCCGTTCAGCACGTAGTCCCCCAGGGACAGCTCATCGACCCGCATCCGTTCCGCGGCGTACTCCACCACGCGCTGGTCGATCCCCTCGTACCGCCCGCAGGCGAACAGCAGCCAGGGCTCGCCGGCCAGGTCGTGCGCCAGCCGCTGGGTGAACGGCCGGCCGGACGGCGATGGCACCACCAGCCGCGGCTGGGCGGTGCCGGCGGCGGGGGCCAGCGCGTCCAGCGCCTCCCCCCACGGCCGCGGCTTCATCAACATCCCGGGACCGCCGCCGTACGGGGTGTCGTCCACGGTCCGGTGCACGTCGTGGGTCCACTGCCGCAGGTCGTGCACCCGCAGGTCCACCACACCGCGCTCGATCGCCCTGCCGATCAGCGACTGGCGCAGCGGCCCGAGGTACTCCGGGAAGATCGTGACCACGTCCAGCCGCATCACAGCTCGAGCAGCCCCTCGGGCGGGTCCACCACGACGCGGCCGGCGGACACGTCCACCGTGGGCACGATGGCGGACACGAACGGCACCAGCACCTCATCGCCGTCCGGCCGGGCGACCGCCAGCAGGTCCTCCGCGGGCGCGTGCACCACGTCGGCCACGATGCCCAGAGCGGTGCCGTCGGCCAGTTCGACGCGCAGCCCGACGAGTTGGTGGTCGTAGAACTCGTCCGGGTCGTCCAGCGCGGGCAGGTCGTCGCTGTCGACCACCAGCACGGTGTCGCGCAGCGCCTCGGCACCCTCCCGGTCGGCCACCCCGTCGAAGGACAGCAGCAGCCGGCCGGAGTGCCAGTGCAGCCGGGTCACGGTCAGCGGACCGCGGTCGGCGGGGTCGGTGGCCAGCACCGATCCCACCGCGAACCGCTCGTCCGGCTCGTCGGTGCGCACCTCGACCGAGACCTCGCCGCGGACGCCGTGCGGCCGGCCGATCCGCCCGACGACGAGCTGCAACCGGGGAACCCCGTCCTCAGGACCGGTCGGTGTCGATCACGTCCACCCGGACGCCCCGACCGCCGATCCCGGCCATCACCTGACGCAGCGCCTTCGCGGTACGGCCGTTCCGCCCGATGACCTTGCCCAGGTCGTCGGGGTGCACCCGGACCTCCAGCCGGCGGCCGCGCCGCGAGCTGACCAGGTCCACCTGGACGTCGTCGGGGTTGTCGACGATGCCGCGGACCAGGTGGTGGAGCGCCGCTGCCAGCACCTCAGCTCTCCGCGGAGTCGGCGCTCGCCTCGGCCGGCGCGTCGGCGGTCGCTCCAGTCGGGCTGGCCTGAGCCGGGGTCGCCTCGGCGGGCTCGGCCTTGGCGGGAGCCTTCTTGGGTGCCCGCTTCCGCGGCGTGGTGGCCTCGGCCTTCGGCTCGCGGGCCGTCTCGAGCGCGGCGGCCTCGAAGACCTGGCGCTTGTCCGGCCGCGGGGCCCTGGTCAGCAGCGGCTTGTCCGGGGCCGGCAGGCCCTTGTGCTTCTGCCAGTCACCGGTGAGCTTGAGGATCACGGTCACCGGCTCGGTCGGCTGCGCACCGACCCCCAGCCAGTACTGCACCCGCTCCGAGTTCACCTCGATGAACGACGGGTCCTCCTTGGGGTGGTACTTGCCCACCGCCTCGATGACCTTGCCGTCCCGCTTGGTCCGCGCGTCTGCCACGACGATGCGGTACTGCGGGTTGCGGATCTTGCCCAGGCGCTGCAACTTGATCTTGACGGCCACGTTTGCCAGATGCTCCGTATGACTAGACAGGGTGGGCGACCGGCCTCCACGTGGGGATGCGGCGCCGGGCAGCCCGAGGGACGAGGCGCCCGGCGGGGAGAGGGGCCCGCACGCGCGCCAAGTGCTCGGCCGGCAATTCTGCCACGAGTCGGCCCCTGAGGGCCAAGCCGGGGCGGTCGACGGGTCAGTACGCGCGTCCCACGTACGCCACAATGTCCGGCTCATCCCCGGTCTCCGGCACCGAACCGTCCTCCCGTACCAGGCACCGGACGCTGACCGCCTGGGTGGCGAGCTGCTCCTCGCCCTCCTCGCCGAGGGTGGCCCACGGGATGCGGGCCCAGCCGGACGCGGCGGCCTCGGCTGCCTCCTCCACGGTGGACACGTCCACGGTGTGCTCGTCGCGGCGCCGCCGGCTCTGCTCGAACAGCGCGACCTGGTCGGCGGCCAGGGCGTCGGCGACCGCGGCGGCCACGCCGCCCAGCGGCACCGGCTGCTTGCCGCCCGGGATCCGGCGGACCAGCACCGCGCTGCCCTCGGCGAGGTCGCGCGGACCGATCTCGACCCGGACCGGGATGCCCTTGAGCTCGGCGTCCACGGCGCGCCGGCCGAACGGGGTGTCGGTGCGCAGGTCCGCCTCGGCCCGGACGCCGGCCGCACGCAGTTCGGCGACCAGCGCGGCGGCCCGCTCGGCGGTCTCCTCCTTGACCGCGAGCACCACCACCTGCACCGGGGCCAGCCGCGGCGGCACGCGCAGCCCGGCGTCGTCCCCGTGCGCCATGATCAGGCCGCCGACCATCCGGGTGGACGAACCCCACGACGTGGTCCAGGCGATCTGCCGCTGCCCGGCGGAGTCGGAGAAGTCGATGTCGAAGACCCTGGCGAAGTTCTGCCCGAGCTCGTGGCTGGTGCCCATCTGCAGCGCCTTGCCGTCGCCCATCATGCCCTCGAGGGTGAGCGTGTTGATTGCGCCGGCGAACCGCTCCTTCGCCGTCTTGCGGCCCACCACGACGGGCATGGCGAGCACGTTCACCATGAAGTCCTCGTACACCTCGTGCAGGATCTTCCGGGCGTAGTCGCGGGCGTCGTCGTGGTCGGCGTGCGCGGTGTGCCCCTCCTGCCAGAGGAATTCGCTGGTGCGCAGGAATATCCGCGGCCGCAGCTCCCAGCGGACCACGTTCGCCCACTGGTTCAGCAGCAGCGGCAGGTCCCGGTAGCTCTGCACCCATTTCGCCATGAACTCGCCGATGACCGTCTCGCTGGTGGGCCGGACCACGATCGGCTCGTCCAGCTCCTTCCCGCCGGCGTGGGTGACCACGGCCAGCTCGGGGCTGAAGCCCTCGACGTGCTGCGCCTCGCGCCTGAGGTAGCTGTCCGGGATGAACAGCGGGAAGTACGCGTTCTGCGCGCCGGCGGCCTTGATCCTCGCGTCCATCTCGGACTGCATCCGCTCCCACAGGGCGTACCCGTACGGTCGGATCACCATGGTGCCGCGCACCGGCCCGTTGTCGGCCAGCTCGGCCTTCGCGATGGTGTCCTGGTACCAGCGGGGGAAGTCCTCCGCCCGGGGGGTGAGTACGGGTGCTTTCGCCATGGAGCGGATGTTACGGGCAGTCCCGCGCCGGCCCCGAATCGGTTACGCTCTGGCCCAGCGCGTACCAGGGCGCCTCCCGTCCGCGGCAAGCACCGAGTGCACCTGGATCCTTAGCAGTACCTGCATGGTGCCGACTCCTCTTGTCGCGCCCGGCTCAGCGGACCCAGGCGCGATGAGGAGGTCTGCCATGTCACGCACGCTGCCGCCGAACGCGGACATCCCGCAGCTGCGCACCCAGGCGAAGGAGCTGCGCCGGGCGGTGGCCGGGGGGAGCCCGGCCGCGCTGGCCCGGCTGCGGGAGGTCCGGCCGGACTCGGACCCGGCGGAGTTCACGCTGCGGGACGCGCAGTTCGTGATCGCCCGCGAGTACGGCTTCGACGGGTGGCACGAGCTGGTCACCAAGGTCGGCACGAACAACGTCAACGAACGCGATCTGCACCGGTGGTTCGGGGTGGAGCTGAACAACAGCGCCTGGGACCTGGTCGAGCAGGTGGTCACCCCGGACTCACCCGTCGGCGACCGGGAGCAGGCGCTGTACGGGGCGTACGCGGCGACTTACCACTGGATACAGGCGGGTACCGCGGCGAACCACGCCCGCGGCGAATACCTGATCCACGCGGCGGCCATTGCGGTCGGGCTGCCGGACGTGGCGCTGCGGCACGCACTGCGCTGCGCGGAGATCACCGACGCGAACCCCGAGGTGGTGAACGCCTTCGACCGGGCCTGCGCCGCCGAGGCGCTGGCCCGTGGCCACGCCGCGACCGGCGACCTGGACGCGGCGGCACGCCACCTGGCCACCGCCCGGGAGCTGACGGCGTTGACCGACCCAGAGGACCGGACGTACCTGGACCAGCGGCTGGCCGCGGGGCCCTGGTTCGGGCTGCCGCTCGGCTGACCCCCACCGGCCGGCCGCCGGGATCCGGGAACCGGCTCGGCAGCCGGTCAGGCGCGGAACGTGCCCGGCAAGGGCTGCAGCCACTGCGGTGGCTCGTAGTCGGGCTCCCAGGGGAACCGACCCAACCTGTCATCCCACACCAGCTGCAGCCCCGGCACCGAGTCGTGGTCCGGCCGGCCGAAGAACCTGTTCGCGCCGAACAACACCTGGGCGGCGTTGACCAGCGGCAGCACGTGCAGCCGGTGCGGCCAATGGGCGAAGGTGACCAGCTCGCCCGGCACGATGCTCTCACCGCCGCGCACGCGATCACCCACATCGTTCAGCAGTGCCGCGGACTCGCCGGCCCGCATGCCGAAGACAACCAGCTCGGGGTACCCAAAGCCGAACAGCCCCACCGTGTACGCGCAGGGTGGGGCTTCGCCCTCGCCGTGCACGTACTCGATCGCCCAGCCGCGGCGGCGAACGGTGTCCCTCGTCCACGCGTCCTGCTGATCAAGGAATTGCCGGACCTTCGCGTCGTTCTCCATGCCCGTCACGCTAGGACGCGGCACCGACATTTTCCGGCCCGGCCCAGGCCGACCCGGCAGTGCGGTCCGTGGCCACCGTCGCCGCGCCGGGTGACGGAACGCTCTCCGCCGGCTGTCGCTCGACCGGCCCGCCAGGCCGGCCCACCGGCCCCGGCCCCGCAGTCCGCGGTTCAGCGCAGGACGCGGCCGCGCAGCAAGATCCGGGCCGGGCTGGCCAGCGTGCGCAGGTCGGTACGCGGGTCGGCGTCGTAGGCGACCAGGTCGGCCGGCGCGCCCTCGACCAGCCCCGGCCGCCCCAGCCACTCCCGGGCCGCCCACGACCCGGCGGCCAGCGCGGCCGTGGCGGGCAGCCCGGCGCCGTGCAGCGCGCGGATCTCATCGACCACCAGCCCGTGCGGCAGCATTCCGCCTGCGTCGGTGCCGCAGTAGACCGGCACCCCGGCCTCGTACGCGGCCCGCACCCGGTCCCGCGCGGTGGCGTGCAGCCGGCGCATGTGTTCGGCGTAGGCCGGGTACCTGCTCGCCTGGTCGGCGATGGTCGGGAAGTTGTCGATGTTCACCAGGGTGGGCACCAGCGCGGCGCCCTGCCCGGCCAGCAGCGCGATCGTGTCGTCGTTCAGCCCGGTGCCGTGCTCCACCGAGTCCACCCCGGCGGCGATCAGGTCGGGCAGCGCGTCCTCGCCGAAGGTGTGCACCGCAACCCGGGCGCCGGCCGCGTGCGCCACCTGCACCGCGACCCGCAGGTCGTCGAGGGACCACAGCGGGGCGAGGTCGCCCACGACGCGGTCGATCCAGTCGCCGACCAGCTTCACCCAGCCGTCCCCGGCGGCGGCCTGCGCGGCCACGGTGGCCGCCAGCTCGGCCGGCTCCACCTCGACGCCGATTCCCGGCACGTACCGCTTCGGCCGGGCCACGTGCCGGCCGGCCCGGATGATCCGCGGCGCGGCCGGGTCGTCGTCCAGGAACCGCCCGTCCGCCGGGCTGCCCGGGTTGCGCAGCAGCAGCGCGCCCGCGTCCCGGTTGGTGTACGCCTGGGTGCGCAACCCGTCCTCGTCGGTGACCGGGCCGTCCGGCGACAGCGAGAGGTGGCAGTGCGAGTCCACCAGCCCGGGCAGGATCCACCCGCCGCGCAGCACCGTCTCGGCGCCGGCCACCGGCTCGTACGTGAGGCGGCCGGCCAGCACGTACACGTCGTGTTCCTCGCCGACCGGCAGCACCACCCCCCGCAGGTGGAGCGCCGCAGTCGTGGCTTCTGCCACGGCTTGTGTCACGGCTTCTTCGGGAACTTCAGCTTCGACAGGTCCGGCATGTCCATGCCCGGCGGCAGCTCGGCCAGCGGGTTGCCGCCCGGGGGCAGGCCGGGGAAGCCACCGGGGTAACCACCGGCGGGCTGCCTCGGCGGCGTCGGGCCGCGGCGGACCTGGGACTTGCCCTTCTTCCCCTTCTTCCCGCGCGTCTTCGACGGGGTACGCCGCCGTGCGCCCGGGAAGCCGGCCATCCCGGCCATCTGCTGCATCATCTTGCGGGCCTCGAAGAACCGGTCGACCAGGCTGTTCACGTCGTTGACGGTCACCCCTGAGCCGCGCGCGATCCGGGCCCGCCGGGAGCCGTTGATGATCTTCGGGTCCTGCCGCTCGGCCGGCGTCATCGACCGGATGATCGCCGCGGCACGGTCCAGTTCCTTCTCGTCGATGGAGTTCAGCGCGTCCTTCATCTGGCCCATGCCAGGCAGCATCCCGAGCAGGCTCTGCAGCGAGCCCATCTTCCGCAGCGCCATCATCTGGTTGAGGAAGTCCTCGAGGGTGAAGTCCTTGCCGGTGGCGAGCTTGGTCGCCATCCGCTCGGCTTCTTCCTCCTCGAAGTGCGCCTCGGCCTGCTCGATCAGGGTGAGCATGTCGCCCATGCCGAGGATCCGGGACGCCATCCGGTCCGGGTGGAACACGTCGAAGTCGGCCAGCTTCTCGCCGTTGGACGCGAACATGATCGGCTGCCCGGTCACCTCACGGACGCTCAGCGCCGCGCCACCGCGGGCGTCGCCGTCCAGCTTGGTGAGTACCACGCCGGTGAACCCGACCCCGTCGCGGAACGCCTCCGCGGTGGTGACGGCGTCCTGGCCGATCATGGCGTCGACCACGAACAGCGTCTCGTCCGGCTGCACCGCGTCCCGGATCGCCGCCGCCTGCGCCATCATGTCGGCGTCGATGCCCAGCCGGCCGGCGGTGTCCACGATGACGATGTCGTACATCCGGCGCCGCGCCTCGTCGATGCTGCGCCGGGCAACCTCGACCGGGTCGCCGACCCCGTTGCCCGGCTCCGGCGCGAACACCTCCACCTCGGCCTGCCGGCCGACCACCTGAAGCTGGGTGACCGCGTTCGGGCGCTGCAGGTCGGCGGCGACCAGCATCGGGGTGTGGCCCTGCTTGCGCAGCCACAGCGCCATCTTGCCGCCCAGCGTGGTCTTGCCGGAGCCCTGCAGGCCGGCCAGCATGATCACGGTCGGCGGGTTCTTCGCGAACTGCAGCCGCCGCGTCTCGCCGCCGAGGATCGCGACGAGCTCCTCGTTAACGATCTTGATGACCTGCTGCGCGGGGTTCAGCGCCTTGGACACCTCCGCGCCGCGGGCACGCTCCCTCACCGCGGCGACGAACGTCTTCACCACCGGCAGCGCGACGTCAGCCTCGAGCAGCGCGATCCGGATCTCCCGGCAGGTGGAGTCGATGTCGCCGTCGGACAGCCGGCCCTTGCCGCGCAGGCTGGCGAAGACCTTGTCCAGGCGTTCGGAAAGGGTGTCAAACACGTGTCGCCAGATCCTTCGGTCGGTACGGCAGGAGCCTCTGGCCAGGGTACCGGGCACCGCGGGCGGCGGCCGGGGCCGCTACCTGGGCCGGAGCCGGTGCCGGTGCCAGTTGCCGGCCGGGCCGCTCCGATGCCGCCAGGGGTGGCCGACCTGGAGGGGACGGACGGGCCGGTTGCGGACACGCCATACTGTCCGGTCGCCGCTACGAGCCGGAATACGATGCCGTCCCGGCCAGCCGGGCAGTCGGCGGCCGCAAGTCTTCAGATTACGGCCGCAGGATCTGGTTCGCCCCCTCTGGCGCCCCTCTTGCGCGCGACGCGGCGCGTGAAGTAGGGGCGCGGACTCCGGCCAACCTAGCCGCTGCAGCCGCGGCGTAGCGGGTTGGACGGCGTCACTTGCAGAGGAGACGACGGGGATCATCGCGGCCGCGCAGGCTCGCGGGGTGACCGTGCGGGCGGTCGGCTCGGTCGGCATCAGGCTGCACTGCGCCGCTGTCGCGCCGTACATGGACCGTTTCGGCAGGCAACCCAAGGACCTCGACCTGATCGTGCTCAAGTCCGGCCGACGGGTCATGCGCGA
>WNFZ01006694.1_pt1 | contig 10377 bp, 7 predicted proteins | sample 5400081 | NCBI WGS metagenome assembly WNFZ01 (sample SAMN13153365, study PRJNA577476) | soil metagenome | isolation source: 80 cm soil or saprolite under grassland replicate 1 | place: USA:California | collected 2016-06-15
CGCCGCTGATCGACGTTCTGCTGGTGCTGCTGATCATTTTCATGGTCATCACGCCACTGACGCCGCACGGTTTAGACGCGCTGGTGCCGCAGCCGCCGCCGAAAGACGCGCCCAAGAACCAGAACAATGACCGCACCATCGTTGTGCAGGTGATTGATCGCGGACCCGGGCAGACGCCAGGCCTCAAGATCAATCAGGACGATGTTACCTGGGACGGACTGCAAGGCCGGTTGACGGATATCTTCAAGACGCGGGCTGAGAAGGTCATGTTCGTCAAGGGCGATGACAACATCCCATTTGCAGATGTTGCGACCGTGATCGATGTTGGCCACGCTTCCGGTGTGGATAAAGTCGGACTGATCACCGCGAAGATCGAAGCTGGCGGCTAGACGGGTTGACAGTGGTTAGTTATCAGTGGCCGGTGCCACTGATAACTGGCAACTGACAACCGGGTCGTTGGTCGTTGGTCGTTGGCTGTTGGTCGTCAGCCTAGAACCACTTATGCGGGCGCCGCCACTTTTGGCCAAGAATCAACGACAAACGACCAACAACGTATTGTGATACGTATGCGGCTGGGTTGGGGCAGACAGATTCCAGCTGAGGGGGCAAAAATAATCATGAAATCATTTAAGTTTGCGGCAGTAGCGGGAACAATTCTTTGCGTGCTGGCCGCAACTGGCTGCGACAAGCTGAGGGCGCGCGACCAAATTAATAAGGGCGTCGCATCTTTCAAGAATGCGCAATATGAGCGGGCCACCGAGCATTTCAAAGAGGCGGTAACGCTGGATCCAAGCCTTCAAAATGCGAGGCTCTATCTGGCGGCAGCTTACACCGCTCAGTACATTCCAGGCGTGGAATCGCCGGACAACATGCAAGTTGCCAGCAACGCCATCGAACAATACAAGACGGTCCTGGACAAAGATCCTTCCAACACAAATAGCGTCAAAAGTCTGGCCGGGCTTTACTTCAACATGAAGAAGTTCGATGATGCCAAAGAGTTCAACCACAAGGCCATTCAGCTCGACCCCAACGATCCGGAAGCCTACTACTCCATCGGCGTGATTGACTGGACGGAAGCGTACCAGCCGCGGATGGAAGAGCGTTCAAAACTGGGATTGCGTCCAGACGAGCCGCTGAAAGACAAGAAACTGTGCGCTAAATTGCGGGATGAGCACGGCGCCACCATCCAAGATGGGTTGGATAGTTTGAATAAAGCCATTCAGCTACGGCAGGATTACGACGACGCGATGGCCTACATGAACCTTCTTTATCGCGAAAAAGCCGACCGCGAATGCGACGATCCCGACCAGCGCTCAGCGGACTTGAAGACGGCCGACGAATGGGTCGATAAGACCATGATCGCCAAGAAGAACAAGGCCGAGAAGCAGACGGGCTCCAACGGCATCACCATGGACCAAAAGTAGTCTCAGCTAGTGTCGATTTTTCACAGAGAGCCTCTCGGTAGCGAGAGGCTCTCTTTCGTTCTGTCAGAACGGCTGCGCCTGGTACTGGCTAAGTTTGAAGGTCAACCACGAAGGACACCCTTCGACTTCGCTCAGGGCGGGTTTCGTCACACGAAGGAAACTCATGCCCAGAGCGGCCTTCGTGATACTTCGTGCCCTTCGTGGTTCAAGGGTTTCCCTTTTCATTACCAAACTGAGCCACTGCCCGCCGCCTGAATCGCGGCATCCCGAGATTCAAGTAGAATTGCCTGCTCATCCAAAGTCGATGTTCAACAAAATCCTGGTCGCAAATCGCGGTGAAATCGCTATTCGCGTCATTCGTGCCTGCCACGAATTGGGCATTACGGCAGTTGCGGTCTTCTCGGATGTGGACAGGACCGCGCTTCACGTTCTGCACGCCGACGAAGCTTATCCGATTGGCCGCGCTCCCGCGACCGAATCGTACTTGAACACGGAACGCATTTTGGACGCGGCTAGGCGAGCGGGTGCCCAAGCCATCCATCCAGGCTATGGATTTCTTTCTGAGAATCCCAAGTTCGTGCGCGCGTGCGAGGACGCCGGAATCAAGTTCGTCGGTCCTTCCGCATCGGCGATGAAAGCCATGGGTTCGAAGACGCGAGCGCGACAACACATGGAAAAAGCGGGCGTCCCATTTGTTCCAGGGACTGCGCGTGGACTGCAGTCTCTTGACGAAGCCCAGCAGGTCGCAGCTGACCTCGGGTTCCCGGTGATGCTGAAAGCTGCTGCTGGCGGTGGCGGCAAGGGAATGCGGATGGTGGAGAAAGCCGCAGACCTTGCCTCAGCATTCGAGGCAGCGCGGAGCGAAGCGCGGCGGGCGTTTGGGGACGACGAGGTCTATCTCGAGAAGGCGCTGATTAATCCGCGGCACATTGAAATGCAGGTGCTTGCCGATGAGCACGGCAATACGGTTTACCTTGGCGAACGGGACTGTTCCATTCAGAGACGGCATCAGAAAGTGCTGGAAGAGGCTCCGTCGCCGTCAGTGAAACCAGAAATGCGCCGGCAGATGGGGGAGATCGCCGTCCGCGCGGCAAAAGCTGTGCGATACACGAACGCGGGAACCATCGAATTCCTGGTTGATGCAAGCGGAGCCTTCTACTTTCTAGAGATGAATACGCGGCTGCAGGTCGAACATCCGGTGACCGAACTCATCACCGGTCTTGATCTGGTTCAGCTTCAAATCAAGATTGCAGCTGGCGAAAATTTGCCGTTCAGTCAGCGCGATGTGCAGATTCGCGGCCACGCCATCGAATGCCGCATATACGCTGAAGATCCCGACAACAACTACTTCCCAAGTCCGGGCACGATCACTTCGCTTGTCGAGCCTTCGGGTCCGGGCATTCGCTTGGACAGCGGAATCTATCCTGGCTGGAAAGTACCGATGGACTACGACCCGCTGCTGGCGAAACTGATCGGTTACGGCAACTCACGGGAACAAGCGATCGGCCGTCTGAGGCGCGCACTCCAGGAGTATTCCATCGGCGGCATCAAGACCAACCTGCCACTGTTTCGGCGCATCCTGGAGCAACCGGAGTTTCTCTCAGGAAGTGTGAACACCGGCTTGCTGGCGCGAATGTCTGACGATGCTGCAAAGGATGGGGATACTGAACAGCAGCAGATCGCAGTGATTGCGGCCGGAGTGTTCAGCATGCTCTCCGGCAAGTCGAGTAGCGCCGCCACTGCAGACACCAGCGATGCTGCTCCTTCCTCCTGGAAGAGAGTTGCTCGCACGGAGGCACTGAGATAACTCCATGCGCTTGACGGTCTCAGTCAACGGGTCGAGTTACGAGTTGGAAATAGAGGCTGTCAAAAGCGTTTTGAGGTGTCTTCTTGACGACCGTGAAGTCCCCGTGGATGTAGCCCAGGTTGCGGCGGATAGGCTCTCCATTTTGCTCAATGGCAGATCGTACGATGTGATCCGTGGTTCGGACGGCACCATCACCGTAGGAGAGAACAGATACCTGGTATCAGTGACTGATCCCCGGTCGTGGCGCAGCCGACGTCAATCTGCCGCCGGCGCTCTGGGCCCGCAAAAGCTCACGGCGTCGATGCCTGGCAAGGTAATCAGAGTTTTGACGGCTTCGGGGAGCAAGATTCTCGCCGGCGAGGGGCTCGTGGTCATCGAAGCGATGAAGATGCAAAATGAGGTTCGCTCGCCGCGCGATGGGACGGTGAGCGCGATTCTGGTCCGAGAAGGAAGCAACGTCAATGCGGGTGAGGTCCTCGCAATCGTCGAATGACGCAGTTAACTATTTCGCGCCGGTGGTTGCGAGCACTTTTTGAGCGTAGTAGTTCTCGACCTTCGCCTGATCTCGCATTACTTCGTAATACGCCGCTTTCAGCAGTTGTTCGCGCCGGTCCTGCAACTGGGTTCGGATTTCCTGTTCCACTCGCGGATCAGAAATTTCACGTTGTCCGGCGGGCTCCATGGCAATCAGCTTAACGATGCGGAATGCCCCGGGCTGCTTGTTCGTGGGATTGATCAGCGGGATGACGCCTGTGTACTGACCCGATTTCAGTCTTAAGATCGCATCGCGAGTGGAGGGATCGGTCTGCTTCAGCGATGATTCCGGAATGATGCCCAGGTCTCCGCCGTTGGGCGCAGTGGCGCCGTCTTCCGAGTACGCCATCGCCAGCGATCCGAAATCATCGCCCGCTTCGATCCGCGTAAGCACCGTCTCGATCTTCTTGCGTGCCTCCGCCTCGCTGCGGGCTTTGTTTGCGCTGCTTTGTGGGTCAGGAGAAGTGGTTACCAGAATGTGCGCAAGGTGGTAACGGGGTTCAATCAGGTTGAACTCGGCGCGGTGTCCATTGTAGTAGTCCGTAATATCCTGCTGGGTGACGCTGATCTTCGAGGTAACTTCCTTGTGCAGAACTTTTTCAGCAGTCAAGGAGCGGCGAATGTTGCGCTTGAAATCATCCAGCGAGAGCTTGCTTTCCTGCAAACGTTGATTGAACTGCTCGACCGTGTACGGAGACTTTATTTCGGTCAGCTTGCGCTCAACTTCCTCGTCGGTTGCGAGGAGGCCTAGCTTCTCCGCGCGATGCATCAGGATTTCGTTTTCGATCAGTTCCCGCAAAATACTAAGCCGGAGACTCGTCGCTTGTTCATCGCTCAGTGGCTGGCTGGAACCCGCGGTCTGGCTTTGGTAGTACTTTTCGAGGTCGGCGCGATAAATCTTCTGCCCGTCAACGGTTGCGGCCAGGTTGTCTCCCGTAGGCTTGAGGGAGCATCCGGCCATGAGGACCGCCACGGTAACAGGGAAAACAAAAAGCCTCTTCTTGCGCTGCGCAATTTTCAATTCTCTCCCCCTCTGCTCAGTGCTTCGCGGGCCCGCTGTTAGTGGAAGCCGGACTGCCAGCTGAAGCCGGCGGCGGTGAAGGCGGAGCCACGCCCGCCCGTTTCAAAGCGGCATCCAAGGCGGCGCGAATTTCCGATGCCGGACGCGCGCCGTCGAGCATCTGTCCATTCACGAACATGGTCGGCGTCCCACTCACCTCCAGCGACTCGCCCTGCTTCACGGAAGCGCGTACCGCGTCTTCACTCTTTGGATCCTTCGTGCAGGACTGCAATTTCGATGTATCCAAATGAAACTTGCCAGCCTCGGTCACCGCCGTGCGGTCCAGTGCGGCATATTGATTGTCACGGCCTTTCTCGGCGTTGACCATCTGCTGGTTGGAATGAACGTAGTCCGCAAAGTCCCAGTAAGCATCACCATTTTGCGCGGCCAGGCAATTTGCATCCACCGCGGCGTGGATTGCCCAGGGGTGAATCTCTGACAACGGAAAATCTTTGTATACGAAAGCCACGCGATCGCCGTATTCCTTCAGCAAATCTGGAAACAAAATCCGATGAGTCTGCGAGCAATAGGGGCATTCGAGGTCGTCAAAGTTGACGAGCATAACTTTGGCGTTTGGATTCCCGCGAACCGGACGTCCCTTGACGTCAATCTTGTCAATGATCTCCTTGTAGGGGTCCTGTGTGAGATCCATCTTGGTCATGCGGAGCAGAGTCTTCTGATCCTTGGAAACCAGAAATTCGTATTCCTGGTCACGCCCTTGCCCCGCGAAGGTGACTTTGAGAGTGTCATAGCTAGGGAACTCGCTCGGGCGCGGCGCGGAGATGATGACCTTTACTTCGGCGGGCACGTTGTACTTGGCGCGGAGCTGCCGCTCGATCCTCTGATTGAGTTCAGTAGGAGCAAGTTGTGCGGAACAACCGAGACAGATTAGTAAAAAAAAGACAAACGTGCGCTTGCACGAAATCAACAGAAGCCGCCTGAACATTGGGATAGCTGCATTATCTCACAGCATTGCTTGGAGGTTTGTTGCTCCGGTGAATCAGAACGGTCACGACACGGCCTTGTGGATCTGGTCTGCGGCGAGAAGGGTGTTCATCGATCCCGAGCGAAAGCCTTCCATGTCGAGCGTCACGAATTTGAAGCCGAGAGCACGGAAAATGCGGGCGAACTCAGCCGCCATCTCGGCGGTGAGGGCCTTGGGCAGTTCCTCCCGGGCGATCTCTATACGCACAATTTCCCCGTGGTGGCGCACACGGAATTGGCGGAAGCCGAGCTGCCGCAGTGCGTCCTCTCCACGTTCAACTGCAGCAAGGGCGTCGCGCGTCACAGGCCGCCCATACTCAATGCGAGATGAGAGGCACGCCGATGCGGGCTTGTCCCAAATGCGCAACCCGGCTTGGCGCGCCAGCTCGCGCACATCCGCCTTGGTCAGGCCGGCATCAAGCAGCGGCGTGGCTATGCGGTGCTGCGCGGCTGCAGTTTGCCCGGGACGGAAATCTCCCTTGTCGTCCAGGTTCACACCGTAAGCGATGCTCTTAAACCCGTGCCCGGCGCCAAAATCCTCCATCACGGTGAAGAGTTCGTCCTTGCAATGGAAACAGCGGCGGCCATCGTTCTTGACATAATCGGGACGGTCGAACTCATTCGTCTGCAGGACTTCCACGGGAATCTGATGCTCGCGCGCGAAGTCAATCGCGTCTTCCAGTTGAAACCGTGCCAGGCTGGGCGAATCTGCGATGACCGCCAGCATGTTTGCGCCGAGCGTCTGATAGGTGGCCCAGGCAAGAAACGCGGAGTCAGCGCCCCCGGAATAGGCGACGAGCGTTCGACCCAGCGCCCGCAGCTGGTTTTCGAGAGCAAGCCGCTTCTGCTCGAGATCGGGTGTTTCAGTCACTCCGATATCTTATGACGAAATGCGAGTTGAAGCATGCAATCGTGGCGGCAGATCAGAACAGCCGTTCCCCTCGTCTCAGGTTCCCGAAGCTGCCGATATTGGCCAGGGTAAACGAGAAGCGGTACTGGTTTTCGTTGCGAACCGTGGCTAGAGCGTAGCGGCGATATTCCAGATTGATCCCGCAGCAGTCCCAGTTGTAGGTCAGCTGACCTGAACCGTACTGCACCTGTGTAATGCGAGCGTCCAGGCCCAGGGTGAAGGCCCCACTGAATCCTCGCTTGCTCTGATTTCCATAGCCGAGTACGGAACGGTACTGATTGAACTTCACGTCGGCAGGCTGGCCGGAGGAGGATATGACACCCGGCGCGTGAAGAAAGGCGTTACCCGCGCCAACGGTAAACAGTCCGAAATGGTGGTTAAACAAGAGCGTGCTCATGTTCAAGCGCCCGATCTGAAAGTCATAGTCAGCGTCCCACTCGATATCGCTGCGGGGTGAAGCGGAAAGGCGCAGACGCGAGATCAGCGGGGACAGATGACGCGGCTCAGTGACAAAGGCGATGCCGGTGAGTTCTACCGTACTGGTGAAGACGTTTCGGCGTCCAGGTACGACGGCTCCGCCGAACGTGGGATCGAGAAAATATTTTTGAGCCAGTTCCCAGGTGACAATCTCTCGCGTTTCTGGTTGATGTTCGCACGGCCGATCCGCAATGGCGGAAGGGTGTTCCCAAGGGACACGCACCGGGGGCGGAGCCGCACCCACCAGCAGCGCCGGCATACCGTCGTTTCCGCAGTCATTGCTGTCAATCGAGGTCTTCTTTGCGTAGAGACGATTCACAATTGCATACTCTACTTCGTTGGTATCGCTGAGGATGTCGCGCTCGTCGAAGCGCAGCACGTGCGGGAAATTCTCAACCCCGGTCACGTAGGTGTAGGTGATTCGCGGTTCGACTACGTGCTTCCAGCGGCGGCCCATACGTTCGCCAGCGAAGATACGGGCCAGAGCAGGCGGTCGCAATTCGACGGATCCTTGCAGCGATTTTCGGTTGAGTGTCGTCGAGATTGCGGTACCAACGTCTGTGAGGGCGATACCCGCGGAAAGTTGCTGGGTGTAGATCGTATTGCGCAGCGACAGTTCGGGACGGAAACTCCAGCCTTGAAAGATGACAGGCACGGACAGTACCGGGTTCAGATCGAAGCGGCCGACGAACGGCGCGGTGCTGAAACCCAGCTCGCTACGGTAAAGCCCTTCGGCTGCTCCTTCAACACGAGCGTGAAACGGAGTCTTCCAAATCTGCCGGTCCAGTGCGGACACTTCAAATCCGGGCGCGTGAAGAATGGTGATCACGTCCCCTGGCCTGGTGCTTTGAAAATCCTGATATCGACGGGTGGAGCCGTTTACGAAAACGCTGCCTGTCGTATTCGAGAGGAATGCTTCGGACTTAACTTCGGAGTTGACGGCCTGCGTGAATACGTCACTGAAGGCCAGGCGGAATATGTACGAGCTCAGATAGTCGATGTTCGCCACCCCGCGAAAATTGTGGGCGAAGGCGCCTTCTGAGTTGAGATGTGCTTCCGTGCCTCCCTGATTCTGCCTGCTGGTTGAGCCATCCGGATTCAACCTGCTCACGTCGCGGTCGAAGACGGAAAAGTACGTCAGATCCACGAAGGAGTTTTCGGTAGGCCGGGCGCGGAATTCAGCATCGGGAGCCCATCCACGCTTGGAAAAATACTCGGCTCCGGCGTGCAGGTCCATACTGCGAGTGATGGCCCAGAAAACAGATTCACCGATGGTGTTGCCGCGAGTGGAAGAACGACCGATGTTGGGAATAAGGAATCCGGATTGGCGCGGAATCTTTTGCACGGGATGCGTAGCAAAGGGAAGATAGAGCGCAGGGACACCCTCAATGCGGAAATTCGTGGAATAAATTGTCGCGTTTCCGCCGACGTCTACGATAACTTTGTGAGCAAAGAACTGCCATTTGGGATGTGGCAACTGGCACGTCGTAACGGTTCCGTCGGTCACGACGTAACGATCAGGCCCGGTCTTTTCGACAATGCGCCCAGTGAAGAAGAAGGTATTCGACGCGGCGGTTAAGGTGTGGCGTTGCCCGTGAAGCTGCAGTCCAATGTTCGCGCTTACATGTTCGAAGCGTCCGGTTTCGCGCTGTACGTTGTAGGTGCCGCGTGTGGCTTCAATATGCTCGTCATTGGGTCCCCCGTCGAGTACGAGGCGTCCCTCGGCGGTTATGTCGCCGGAATCGGAGTCGTAGGTGGCTTCGTCTGCGGAGAACGTGAATGTCTCGAAATCGATCTGGACATTGCCGTGCAACTTGTAAACCGCCCCGTCCTTCTCCTGCTGCAGGGCGCTTATTTTCACCGGCTGCGTGGACTTGGGTGTCCTCGAAGAAGCACGGATTTGGTCTGATCCCGCGGGAAGCAACTGGCTGGTAACTACGCGCGCCGCGAGTATTAGATGACAAAGCACCGCTGTCGTGATAAGCAATCGAGTGCGGGTAGCCATCGGGAGCGCATAGTCCGAGTAAAACGCAGGACTTGGCGTGAAGGTAGCACGTTCGCCATCCCGGAGGCAAAACGCGATTTGTTCGGCCGCCAGGAATGAACCCAGCTGACGTCCAATCCGACACTGAACCAGCATATTTTGATCCTGAAGAAATCGACATGAGTGAACAGCAGTTTGCGGCCAGCCTGGAGATCAGCGCCGAAAAGCCGCAGTTTGAAATTGATGACATAGACTTGGCGTCTGAAGAGACTCGCTCGGTCAGCGTGGCGAGGCCAGTTGCAACAGCTGAGCCTTTAGCTGCGGAAGCATCTCGCGGGGAGAAAGCTTTTGTCCGGGAAACCGCTCAGAGCGAGGTCCACGAGAACAGGGCCGGAGCTGTTGATTCCTTGCAACCGCCAGACGCTCAGCCCGACTGGCGCAATCTGGTGAGCGCGAAAGTGAGCAACTACAAAGCGCGCAAGCCTCAGAAAGACCGCTATCCGTCGCTGAAGCTGAAGTTCGATCCTCCGGTGCAGCGGGCACCCAGAGAGCGCGAGGCCCCTCCAACCCTGGAGCGAGTACACGAGCAAGTTCCTGAGCCGTCTCCGGCAGTACACTCTTCGACGATTGTGCAGCCCGAGTTGTCGCCGGAACCGCCGCGCATCTTGCTGGAAGCGACGGCCCGGGTCCTTGAGTTCCCCCGACCGGCAATGTTCCCCAGAGGCGACGAACTCGCGGATCCAGTGATCGACCGGCCGCGCATCATGGAAGCGCCGGAACTTTTGCCAGCGCCTCCCGCGATGGGTGGCATTTTGATGGCAACGCCGCAGGAACCCGAGCCTGAGCGACGCCCTGGCTTCGATGTGCCCCTCCAATCCGCGCCTCTACGCCGCAGGGTCGCGGCGGCTGTCTTCGATGCTGCGCTCGTGGCTATTGCGATGGCGCTGTTCGGGTATGTCGTATTCCGCATCAATGGCGCAATGCCTCCGTTGCGCTCGGCAGCCACGCTGGCTGCTGGTCTGATGGCGATACTCTGGCCAGCCTACCAATACGCGTTCCTGGTGTTCTGTGGCAGGACTCTGGGCCTGCGAGTGGCGAAACTGCACGTCAGCCGCTTTGACGGCGCGCCCGTCTCGCGCAGCCTGAGGCGCTGGCGCGTACTGGCTTCGATTCTGTCGCTGGCTTCTTTGGGACTGG